>Ga0075433_10000304_pt1 | contig 29655 bp, 25 predicted proteins | sample RhiMethybrSRZTD2_FD_75299 | JGI IMG/M metagenome (GOLD analysis project Ga0075433, IMG submission 75299) | Populus rhizosphere microbial communities from Tennessee, USA - Rhizosphere MetaG P. TD hybrid SRZTD2 | ecosystem: Host-associated > Plants > Roots > Rhizosphere > Soil | place: USA... | reverse complement strand
TCTTCATCGCCGCCAGCATCGCCGGCGCTTTGTTCCACATCGCGGTGGCAAACTCGGTCATGCTGCGGTGAAGCGCCTTATCCGCCAGATCGGGTCCGATTTTTCCGCCGCGGCCGGCAACGCTGTGGCACTCGATGCAGCGCTTTTCCGTGAACAGCCGCCGCCCCCGGTCGGGCGAGCCCGGCAGGAGATTGATCGGCGCTTCGGTTTTATCCGGGGCCGCTGATTTTATGTAGGCGATCAGATCGACCAGCTCCGAGCCACCGAACGAAGGGCGGGCGATGCCCTTCTCGCGCATCATCGCCGCCATCGCCGGACCATGATTCCACATCGCGGTCGCGACGTAGAGCGCGGAACCATACTCTTTGAAATTATCGAGATTCGGCCCCACCACGCCGCCGGTACCGTTCAACTGATGGCAGACGATACATTTTTTTTGTGTGAAGAGGCGCTTCCCGACGTCGACGTTCCCCGGTCGATCGAAGTAATTCAGCGTGTATAGAAACGCGATCAGGTTCGCCGCGTCGGCCGGACTCAGCACCGGCCGCGCGATATGGAACTCCCGCATCCGCTCCGCCATGCCGGGAAGGTGATTCCACATCGCGGCGGCGAGGGCGTAAAACGAGTGTGGCCGCTCGGTACGCGCGAGATCCGGACCGATCTTACCGCCGAGTCCCTCGATGCTATGGCATTTCGAGCAGCCCTTGGCGCCGAAGACGCGCGCGCCGGCGACCGGGTCCTGCGCCGGGCTGAAGAGCGGCTGCGCGAACGCAGCCGGCGCGGGCCAGAGGAGCACGGCAACGGCGATGACCCACTTGATCAAAGGCCTGCTTGCTCCTCTGGCGCCGCCGCTGCGCTACTTTGCGAGCGTCTTGACGTACGCCGCAACGGCTTTCTGATCCGCCGGGCTCAGCGACTTGCCCGAGGCCGGCATCTTGCCTTTACCTTCGGTCATGATCTTGACGATGTCGTCGTCTTTTTTGTCCGCCACCTCTTTCGTGGCGATATTGAGCTGCTTCTCGCCGAAGACTTTCGCCATCGCCGGATTGCCCTTGCCGTCGGCGCCGTGGCAGGAGACGCACTGTTTCTCAAACGCCGCTTTACCTCCTGCATCGGCGGCCATCGCCGCCGGGGCCACCAACGCCGCGGCCGTTAATACCAAAACAAATTCTCTCATTCGCATCGTTACTCTCCTCCGTCGTTTCGGGTCTCGAATATATCAAAAGCTGAATCTCAGCGCGACAAATCCCACGTGCGTGGTGAAGGGGCCCTTGACCCGATCGCCGAGAAAGACCGACCGCTGCACGCTCGCGCCGGTATCGACGTCGCCCATCCACTGCTTCATGATATCGACGCCGTGGTCTCTGTCCGTCGCATGGTTGAAATAGTAGCCGACCTTCAAGCCGACATTTTTGTGGATCTGGTATTCGAAGCGGGCAAGCATCTCGTGCCAGGTATTCTTGATCGTCGGGTAGTTGGTCGCGGGGGTGCAACCGCCGCAGGTCGCTCCCGAGGCGTTGACGCGGCTGGTGCCGAACGAATAGCCGTATTGAATCCGGAAGGCGAGGATGTTTTCAATGATAGTCACGTCGGTGCCGGCCGAGACCGTCTGGATCTTGTCCAGCCCTTGGCTACTCCAGCAGCGCGTGGGCGCGCCGCCGCCCGGACAGGAGTTCGATGGATTTTGCGAAGTGGCGGTCCGCTGGATAGCCTTCATATCCCAATCGAAGCGGTCCCAGTTGTAATCGCCGAAAACCTTGATCCAGCTCGTCGGCATGAGGGAGAAACCCACGGATGGCGAGTAATTGAAATCGTTTTGCGTGCCTAGCTGGCTGTCGGGATAATCGTCTCTGGTAAATTCAAAGCCCGCGTACAAGGTCAACAGATCCCAAGGCGTGTATTGCGCGAAGAGGCTCGCGCGATCGCGGTCCCTTCTCGCCTCATCGAACTTTTTCGCCAGGTTCTCCTCGTCGAGTTCATAATGCGAAGGATTGCGCCACGAGTGGCGGTAGCTCGCGCGAAAGAGCAGCGACGAAAACGGCTTGATGTCGACCGTCGGTCCCACACCGTATTCGTCGGTATTGAAGACCTCGCGAAATTCCCGGTGCATCCGTTCCCACCCGGTGCCGATCTTGACGGCGAGCCAGCGCGTCAGGTCGTAGCCGGCGTCGAACCCGACGGTCTGCTTCGAATACGCGAAAGGCTTGGTCTTCTCCCCAGCCTCCGGACAGCCGGTCGGCGCTCCGCCAGGAGGGGTAACGGTCGGGCAGTTGGGCGCCGCAAAGGTCCCGGCTTGGTCGTTGATTACAATGCCGTCCGGGAACGACACCCTCCGACTGCGATTATCCAGATCGTAAAAACGGTAGAACGCCTTCAAGTTCAGGTGATCGACCGCGTTGTTCACCAGCGTGGCATTAATCATCGTCGGCCGGACGTCGCCGTTTAAGCTGTGGGCGGAAATGCTCGGCTGGACGATGTCACTGTTGCTCGTGAAAGGAAGGAATTTGTCGTCCTGCAGCCGCCAACCGTACGAGGCGGTGCCCATGAAACGCGTCTTCCAGGGCAGATTGGCGGCGCCGGACAGCGTAAAGGTGTGCGCCTGGTTACTGGGATAGAGATCCATTCGGCCGCGGCACGGACCGCGGTTGGCGTCAACCCCGGTCGTCGCGTTGCTGTAGAAACCTGAGTCGGAGCAGCCCGCGCCGACGCCGGAGCGGTTAAGCGGATTGTCGAAGATCAGCGTGCTGATGTCGTTGTGGAAAAACGAGCCGTTGTAACGCAGCCCGAGGGACCAGTTGTCGGCCGCGAATTCGCCGCCGAGCTCGATGTTGTGCATCTGGTATTCGATCGGCTCCGGCAGCTCGACGATGTTATAGTTGCCGGGGCTCGGGCCGAAGAGGGTGGCGAAGGCGCGATCGCCGACCACATGTTGCGACCCATAACCCCCGCTAAACGTCCAGCCGGGAATCGGCGTATATTTGATCTTGAAGCGGCCGATGCCGTAGAGCAGGCCCAAATCGACCTTCCGGGTGTTGTCCTTATCGAGGAAGTGGCAGAAATTCGTCGCCGGCTGCGTATCGCACGGCGTCCCCGTCGAGGTGTTGCTCGTCGGCTTCGTGTCGAGATGAAACGTGCCCCCGTCGCGGCGGTAGGGCGTGCGCGCGACGCCTTCGCTAAACAAGTGCGGGATCTGATCCCATTCCGCTTCGACGTCGAGCAAACCGTAGAGGCCGAAGCGGAGCCGGTAATTCTGGTCCCTATAGCCCGGCTTGGTCGAGTCGAAGCTGGCGAAGAAGTCGTTCTTCTTGCCGCCGATTAACAGTTGCAGCTCGGGAACGATCCAGCCGTTGATCCGGGTATCCCGATACTCATCGAACTTCGCCTCACTGCCGCTTCTATGTCCGGGGAGGGCGCCGACTTCCAGGGCGCCGCTGACAACGGTGTCGCCGAGCTCGACCTCGGCCCGAATGACCGTAGAGAAGGCAAGAACAAGGGATGTCGCCAGGCCCGCGATAACGGCGATAGTTTTCCATTTCATGTTCCGACCTCCTTATCTCTGGAAGAATATCCCAGCCGGATGGTTCGAGCCGTGGATCTGGCTGTGGCAGTTCGTGCAACTCCGGTTGAAGAAAAAGACCGAATTCTTCCCGCGCGGGGTAGCCGGATGCTGCGTTGCGATGTGGCACTGCGTGCACAGGCGCGGGTCCGTGACTTTAAGCAACCGGTCGTTGACCGAGCCGTGCGGCTCGTGGCAGTTGGTGCAGTTCTCGAAGACCGGCGGATGCTCCCACAGGAACGGGCCGCGCCGCTCGGTGTGGCAGGTGTAGCAGTTCTCGTTGACGCTCGCCTGCTTCAGCTGGGACGGGTTCGGCGTGCCGTGCGGGTTGTGGCAGTCGCTGCAGCCGATCTTCCCCTCGCGCAGCGGCATGTGGGACGAGCGGAGCAGCTGGGCCTTTCTCTGCAAATGGCACTGGCCGCAGACCTCGATGTCGGCGCGCTTCCAGAAGAACGGCGTCTTGTCGTCCACTTTGGCGAGCTGGTAGCGGTCGGTGGTCTTGTGCATCACCGTGTGGCAATTGGTGCAGGTGAGGCCGCGGCTCGCGTGCGGGCTCGCTTCCCAATAAGTGTGCATGCCTTTCTCGTGGCACTGGAGACAAGCGCCGTTCTGCACCTTGCCCGGCTCGGCGTCTTTGCGGAACGTGATCAGCCCCCCGACGCCTCTACCGCCGCCCGCCTCGACGTGGTTGCTGCCTGGGCCGTGACAGGACTCGCACGCCTGTTTTTCGCGCAGCGTGCGGGCGTTGAAGAGAAAGATTTTGCCCATCTGCGTCTCGGCGAATTTTTCGAACTGCGGCGTATGGCAGGCCTTGCAGACGTCGCTGCCCACGAAGACCGGCTCCTTCGGGGGAGCGGGAGCATCGGCCGCCCGAGCGACGGCGGCGAGCGCAAGAAAAAAAATAACGGTGAAGAGTTTTAGAGGACCAAGTATCGAAGAGCTCAGTTCCGATTGGCCCATAAGATTCCTCCGCTACCCGATACGAATGTCACAGCGACATTCAGGCGGCATAGCTTAAAACACGATCTGGAATGACCGAGGAACACCTCGCCCGGACACGACAATTCAACCCATTTAGCCGGGGGCGGCCCCGGACTGTCGCATTGACATCGGTCACTTATCTTTCAGTTCGATGTTGACCGCCAGCACCTCACCGGCGCGCACGAGCTCGACCGGAGCCGTTTTGACCCCGTACTGCGGATGCCATACCTCGATCCGGTACTTGCCGAGCGGAGCGCCGCTGATGGAATAGTTTCCGCGCGCGTCGGCCATGCTGAAGTATGGATGCTCCTTCACGACGACGTACGCTTCCATGTTCGGATGGACGTTGCAAAGTATCTTGACCACGCCGGGTTTGTCGAAATTCACGCTCCGGCTTTGCCCCGAAGCATAAAGACCGAGGTCGAACTTCTTCGCCTCGGAATTGGAAAAGACATTGTGGAAAGTTTTATCGCTGTTCGGGAAATCGACGGTTTTACCGACCATCACCGCGAGGACGCGGGGGATGAATTTAAGCTCTTTTTGATCGATGACGGCTTTCGCCGGGCTGACTGCGGCTTTCGTATTCGCCGCCTGCCGTGGGATTCCCTCGATGGAGACGACCGCATCTCCCGTCGGCCGGCCGCCGATCGTGACCGACCCCTTGATGATGCCTGTCGATCCCTGCTCCGCGGCCGCGGCGGCCGAGAAGGCGATCGCGAGCAAAAGCGCTGTCGTAAGCCAATGCCGGATCATTTTTTGACTCCCGCGCTTTCGGAAACGGCAAAGTCGATCTGCGAGACCGCCCCGGCCTTCACTTCGAGCTTTTTTTCTTGAACGCCCAGAGTCTCGTGCCACAGCTTTAGCCGGTAGATGCCCGGCGGCACATCCTGAATCAAATAATCGCCGTAGGCATCCGTCACGGCATGATAGGGATGATCGCTAACGGCGACATAGGCGCTCATCCACGGATGCACTTCGCAGATGATCTTCACGATGCCGGGGGTCGTGAGTGGCTTGCGGCTCACGCGTCCGGGATAGAGGCCGACGTTGAACTGCGGCTGATCGCCCTGAAACAACGCGTGGGCCGTATGGAGAATGGGATCGCTGTTCTTGAAGACGACGAACTGCCCCACCTCGGCGGCGATAACGCGCGGCGCGAAGCGGCATTTCACATTATCGATTTCATGGACGACCTCTCGTTCTAACGGCCGCCCTTTAGAGATGCCTTCGAGAGTGACGACCGCGTAGCGAATCCCCTGCCCGGGACCCAGGACGACGCTCTCATTCGGTACGTCCTTGCAGAATTCTTTGAATTTGGTGACAGCAGGCGGGGGAAGCTTCGGGGTCTTGCCGTCGAGCTTGACCGTCCCCTTGATCGCACCGCCGGTGGTTACGGCTATCTCGTCATAGCCGAAGCTGGATTCACAAAAAAAAGATAAAAATAAGAGAGCGAGAAATGCCGTAGTGATTTTTGTCGGAATGGTCACGCGACTGACTCGAAAGCAAGCCATGTGCCGCACATTTAGCTTGAGTTTCCTTGCATCGCAGACAGAATTTTCGCGGCCTTGAGAATTCTGCACGGCATTATCCTAAAAACAGTAAAACGTGGTGAATTACACCTCTTCGTAGGCCGGAAACCGTAACGATCCATGGCATGATTCGTGCTTCGGCGTCAAGGAAGAAATTAAGGAGACCCCATGAACAATCTGAAAAAAATTCTCGCGCCGACCGATCTTTCAGAGTTGTCTCTCGTCGGGCTTCGCGCCGCGCTCGAGCTCGCGAAAGAGTCCCAGTGCAGGGTCATCGCCTATCACGTCGTTTGCGTCGATGAATTCATCCGCTTCGAGTTGCTGCGCGTCAAGCCGATCGCGTTGGAGAAACTCCGGCAGCAGCACCAGCTGCGAGTTGCGAAATTCATCGAGACGCACTGCGCCGATCTGCTACCGGTCGAAGGCCTGGAAATTGTGGTGGAGGTTGGAAACCCAGACGAGAGTATCATCGAAAAGGCGTCCGAGAACGGCATCGACCTTATTGTTATCTCCACTCATGGCAGAACCGGACTGTCGCATATGCTCACGGGAAGCGTCACCGAGAATGTCGTGCGAAAATCGTCATGTCCGGTTCTATCGATCAGGCCTAAAAGCGACACAAAGCCGGTTGTTGCGGCCGCTTGATCGCAAAGGTGCACCTTGGAAAACTCCGCTGTTGCATGTACAAATGCGGAGTTTTCCTTCCGCTTATTGCTTCAGAGGCTTGGTTTCGCTCTTGAACGGTTTAGCGGTGCGGTCCTGCCCTACGTGGCACTCCAGACATACGGGATCGCGCGTCGGATGCGGCACGATTGGCGCCCCAGCCACGCCGGTCTCATGACACGTGAGGCAGAGCCCTTTGCGCGCCTCGACGTCGTGCGGAATGAATGGCGGCGCTCCCGGATAGATCCGCGGTAATCTCTGGCTCTGTTCTGCCGCCGCATTTTCGGCGGTTACGAGCCCGAAGAAGCCGATGAATAAAACGGCGAAAAGCATTCTCATAACCACACCTAGAGTTTTTCCAGCCGAACGGCGCATTTCTTGAAGTCGGGCTGTTTCGAAATCGGGTCGAAAGCATCCAGTGTGACCAAATTGATCAGCACAGTTTCATCAAAGAACGGGACATACACGACTCCTTTCGGCACCGTGTTTCTTCCGCCTAGCTCGGCGCGCGTAACGATTTCGCCGCGGCGCGATTTGACACGCACACGATCGCCGGTCTCCACGCCAAGCGCTTTCGCGTCGTCGGGACTAATCCAGACCGGCGCGAACGGAACCGCCGCGTGGAGCTCCGGCACGCGGCGTGTGATCGTCCCGGTGTGCCAGTGCTCGAGGACGCGGCCCGTGCTTAGCCAAAAGGGATAATCGCCGTCGGGCGCCTCTGCCGGCGGTTCGTAAGGGCGCAGCCAGATAACGGCGCGGCCGTCGGGCTGGCCATAAAAGCGCACCTCCTCGCCGGCCTTAACGTAAGGATCGTGACCTTCGCGGTAGCGCCAGCGCGTCTCTTTGCCATCGACGACCGGCCAGCGCAGGCCACCGCGAACTTTCGCATACACCTCGTAGGGAGCGAGATCCTTGCCGCGACCGGCGCCGAATTTTCGGTATTCTTCGAATAACGATTTTTCGAGTGGCTCCGCGCCGTAGTCGAACAGCTTCCCCAGCCCCAGACGATTCGCGAGCTCGACGATTTGCCAGAGATCGCTCTTCGCCTGGCCCGGCGCATCGACCATCTTCATCCAATGCTGCGTACGGCGCTCAGTGTTGCCGAACATACCCTCTTTCTCGATCCACATCGCCGACGGCAGGATGAGGTCGGCGTGGCGCGAGGTCTCGCTCGGATAGACCTCCGACACCACGAGAAAGCGCTCGCCTCCTCGACGGGCCCCGCGCCGGTAGCGGCCGGCGTGCGGCAGCGTCTGAAACGGATTGGTGGTATTGATCCAGAGCACCTTCACGTCGCCGCGGTCGAAGGCGCGAAACAGCTCCATCGTGTGATAGCCCGGCTTTGCAGAGATCTTCTCCGGCGGCACGCCCCAGATTTCAGCCGCCTCCTTTCGATGCTCTTCGTTGGCGACGAGGTGACCGCCGGGAAGCAGATGCGCGAGCGTGCCGGTCTCGCGCGTCGTGCCGCAAGCTGACGGCTGGCCCGTGAGCGAGAGCGGGTTGTTTCCCGGCGCAGCGATTTTTCCCGTGAGCAGGTGAAGATTGTAAAGCAAGTTGTTGATCCAGGTCCCGCGCGTGTGCTGGTTGAAGCCCATGGTCCAGAGCGAAACCGCCTTGCGCTTGGGATCGCCGAATAAGCGCGCCGCGTCTCGAATCGTCTGCGCCGGCACACCCGAAATTTTCTCGGCGTAGTCCGGCGTATAGTCTTCGAGAAATTTCTTGTAGTCTTCGTAGACCGCGGGCTCGCCCTTGTCGGCGAACGGCCGATAGGTTCTCCAGCTCGGCTCGGCCCCTCCATACTCGAAGCCGTCCTCGACGCCGTAGCCGATCTCGGTCAGCCCCCGTTTGAAATTCACGTGTTTGCGGATGAAAGTTTCGTTTGCAAGCCCCTCTTTCACAACGACGTAAGCCATCGCATTGGCGATGGCTAGATCCGCGTGAGGCTTGAACACCATAACGGTGTCCGCCGGACTTTCCGCGCTTCGATTGATGAACGTTTGCAGACTGACGATTTTGACGTTCGGGTCCTGCCGCTTGCGCTCGACGATGCGGGAGAAAAGCATCGGATGCATCTCAGCCATGTTCGCGCCCCAGAGAAAGAAAGTATCGGTAAGCTCGAAATCGTCGTAGCACCCCATGGGCTCGTCCATGTTGAACGTCGAATAGAACCCCGCGACCGCCGAGGCCATACAGAGGCGTGCGTTCGCCTCGATATTGTTAGAGCCGATGCCGCCCTTCATGAGCTTGTTGATCGCGTAGCCCTCGAAAATCGTCGATTGTCCGGAAAAATACGCGCCGACCGATTCCGGCCCGTATTTTTCGCTGGCCTGCTTGAACTTGGCGGCCATGAGATCGAGCGCGCGCTCCCAGGTGATTTTGACGAAGTCGCCGCCTTGGCGCAGCAATGGCGTCGTGTATCGATCGGGGCCGTAGAGTATTTTCGGCAGACTGTAACCTTTAATACAGAGAAGGCCGCGGTTGACCGGCGCTTCGGGATCGCCGCGCACCGCGACGATCTTGCCTTTGCGTATTCCGGCGAGAACGCCGCAGCCGGTGCCGCAGAAACGGCAGGGCGCCTTTCGCCAGGCGTCGACGATCGCCTCTTCCGCTTCGCCCTCTCGGGCGAGAAAAAGGCTCGGGGAGATGCCGGAAACCGCGGCGAGGGTAATCGTCTGCCGCAAAAAATCGCGCCGGTTCAGATTCGAACGCGCCATTAAAACACCCCCGTACGCGAGGTCTTTTTACATGCCGTGGCGCATCGCCATCGGCTGATTGAGCAGGACCAAATTGATCAGCGTGAAAAGCAGCGCGACGGCGGCGAATGGAATGAGCGCCCGCGCGCCTTCCCGCTCTCCCTGCCACGACGTCGCAAGGCGCTCATAGGCCGCGAGCGAAAGACCGAGCCCCGCAACGATCAAGAGCATCTGCAGCCAATGGATCGCCTCGCCGGATGCGAGCGGAGCGCTCTGCCAATTCGGCGTGCCGAAGTCGAATGGCGTGTAGCGGTTTAGCGTGCGCTGCAGCGCGGGAACAACTCCGGCGCCTTCGGCGAGAAGATGCGACGCGTTGTGCGCGAGATGCATCGCGAGGCCGACGGGGATGAACATCCCCGATATCATAACGAATGTCTGCTTGACGCTCCGCGCCGGATTTCCTGACAGCCTGACCGCCGCCCAAGCCGCGAGCAGCACGAGCGTCGGCACCAACATGAGGGAAAGCAGGAAGAAGACCGCCGACTCGGTCAGCGCAAGGTACGTCACGGGGCGGACCAGAACGCGAAGGTCGACGGGCAGATACCGCGCCAGACGCGATATCCAATCGCCCCAGGGCGCGAGCATCTGCGCGCTCACTACGCTTGTGATGCCGACGAGCGCGACGGCAAGATAGGCTTCGTCGAGCTTGCGCAATCCGCTCCACAGCTCGCGGCCGAACAACCTCGTTTTCAGCGCGAGGTTTCCCGGCGGGCAGCTCTTGACGCACTCGAAGCAGAAGTTACAAAACGTATTCCGCTCCATCGTCATCGGAAACTCGAGCATCGGGCAGCCGTCGCCGCGCTCGTTGCCGCGGTAGCATTCCTGATGGCATTCGGTCTGGCAGTGATTCCTACTTCTCGTTCGGAGCTCGATCGGAGAGAGCATCGAGTAGAGTCCCTGCAAACCGGTGATCGGACAGAGATAACGGCAAAAACTCCGCCGCTGGTAAAAAAGACCGGTCACGATCGCGAGCGCCGCGAGCAGCACGATAAGAGAAGCCGTCATATGCGGCGAACGGATGATGCCGAGCTGTTCGTCGAACCAGGTGAGCAGCACGAAGAGAAACGTCGCAAGCCAGAGATTTCGGAGCGGCTTGGGAAACATGCGTTTGGGCTCGGCCCATTTCGCCGTCCATTCGTTGAGCGCGCCGAATGGACACATGACGCACCAGAAGCGGCCGACCAGAACAAACGTAAAAATAATTCCCGGCCACCAGACGATCCACGTGAGTCGCGTCGCGAGGTTCTTCGCGCCGTCCTGGATATCGGCAAATCCGAGATAGGTCAACAGAATCGTCAGCGCGAGAACCGGGATCTGAAAAACCGGCTGGAACCCTCTCCAGCGGACGAAGCGGTCGAGCCAGCGAAGGCGCAACAAGTCGAGCGCGCCGTCCCCGTCCGGCGAGCGCGAGCGCGCGAGCGCGCGGCCGATGCCGAGCAGAACGACGAGCAACGACGCCGCGACTGCCGCAAGCAGCGCCGGGGAGACGATGGTCGCGGAGCCGACGTCCAGATGAAAGTCGATCACAATCGGCGTGGCGAAAGCATTGCCGTCGAGCTCAGCCAGCGCGACGCGCGCCATGTAGCGTCCGGGCTTCTCCGGCATGCTTTCGAGCGTATAGCTGCCCGCCCAGGTAATCTCGGACACCGGCGTCAGCGACGACGCGGGGCTCATTCCGGCGTGACCCGCGTGCGCGCTGTGCGCATCGGTTGCGCTCGGCGCATCGACCGGCGCAAAGCCGATCGAAACCGTGCCGCCGCTCACCGGCTCCATCGTCCCGCTGCGCAGAACCTTCGCGACGATTTGGGCCGGCGCGCCCGAGACCGGCGGCGCGGGATACGTCAAAAGCTCGATTTGATAGCCGGCGACGGTCACCGGGCTCGTGCCGGAAGGCGGCGCGGCGCTGCCGTGCTCGCCGTGCGCGAAGGCGAGCCCGGAAGTCGCGAGAAAGAACAGAACGCCTAAAAAAGTTTTCTTCACCGTCTAGCGCCGTCCGTATTTCTTATCGATCTCGGCCCGAATCTGCTTGATGCTGTAGCCCTGCTTGAACATTTGAGACGCATCCAGCGCCTCTCCTTGGCAGATATTCACTCAGCCCGCGCCGTGATCGTCGGTGAAACACGAGAGCAGGCTCTTGTGGCCCAGGTGCTTGTCGCATTCGCAGTAGCAGTAGAGCTGGTCCAGGACATCGGGAATCTCCTGCGCGATGCGATAAGCACGCGCCGTCTGGCCCACGAACAGCGCCGGCGATAGAACCGGCTTCTTTTCCCGCCGAATGTAGCCGTTCACATCCGATCGCCCGCCATTGAGCGGCCGATCGGCCGCATTCACCGGGAGCCGCGTCCAGGCGATGGAGAGGAGAAGCAAAAAGCCCACAAGAAGCGCCATCCACAGGTGCTCTCTCCAGCTGAGCGGCCTCGCCGCGGTCGTTTCTTGTGTCATAGAGCTCTCCTTTCAGCCAACCAAAGCCTGCAAAAAGTGACCGACGGCGAACGCGCAGAGCGCGGCGGCGCCGCCGAGCGCCAGGATCTCGAAGCCGCTCCGCCACCATGTGCGCCGCGTGATGAACCAGCGCGCCGCGCCGACGACGAACAAGGCGGCGACCGTCAGCGCGACAGAGGACGAGAAGGCACGTGGAAGAAAATCCGGACGGATAAATGCGACCAGATAGGAAATCAGCGGCAGAAAGCCGGCGAGAGAAAATGCGGAAAACGTGACGACGCCGCTCACCGCCGGAGCGCTCTTTTCTTCGCGGATGCCGAGCTCTTCGCGCATCATCTCTTCGAGCCAGCGCTCCTTGTCGGACGTGATGAGGCTTACGGCGTGTTCGAGCCATTCTCCATCAAAGCCTTTGCGCCGGTAGTGGCGGCGGATCTCCTCGCGCTCGGCCTCGGGAATCTGCTCAATCTCCCAAATCTCCCGCTCGCGCTCCTCACGCCAGAAATCGCGCTGGGAGCGCGCTCCGAGATAATTGCCGATCGCCATCGACAAGCCGTCGGCTAAAAGATTGGCGAAGCCCATGATGAGAACGACGCCCGAGGAAAGATTCGCGCCGGCGGCGCCCGCGACGACGGCGAACGTCGTGACGACGCCGTCGGTCGCGCCCAAAACCGCATCCGCCAGATGTTGACCGCGTCTGCCGGTTTCGTAGAGCGACCGTTCGAGATAATGATGCGCATGCGCCGCTTCGGCCGCGGCCGCGTCGCGTCGGCGATAGGCCGATCGTGCAAGGACGAAGCGGTTGACGAGATCGGCTGCGGTCATGGCATTCGCCTCATCGGACGCCCGCGAGCTCCTGCAGGCGATGCCAGTTGTCCAGGCGATCTTCCTGGGCGCGAATCACCATCTCCGATGGGCGGCCATCGCCGTTGAAATGTTTGGCGAAGCGCCCCTGGGTTTGGGCGAAGTCAACAAATGTGTACGGCTTGTCAGCGTTCGGCGGCGTCCACCAATCCTCTTTTTGCGCCGGATTGCCGACGAGGCTCAGCCGCTCGCGGATCTTTTCACCCTTGCGCGGGTCGTAAATGAACAGCGGAAACGCGCGTGATTCGACCGCGAGCTTCGCATGCGCCGCCCCCAGGTGATCGGCGACGCCGTGCTCGGGCTGGCACGTCGCGTAGACGCTGACCACTGCGGGTCCGGGATATTCGTTCGCCTCCATCACGGCTTTGTAAAAATGATTGATATGCGCCGGCGTGGTCTGCGCGACATAAACTTCGGGATGCATCATGCAGATCTCGGCGAATTCTTTGCGGCGCTCGCGCTTGCCCTGAAGCGCTTTGCCGAAGCTCGCCATCTTCGCTTCTTGGCCGAGGAACGAACTGGTGGAAGCCTGGCCGCCGGTGTTGGAATAGACCTGCGTGTCGAGCACGAGGACTTTGATGTCCATGCCGCTCGCCAGCAGCCGGCTGAGACTCTGAAAGCCGATGTCGTACATCGCGCCGTCCCCGCCGATCACCCACAGCCGCTTATCCCCCCAGCCGATTTGATCCCAGCGCGCCCGCACGCCCATCGCGACCGCCGGCGCATTTTCGAACAGCGAGTTCGTCCAAGGCACGCGATACGGATTGTACGGATAGGTCGAAGCGCAGACGGTATTGCAGCCGGTGGCCGCGACGATGGCGAGCTTCTCCGCCCCGTAAACGAATCCGCCGGCGGCCAGCATCATGCGGATCGCGGTGCCTTCGCCGCAGCCCATGCACGAGCCGGAGCCGCCGGTGTAAAGCAGCGCCGCCGCCTCGTCGAGCATGAAATCCGCCAGCGCGCGCTCGTTGATATATTCCTTCGGCGTCGGGCCGACGCCGCGGAAAAAATCGAAGGCCTTTTGATAGCGCGGCAGTGTCGCGTCGTCTTTCTTGACCATCTCCAGGGCATGAAACTCCAAGGCGTCGCAAATCGCGACGCATTCGCCGCAGCCTTTGCATTTGGTCGGGTCGATAAAGACGCCGAACAGCGCGCTCTCGCGCCCCTGCTTGAGCGGCAGCTCATGGTACTTTCGCGTGACCGTCCAGTGCGCGGCCGCTTGGAAGCGCTCTTGCTTATCTTCGATCGCGGCGAGCCGGTCGGCGACGCGAGTGGCCGGGATCGCTTTTGCAAGTATGGCGGTGTCCGGACATTCGGTGACGCACGCCATACACCCAACGCAGCGGTCGGAATTGAAGACGGGGATTTCAGGCGCGATGTAGCTGAAGTCGCGGAGTGCGCCGGTACCCGGGGGGATCAGGCTGCGCGCCAAGCCGACATCGGCGCATAGCGCGCCCGAAGCGTCGCCTCGCTGATACGCGGCGACGATGTCGCGGCTAAAATTTTCGATATAGCGATCAAGATCGACGCCGGGGGTTGCGTCGCTCACGTCGTTCGGCGGGGTCGATTGTCCCGGAGCACTTTCAATTTGAGTCGCCATTGCCGTTGCATCCTTCTTTCGTCTCGATAATTTCTCGCGGAATTTCGAGGACCTCGTCACCGCCCCGACGGACCGCCTTCAAGTTGTCTTGAATGACCGCTTCGCTCTGTTTGCCGAAAAACTTTCGCACCGCGCGCTCGATGGCGGCAGAGGTCTCGGCCTCGGTGAGATTGAGCCGGGCGAGGAACGGGGCCACACGAAGGAATACGCCAAGCAGCACGATTCCCTGCATCCGCTGCGCGAGCTCGGGCTTGCTCGAAACCTCTTGACCGATCTTGACTGCGTCGAGCGCGAGCACGCGGATGTTTTTCCGCCGGATCGTTTCCTGCGCCGCCTTGGGAATCGACGCCCAGACTTGATAAGGATCGCGGCTCGGGTGCTGCAAAAAGATCGCGCCGCCGGATCGCACGCCCGCGACCGGATCGCCGATCCGGAACGCGTCGATGCTGTTGAGCGGCACGAAATCGGCCGCGCTCATCTCCGCGTGCACCCGTATCGGCTGGTCCGCGACGGTCAAATAGTAGGTCGTCGGAAGGCCTTTTTTCTCCGAGCCGTAAAGCGGATAGGCTTGCACGCGCAGACCCGAGAGGCTGCCGACGACTGCGGCGATGATACGATTGGTCGTCACCGAGCCATAGCCGCCGATCGAATGACCGCGCATCGAGAAAGCGCCGTCGGGTCGGACGTCCGCTTCGCCTTCGGAAACCAGCGCGAGCTCGTGCTTGATGCCGAGGACGAAAAAACGCCGCCCCTCGCGCCGCGCCATGTGCTTGGCGACAGCGATGATGTCGCCGGGCCGCACGTCGCGGCCGCCGAGGCCGGCGGCACCGGAATAAATCAACGGCGCGCGGCTGATCTTCGGATACCCCGGCGCGCCTGAGAGCGCATCGGCAAAAGCCGCTTTGATCTCGGTGGTCAGCGGATTCGATTGCGCTGCGGGATTGTCGAGGCGCTCGATCACCGCGATCGCCTTCAAATGACCCAGCGCCGCGACGATCTGCGGCCCGGGAAAAGGACGGAAGCAGGTTACGTGCAACGCGCCGAGCTTGATGCCGTCGCGCTCGCGGAGGAAATCGGCCGTTGCGGCGGCGGTCTCCAGCATGCTGCCCATGCCGACGACGGCGTAGTCGGCGTCGTCGAGACGGTAGCCGTCGACGAGTCCGTAATGGCGGCCGGTCAGCCCGGCGAAGCGGCCCATCGAGCGATCGACAATTTCTTCCAGGCGATCGTAGAAGATCCGCTGCGCGATTTTTCCTTTCATGTAGCTGTCTTGATTCTGCACGACGCCGCTCATGATCGGCCGGCCGGGATCCATGAGATTGATGAGACTTTTCGGCGCGCCGATGAATTCCTTCATGAGCTCAGGCTCGGGAAGCAGGACGCTCTCGATCGTGTGTGTGGTCAAAAACCCGTCTTGCACGTTGAAGAACGGGGTCGCGGACTCCTCCGCGGCGCGGCGCGCGATCAACGCAAGGTCCGCCGCTTCCTGCGCGTTGCGCGCGAACAGCATGCCCCAGCCGCAGTCGGCGACGCCCATCACGTCGTCATGGCCGGCGTGAATGTTTAGCGCCTGCGAGGTTAAGGCGCGCGCGCCGATGTGAAAGACCGTGGGAAGGCGTTTGCCGGAAATCACATAAAGGACTTCCTTCATCAAAATGAGACCCTGGCCCGAAGTGAAATTGGTCACGCGGCCGCCCGCGAGGGCGAATCCCTCGCATGTGCTGGCGGAGCTGTGTTCGGACTCGAGCTCGAGAAAACTGAGCGGCTCACCCCAGAGGTTTTTTCCGCCGTTCGCGACCGCCACCTGGTACGCGCCGCCCATCAAAGTCGACGGCGTAATCGGATAAGCGCAAGCTCCTTGGCCGATATGCGTCTCGACCCAAACCACCGCTTCCGAACCATCGGCGGTCGTTGCGATCCCGGGAAAACGCGCATCAGGCGCAGCCGGAGTTTTGCAAAGGCTAAGCGCGGTACTCATGCCCATGACTCCAAAGCACCTTTCATGCCATTGAGCATGATGGAAAATTGGCAAAAGAGTCTTGAAATACCAATGACTTGTGTGCAAGTCGCGGGCGCCGACTTCCTAGAAATGAGAAAGGATTGAAGACGCGATCCTAGTTTAAGGAAGGCGTTGACCGGGGGAAGAAAACGACGGCCGCCCTTTAGTGAACGGGCTCGTAAGCGCAGAGTGGATCGCTTTCGAGCGGATCGGCGTGGCGCGCGTAGGCGCGCGCGCGCGAACCGCCGCAGATCTCCTTGAACTCGCAACGGCCGCATTTGCCTTTATACAGGCGCGTCGAACGCAAGCTGCGGAACAATTTCGAGAAGCGATAGAGATCCGTCACGTCGGACGTGCGCACATTACCGACGGCGAGCGGCAGAAAGCCCGACGGATAGACATGGCCGGTATGCGAAATGAAAAGAATGCCGTTGCCGTCGCGGATGCCGAAGCCCCTTCCGATCGGCGTCTTTTCGATCTTCGCCAGCGGGATTCCGCGCTGGCGCATGCGTGTCAACGCGACGCGCCGAAAATGGGGCGCCTCGGTCGTCGCGACCGGGAAAGGCGAGTCTTTGGAGACATCGCAGAGCCAATGGTGCAACGCTTCGCACTGATCGGGCGTCGGCTCCGTCAGCGTCCGCCCTCTCCCGACGCCGATCAGAGTGAAGAGCTTCCAGCGCATGAGCGGCAGATGCTTTAAGAGTCCGTAGGTATCGTCGAGATCCTGCAGCGTCTCAGCCGTAACCAAAGTATTAATCTGCAAACGCATGCCGGCGCGAAGCGCGTCCCAAGCGGCGTCGAGCGTTCGGCCGAAACAGCCTGCGATGCCGCGTATCGCCTCATGCTTCTCTGCGGTCGAGCCGTCGAGACTGAGGCTCATGCTCTCGACGCCGGTGTCCTTGAAACGCTGGAACACTTCGCGCGTGAGCAGATTCGTGCTGCTCGGAGCGATGGAGACGGCCAAACCGAGCTTGGCGCCGTGCTCGACGAGCGTGAAGAGATCGGGACGTTTGAGCGGGTCGCCGCCGGTCAGAACGACGTGGACGCCGCGCTCGCTGAACGAACGAATTTTTTCCAGCAGCGCCATCGCCTCGAAGGTGTCCAGTTCCCGCGCGTCGCGCCGCGCGATCGCCTCCGCGCGGCAATGGCGGCAGGCGAGATCGCACGCCCGCGTAAGCTCCCAGTAGACCAAGAGCGGCGCGCGGGAATAGACGAATCGACTCGATGCGCGTTCGCTGTCTGACAGTTCAGTCGTCTCAAAATGCATGGGGTAACCTATTTGTTAGATTTAGTCGAATCGGCCGGAATCGATTCCATCATCTGCCGGCAGTTTTCCATCATCTTCGCCCTGTCCTCGGGGCTCATAGAGCGCATCGTCTCCATCATCGCGCCCATTTCCCCCATGGGCATCGCTGCGCCGTCGCGCATCATGCCGTGCGACATGGAGTGAGGTGTCGGTTTTGGAGCGGGCTCCTGGGCGGTGGCCAGAGCGGCGACGAACATTCCGACAACGGGTATCGGCCAAAGCAATTTTTTCATGGCTTTTCTCCTTTGCGATATTGCACTCATGGCGAGCACACAAAGCAAATTGAGCAAGCCGTATGCCAGCGAAAACGTCGCGAAACCCCAGCAGCGGCGCGGCGATATCGTCGATTCGCTTCTCAAATCCGATAAAAATTTTCGCATTCTTTGCACTCTTGAGAATTGTTTATGCGGCGAAGGATTGCTTCAGCGGGAAAGCGATGCGAAATCCCTTGGCCTTGCTTTTGCTCACATATCGGAACGGAAAGGCTGCGATAGGTTCATCAACGAAGTGTGAATTCGGAGGTGCGTTATGAAATCCGCCGAAACACGCGTCGATCCTGCTCGAAGGGAATCGACGCAACCAGCCATCAGTCCCGATAAGCGGCGCGAGCTCTGCGCCGACTGCCTCGACCAGCACGTCGAGACCGAGAGCGGCATCATGGAGGAATATCGCAAGCTCGCCGGCCCGATCGAGAGCGGCCCGGCGCGCTTTCTCATCGACATTATCTTGCACGATGAAGAGCGCCATCACGGTCTCTTGCGCATGATGGCGAAGTACCTGCGGATAAAAAATCGCCGCAAGAACGCGCTGCCGTGGGTGATCGATCCTTTCGAGCTCGCGCGCCACATGCGCAAACTCCAGGAGCACGAGCGTGAGACGATCGAGGCTTGCCGCGACCTCAAAAGCCAGACGCCGCCGGATGAGAGCGAGTTTTTCGGCGCCCTGCTCGACGCGCTCATTCTCGACAGCGAAAAGCACGAACGATTGCTCTTGGCCGTCGAGCGGCTCGTCCAGAAATAGACTAGTACTCGAGCAGTTAATACAGGAGGCAAGATGAAAAATTTCTCATTGATCGCCTTGGCGCTTCTATGCGCGCTATTTTCGGGCGGGCCCGCGCGTGCCGATCAGCACGCGACCGAGCTTCTCGTCGGGCAGACGTTCGTCAACGCCGTGCCCGTCGGCTTCTGGGTCGGGCAAGAGCGCGGGCTGTTCAAAAAATACGGCGTCGACGTGAAGATCGTCCAGTTCCGCGGTAACCCGGTCGGCACGCAGGCGTTGCTCACCGGCGCGATCCCGGTTTTAATGGCCGGACCGCACTCCGCGGTGGCGGCGCGCGCGGCCGGCGCCGATTTGATCGAGTTCGCGACCGTCGCGCCGACGATGCCTTACCTCGTCGTCACGCGGAAGGAGATCAAATCGGCCGAACAGCTCAAGGGTAAAATTTTCGGCGTGAGCGGCACCGGTCTCTCGGCGTCGTACATCGGCGTGATCCTCGGACTCAAGCATCTCGGTCTCGACCCGCGCAGGGACCGCATCACGCTCATCTCCGCCGGCAACGAGGTCGAGCGGCAGATTGCGCTCGGCCAGAACGGCATCCAGGCGACGGTCTTCGACCGGCTCTACCAGCCGATGATCGAGAAGGACGGCTTCCCCGTTCTCGCCGATCTCGGCGCCTTGAACATTCCCTGGGAGCACGACGTGCTGCTCTCCACCGGAAAATATTTGAAGGAGAGTCCGCGATCGATCGAGGGGGTGCTCAAAGGCCTCCTGGAAGCAAACGCGTTTATTCTGAATCCGGCGAATAAAGAATCGGTCAAAAAAACGCTGGTCAAAAATCTCGGCCCGAAAATGGGCGACGGCACAGCGGCGTACGAGCAGGTGACCTCGCTTTGGGTTAAAGCGAAACCCTATCCGAACCGCAAAGGCATCCAGGCGATCATCGACGAGGTGAAAAACATCAATCCCGCCGTCGGCAAGCTCAACGTGGATGATTTCGTGGACGAAAGCATCCTGCGCAAGCTCGATCAGAGCGGCTTCATCGACGGACTGTATCGTAAAGGCATCCTCTAGACATGGCGCACGACAACGGGAGTCCGATGAAGCTCCTGTTCTTGACGCCGCCGATGGGCAATTGGAAGCGATGGGGCGCGCGCCACGTCGCCTGTAACGCGCTCTACGCCCATCTCGCGGCGTATGTCCGGGCCGAAAATGCCGCGCAGGTCGAAGTCCTCGACTGCCGCGCCCTCGACCTCGACGAGCCGGGGATGCTCGAGCGGATCGAACGGAGCGCGCCCGACGCCGTCTTCGTCGGCACCCGGGTCGTCACCGAGGGCGGCGCCGGCGCGGTCATGCGCTATCTGGAAGCGCTCGAGACCGTCAAGCGGTCGTTTCCCGATCTGATGACGATTTCCGGCGGCCTAGCGCTCTCCGCCATGCCGAAGGATATCCTCGATCTCGCGCCGCAGCTCGATTACATCCTCGTCGGAGAGGCCGACCGAACGCTCGTCGAGCTGCTTGAACAGCTTCAATGCGAGCGGCCGCGGCTCCGCGACGTTCTCGGCCTCGCCTACCGAGAAAATGGCGAAGTCCGCTTCACGCCGCCGCGACCGCTGATCGCCGATCTGAACGCATTGCCGATGCCGGCCTACGATCTCTTTCCAATGGATCGATACATCGGTTTTTCGAGCATCGCGGGCTACAACGAGGCGGTGACGAGTCGCGGCTGCGAGGGCGCGTGCAGCTTCTGCTACGAGTGGGGGCTCGTCGATTTCCGCCGGCGCCAAGATTTTTTCATCCATCGCACGCGCAGCGGCAAGCTCGTCGCCGATGAAATGGAGCTCTTGAACAAAACCTACGGCGTCAGGGCGCTCAACTTCATGGACGACGACTTCAATTCCGACCGGCAAAAGATCCTCGATCTCCTGGACGAGATCGAGCGGCGGCGCATCGACATGCAGTGGTTCTTCATGGGACGGGCGCGGAACCTACTGCGCGACGCCGATCTCATCCCGCGGCTCAGGCGCGCGGGCTGCTATCAGGTGTTATTCGGCATCGAAGTCGGCAGCGACGAGGAGCTCGTCAACCTGCACAAAAGCAAGGAGCGCTACACGATCGATGATTTGAAGCAGCTCGTGCAACTCTTAAGGCGCAACGACATCTCGACGGTGGGCACCTACATGAACGGCTTCTGGGAAGACGACGCCGCGAAAATCCGCCGACGTTTTCAAGCCGTCGACGACATCGATCCCGACATCGGGGTGTTGATGCTGCTGACGCCGATGCCCGGCTCGCCCGTCTGGCGGCGGGCGCTCATGACCGAGCGCGTCGAGAATATCGAGCTGAAGAACTGGGATGCGCTCCACACCGTGATGCCGACGCGCTATCTTTCGCGGAAAGATCTGGGCGAGCTCTCAGCGGCGATTAATCGCGAATTTTTCCTCCGCCCCGAGCGACTCGAGCGCATCCGTAACGGCTACACTTCGCCCTATGTGCGCGCGAAATTCGAGACCTACAGCGCGACAGCGGATCAGATCGACCAATAACGATCGACCTCTCTCTAAATCCGCTCCAACATCATCGCGACCGCCTCGCCCCCGCCGATGCAGAGCGCGGCGACGCCGCGCTCTTTATCGAGATCAACGAGCGCGTGCGTCAGCGTCGTCAGGATGCGCGCGCCGCTGGCGCCGATCGGGTGGCCGAGCGCCACCGCGCCGCCGCGCACGTTGACCTTCTCCGGATCGAGGCGGAGTAAACGATTGACGGCGATCGACGCTGCGGCGAAGGCCTCGTTGATCTCGAAGAGATCGACGTCGCTCAGCGTATATCGGCATTGATCGAGCAGCTTCGGTATGACATCGGCCGGCGCGATCGTGAACCATTCGGGCTCGCGCGCCGACGCCGCAGCGCCAACAATGCGCGCCAGCGGCTTGAGGCCGAGCGCGACGGCCCGCTCGCGCGACGTCAGCACGACGGCGGCGGCGCCGTCGCTGATGGAAGACGAGTTGCCGGCGGTAACGGTGCCGTCGGCCTTAAAGGCGGGCTTTAGCGCCCGCATCTTCTCTGCGTCGAAGCGCTTCACCGCTTCGTCTTCGACGACTGCGGCGGCGCCGTTCTTTTGCCCCGTCACGACTGGCACGATTTCGCCTTTGAAGTCGCCCCGAGTTTCCGCACTATGCGCGCGGCGGTAACTCGTCGCCGCGAATTCGTCCTGCTCGGCGCGCGAGATGCTGAAGCGCTCGGCGCATTTCTCCGCCGCGGCGCCCATATGAAAATCTCCGGCGGCATCCCACAGGCCGTCTTTGAGGAGGCTGTCGAAGAGCGCCGCGTGGCCCATGCGGTAGCCGCCGCGCGCACGGTCGAGGAGATACGGGGCGTTGCTCATGCTCTCCATGCCGCCGGCGACGATCGCTTCCGCCTCGCCAGCGCGGATCATCTGCGCGGCGATCGCCACCGCGGCGAGACCCGAGCCGCAGACTTTGTTGATGGTCGTGCAGCCGACCGTGTTCGGAAGGCCGGCCTTGAGAGCCGCCTGGCGCGCCGGCGCCTGCCCGACGCCGGCGGAGATGACGTTGCCCATGATGACGGCGTCGACGCTCTCCGCGTCGACGCGCGCCTGCGCCAGCGCCTCTCTGATCGCGACACTGCCGAGCGCAGGCGCCGTCAAGGAAGACAACGATCCGTTCAACCCGCCGATCGGCGTCCGGACGGCGCTCAAGATCACGACTTCCTTCATCGGCTTTCCGACAAAGGCTGCGCGGCCGCGGCTTGAATCGGGTAAACGGTATTCTTGATCGGGCGCGCCAGTGCCGAGCGCAGAAACTCCTCCGCTTTGGCGACGAGTTCGGCCCCCGGCACCTCCGTATCCAATGGCAGGCGCGCCAGCGTCGGCGGAAACGGCTCCAGCAGTTCTTTTTGTTTCAGGTAAATCTGCCAATTGCCGTCGGACGGATCGTTCCGCGCCGCGGCGCGCGTCGCCAAGCGCTCACGGACCAGATCGTCGCGCGCGTGGCAATCGATCAGCACGACGGATGCGCCGCGCCGTTCGGCGACCTCGAAGACCGGCGCGCGCGGCGCCGCCCTATGGAAGGTCGCGTCCAGAATCACGCCGCCACCGGCGGCGAGACAGTTATCCGCCTGATCGGTCATCTTACGATAAGCCCGTGCGGTCATGGCCGGACTGTAGAGCCCTTCGCCGTACTTGAGCTGTTCGTTCCGCGAGGCGCCCGCGAGACGTTTTCGCGTAACATCGGAATTGATGACTGTCGCGCCGAGACGCCGTCCGAGCGCGCGCGCCAGCGTCGATTTGCCGCTGCCGGTCAAACCGGCGATCATCACGACGAACGGCTTCAGCGGCTGAAAGGTGTAGCTGTAGGCCTGATCGAAATAGCGTGACGCGCTCTCGGGGCGATCGGGGGAAATCAGCGTATAGACTTTGGCCCGGACCAGCGCACGGTAGCATTCGTAGAACGGCAGCAGCGTCGCGAGGTCCGCGTCGCGTGTCAACTCGACATAGCGGCTGATAAAGCGCTGCGCGTGCTCGTGCGCGCCGCGCGCCTGGAGATCCATCGACAGAAAGGCGACCTCGGACGCCACGTCGATGCATCTAAAGCGCCGGCTGAACTCCACGCAGTCGTAGATCTGAATGCCTTCGGGGGCAAAGCAAATATGCTCGGAATGGAGATCTCCGTGCACCTCGCGCGTATAGCCGCCGAGACATCGGCGCTGCATCAGCTCTAAATTCCGGACCAGAAAGTCTTCCCCGAAAGCGCGAATCGCGGCGATCGTCCGCGCGTCGACGGTGCGTCCGATGAAGGCGTCGAGATCAGCGAGATTCTCGGCCCAGACCGCGCGGATGCGCGCCGGGTCGCCGAAGACGCGCACCTTGCGGCCGTTCGGCGCCGCCGCGTGAAAGGGGGCGAGCGTCTTTGCCACTTCATCCATCATGGCCGGCGTCGCCTGCTCGGTATCCAGGAGGTAGTCGAGCATGCGCCGCTCTGGCAAGCGGCGCATGACGAGCGCGTATTCCGTGATTTGGGCGTCGCTCCCTAACTGCCAACCGTAGTCGTCGAGCGAGATCGGCAGGATGCCGAGATAAACCGACGGCGCCAGGCGGCGGTTCAAGCGAAGTTCCTCCTGGAGAAAAAACAAGCGGCGAGCCGGGTTCGAATAATCGACGAACGAATAGCGGACATTTTTTTTGACTTTGTAGACGAGATCGCCGGCAAAAAACAGATCGGAGATATGCGTCTCGCGATGGCTGACGCTCGATGGCCGGCGCGGATAAAACGTCGGCTCCAGCATCGCTTCCATCAGCGACTTTCGCCCGTCTCGTGACGGCGACACGATAAAATTCTCTAGCGCCATCGTCGCTCCACTCCTCGAATGGAGCAATAAGGATGCCAGGAATTTCCCGGGTAAAACCGCACGTTACAGCGAAAAATCACGGGGCTTTTCTTAACTTCGGGAAAAGAAATGGCCGGATCTCTTTAGAACCGGAAATCAGTCGATACCGAGCTCTTCGAGCTTGCGGTAGAGGGAAGAAAGGCTGATGTCGAGCAAGCGCGCCGCCTCTTTTCTGTCCTGGCCGGCCTGATCGAGGACGTGCATGATGTGCTGCTTTTCGAACTGCCTCGTGGCCTCTTTGAGATTCAAAATAAAGGGCGCAGCGGCTTCTTCACCCTTTAAGCTCGCGGGCACATGCTCCGTCTTGATCCATTCGCCGTCCGCCAGGATCATCGTATGCTCGATGACGTTATCGAGCTCGCGCACGTTACCCTTCCAGGGCAGAGCGGCGAGCATGCGGATCACATCCGCCTCCGCTCCCTTGAAGGTTTTCTTCAGCTCGGGATTGTGCCTGCTGATCAGATGCTCGATCAACAGCGGGATGTCCTCGGGACGCTCCCGGAGCGGCGGTATATGAAGCTCCATGATGTTGAGTCTATAGTACAGATCTTCGCGAAACCGCCCCTCCGCCGTCTCTTTTTTCAAATCCTTGTTGGTCGCAGCGACCACGCGCACGTCGGCGCGGCGCGGGGTCGTGCTGCCGATCGGCAGGACCTCTTTGGCCTCGAGCGCGCGCAGGAGCTTCACCTGCAGGTGCTGTGGAATCTCGCCGATCTCGTCGAGGAAAATCGTTCCGCCGCGGGCTTTCTCGAAGAGCCCCTCTTGATTGGCGAACGCACCGGTAAACGAGCCCTTCATATGGCCGAAGAGCAGACTCTCAAGGAGGGTTTCCGGCAGCGCGCCGCAGTTCACAGGTAAAAACAGCTTGTCGTGCCGCTCGCTGAGCGAATGAATCGCACGCGCGATGAGCTCCTTGCCGGTGCCGCTCTCGCCGGTGATCAAGACCGTGGCCGCGGTCGGCGCGACCTTTTTGACCATCTCGAGCAGGCTCAGCAGGACCCTGCTTTTGCCGATGATGTGTTCGAAGCCGTTCTGCATCGGATCGAATGCGCCTCTACAGCTGTTCGGCCGCGGCCAGGAGATCGGCATCGTTGCAAAACATCCGGATCGCCGCTTTGAGTTTTTGCCTTTGCACGCTCGCCGGAACGCCGAGATTCTCGAGCGTCTGCGCGATCTTCGGACCGCCCAATTGCAAGAGCTTGCCGTAAATCGCGTCGATCTCGGAGGTCTCGATGTCGAGCGCGATTTTAAACGCTTCGTTCACCGTGATCGCCGGGGTTCCTCGGTCTAGATAGCTCTGGATATGATCTGAGAGCCGCTGCGCGTTTTCACGGCTGATACTCGGGTCGACTTTCTCGTCTTCGTAATTTTGAATGACAATCTTGCAGGCGAGAAGAATCAGCCCGTGCTGCTCCTCCTGCCGGGCCATCTCCCACCAGAAATCTCTGAGCTCCGGGCGCGCCATGAAGAGGTGGGAAAATCTAAAGTAGACTTTTCCGACCAGGCGCTCCACCTCGGAGAAGGCTTCCAGCGGTTCAAAACCAGATTCCACGAATTCACCTTTCCGGAGTCATTTATAATCCGTCGGCCTTTTATTTTCAAATAAGGTCGCCACAGCCTCGACCTGCGCGCGAGCGTGTAAGCCCTTTCTGTCGTCGCCAATCCAGTCCCGCGATTGAGAATATCGCGTCAAGTCTTCCTAATTATAAGAACCTCCGTGCTCACAACGAATGAAAAGACGAACGATTAACGAAATTTCCTTGGCATATGGATTGCTGAATTACTTGGGCATCAGAACGAATGACCGTTCACATTATGAGGCGCGGATGAAAATCGAGAACACCATCGCAGACTACCGAGAAGCTCTGGAAGAAGCGCCGCTCGAGCGCGTCGCCCAATGGAAGGCGAGCCATCCGGATAAGAAAATCGTCGGCTGCTACCCGGTCTACTCGCCCGTCGAGCTGATCCACGCGGCGGGCATGCTGCCGGTCGGCATCCTGGGCGGCGGTAATCGCCTGGAGATCGCGCACGCCGATTCGCGCTTCCAGTCTTTTGTCTGCTCGATCGTCAAGAGCACGCTCGAGCTCGCCATGACCGATCGCATCGGCTTTCTCGACGGCATCGTTTTTCATTCGATCTGCGATCCAGCGCGCAATCTCGGGAGCGTCTACAAACGGAACTTCCCCAAGCTCATGGTCGAGTACATTCACTTTCCGCAGAACATGACTTCGCCGCATACGGTGAATTATCTGACCGCGGAGTACCGCCGGCTGCTGGAAAGCTACACACAGCTTTCCGGCGCGAAGGCCGACGACGAGTCTCTACGGCGGAGTATTCGAATCTACAACGAGCAGCGAAGACTCCTGCGCGAGCTTTACGCGCTCCGTGCGGCCCAGCCGCAAAATCTCTCGACGGTCGAAACTTACGTGCTTACGCGCATCGCGACGCTGATGCCGCCGGAAGAGCACATCGCGATTCTCACGGAAGCGCTGGCGGCGCTCCGGCTGCGCGACGAGAAGCCGAAGGACCGCATCAGGGTCGTGCTCGAGGGCTCGTTCTGCGAGCAGCCGCCGCTGGAATTGATCGAAGGTCTCGAAGCGGCCGGCTGTTACATTCTCGACGACGATTTCCTGACCGGATGGCGCTTTTTCACGGAGGACATTCCGGTCGACGGCGATCCCGTCCGGAGTCTCGCCGAGAGCTATATCAAAAGGAGCGTTTACTCGGGCGTAAAGCACGACACGCGCGAGCGTAAATCGCAGCATCTCCTCGACAGAGTCAAGGAAACCGGCGCGGCGGCGGTCGTAATCCTCGCCGCGAAGTTCTGCGAGCCCGCCTTGTTCGACTACGCGCTCTACCGCCAGGCGCTGGAGAAGGCCGGCATTCCTCATCTCTACCTGGAATTCGAAGAGAAGATGTGGATTTTCGACAAGTCGCGGACCGAAGTCGAGACGTTCGTCGAATCGATGCTGTTCGATTAGGAGGAGCGATGGCTGAAACGACAAAAAGCACTTACCAGGGTCAGATGCATCTGCTCCAGAAGGAGATGATGGGGCGGTACTTCGAGCGCGTCACGCGCGCCGCCGAGCAGGGCGACGGCAAGGCCGTTTACATGCTCATCAGCGGCAATCCCGTCGAGCTCGTCCAGGCGTTCGATCTCGTCCCAGTATATCCCGAGATCGACGCGCTCCAGCTCGCGGTGAAGAAAGCCGCGCTGCCGTTCATCCTGAAGGCCGAGGAGATCGGCTATTCGATGGACAACTGCGCTTACGTGAAAGCCGACGTCGGTCTCTTTCTCGGCGACAGAAAGACGCCTTTCGCGACGATCCCCCTTCCCTCTTTGATTCTCTGCAACTACGTCGGCTGCAACGTCTATCTCCAGTGGTTCGAGCATCTGGCGGAGTACTGCGACGGCGAGATTTACAACCTCGACATCCCTTTCCTCCGCGAGCCCTCGGGAAAGCCGTCGAAGGCGGACATCGAGTATGTCGTCAAGCAGCTCGAAGAGGTGATCGTCGCGATGGAGCGGCTCACCGGCAAGGACCTCGATTGGGCGAAGCTCAAGAGGATCGTCGCGCTCTCGGGCGAGACCGGCGAGCTCTGGGCCAAGGTGAAATCCTTGACCAAGCACGCGCCGACGCCTTTCGACGCCTATTTCGACTCCGTGACGATGATGGCGCCGCTTTATTGTCTCCGCGGCACCGAAGACGGCCTTAAGTTTTTCCAGACGGCGCTCAAGGAGATGGAAGAAAAAGTGCAAATGGGCCAGGGGCCACTGCCTGAGGAGCGTTTCCGCTTCGTCATCGAGGGGCCGCCGCCGTGGCCGTATTTGCGGACGTTCCGCGACCTCTTCTCCAAATGGGGCGCGGTCGCCGTCGCCTCGACCTATTCGACCGTCGGCGGGCTGTGGGAGTTCGGCTTCAAGCACGATCCTAACCGGCCGCTCGAATCGATCGCCGAGCACATGCTCGAATGGAACGTCACGAACCGGAACTTCCTCCAGCGCTACGCGCAGATCCGCCGCTACATCGAGGAATGGAACGCCGACGCGCTCATCATCCATTCGGTGAAAAGCTGCCGCCTGTTTTCCGCCGGCCAGGGCGACATGCGCGAATATTTCACGAAGGATCTCAACGTCCCGACGCTGCTGATCGAATCCGACATCGAAGACCCGCGTTACTTTTCCGAGGCGCAGATTAAAAACCGCATCGACGCGTTTTTCGAATCGCTGGAGCACAAGAAAATCGTTCGCGAGGCGCATGCAGCCGCCGGAGGTGCCGCATGATTTACGCCGCCGGGATCGACGTCGGTTCGACCCAGACCAAAGGCATCATTCTCGACGAGAAGCGCAACATCGTAGCGCGGGCGCTAACGATGACGGGCGCGAACGTGACGCGCGCCGGCGACAACTGCTTCAAAGAAGCGCTCAAGGTCGCCGAGATTCCGCCCGAGCAGGTCGCCTACGTCGTCGGCACCGGCTACGGCCGCTACAAAGTCACGTTCGGCGACGCGCAGATCACCGAGATCAGCTGCCACGCGCGCGGCGCGTGCAATCTCTTTCCCAATACGCGGACAGTGATTGACATGGGCGGCCAGGATGCCAAAGGCATCCGCGTCGGCCCCGACGGCGACGTCAAAGACTTCGTCATGAACGACAAATGCGCGGCGGGCACGGGGCGGTTTTTGGGCAGCGCGGCCGAGGCGCTGCTGTTGAATCTCGACGACATCGGGCCGCTATCGCTCAAGGCGAAAAATCCCGTCCGCCTGACCACGGTCTGCACGGTTTTTGTCGAATCGGACATCATGTCGTACCTCGCGCAAAACAAAAAAGTCGAGGACATCCTCGGCGGCGTGCACAGCGCGATCGCCGCGCGCACGATCTCGCTGATCCGCCGGGTCGGCATCGAACCGGAAGTCACGTTCACCGGCGGCGTCTCGCGCAACATCGGCATGGTGCGCGCGCTGGAAGAAAAGCTCGGCATGAAGATCAACGTCAGCCCGGATTCCCACTATGTCGGCGCACTGGGAGCGGCGATCTTCGCCCTTGAACGCGCCGTCAAGGCGAAGGGCGAGCCGGCTCAGGCGACCGCCTAGCCGCTTGCTCATCGCCTACGAGGAGGTCTCATGGTTTTTGTCGCCGGCATCGATATGGGTGCGAAGCTCACCAAGGCCGTCGTTCTCGACGGGGAGCAGCGCATCGTCGGCAAGAGCTCGATCCGCACGCGGCCGGATTTTCCGGCGATCGCCAAGGAAGCCCTGGATCTTGCGCTCGGGCAGGCGGGCATCGCGCAGCACGACCTCGACTACATTGCCACTACCGGCTTCGGCCGCTACAACGTGCCGTTCCGCGATATTCAGATCACCGACATCACGTGCGTCGCGCGCGGTTCGGTCTTTCTTTTCCCCAAAACCCGCTGCGTCCTCGACATCGGCGCGCAGAGCACGCGCGCGCTGCGTGTGAACGAGGCGGGCAAAGTGCTGGAATTCCGCACCAACGACAAATGCGCCGCCGGCGCCGGAGGCTTCATCGAGCGCGCCGCCAAATATTTGGAAGTCGCGATCG
>Ga0075433_10000303_pt1 | contig 29660 bp, 23 predicted proteins | sample RhiMethybrSRZTD2_FD_75299 | JGI IMG/M metagenome (GOLD analysis project Ga0075433, IMG submission 75299) | Populus rhizosphere microbial communities from Tennessee, USA - Rhizosphere MetaG P. TD hybrid SRZTD2 | ecosystem: Host-associated > Plants > Roots > Rhizosphere > Soil | place: USA... | reverse complement strand
CCTCGAATCATTCACTAGAAATTGATGGGGACACCCGGGATGGCCGACGACCCGCTGTTCAAGTCCAGGACGTTGCCAATCCCTTTTAGGTTGATCATCAGCCTGAATTCCTGCTGGCTCACCCCCACGTAGTTGCGGTCCAGGTATTCGAAAGTGAACCCACAACACTGAGTGTTGTAGCCGAGGGTGATCCGGTGATCCTGGAGCTGTCTCAGGACCAGGTCATAGTGGCCCTGGAACCCCAGCAGCATCCGATGATCGAGGACGGCGGTCTGGGCCAGCAGCGTGAGCTGTTGATTCTCCACGCTGAACGTATCGAGCTGCTTCTGGAAGAACCATGAGAAATCCACAAAGCCCCAATCCGGATTTCGATAATGCGCGCTCAAGTTGCCCGCGCGTACGACGTTGCGAAGGATGTCGTAAGTGGCCTTGGCATCCAGGCTGGTGAAAAGCGTCGGATTGTATCTCAAGTTCGCGTCCACGCCGGAGAACTGGCTGGTTTCGCAGCCAGGGCTGGTCTGAGCCCCGCCGTCGGTCACGACGCAGGCGCCTTCCACACTGATGCCGTTGATCTCAATGGGCGTGCTCCGGGTGCTCAATGGGCCCAAAAAGGAATAGGCCTGGGTCAGCGAGAACGAGGCGATCTCCACCGGACTGAGGGCCGGCTCCTCCACTTTCGGGTTGGTGGCTGGAGCGGCAAGCTCCTGGCCCTCCGGCACCTGAGGCGCCGCGGAATGGGTCAGTGGGAACGCCCCGGTTTCCGCAACGGCGGGCCGGGGCGACGACCCGGAGCGCTTCGCGAACAGTCTGGTCGTCAGCGAGTAGGACAGGAGGTTGACGTTTCCGGTGAGCACGTCCTTCTCGTCGAACCGGATGATTTCCTCGGGACTGTCGACCTTGGACTGGTAAAGATAGAAAACCCGAGGCTCGAAGGTGTGCTTGAACGCCGGCGAGAAATGGTTGTCCGGCGTCAGGTAGACGCGGGAAAACTGCGGACCGATGATTTCCACCGAGCCCTGCAGGCTCTTTCGGATGAAGTCCTGATCCAGCACCTCCTGACGCGTGTCCAACACACCGTTCGCTTCGCCGAAATCGCCGGTTCCCGCGACGCCATCCAGCCCGACGTCTTCCTCCGCATCCAAAAGTCCATTCAAGTTGCGATCCTCCGAATCCAGGGTTCCGTTACCGTTGAGATCCTCTCCCGGATCCAGAACGCCGTTCCCATTGGCATCTTCGCGATCGAGCGTGTTGTTGCCCTCCCCCAGATCCCCGGTCCCTGGAATCCCATCCAACCCGGTGTCCTCCCCATGATCCGGTACGGCATTGCCGTTCAAGTCCTCCGTCAGCACCGAGCCCAGTCGCTTGGAATAATAGGTTTCCCTCACCCCCACCGTCGGGTTCACGTCAATCCATGGCGCGAGGCGCAACGGCGCGGAAAAGGTCGGAAAAATGTCGACCCGCTGGTAAGTGGTGCTGAACTGAGCGGTTTCCTTGTGGAAATTGTCCGCGGAGGTCTCGAAGGCGAAGTAGAGCGGTGAGTGACCCAGTCGCTGCTTGCTGCCGCGCAATTCCACGGACGGCTCGATCAGGTTGGTGAACGGCTCCTCGCAGATCACCAACCCGGGGTTGGTTCCGGTGATGGCCGTTCCGCAAATCTCCGACGGCGCCGGATAGCCGGGCAGAGGAGCGAACACCCTCTGGCTGACGTCGTAGAGCTGCTCCCGGCTCTCGGCCCGGACGTTGAAGCTGTAATTGGACCAGTTCCGGGTGAGGTAGGCGAAGGAGAGGATGACCGGGTTGGTGGCTGTCCGGTAATCCCTCTGGAAGTCGAGGTTGTATTCAAAATCGCTCAACTTGTTGAGGTTCACCACCAGGCGGAAATCACTGGGAAGCTCCTGTCGATGGTTGAGGTTCAGCGAATAGCGATCCTCGTCCACCACCTGGTCGTGAATGTAGGCCCCGGTGAACTGTCCCCTGCCTCCGGCCGACGGGACATACCGATACTCCAGGCCCTCACCGAGCCCCGCCTTGGAGTAATAGTCCAGGAAGAAGGTGGCATCCATGTTCCGGCGGATGGCCCAATAGAGGGCGTTCGAAAGAACGAACCCGCGGGTCTGAGAGTAGCCGAACTCGGGGAACAACAGTCCCGTGGCCCGGTCCTTCTTGATGGGCCATACCATGTAAGGGGAATAGAAGATAGGCAGCTTCTCCGCCCTGAAGGAGACATGGTGGAGGTAGGCATAATTGTCCAGGTGGATAGTGCCGCGCGCTACCTTGAAGGACCAATAGGGAACCGGCTGGGTACAGGTGGTGAACTGGGCGTCGAGGATGACATAGCGTTCCGCATCGACTTTTTGCACCTCCGCCGCTTCGAAGTAGAAAGCCGGCTCCACATACCCCCGAGCGACATAGAAGGTTCCGGTCTGCGACTCCAGGTTGTATTCGACGCGCTCGGCGGTCAGCCGGGTCGGGCCGCTGTCCAGCAGGACGTTTCCCTCGGCGAAGCAATCCTTGGTCGCCGGGACGTAACGAATGGTGTCGGCCTGCAGCCGGATGTCCCCATAGTGGATGTCCACGTACCCCTTGAGAAGCAGCTCATCCTTGCCGAAGATCGAGCCCGCCCCAGCGGTCAGCTCCAGGACCTTCTCTCCTTCCCCGCCCGGCTGGCTGTATTTCTTCCTCTCCGGCGGGGGCGGTGTGGAACCCCCAGTCTCCTGGGCGAACTGGAGCACTGGAACGGACCCGAGGACCAGCGCCAGGAGAAGAGTCGCCGGGGCGAGGCGACTTCGGAGCGGGATCCCGGCGCTTGGAGTGAATTCGTGGGGGCGGAAAACCCTCACGAAAAGACCATCCCTGCGTAGCCGACGACCGAGGTGGAATCACCACTGACTTCGCCCGAATGGGAATAGCGAACCACGCGGCCGACCCGGGCGCCAAGCTCGCGCGCGGCCATCAGACCCGCCACCGCCGGCGCGTAGCCGCACATGGAAATCCTCTCGTGGTGCACCACTCGATGGAGTTCCTCCGCATCAACGACCCGCATTGCCGCCATCGCCAACCGATCCTTCCGCTCGGCAATATCAGCGGGCTCGTAATGCGTCATGTCGCTGCTGATCACCAGCAGGACTTCTTCGGAGATTCTTCCAATCGCGTCGGTCAGGCCGGCGGCCAAAGCCTTCAACACATCCAGATGCGTGGCTCCCACCACGATCGGGGTGATGCGGAGATTGGGCGCACGGGCCATCAAGAAAGGGATCTGGACCTCGAGACAGTGCTCATAGCGGTGCGCCGATGGATCCGGGATGAGGGCGGCACAGGAGCTCTTCAGGGTGCTCGTGAATTCCTCATCCACCCGGACCCGGGCGCCGGGATATTCCCACACGCCGCGGTCCCACAGAGAGAGCGGCGGCCCGATTCCCGTGTGGTTTGGACCCAGCAACACCACCCGGTCCGGAATTTTTGCGCACGCGTACACGGCGCCGGCCACGGCTCCTGAATAAACCCATCCCGCGTGCGGGACCAGAAGCGCGACGGCGCGTTGGGGATCCTCGGCGCTGGGGTCGACGAGAAGTTTTGCCACCAGCCTTTCGAGGACTTCCGGCTCACCGGGGTAGAAGCGGCCGGCTACGGCGGGGGCGCGGACCAAAAGGCTCTCCGCAAGTGTTTGGCACAAGGTAAGAGACCGCCGCGGATTATAACCCAACCAACCATCCGAGCCGAACCCGAACCGCTGCTATCCTATGGTAGGATTTAGGCTTGGCAAATCAGTCCGCGGCACCGAAGCCGGCTTCGACGATCCTCGAGGGATGCGCATGCGAATCGCTCTGGCTCAAGTGGCTCCCCTGCTTGGGAACCTGGAAGCCAATTTGAAGATGCACCACAAGACCGCCCGGGCGGCGCAGCGGGCCGGAGCCGACCTGGTGGTATTTCCCGAGCTGAGCCTGACGGGATACCTCTTGCAGGACCTGGTCCCCGAGGTGGCTCTGCCCATGCGAGGCTCGGAAGAAATCCGAGAGTTGCTGGCGCTCTCCCGCCGCATCGGCCTGGTGGTGGGACTGGTGGAGGAGTCGGAGGATCACCGCTTTTACAACAGCGTACTCTTTCTCTGGGAAGGGAAAATCCTCCACTGCCACCGCAAATTGTATCTGCCGACTTACGGGATGTTCGACGAAGGGCGTGATTTCGCGGCCGGCAACTGCCTGCAGGCGTTCTCCACCCCTCTCGGGCGGTTCGGGATGCTGATCTGTGAGGATGCGTGGCATCCCACCTCTGCCTACCTGCTGGGACTGGACGGCGCCGATTACGTCCTGGTGGTTTCCAGCGGACCAAGCCGGGGAGTGGGCACGGGGGAGGAACCGGCGAGCTTCGACGCTTGGCGCGATATCTGCCGAGTTACCGCCCTGCAGAATACGGTCTACGTCGCCTACGTGAACCGCGTCGGGGTGGAAGACGGAATTCACTTCGGCGGCGGCTCCTTCGTCGTGGATCCCCGGGGACAAATCACTCGCCAGGCTCCGGCCTCAAAAGAAACTCTCCTCCACGCCACGCTTTCCCGGGCGCCCTTGCGCCGCGCCCGCGCGGAGTATCCGCTGCGCCGTGATGCCCGACCCCGCCTCCTGCTGCGGGAGCTGTCCCGGCTGATCGGTGACCGAAGCCTTCCGGATGACGACCCGCGGGGCAGCCGCTCCACCCCGATCGGGCGTCCGGCCGTGGCCCGTGGGCGGCTGGGATGAGAATTCTGCTGGCCTATCGCTGCCAGTACGGCGGCCGCAACGATTTCTACACCCGCCAGATGCCGGTGGGACTCGGCACGATCAATGCGGTCCTGCGGAGCGACGGCCACGATGCCAGGCTGGCCAACTTCAGCCGCTATACCTGGCAGGAGATTCGTCGTACCCTGCGGCGATTTCGACCCCGGATTCTTGGGATTTCCCTGTTCACCTTCAACCGTGGGGCGGTCTTGAAGCTGGCCAAGGTGGCCCGCCAGATCGATTCGCGCATCTTCATCGTCGCCGGCGGGCCCCACGCCACCCACCTGGCGGAACATGTCCTGTCGCATCATCCGAGCATCGATGCCGTGGCGATCGGTGAGGGTGAGGAGACCATGCGCGATTTGGCCCGTGCGTTGGATTCCGGTGCAGATTTCCGGCGGCTCCCGGGTCTGGCGTTCCGCGAAGGTGGGAGCATCATGCGAACTCCACCCCGCGCTGCGGTCGGCAATCTGGACCTTTTGCCGCATCCCGCCGCCCACTACGAAAGCTTCGGCGTGGACCGATTCGCGCAGTTCGAATTCCTCATCACTTCGCGAGGCTGTCCCGCCCGATGCACATTCTGCTCTACACCAGAGTTCTGGGGGACGCGCCTGCGTTACCGCAGCGTCGACCACGTACTGGACGAACTGCGCCTCCTGCAGGAGCGCTTCGGTCATGTGACGGTCTCTTTCCGGGATGACACCTTCACGGTGGACAAGAAGCGCACCATCGAGCTGTGTCGGCGCATCCTCGCCTCGGGATTGCACCTGCTGTGGGACTGCCAGTCCCGGGTCAACGCCATCGACGAAGAGAGACTGATCTGGATGCGACGTGCCGGCTGCCAGCACATCCAATATGGAGTGGAATCGGGCTCCCGCTCCATCCTCGACAAGCTCAACAAGGGAATTCAGCTGGAACAGGTCGTCCAGGCGTGTGAGCTCACGCGGAAAGTCGGAATGGACCTGTCCCTCTATCTCATCACCGGAGTTCAGGGAGAGACCGAAGCCGACACCCAGGCGACGCTCCGTCTGATCCGGCGCGTGCGACCCCACGACGGCATCGTCTCGCCTTTGGTGGTCTATCCCGGCACGGCGCTTTACGAGGAAGCCAAGCGCCTGCGAGGCATGGATGACTCGATCTGGGAGCGCTCTCATATGGAAGGACTCCTGGTGCGGGACGATCCCGAGAGCATCCTGGCCTACCACCGGGTGGATGCGCTGTTGAAGGAGATGGCGGTATCCAGCGCCTACACGCTGGAAGAGCTCCGGGAGCACAAACGGGTGATCGGCGCATTCGTGCCACCCGCGCTGTCTTACGGCGAAGCCCTCGAAAGGAGCGGAGATCGCTGCGGCGCTGAGGCCGAGTACCTCGAAGTCCTACGGACACGCCCCGGCAGCCTGTGGGGCCACCTGCGCCTGGGAAATCTCGCCGAGCTGGCGGGTAATCCCGAGGCCGCGGCGCAGCACTATCGCAAAGCCGTGGCGGCCGTACCGCGTTACCATCTGTCGCACTCGCTTCTGGGCTCGGCGCTGCGCCGGATGAGGAAGGGATCCGAAGCCCTGGCGGAGTTTCGCACTGCTCTCAAGCTCTATCCCGCCGACCGCGTCGCGCAGCGCGGCCTGGTTCTCTTGAGGCTCGGAAAAGCTCCCGGGGCGAAGCCTTTCCCTTCGCTGCGCAAGAAGCCCAGCACCGGACTCACGGGGAGCTCCACCTGGCCTTCGTTCCTGCAGCACCCGATTCCCGACGGTCAGTCCCACCCCCCAGAAGCCGGCTCGAGCAGTTGATGAGAAACACCCGCGGCAAGCTGGTGCTGGTGGCGGCGGCTCCGGACGAAGGGGTCAGGCTGGACCGGTTTCTCAGGGAGAAAAGCGGCGTCCTTTCTCGAACCCGCGCCCGCGACCTGCTTGCCGCAGGGGGCGTGACCATTAATGGCCACCGCGTGAAGATCGCCTCCCGGCCGCTGAAGGCAGGAGACCGAGTCGAAGTCCATCCGCTCGAGGAGGCAAGCCGGTCCGGGGCTCCCCCGGGGATGGAGGCTTTTCGTGTCGTGCACGAGGATGCCGCCGTCATTGTCGTGGACAAAGCACCCGGCATCCTGGTGCAGCCCACCCCTCAGGGGGACCGGGGAACTCTCCTGGACCTGGTCTCCCGTTATCTGCGAAAGCGTCACCCCGAGGTGAAGTCCCCCTATCTGGGCCTGCTGCACCGAATCGATCGGGAGACCTCGGGGCTGCTGCTATTCTCCAGGCGGGGCACCGCCAATCGCATCCTTGCGGAGCAGTTCCGGGGCCACACCATTGCGCGGGAGTATCTCGCCCTGGCCCGAGGCAGCATTGACGCCGACTCGGGGACCATTGACGACCCGCTGTTGCGCTCCTCCCCCCTCGCCAGGCGCACATCCGCGATAAGAGGCCGCAGCGAGGGTAAGCAGGCCATCACCCATTTCCGCGTGCTGGAGCGCTTCGAGCGGGCCACCCTGCTGTCGATGACTCTGGAGACCGGCAGGACCCACCAGATCCGTATCCATCTGGCTGGCCGAGGGCACGCCGTGGTGGGCGACAAGATCTACTCGGCGAAGACGTCCTTCCCACCCGACTCATTGCTGGACCGTTTCCCCCGGCAGGCGCTGCACGCCCGCCGACTCGGCTTTACCCACCCGGGGAGCGGAGCATGGCTGGAATTCGAGTCCCCCCTTCCCGGCGATTTCGCGACGTTGCTCGACACGCTGCGCCAGGGTGACAGACCCAAGCCGCCTCCGTCCCCCCATCCTTGAGCTGGCACCGATCCCTGGGGACTCGACCCGGTGGAGAGGCCGATGGAATTTGCGGGAGGTGATTCAGATCATGGCAAACCGACCGAATTACGCCGAAGCTGCAATCTGACTTTCGAGAGAAAGGCCAGGGAGCCCAACCATGCCGGTCATCATCGAGCCGTTCCGCATCAAGGTCGTGGAACCCATCGCCCTCCTGAGCCGCGATGAAAGGGCCCGCCACCTTGCCGCCGCCGACTACAATCTGTTCTCACTGCCCGCCGAGACGGTGACCTTCGACTTGCTCACCGATTCGGGAACCGTAGCCATGAGCGCAGCCCAATGGGGCGCCATGATGGTCGCGGACGAGTCGTACGCCGGTTCCCGCTCCTTTCACCGGTTCGAGAAGGTCGTGCGGGAGCTGACCGGCTATCGTCACATCATTCCCGTTCACCAGGGACGCGCCGCAGAGCGAATTCTCTTTCATCTGACCGTCAAACCCGGCTCTCTCCTTCCAAGCAACACCCACTTCGATACCACCCGGGCCAATATCGAATATGGCGGCGGGGGGGCCGAGGATCTGGTCGTGGAGGAGGCCTCGCAGACCGATTCGGAGCACCCCTTCAAGGGGAACATCGATCTGCCGCGCCTGGAGGATTTCTGCCGGAGGAACCGCGAGCGGGTCCCGCTGGGAATGCTCACCATCACCAACAATGCCGGCGGGGGCCAGCCCGCCAGCCTTGAAAATATCCGCGGCTGCTCCCGAATCCTCCGCAGTCACGGCATTCCGTTCATCCTCGACGCCTGCCGCTTCGCGGAGAATGCCTATTTCATCAAGCTCCGGGAACACGGGCAGTCGGAGCGTTCCGTGGCCGAGATCGCCCGGGAGATATTCCGGCTGGCGGACGGCTGCACCTTCAGCGGCAAGAAGGACGGCCTGGTCAACATGGGGGGATTCCTCGCTCTGAACGACGATGCACTCGCCGCGGCGGCCAGAAATCTTCTGATTCTCACCGAGGGATTCCCCACCTATGGCGGTTGCGCCGCCCGGGATCTCGAAGCGCTGGCTGTGGGGCTGGAGGAAGTCCTGGACGAAGCCTATCTGGAATACCGCCTGGCGACCGTGCGCTACCTGGCTGAGGGGCTCAACACCTGTGGCGTCCCCACGGTACGCCCGCCCGGCGGCCATGCGGTCTTCATCGACGCCCGCAGGTTCCTGCCCCACGTCCCGGCCCGGCAGTACCCGGGCCAGGCGCTCGCGTGCGAGCTATATTTGAGCGGCGGAATCCGCTCCTGCGAGATCGGCAGCGTGATGTTCGGCCGGCACGACGAGGCCGGCCGGTTCGTCGAGCCACGCCTCGATCTGGTTCGCCTGGCCCTGCCCCGACGCGCCTACACGCAAAGCCACGTCGACCGCATCATAGAGATCGGAGGCGAAGTGGCGGCCAAGAAGGATCAAATCCGGGGCCTGGAGATGACCTATTCGCCTCCATTCCTCCGCCACTTCACTGCGCGATTCCGACCGATCGTCCGCTAATCACCGCAGTCTCGACGGGTGCAACGCCGCTGCCGCGGGCGTATACTGACGGTCTCGCGCCGCTGCGTCGTTGCGCAACGGCGGTGCGTCGGAACCGTCCCTTTCTCAGGGAGGTGCTCATGAATCGGCGTCATGCAAGGATCACTCGGCCCCTGGTGCGCGTAAGTGGCTCCCTGAGAGCCGTCTCGTGGGACGAGGCGCTGGACCGGGCGGCTGAGGGATTCCGCAGGTCGGTGGATCGCCTGGGTGGAAGCGGATTCGGATTGTTCAGCTGCTCCAAGGCGACCAATGAAGTGAATTACGTGGCCCAGAAATTCGCCCGGACGGTCCTGCACAGCAACAACATCGACAGCTGCAACCGTACGTGACACGCCCCAAGCGTCGTCGGTCTGGCGACGGTCTTCGGGGCGGGTGGCGGCACGAGTTCCTATCGTGAGGTCGAAGAGGCCGACCTGATCATCCTGTGGGGCTCCAACGCCCGGGAAACCCACCCCATCTTCTTTCATCATGTCCTGAAAGGGGTGCGTCGCGGCGCGCGGCTGTACGTCGTGGATCCCCGCCGCACCTCGTCGGCGGCATGGGCGCACGGCTGGCTGGGATTGGACGTCGGCTCGGACATCGCGCTGGCGAATGCCATGGCACGGGAGATCCTGCATGCCGACCTGCAGCACCGGAAGTTCATCGCCTCCGCCACGGCAGGATTCGAGGCGTTCCGCGCCAGCGTCGAGAGCTACACTTTGGAAGAGGGAGAGCGTCTTACCGGAGTTCCTGCGGCGCTCATTCGACAGCTGGCGCATGACTACGCTCGAGCCGCGAAGGCGCAGCTCTGCTGGACCCTGGGGATAACCGAGCACCATAACGCCGTGGACAATGTCCTCGCACTCATCAATTTGGCCCTGCTCACCGGGCACGTAGGGCGTTACGGCTCGGGCGTGAATCCACTGCGTGGCCAGAACAATGTCCAGGGAGGCGGGGACATGGGAGCCCTCCCGAACAAGCTCCCTGGATTTCAGGACGTTGAGGACGCTGCGCTGCGGGGCAAGTTCGAGAAGGCGTGGAAAACGGGCATCCCTGCGAAGAGCGGCTGGCACCTGACCGGCATGTTCGAGGCGATGGAGCGCGGCGAGCTGTCGAGCCTTTACGTCATTGGCGAGAATCCAGCACAGTCGGAAGCCGATGCCCGGCACGCCAATCACCTGCTGGAAAACCTAGAGCACCTGGTGGTGCAGGATCTCTTCTTGACGCGCACCGCCGAAATGGCCCACGTCGTCTTTCCCGCCGCCGCCGCATGGAGCGAATCGGAGGGCACCGTTACCAGCAGTGAGCGCCGGGTCCAGCGGGTTCGAAAGGCGATGGACCCTCCCGGCGAGGCCCGACCGGACCTGGAGATACTGGTCGACCTCGCCCGACGTCTCGGGCAGGATTGGGGCCAACTCAGCGCCGAGGCCGCCTGGAATGAACTACGCTCCCTCTCTCCGATGCACGGCGGCATGTCGTACCGAAGGCTGGAGGAAATGGGCGGCATCCAGTGGCCCTGCCCCGACGAGAGTCATCCGGGGACGCAGTACCTGCATGGCCGGCTCTGGGCGGAGCCGGTGGAAGGACCCAGAGCGCCTTTCAGTGCTGTCCGGTTCGAGCCGCCGGTCGATCAGCTGACGGAGGAATTCCCCATCCGCCTGACCACCGGGCGCCGGCTGGATTCATTCAACACCGGCGTGCAGACGCGCGCCTTTGCCTCCCCGCTGCGGCGGGGCGAGACCCTGGATCTGTCGCCCGAGGATGGCCGACGCTTCAACGTTTCGGAGGGTGAGACAGTCCAAGTGTCTTCCCGGCGGGGACGAGTGCTCGCCCCGGTCCGCTTCGACGCGGGACTGCGGCCCGGACTTGCCTTCATGACGTTTCATTTCCCCGATCAGGTCGAGACCAATCTCCTGACTATCGAGGCGAACGATCCCAAGTCCGGCACGGCGGAATTCAAGGCCAGCGCCATCCGTATCGACAAGGTCGAAGCGCCTGCCGACCCCATTCACACAGAGAAGGCATGGACCTCCGCCTGAGTCCGGAAGAGGCCACTCCCGACGAGCGCGATGCGGTGACATCGCTCCTGGGACCGGAGCATCCTTCCCCGTCACAAAAGGTGGGGCGCGATCGCCTGCTTCCCGCGCTTTGGGCGGTGCAGTCCCGTGTCGGCTGGGTGAGCGAAGGGGCGCTGAACTACATCTGTCGCCGCCTGGATGTGGCCCCGGCCGATGCCTTCGGAGTTGCCAGCTTTTACCGCATGCTCTCCCTCACCCCGCGCCCCTCCACGGTGGCCCACATCTGCGAGGATTTGGCCTGCCGAATGAAAGGATCGGAAGAGCTGTGCCTGGCCGCGGAGAAGCAGTTCGGCCCCCCGTCGCTGGCGCATCAACCGGGGAACGCGCCATGGCAAAGGAGCGCCTGCCTGGGACAATGCGACCAGGCGCCGGCGATCCTGGTGACGAGCAGTGGCCAGACTTCCCTGGACCTGATTCTTGGGGAGACGAGTTTTCCTCAACTTCTCGCCGCCCTGAGCGGCCGCTCGGTTTCTCCCTCGACGGGACCGGCCAGAAAGCTCCCGCAGCTCGGGGAACCAGGACTCAGGATCCTGCGAAGGGTGGGACGGGTCGATCCGGCGCGCCTCGACGACTATCGGGCCCAAGGCGGTTACCGCGCCCTGGCGCGGGCCCTGGAGATGGGCGGTGAGGCGGTGATTCGTGAAGTGCGGGACTCGCGACTTCTGGGGCGCGGCGGAGCAGCCTTCCCGACCGCGAGGAAATGGGAGGCCGTGGCAAAATCTCCGACGCGGCCGCGCTACCTGGTGTGCAACGCCGATGAGTCGGAGCCGGGCACGTTCAAGGATCGAGTTCTGCTCGAGGAGGACCCCTTCAACCTGATCGAGGCGATGAGCATCGCGGCGTTCGCGACCGGCTGTGAGCGCGGATACATCTACCTTCGCGGCGAATACCCGGTGGCCCATGAGCGACTCCTGAATGCCATTCATCAGGTTCGCGAAGCCGGACTTCTTGGAGAGCGGATCCTGGGCTCCCATCTCACGTTCGAGATGGAGATTCGGCGAGGCGCAGGAGCCTACATCTGCGGCGAGGAGACGGCGCTGTTCAATTCCATCGAAGGCTTTCGCGGCGAGCCCCGCAGCAAGCCACCCTTCCCGGTCACCGCGGGGCTGTTCGGGAAACCCACGGTGATCAATAACGTCGAGACGCTGGCCAACATCCCCGACATCGTCCTCGAGGGGGGCGCGGACTTCGCCTCGCGAGGCACGCAGGAATCCACCGGTACGCGGCTGTTTTGCCTCTCCGGGAGCGTCCTGCGCCCTGGGCTGTACGAAGTGTCGCTGGGCACGACGCTGGGCGCGCTGCTCGAATTGGCCGGCGGAGTTCCGGGAGATCGCTCGTTGCGCGGCATTCTCCTGGGCGGCGCCGCCGGGGGGTTCGTGGGTCCCGGCGATCTCGGACTACCCCTTTCCTTCGAGGCGACCCGCGCCGCCGGCGCCACCCTGGGCTCCGGCGCCGTCGTGATTTTCGACGACTCGGTGGACCTCAGGGACGTGGTCCTGCGAATCGCCGCCTTCTTTCGGGAAGAATCGTGCGGCCAATGCGTTCCCTGCCGGGTCGGAACGGTCCGGCAGGAGGAGGGATTGCGCCGGATCCTGCGCCGCGGCGATGGCCCACCGGCCAAGGCGGAGCTGTTGGCACTGTCGGAGATCGCCCAGGCCATGCGCGATGCCTCCATTTGCGGGCTGGGCCAGACCGCGGGAGCAGCGGTGCAGTCGGCGCTGTCCCGTCTGCTGCTTCAGGCGGGAGAGGAGAAGTGAGCTTGGGTCAGCCGCAATCGAGCGTCGAGATCACGATCGATGGTGCAGTCCGGCGGGTGCCGCAGCAGCACACGCTGCTGCAGGCCTGTCAGGATGCCGGAATCGAAGTTCCGACTCTGTGCTTCCTGCAGGGAATGACGCCCGCAAATGCCTGTCGGATTTGCGTGGTCGAGCTAGAGGGCTCCCGGGTGCTGGTGCCCGCCTGCTCACGCCAGGTCGAGAATGGGATGATCGTGCATACCGAAAGCGAGCGGGTGAAGCTGGCCCGGCGCCTGGTGATGGAGTTCCTGGCCTCCTCCGTGGATCTTTCGCTGTCGCAGAAGTCGCAGGAGTATCTGAAGCGTTACGGCGCTCGCCCCGAGCGCTTCGAGCCGGTGGGGGGGCCGCCCGTCGCCACCGTGGCGCAGAGCGTCAAGGTGGACAACGATCTCTATGTCCGCGACCTCTCCCGCTGCATTCTGTGCTATCGGTGCGTGGACGCGTGCGGCGAGGAGGCCCAGAACACTTTTGCCATCTCCGTGGCCGGGCGGGGCTTCGAGGCCCGCATCGCCACCCAGTTCGACCACTCCCTTCCCGACTCCGCCTGCGTCTTCTGCGGCAACTGTATCGGGGTCTGCCCCACCGGAGCGCTCATGTTCAAAAGCGAGCATGACCTGCGCCTGCAAGGGCGATGGAATGAATCGGCCCAGACCCAGACCGAGACCATCTGCCCATATTGCGGCGTCGGTTGCGCTCTTACCTTGCACGTTCAGGACAATCGGATCGTCAAGGTCACCTCTCCCCTGGACAACTCCGTGACCCAGGGACACCTCTGCATCAAGGGTCGCTTCGGCTTCGAGTTTGTGCAGGAAAGGGACGAGAGCGGCTCCTGATCAGGGTCGGCCGGAGCGCACCGGGTTCGTGAGCGTGCCGATCCCCTCGATGGTGATTTCCACCGTATCTCCGTCAGCCAGCGCTCCAATGCCGGCAGGAGTGCCGGTGGCGATAATGTCGCCCGGAAGAAGGGTCATGATGCGCGAGACGAACGAAACCAGAAATGCGGGCGGGAAAACCAGCTCCCGGGTGCGCGAGCTCTGGCGGATTTCTCCGTTGACCCTTCCCTCGATTCCGAGGTCCGCCGGGTTGAGCTCCGTCTCGATCCAGGGGCCGAGAGGAGCGAACGTGTCAAACCCTTTGGCACGGGTGAACTGGACATCCCGGTCCTGCAGCTCTCTGGCCGTCACGTCGTTGAAGCAGGTGTAGCCTAGAATCGATTCACCCGCGTTCGCCACCGCAACGTTCCTCACCGTACGCCCGATCACAATCGCCAATTCCGCCTCATGATCCACCCGGCCGGCCCCCAGCGGCAGCAGGATGGGATCCCCCGCCGCCACGACCGCGGAGGATGGCTTGAGGAACAGCAACGGCTCCAGCGGTAGAGGCTTGCCGCGCTCGCGAGCATGGTCCTTGTAGTTGAGCCCGACCCCGACGATCTTGCCCGGCATGCATGGCGCGAGCAGCTTCGCGCCCGCTACAATTCGTGCCGGTCCCTCCTGGCGGAGCGCCCCGGGGAAGTCCCCACCAAACGGCAAGAGGCGATCTCCCTCCAGCTTGCCGGCGACCGGTTTTCCGTCGAAGAGATAGCGGGCTATCCGCAAGACGCATTCCTCCCCTGGCGCCGCATCTATATCAGAGGCCGCGTCGCATCGCAAGAATTGTGACGGTCAGGATTGGTGGTCGCGCTCGAAGACGAAAAAGCAGGACCCCGACGAGCCGAAGATTCCCTCTTTCTTGCCGGGAACGACCCCTGCGAGGCGAAATCCCTTGCCGCTCCATTGCTTGAGCAGCTCTTCAATCTGCTGGGCGCCGTTCCCATCCAGGCGCTCCCCCTCGACCCGGACCACCCGAAAATCCGCCTTGCCTCGCTTCGCGGCGTTCGAGGGTGCGGAGGAAGTCTCTTTGACTGGGGCGGACTCCATGCCGTCTGCCCCCTCCTTGCTCACGACCGGGATCGGCCTCGAAGTCAACGAGGGGCTGCCGGAGCCGGGGCTCTTCGCGGGTTTCTCGATCGCAGGCTTTGCCTTTGGCGGTGCATCTAAAATCACCGGCGCCACCGGGGTCGCGGCCTCGAGTGGCTGCTCGGCAGGAAGCCGCTCGGGCCTCTTCTGGACGACAGGCTGCGGCAGCGTGGGCATTTTGAAAATGACCGTTTGGGCTCCCACTTCTACGGCCGTCTGGGGCGGCTGCTGGGCCATCTCCACGTCCAGCTCCGTGACGCTCGGCGCCAACCCAGTGGGCTCCGCTGGTTTTGCCTGTTTGAGAGCCTTTCCGGGAGCCGGCTTCGCCGGGGCCGGCGAAGGCTGCTGAGCGAGCTCCACGTCCAGCTCCGTGACGCTCGGCGCCAACCCAGTGGGCTCCGCTGGTTTTGCCTGTTTGAGAGCCTTTGCGGGAGCCGGCTTCGCCGGGGCCGGCGAAGGCTGAATCTCGCTTGGTGTCTCCGCCTGGACCGGAGATGGATCGGCAAGGGTGATTCGCGGAGCGTCCGAGGCGTTCGCGATCAGGACATCCCGGGCCGGGGTTGGTTGGGCGGGCGTGGGCTCCGTATGCGGAACGACCACTCCCAGAACTCGGTACGCGAAGAAAAGCTGGTAGACACGCAGGGTGGAAAGCCCCGACTCCAGCGCGGCTTGCTCCATGGTGGTCGGCTTCGATTGCAGCAGGGCCAGGAGCTTCTTTTCTTCTCCCCCGAGAGTCACGTCCCGCAGTGCCTCCCGATATTCTTGTGACAGGCGGTACGGAAGCCGGATCTCCCCGGCCCCTTTCCGTAGCACGGACCATTTTTGCACTTGTCTGAGGCCGGAGAGGAACACTTCGGCGGTCGACAGGCGCAAAGTGATGGCTTCGCGCGATGGGAAGGGCCCCGCTTCGAACCGATACGATCCCTCGGTCCAGGAGAACAGAGAGAAAAGGATTTCCTTGACCTGCTCCCGGACCCATCGGGGGAGATCCTCGGCAGGAAGGATTCCCATCTCGACGAGAACCGTTCCCAAACGTCTCCCTGGCCCCACCTGATGGGTCGCCTCTTCCAGCTGCTGCCGGTGGATGACCTCCCGGGTCAGCAGCAATTCACCCAGGCGATCGTCGGGGTCCTTCGAGGCGGCGAAGACGATGTTGCCGCCCTGCAGATAGACCGACTTTTCAGCGGATCCGCCGCTGAGGCGCAGCACGCCGGTTTCCCGATTGCGGCAAAGCTCCGCGAGAATCTCACAGAACCCTACTTCCGCCAGGTCTCCATCGCGGGATTGGGAAGTCTCCAAAGCTCCCTCCAGATCGGCGCGGGAACCCCCTCGAGGGCCCCACCCGGTGGGCAATATAGGTTCCTTACCGGGGAAGTCAATCATGGGATCCCCTCTAAGACACTGTCATCCAAGGAATAGCGGGGCCGTCGGCCCGATTGGACTGGAATGAAACGGGCCAGAAGCGGGCTTGACGGAGATCCTGCCGGCCGCTAAAGTGCGGTGGAAAACAAGACTTGACCTGAAATTACCAGTGTTCCGAGGGAGATTTCATGGATCACCCACGCTCCGCAGTGTCCTCGCCGGCTCCTCTGCTTTTGCCCGATCTGGATGTCGAAGGCGTCGTGCTCGACCGTTACCGTCAGGGGGCCGCGGCCACCGAACCGTCACTCTGCTCTCCGGTATCCTACGACGCCAGGTATCTGGAAGCGCTCCCCGAAGAAATCCTCGAGAAGGACTACGGATGCGGCGATCCCACCCGTTTCGTCCGTCCGGGTGAGACGGTGCTGGATCTTGGCAGCGGAGGCGGCAAGATCTGCTACATCATTTCGCAAATGGTTGGCCCTGCCGGTCGAGTGGTGGGTGTGGACTTCAATGACTCCATGCTCGCCCTCTCCCGCAAATACCTCGGCGAAATGGGGCGCCGTCTCGGATTTCTCAATGTCGAGTTTCGCAAGGGAAAGATTCAGGATTTGGCGCTCGATTGCGATCGGCTGGACCAGCATCTCGCCGAGCACCCGGTCAGGGACAGCGCCGACCTTCTTCGGCTCCGGCGCTTCGAGGACGAGCTGAGGCGAACTTCCCCACTCATTCCTGATCAGTCTGTGGATCTCATCGTATCCAATTGTGTCCTGAATCTGGTCCGCCCGGAGGACAGGAGCCAGCTCTTCCGGGAGTTGTATCGAGTGGTGAAGGCAGGCGGCCGCCTGGCCATTTCGGACATTGTTTCCGATGAGGCCGTGCCTGAGCACCTGAAGCAGGACCCGGAGCTCTGGAGCGGCTGCGTCTCGGGCGCATTCCAGGAAGAGGAATTCCTGCGCGCCTTCGAGGCAGCCGGATTTCACAGCATCGCTTTGGAATCGTGGGGCGCAGAGCCCTATCGGACGGTGGAAGGGATCGAGTTCCGCTCCGTCACCGTGACGGCCCACAAAGGCAAGGAAGGCCCCTGCTTCGAGCGCCATCAGGCGGTCGTCTACCGCGGCCCGTATCGATCGGTCACCGATGACGACCACCACACCTACCCGCGAGGGGTCCGTGTGGCGGTTTGTGAAAAGACCTTTCGCCTGCTGCAGGGCGGTCCGCACCGGAGCGATATGATATTCATCGAGCCTCGCAGCGTCGATCCCGAACAGGAGGCCGGCCCGTTCGATTGCAGCCGGACTGCCCCGAGGCACCCGCGTGAATCAAAGGGAATGGATTACCGGATCACCACCCGGGCCGCGGACAACTGTTGCGAGCCTTCTTCGGACTGCTGCTGAATCATGACGACTGACTCCGGCGCGTCCGGGATCCTGCAGGGGCACCCTTGAAGCCGCTTCGCATTGCGGTATTGGGCGCCGGACCCATCGGTCTAGAGGCGGCGCTGTACGCCGCCAGCCTGGGGCACGAAGTCACCGTACTGGAAAAGGGGCGAGTCGGTGAGAACCTGGCGCGCTGGGGGCACGTGACGCTGTTTTCTCCCTGGAGGATGAACCACACAGCCCTCGGAAAACGCGCGTTGGAAGGTGCTGGAATCGGGAGCTGGCCGGCTTCTGATTCCTATCAAACCGGCCGCGACCACTTGACGAACTATCTCCTGCCCCTGTCGGAGACGCCCCTTCTTCGCAACCGGATATTAGAAGAGCATCAGGTACTCGCCATTGGAAAAGATGGGCTCTTGAAGGGAGAAAGGATCGCCGACAGCTCCCGGCTCGATTCGCCATTCCGAATCCTGGCTCGATCTCCTTCAGGTGAGCGGCTGGTGCACGCCGACCGGGTACTGGACACCACGGGAAGTTACGGCAACCCCAACAACCTCGGCTCAGGGGGAATTCCCGCGCCCGGTGAAAGGGCTTCGCTAGGAAGGATTTCCTATGAGCTGGATGACGTCCTGGGCCGCCACCGGGAGCGCTACGCCGGCAAGCGCACCCTCCTGGTGGGGTGCGGCTATTCTGCGGCCACTTCGGTCACAGCCCTGAGCCGCCTCGCGAAGGAGGATGGCGCGACCGGCGTCCTGTGGGTTACCCGCAGCAGCGAGGATCGTCCTTACCCCGTTCTTCCGGACGACCCGCTCCCGGGTCGTGCGGCGCTCTTGGTGGAGGCGAATCGAATCGCCTCGCAGGGGACCCTCGGCATCCGGCGGCTCTCCGGCGGCGAGATCGAGTCGATTCAACCGATGCAGGATGGCTCGCTCGAAGTGCGCCTCCGCTCCTCGAGGGAAGAGGAATGCCACCGCGTGGATCAAATTCTCGCCAATGTGGGCTACCAGCCGGACCGATCACTCTACGCGGAGCTTCAGGTCCACGAATGTTACGCCTCCTCCGGTCCCATGAAGCTCGCCGCCGCGCTGCTGTCCCACGAGTCCACCGATTGCCTTTCGGTCGGCAGCCAGGGTCCCGAGACGCTGCTCAACCCCGAGCCTGGTTTTTTCATCCTCGGATCCAAGAGCTACGGAAGGAATTCCACCTTCCTGCTGCGCTCCGGGTTCGAGCAGGTGCGGGATGTCTTCCGGCTCATCCAGGGGCGGACCGAACTGGACCTGTACGCTTTTCCCATATCCGTCCCGGCATGACTGAAAGCCCTCTCCAGAGCTTTCCCTCGGTTCCTCTCCTTGCGCTGGACACCCTTTGGTTCCAGGTGGCGGGAACGATCTGCAATTTGCGTTGCACCCATTGTTTTATCGCCTGCTCTCCGGAGAACCACAGCCACGAAATGCTCACGCTGCAGACGGTGCGCCGCTACTTGCAGGAGGGGGAGGAGCTCGGGGTCCGGGAGTACTACTTCACGGGGGGCGAGCCCTTCATGAACCGCGAGCTTTTCCCCATCCTGGAGGCGACGCTCCGGCTGGGACCGGCCACCGTGCTCACCAACGGTCTGTTTCTCGACGCGCAGCGTTGCGCCCGGTTGAAGGAGCTGGAGAGCGATTCCGAGTACTCCCTGGACCTTCGGATCAGTGTCGATGGGTGGGGGCCCGAGGATCACGATCGCATCCGAGGGGAAGGGACCTTCGATCGCACCATGGCCGGAGTGCGTAGACTTTGGGAAGCGGGGTTGAATCCGGTGCTGACCGTCACCGAGCTGGCCGAAGGTATTGCCTCCCCCTCCGGCAGAGAGCGCTTCCTGGAGCAGCTTCGCCGCCTGGGAATCTCCAAGCCCCGCCTGAAGGTTCTCTCGCTGTTTCGCATGGGTGCCGAGCAGCGCCGGGAGCGCGGCTATCACCCCTGGGAGCGGCTGGAAGCGGGTACGACGGTGGATGCGGAGAAGTTGCAGTGCGGCAGCGGCCGCATGGTGACCAGCCGTGGCGTCTACGTCTGCCCCATCCTGATCGATTTTTCTGCTGCGCAGATGGGCCAAACGCTCCGTCAGACTCTGAGGCCGTTCGCTCTGGCCTATCCCGCTTGTTACACCTGCCATGTGCAGGGTGTGACGTGCCGCACCTGAGGAGCCCGGTGCCTGAGCGGATTGCGGTGCTCGGGGGGGTCTACAGCAACTCCCTGGCGCTGGAGGCGGCCTGCCGCGACGCGCTCTCCCGGGGCGCGGAGGCGCTCTACTGCCTGGGCGATCTAGGCGCCTTCGGCCCGTACCCCGAACGGGTCTTCCCGCTTTTGGAACAGTATCGGGTCACGACGATTCAGGGGAACTATGAGGAATCGCTCGCTTCCGGACGCGCCGACTGCAATTGCGGGTACACCGATCCGAGGGACAACCACTTCGCCCAAATCTCCTACGATTACACGTCCCGCAACACTTCCAGCGCCGCCAAGCGATGGATGGGAACTCTCCCGGGGACCCTGCGTCTTGAGTTTGCGGGCCGCCGGGTGCTGCTGGCCCACGGGTCTCCCCGCCGGATCAATGAGTTCCTCTGGCAATCCACCTCTCCCGCTCCGTTTCTTTCCCGCTTGCTCGACGAGCATCGAGCGGATCTGCTGCTGGTGACTCACACGGGGCTGCACTGGCACCGGCGCCTGCCGGGGGGCCGGGATGTGGTCAACGTGGGGGTCGTGGGCCGCCCACCCAACAATGGACGGACCGACGTTTATTACACTCTGCTGACGGCTCGAGACGGCGTGAAGGTGGAGTTCGTGCCGGTGGCCTACGATGCCGAGCGGCTGGCCCGGGATATGCGCGCCGAGAAGTTACCGGAGGAATTCATCGAAACGATCCTGACCGGCTGGTGGACAACCTGCCTGGAAATCCTGCCGGCCAAGGAGCGTGCTGCCGGGAAGTTTTGAGATGGCGGGACTGAGGAGCTACTTGGCGCGCTCCAGGTACTTTCCCTCGGCGGTGTCCACACGAATGGACTCCCCTTCCGAGATGAATTGAGGGACCTGAACCACCAATCCAGTCTCCAGCGTGGCGGGCTTGCCCGAATTGGTGGCCGTCGCCCCTTTCAACCCGGGATCGGTCGCCACCACCTTGAGATCCACGGTGAGGGGCATTTCGATTCCCACCGGGTTGCCATCGTTGAGTTCCATCTGAATCCTGAGGTTGGGGGTCAGATAAAAAACATTGTCCCCCAGGAGCTCCTCGGTCAAGGAGAACTGCTCGTAGGATTCCGTGTTCATGAAATGGTACCCGTCTTTGTCCTTGTAGAGGAACTCCACCTCGTGCTGCTCGAGGCTGGCCCGCTCCACGCGATCTTCCGATCGGAACCGGTATTCCAGGCTGTTGCCGGTCTTCAGGTTGCGCAGCTTGACCTGAACCATGCCGCGCCAGTTCCCCGGCGTGATGTGCTGGACCTTCATGACCCGGCAGAGGTTTCCCTCGTGCACGATTGCCATTCCGGGGCGCAGTTGTGTGGCCGGGATCATACGGTCCCATCTCCAGAATCCACTCGTTGGCGAGCGAGGTGGCATTATAGCGGGAGCCCCGAGACGGCGCAATGCCATTGTTGACAGGGCGCGGGAGAGGGCCCTAGACTCACCGGGTCGTGAAGCTTCCCACCGGGCCCCCAGACTCTCCCATTCGGCTTTCGATCCATGCGGGCCTCACCGAGTCCCTCCTGGTGGATTTTCTTCGTCTCGAGACCGGGCGCACGGGTCGGCGACGCGCGGTGGTGGGCGTGTCCGGCGGAATCGATTCCGCCGTGGTGCTGGCCCTGGCCGTCAAGGCTCTCGGAGCTGATGCGGTGCTGGGGGCGATTCTCCCGTACCGGACGAGCCCTCCTTCCGCCGCTCGCGACGCAGCCCGGGTCCTCGAACATTTCATGGTCCGCCGCGTTCAGGTGGACATCTCCCCCATGGTGGACGCCTATTTCGGGAGCTCCACGGGAGCGGATCGGCTGCGCCGCGGCAACAAGATGGCCCGGGAGAGGATGTCCATCCTCTACGATCTCTCCGCCTCGGAACGGGCCCTGGTGTTCGGAACGAGCAACAAGACCGAGCTGCTCCTGGGGTACGGCACCCTGCATGGGGACCTGGCCTGCGCTCTGAGTCCCCTGGGAGATCTTTACAAAACTCAGGTTCGCCAGCTTGCCCGTCACCTGGGACTTCCATCCCGAATCCTCCGGAAAGCGCCGAGCGCCGGCTTGTATCCAGGACAGACGGATGAGGCGGACATCGGGTTTCCCTATCCCCTCCTCGATCGCCTGCTCTATTTCCTGGTGGACCTGCGCGCCCCGAAGGAGGAGGCGGTGCGCGCCGGGTTTCCTCGAAACATGGTCCTTCGAGTCTGCGAGATGATTCGCCGATCCCAGTTCAAGCGGCGCATGCCGATCATCGCCAAGGTTTCGCAGCGCACCATCGGCGTGGACTTCCGGTATCCACGGGACTGGGGGACCTAGCGTGGCCACAAAATTGGGGACGCTCTACCTGATCGCAACGCCTATCGGAAACCTCGAGGACATCTCGCTCCGCGCTTTGCGGATTCTCCGCCAGGTCGCGCGCATCGCATGCGAGGACACGCGTCAGACCGCGAAGCTGCTTCACCATTATGAAATCTCCACCCCCACACTCGCGTTTCACCAATTCAATGAGCACCGAGTGCTCCAGGGTCTCATCCGGCGACTGCAATCGGGGGAGGACCTGGCCCTGGTGACCGACGGTGGAACTCCCGTCATCTCCGATCCCGGGTTCACCTTGGTCCGGGCCGCATCGGAGAGCTCGATTCCAATCGTCCCCGTTCCCGGCGCATCGGCGCTGTTGACGGCCCTGATTGTTTCGGGGCTCCCCGCGGATCGATTCCTCTTCCTCGGATTCCTGCCGCACCGCAGCTCCGACAGGCAGAAGCTGTTCCAGGAACTGCGGGAAAGGAAAGAAACGCTGGTTTTCTTCGATTCGCCGCGGCGTGTGCGGCGAAGCCTGGAGGAGATGGCCGCCCTCCTGGGCGACCGGCGCGCTGTGCTGTGCCGCGAAATGACCAAGTTGCACGAGGAATTCCAAAGGGGCCGGCTGCGTGACCTGGCGTCTGGAATGGAGAGTCGGGTCGTCAGGGGGGAGATAACGCTGGTCGTGGAAGGAGCCGGCGAGGTCCAGTTGGAGCCAGGCGCGGAGCCGGACATTCGCAGCGCGGTAGAGGCAGAGATTGGAAGGGGGCTCACCCATCGTGACGCGGTCCGAAACGTGGCGAAGCGCTTCGCGCTCCCGCGCCGTCATGTCTATCGGCTCTCGCGTCCCGATTTCAGCGGCAAGGCACGCACTGCGTCGAGCGAAGAAGAATGAATCTCGGCGGAATATCAGGCCGGGGCAGGGACGCCCGACTCGGGCGAGGCGGCCGCCTCTTTGCCGCTGTGCTCATAGCGCAGGCAGCACATCAACCGGCCGCACATGCCTGAGATCTTCGATGGGTTGAGGCTGAGATTCTGCTCCTTGGCCATGCGAATCGAAACGGGTGCGAACTCTTTCAGGAAGCTCGAACAGCAAAGGTTTCGACCGCACGGTCCGTAGCCGCCCTTCACCCCCGATTCGTCCCGTACGCCGATCTGGCGCATTTCGATGCGGGTATGGAAGCGCTGGGCCAAATCGCGCACCAGCTCGCGAAAATCCACCCGTCCCTCGGAGGTAAAGTAGAAGGTCAGCTTGCGCCCGTCGAGCGTATGATCCGCCGTGACCAGCTTCATGGGAAGGCCGCGTTGACCCACACGCTCGCGGCAGTACCCGAGAGCTTCCTTCTCCCGGATGGCATTCTTCCTGTCCATCTCGGTGTCCTGGGAGGTGGCTCGGCGCCGTACCCGCTTCATGCACCCGACGCCACACCCACCACGAATCCGGCTGGTCGCCTCGGAAACAGTCCCAAAACGCTCCCCGTCGTCGCTGTCCACGACTACCGGCTCGTCAATTTCAAGCTCAAACCCTTCCGAGCTGAAATGCTCGGCTTTAGCAAGATTGTGAAACCGGATCCCCACCACGGCCACTTCCCGGGCGCTCCCTACCGAGCATCCTCCACAGCCGTGGTCGGCGTCGCCACTCTCCAATTCGGTCATTGCGCTTCCCCCCGCATTCCCTTCTAGTGGCCGACAACCCGCCGCCGGTTCTCGGCTGCAGCGGATTTCGCCGGCCCGCCGTCTCGTCATGCCTTGAAGGCATTCTTGTCCACGGGAGGGGCACTGTCAAGGAAGGCGTGGCGGCCTCGCCAGCTTTTCGGTTAGTCTAGTCCGCATTCCGCTCCGGGGAAGCTTGGGCAGGGAGGGCCCCCGAGGACATCCGTGGCCGACAAAGAAGAGATCAAGAACCTCGCGACGCATCGTCAGGCGACCCACAACTATTTCATCGAAGAGCGGATGGAAGCTGGGATGGTCCTCACCGGTACCGAGGTCAAATCCCTTCGCCAGGGCCGCGCCAACCTCAAAGATAGTTATGCCATTCTTCGCAAGGGCGAGGTGTGGCTGCTGAACTGTCACATCTCCCCTTACACGCACGGCAACATCCAGAACCATGACCCCTTGAGGGAGCGCAAGCTCCTGCTCCATCGAGACGAAATCCGCAAGCTCGATCGACGGCGCAAGCTCTCCGGACTCACGCTGGTCCCCCTGCGCCTCTACCTGAAAAAAGGAAGAGTGAAGGTGGAAATAGCTGTGGCCAAAGGAAAGAAGCTGTACGACAAGCGGGAATCGATCAAGAAGCGCGACCAGGATCGCGAGAGCCGCCGGGGAGAATGATGGGCAGATCCGTGCGTGTCCGCCTCCGGGAGGAGAGGATTTCCTGCACCAGCCGCCTTACTTCATTGAGGTCGAAGGGCTTTTGGAGATAGGGCGTGCGCGATTCCTGGAGAAAGTTCTGGGTGTCCTGGTTGGCCACATCACCTGTAGTGAAGATAATCCGGCTCAACAGGGCCGACTCCGTTTTCTGCAGCTGCCGGTAAAGCTCCTGCCCGCTCATTCCGGGCATTTTCAGGTCGGAAATCACCACATCGAAGGATCCTGAACTGAGCTTGGTGAGGGCGAGACGGCCGTTGACGGCCGTCTCGATCTGGTGTCCGTCCATACGGAGAACGTCGTAGAGGATGTCCAGGATGGAGGGCTCGTCATCCACCACCAGGATGCGGGCGGTGTCACCCGCCGATTCTGGCGCGGGCTCGGGGGGGGGAGGCGATCGGTGTAAGACGGGCTTTTCCTCCACGGGAATCCGATCCTCCCCTTGCACGGGAATTTCCAGATTGAACGTGCTTCCCGCGCCGAGGCGGCTCTCCGCCCAGATCCTGCCGCGGTGCTCCTGGATGATCCCATAGCAGATGGAAAGTCCCAGACCTGTCCCCTGCCCCACTTCCTTGGTGGTGAAGAATGGGTCGAAGATTCGGGTCAGGTTTTCCGGAGCGATTCCGGGACCGGTATCTGAAATTTCAAGCCGGATTCTCCCTTCCTGATACCGGGTTTTGACCGTGAGAACCGCGGAGCCCTTCTGCTCGCCCATCGCCTGCTGGGCGTTGTGGACGATGTTCATGAGGACCTGCTGGAGCTGGGAAGCGTCCGCCATGGTGCGCGGCAGATTCTTCTGCAAGTCCCGGACAACCCGCACACCGTCCACCTTGAACTGGTAGGCCTTGAGCTCGAGAACGCTCTCGAGCATGGAGTTCAAGTCTACCGGGCGCTTCTGCGGCTTGTTCTTGCGAGCGAAGATCAGCAGGTTTTGGACGATGCGGCGGCAGCGTTCCGCCTCCGATTCGATCTTGTCCAGACCTCTGCGCACCTCCTCGGAGAGATCCATGCGCAGCAGCAGCTGGGAATAACCCAGCACCCCTGCCAGCGGGTTGTTTAGTTCGTGCGCCACTCCGGAGACGAGCTGGCCCACCACCGACATTTTTTCCGCCTGGACCAGCTGGTTCTGGGCTTCCTCGAGCTCCCGCGTCCTCTCCTGCACCATTTGCTCCAGCTGGAGATTGGTCTGCTCCAGCTCCTGCCGTGACTTCTGGAGCTTGAGCGTCATCTGGTTGAAGCTCTTCGCCAGCTCCCCTATCTCGTCTTGCGAGTCCACTCTCAGCAACACATCCAGGTCGCCCCGCGCGATTCTGCGCGTGGCCTCCACCAGCTGATTCACCGGATCCGCGATGATGCGCACCAGGAGCACCGTCAGCAGGATACCGATTGCGATGACCGCCAGGGTGGCGAATCCCAGCGCCCTTTCCAGGCGCCGGATATCGCTGCGCATGCCGCGCGTGCTCACCCCCAGGTAAATGGATCCGATAGCCTGCCGGTCCCCTTCCCGCGTCGCGGACGGCTCCGGGAGGAAGCCGATCTCCTCTCCCACGTTGACCTTGCTTTGAGTGCTCACCGCACTCTGCAGAAGGTAGAACTCCTCCCGGCGCTCCGGCTCCCGGTAGAGATAGGGCTCCCCGGCGGGTGCGTGGCTTTCCCTGCGCCTTTGCGATTGCGCCCCTCTCAGACTGGACAATGGTGGAACCTGGTATCCATCCCGGGCACGGGCATAGATCTGAGCGTCGTGATCATCCAGGATCACCACGAAAGCGACATCCTCGTCCCGCAGAACTTCCTGGGAGAGAGAAGCCAGCGAGTCCCCATTCCTGGTGAAGACTCCCAGCTCAGCGTCGATCGCCATGTTACGGATGAGCAAGGTGCCCTTCTGCACAAGCTTGGTGCCCTCATCCCTCACCTCCCGGACCAGGAATATCCATCCAAGCGCCATGGAGGTCGTGATGAGCAGAGCCGAGATGAGGAGGATGAATTTCCCTCTCAGCCCCTTGCTGAAGTTAGAGAGCCTTTGAAACGTTCCGCTCAGCACTTGGGTTTCCTTCATCGCATGAACTCCACTTGAGACTGGAGCTTCTGCGAAATCTCCAAGTGGATAGCCCGCGCCGTATTCAAGTTCAGGAACAGCGAAACCCGCCTGGGATAGGCCACCGATACTTCAGCGGGGGATTTCCCCGCGAGGATCTCCAGGGCCTGTTCCGCGGATTGCGAGCCGACATCTTCATAATCGCAGGAGAAGGAAAGCAGAGCTCCCGCCTTCACGAACGAAGGTGAGAGACCGACGAAAGGAATGCCGTCGCGCAGAGTGAGCAGCAGGATGGAATCCACGCTTCGCGGCGTGAACACCGTGCTGTCCGCGACCGACCAGAGGACATCCACCTTCCCCTTCAGGCCCTCGATCTGCTGAAGGACCTCCGATTCGCTGCTGACCGGAATCTCGACCAGCGTCAGGCCGTTGTCCCGCGACGCTCGGCGGGCCTGCTCGATCTCCCCGATGGAGTTTTGCGGGTTGAAGATGACCCCCACTCTTTTGAGTTCCGGAATGACCTCGCGCAACCGCTGGAATTGAAGAGCGATGGGTATGTCCATCGCGGCGCCGGTCACGTTGGCGGGCCTGTTTTGCAGCAGAGATTCGGATTCCCCGGAGAACAACAACAGCGAAAAGACGATCGGAGTGCTTCTGACGTGGCGGACCACCGAGAGGGTCGCCTGGGTTCCCACGGTGACCACCAGGTCGGGCTGCATTTTCTCAAGTGAGCGGAAGAACGGTTCCTCTTTCTGCGGCTCCGAAGGCAGCCCGAGTTCGCGGACCTGCACAGGGATTTCACTCGAGTCGAGCTTCTTCCGCAGCCCCTCCACCGCCTGGTTATAGGGCAGCAGATTGCGGCTCTTCACCACCAGCACTGTTTTGGCTGATTCCGAACGTGAGATGACTCCCGGCATGAGCAGGAAGAGAACGAGCAGGAGAAAAGCCCTTCCCTTGGGAGGACGCATCTCGGGTGCCTTTCGCGAATTTAAGGACTCAAAACACCCAACCAAATATATGGATTATTGCCATTTCAGCAACACGCAGTTAACCAATTGCATTAAAAAATCTTACAAGTGATTTTTTCGATGCTTTGGGACAACTTCCAGAATGATCATCGCGATATCTGAAGCCGGAATGTATTTCATTATATATAAAGTCACTTATTTGACAATTTGTTTATTAACTTGACTGATATTCATTTCAGACTATCTATATGGTTGTTCTTGTAATCCTTTTGCAGGGCTCGCGCTGGGGAAGGAAGGACGAGCAGCCAACTAGGGGGATAAATTCATGGACTCGCGGAGCCGGATCGTACGCACGCTTCTGGCCCTCTGCCTGCTGTTGGCAGGGTTGAGCGTCAGGGCCCTGGCTCAGGCCAACATAACCGCTTCGATCGACGGATACGTCCTGGATGACGCCGGCAATTTCGTGCCAGGCGCGAGCGTCGTTCTATTGAGCTCCGGCACCAACACCCGCAGGGAGCTCATCAGCAGCGGTGAAGGACGTTTCGCCTTTTCTGCGCTTCCGGTGGGGAATTACACGCTCAAAGTCAATCTTATCGGCTATCCCCCTTATGAGATGCAGGAGATCAAGCTCAATCCGGGCGAGAGCCGCATGTTCGACGTCATCTTGAAGCATGGTATGCAGGAGAAAGTGGTCGTCGTGGCGGAAAAGAGTCTGGTGGAAACCGACGTCACCTCGGATCGCAACGTCCTGGACGCCGGATACATCAACAACATCCCGCTCATCGCGCGGCGCTACCAGCAGATCCTCACGCTGTTTCCCGGCGTGAGCAACGACCAGGGATTCAGCCTTGCGCAGTACCACATCCGCGGCAGCCGCACCACGCAAAACGGGTTTCGCCTCGACGGTGCAACGATCAACGATCCCGTGACCGGCACTTTCGGCCTGAACGTGAATCAGAATTCCATCGAGCGGTTCGAGCTGGACCGGGGCGGCTTCCAGGCCGAGTACGGCGAACAGTCGGGGGGAATCGCCAACATCGTGACCAAATCGGGCACCAACGAATTCCAGCTCTTCTACTCGGGCTTCTTCCGCAACACCGATTTCGCCAGCAGCCTGAAGGACTACGATCAGGTGATCGCCGCCGGGGACTCCGACGGGATTTCCAGCAACAATCAAAACCCCCGCCCGGAGACGCAGCAATGGCAGGAAGTGGCGGTGGGTGGACCGATCGTGAAGGACCGCCTCTGGTACTTCGCCTCCCTGCAGTACTGGCAGGAGGACGTGGGATCCATCTTCAACAGCAGCATGAGCCGAGGGGATCGCTACAACTTCCAGTTCAAGACCACCTGGCAGGCGAGTCCGGACGACACCGTGGTCTTCAACCTGGCCACCGATCCAGCCCGTTTCAGCGACGTGGTCACCGATGCCCGCTTCGCTCCGGGCACGAATTACAACCAGACGCAGGGGGGCTACCTATTTCAGGCCCGTGAGACCCATATCTTCAGCCCCGAGGCCTTCCTGGAGAGCCAGCTGTTCCTGCACCACCAGTACTTGACCGCACGACCGGTGGATGCCTCGCTGGGTGCCTTCACCATCACCCTTTCCGACGGCGATCCCTCCGATGGCATCGGGAGCAGCAATTCCGCCCAGGCCTTCGCCGGTGCCTATCCCAACGATCAGGATCGCTCCACGATGAGAGCCCGGCTGAGCGAGGCCGTCACTCTCAAGTTGGCCCCCTCCCACACCGTCAAGGCGGGACTGGACTACTCCTTCGTGGATTTCACCGGCGTAAACCGGACCAATCCGAGCTTTCTGGACATCACCGACTACGACCCCAACTTCGAGTCGGGAGGAGCCTATTTTGGCTATCGGGAATTCCTGAAGTACGACTACCTGGCCCCTGAAAAAACCAATCAAAAGGATCGGGAGGTCTCGATTTTTGCCCAGGACAGCTGGACTCCCAACGCGCACTGGACCACCGACGCGGGACTGAGAATGGATTATCAGTCCCTGATCGGCGACAAGAACCTCGCCCCACGCCTCGGCGTCTCCTTCGATCCGCAGGGCAAGGGAAACATGAAAATCTATGGGAACTGGGGACGATATTACGACAACGTCTTCGCCGACTTCGTGGATTTCTCCCGAGCCGACGGCTACCAGAC
>Ga0075433_10000301_pt1 | contig 29721 bp, 30 predicted proteins | sample RhiMethybrSRZTD2_FD_75299 | JGI IMG/M metagenome (GOLD analysis project Ga0075433, IMG submission 75299) | Populus rhizosphere microbial communities from Tennessee, USA - Rhizosphere MetaG P. TD hybrid SRZTD2 | ecosystem: Host-associated > Plants > Roots > Rhizosphere > Soil | place: USA... | reverse complement strand
GCAGGCGTCGTCGACGCCGGTCAGGCGACGCTCCGCTACGGGCTCACGGACCGCTCCGGCACGGTCGCGATCGACACGGCGCGACCGCTCGCCGGACCCGGCACGGAGGCGCTCCGAGACGCCCTCGGTGAGATCCTGTCGGGCACGACGGTCCACGGCGGGGCGTTGCTCGCCCCGTTCGGGATCCGCTACCTCGTGGCGGACCAGGATCAGGTCGGCGCCGAGGCCCGGTCGCGACTCGACGCGCAGGTGGACCTCGACGTCGTGCCGCAGGCCGGTCTTGCGATCTGGAGCAACGCCGTTGCGCTCTCGCCGGCGAGCGTCCTGCAGGCCGATCCTCACACGATGCGGATCGTCGCCTCCGACCGGCCCGACGACCTCCAGCGGCTCACGCCCACCGGATCGAGTCCGCTCACGCAGGTCGAGGGAGGATGGTCCGGTCCGTCCGGCGACGGCAACCTCGCGGTCGTCTCGACCGAGTTCGACGGAGCGTGGACGATGAGGGGCGGCGGCGACCCGGCGCCGGCGTTCGGGTGGGCCACGTCGTTCCCCGTGAGCACGAGCACGGTCGACATCCGTTACGGGACGCAGCTGCCGAGCACGGTCGCCGCGTGGTTGCTCGCGGTCGTCTGGGCTGTGGCGCTGTGGGTCACCAGGAAGCCGGTCGCGCGATGAGGGCGGGGGAGCGATGAGATCCCTCGGGCGTGGCGTCCTCGCGCTCGTGGTCGGGTTCGCCGTCATCGTCGGCGCGACGGCGGCGGAGCGGCTCGGCTCCGCCGAGCCGGCCGACGCCATCCGCGGCACCGCGGTCTCGAGCGTCTGGCTCTGTCCGCACGGCGGCGGTCCAGGGTGGGACGGCGAGATCGCGCTTGCCGACCCCGGGCCGAACCCGGTCGACGTCCGGCTGACCGAGCTCGGCACCGACGCCCCCGGCGCACCGGTCATGATCAGCGTGCCCGCCGGGCACGAGGTGATGCAGGCGGTGCGCTCCGACTCGGCATCGGACGCGACGTACGTCGAGGTCTTCGGCGGCTGGGTCGCCGCGGGCTGGGTGCTCCGCGGCGACGCTGCGGCTCCCGGCGTCGCCGCGGAGCCGTGCGCGCCGGCCGGCGCCCGGTCGTGGTTCGTCGTCGACTCGGATACCGAGCAGCACCACCACTCCAGCCTCGTGGTCATGAACCCCTTCTCGGTCGACGCGGTGTTCGACGTCGCCGTGTTCCGCCCGCGCCTCCCGCCGATCCGGTCGGCGGACTGGACCGACATCACGCTGGCACCGGGACGGAGCCGGTCGCTCGACGTCGGCGCGAAGCTGCTCGGCCAGCCGGTCGTCGGCGTCGAGGTGGACGTGAGTCGCGGGCGTGTGGCCGCGGCGAGCCTCAGCTGGAGCGCCGATACCGGGCTCCGCTCCGTGCTCGCGACGCCCGCCGCATCGCCGACGTGGTACCTCCCCGTCGCGCAGGGCGCCGGGCAGTCGACGCTCCAGGTGATGGTGCCCGGCTCGGAGGTGGTGCAACTGACGACGCACCTCCTGTCCTCGCAGGCGCCCCCGATCGGCGCCGGCGACGCGGCCGACACCCAGCAACCGGGGGCCTCGACCGCCGGCTACGACCTCATCTCGACGGGCGCCTCGTCGGTCGACGTTTCGTCGGCGTCCGGTGTGCCGATCGTCGCGGCGCTGCGCGCGGTCGGTCGCGCGGGCGACGGTGCCGCCACCGGCGGCGCCGCCGCGCCGGCGGCGGCATGGGTCGTGACGCCGACGATCGCGTCGGCGTCCGCCCATCCGGGCCTCGTCGTCGTGAATCCCGGGGATGCGCCCGCCCGGGTGACGCTGCGATTGCTCCAGAAGGGCGAGGCCGGCGTCGGCGCCGAGACGACGATCACCGTCCCGCCCGAGCGCGCCGCCGCGGCCCCGGCGGGGTTCCTGCAACAGGGCCCCGGAGCGTCCGTACTCGTCACATCGGACGGTCCGGTCGTTGCCCTCGGGACCTCGTCGTCCGGCGGCAAGAAGGGGCTCGACTTCTATGCGTCCGCGGTGGGCCTGCCTGTCCCTTCGGACCTGGCGGCGGCCCTATGAGAGCACGCGGACCCATGTGGGTATCATCCCGCTGCATCCCCTAGGAGCGGTTCCCCATGGCCCGAGGACGACACACGCGCACGCGCCGGACCGGCATGGTCGTCGCGATCATCGCCGCGGCGGTCGCCGTCGTGCTGCTCGTGTTCGGTGGCGGCGCCTACGCCGCGTACCGGTACGAGATGTCGCACGCCGACCGGATCCTGCCGGGCGTCCGCATCGGCGGCATCGACGTCGGGGGGATGACGCGCGCGGAGGCGATGCGAGCGGTCCGTGGCGCAGCCGGCCAGGAGCTCCAGAGCCAATTCACCGTGACGATCGGCTCGGACCACTGGACGACGACGCTCGGCGCGCTCGGGCGGCGAGCCGCGATCCGAGGTGCCGTCGACGATGCCTTCGGCGCGGCGAACCAGATGGGGACGTTCTCGAAAGCCTGGCATCGTCTGCGCGACCAGTCGATCGGGTTCGACGTTCCCCTGGAGTACCAGACCGGTGGTTCCGGGGTCGCGGAGTGGGTCGACCAGATCGCGAAGCACGTAGCCGTGCAGCCGACGAACGCATCGATCGGGATCACCACCGACGCGTCGGGCACGGTGATGATCCACGCGAAGGACGGGACGCAGCTCCCGCGGGCCGCCGCGACCGGCGCGATCCGGCGGGCGCTCGACGCCAACGAGGACGCCGTGCACCTCCGGACCCACGCCGTGCGACCGAAGGTGACGGACTCGACGCTCGGGGTCACGATCGTCGTGCACCTCGATCAGAACGTGCTCGAGCTCTACGACGGCTTCCACGTGACCCACACGTACGACGTCGCCACGGCGAAGCCCGGGTTCACGACCCCGAACGGCGACTGGACGATCTACGACAAGCAGGTCGACCCCACATGGCACAACCCCGCTCCGGACGGGTGGGGGGCGGGGGAGCCGCTCGTCGTCGGTCCGGGCCCCGGCAACCCGATGGGCCCCAGAGCCTTCTACCTCACGGCGCCCGGTCTGATCCGGATCCACGGGACGAGCGACGATGCATCGATCGGCCGGTACGCGTCGCACGGCTGCATCCGCATGCATAACACCGACGTCGTCGCGCTCTATCCGATGGTCCCCGTCGGCACGCACGTGCTGGTCGTCGGGCACCGCCCCGCCGATGCCGCGTACTGGGACACGCCGCCCGGCAAGGACACGTGACCCGCCGCGCGGGTGCTTGAAATCACACGCGTGTGATCTAGGCTCCCCGCCATGCGAGCCTGCGCCAAGATGCGGTGCGCCCACGAACCGATCGCCACGATCTCGTTGCTCTACGCCGAACGCGCGGTGGTCGTCGATGACCTCTTCGTCGAACGAGACCCCAACCTGCTGGATCTGTGCGGCGAGCACGTCTCACGGATGACCCCGCCCGTCGGCTGGGTCGTCCGGGACCGCCGCACCACCTCGGTCGCCGTCTGAGCATCTCGTCCCGGCGACTCCGTGTGGCCTCGGGCGGAGGTCGCATGCCCGTGTCCCCCGCTCGGGGGCCGAGCGTTCGGCGCCGGGGACCGTCGTCAGCCGTTGCGGCCCAGACGAGATATGACGGTGACGGGCTATGCTCCCGAAAGGGTCCGCCGCCGAAACTTCCCCCATGCGAGACAACGGCGGCTCCTGCCCCACCTGTCACCAGGGCGACCTCATCGCGATCTCGATGACCGTTGGCGACCGGGACCTTTCCTTCTCCACGTGCCACCTGTGTGAAGCCAAGTGGTGGTTCCAGGAGGGAGAGCAGGTCCCGCTCACGTCCGTCATCGACCTCGTCGTCAAGCGGTAAGACCCGGGACCGGCATCCGAACCGCCCGCGCAGCGGGCTCCGATAGGATGCCGGTCCGTGACCGTCCGGGACCTCGACCGGATCTTCAAGGCGTACGACGTTCGTGGGGTCGTGCCCGATGAGCTCGACGCCGACCTCGCCCGCCGGATCGGCGCGGCGTTCGCCGAGTGGACGGGGCTCACCTCCGTCCTGCTCGGGCGCGACGCTCGCCTCTCCTCACCGGAGCTCGCGACCGCGATCACGGACGGCGTTCGCTCGCGAGGCACCGATCTGATCGATCTCGGCCTCGCTTCCACCGACCTCGTGTACTTCGCGAGCGGGTCCCTCGATCTGCCCGCGATCATGATCACGGCCAGCCACAACCCGAAGGACTACAACGGGCTGAAGTTCTGCCTCCCGGGCGCGCGCCCGGTCGGTGAGGAGTCGGGGCTCCTGGAGATCCGCGCGATCGTCGAACGAGGCGATCTCCCGCCGGCGCCCTCCGAGGGGCGCCTGGAGCATCGCGACCTCCTGGACGCCTACGTCGAGCATGTCCTCACGTTCGTCGACGTCGCATCGATGCGGCCCCTGAAGGTGGCCGCCGACACGGCGAACGGGATGGGCGGTCTCGTCGTCCCGGCGGTGATGGCACGGCTCCCCGTGACGCTCCATCATCTCTACGCCGAGCTCGACGGGACCTTCCCGAACCACCCTGCGGACCCGATCGACCCCGAGAATCAGCGGGACCTGAAGGCGGCCGTCCGCCAGCATGGATGCGACGTCGGGTTGGCGTTCGACGGCGACGCCGACCGCGTGTTCCTGGTCGACGAGCTCGCGGAGGACGTGTCGGGCTCGATCCTGACCGCGCTCGTCGCGCGCGCGATGCTGCGGAAGGAACCGGGAGCGAAGGTGGTCCACAACCTGATCTGCTCGTGGATCGTGCCGGAGACGATCCGCGCCGAAGGCGGCATCCCGGTTCGCACGAGGGTCGGTCACTCGTTCATCAAGCAGGTGATGGCCGAGACCGGCGCGATCTTCGGGGGAGAGCATTCCGGCCATTACTACTTCCGCGAGAACTACCGGGCCGACTCCGGGCTGATCGCCGCGGTCGTGGCGCTCGGAGAGCTCTCGGCGGCAGATCGGCCGCTCTCGGAGCTGCTCGCACCGTTCCGGAAGTACTTCGACTCCGGCGAGATCAACTCGCGGGTGGATGATCAGGGGGGACGGATCGAGCGCGTCGCCGAGGCTCTCGCCGATGGCAAGCAGGACCGGCTCGACGGGCTGACCGTCGAGTACTCGGACTGGTGGTGCAACGTCCGGCCGTCGAACACCGAACCGCTGCTGCGCCTCAACGTCGAGGCGACGACCGAGGAGCTGCTCGCCACGCAGACGGCGAGGGTGCTCGACCTGACCAGGAGTTGAGGAGGGGACGTGACGCTGGACCCGGAGCTGGTGCGGATCTTGGTGTGCCCGAACGACCGCGGCGAGATCGATTACCTCGAGGCCGAGCAGGTGATCGTCTGCCGCACGTGCGGGTACCGGTACCCCGTGCGCGACGACATCCCCGTGATGCTGATCGACGAGGCCGAGAAGCCTGCGGCGGGCTCTCGGTGATCGATCTCGATGACGCGGCGGCCCTTCGGGCCGCGGACCCCTCGGACATGCTCGGCGCCGTCGCCGCGCTGCCGTCGCACGTCGCCGAGGCCTACGAGAACGCGCGCGCGGCGACCGGCCTGCCGGAGCTCGAGGGCATCACCGCCGTCGTGTGCTGCGGGATGGGCGGATCCGCGGTCGCGGGCGACGTCTTCAAGGCGTCATTCCGCGAGCGCCTCGGTCTCCCCGTCGAGGTGAGCAGGTCCCCGATCCTGCCCGAGTTCGCGGGGCCGCACACGCTGGTCGTGGTGTCGTCCTATTCGGGGAACACGGCTGAGACGCTCGCCGCGTTCCACGAGGCGGCCGACCGTGGCTGCCGGATCCTCGCGATCACGGGCGGCGGCACCCTCGGCGAGGAGTGCGCCGCGCGCGGCTTCGCCGCCGTGCTCGTGCCCGGCGGCTTCCAGCCGCGCGCGGCGGTCGGGCACCTGACCTTCGCGATGCTCGGCGCGCTGGAGGCGGCGGGCCTGATACCGCGGCTCGCCGACGACGTCGCGGAGGTCGGTTCCGTCCTGGAGGCCGGGGTGGCAGGCCTCGGGCCGGACGTGCCGGCCGATCGGAACCGCGCGAAGGCCGTCGCTGAGGCGACCGGCGACCGGATCCCGGTCGTGTGGGGCACGGACGGCGTCGCGTCGATCGCAGCGATGCGGTGGAAGACGCAGATGAACGAGAACGGCAAGGTGCCGGCCTTCGCATCCGCGATGAGCGAGCTCGACCATAACGAGGTCGTCGGGTGGACGTCGCCGTACGGGGACCGGTGTGCCGTGATCGGCCTCCGCCACCGCGCCGAGCCGCCGGAGATCGCGGCGAGGTTCCCGTTGTCGGCCGACATCGCACGCGAGGCCGGCGCGATCTACGAAGAGGTCGCGACGGACGCGCGGTCACCGCTCGCGACGCTGTTCGGGCTCGTGATCGTCGGCGACTTCACGAGCTGTTACGTGGCGCTGCGGCGCGGGATCGATCCGACCCCGGTCAGCGTGATCGACCGCTTGAAGGCGGCGCTCGCGGGGACGTCGTGACGCCCGGGGTGCCCGGCCCCGGCGACGAGCTCCCCGCCGAGGGCGTCCGGGTGATCCGGAGCCGTTCGGATCTGGTGCCGTCCGTCGGGCTGGTCCTCGGGTCCGGACTCGGTCCGGCGCTCGGCGAGGACCTCGAGCCCGAGGCGTCGTTCTCGTTCACCGAGCTCCCGGGGTTCCCGCCGCCGGGCGTGCCCGGACACGCCGGCACCGTCACGCTCGCGCGCCTCGCGAGGGTGCCCGTCGTGGCGTTCAGCGGACGCGTGCACTACTACGAGGGCCACGGGATGGACGTGCCGGCGCTCCTGCCGAGGCTCGCGCACGAGCTCGGGGCGGGGACGATCGTCCTGACCGCGGCGGTGGGGGGCCTCGAACCCGGCGTTCCCGCCGGCACCGTGATCGTCCTCACCGACCACCTGAACATGATGGGCGCGGCCCCGCTCCGCGGATGGCGGTTCCCCGACGGCATGCCGGCGTTCATCAACGCCGAGGAGGTGTACGACCGCTCGATCGCGGATCTCGCGATCGAGCGGTCGGACGCCCTCGGGATCCGGGCCGCTCGCGGTGTTTACGCCGCGATGAGCGGCCCGGCCTACGAGACGCCGACGGAGGTCGCGATGCTCCGGCAGCTCGGGGCGACGGTCGTCGGGATGTCGATGGTCCCCGAGGCGCTGCCGGCGCGGGCCCTCGGGATGCGCGTCCTCGGCATCTGTAGTCTGACGAACGCGTTCGGCGAACACGTCGCTCATGAGGAGGTCGTTCGCGTGTCGAACGAGACCGCGGTGGCCGTCGGGAGGCTCCTCGTGGACCTGCTGCCTCGCCTCCCTCGACAAGGAGACTGAACGGATGTCAGACATCAGGGACCCGGCGCTCGCGACCGTCGGCAGGGAGCGGATCGACTGGGCCGCCGGTGAGATGCCGGTCACGCGGCAGATCCGCGAACGCTTCGACAAGGAGCGCCCGCTCGACGGGATCCGGATCGCGGCCTGTCTGCACGTGACGACCGAGACGGCGAACCTGATGGAAACGCTCGCGGCGGGAGGCGCCGAGGTCGTCCTCGCGGCCTCGAACCCGCTCTCCACGCAGGACGACGTCGCGGCCGCCCTCACCGAGCAGAGCGGTGTCGAGACGTTCGCGATCAAGGGCGAGGACAACGACACGTACTACAAGCACCTCAACGCAGCACTCGACCTCCGTCCGATGATCACGATGGACGACGGGGCCGACCTCGTGAGCGTGCTGCACACGCAGCGGTCCGATCAGCTCACCGATGTGATGGGCGGGACCGAGGAGACGACGACCGGCGTGATCCGGCTCCGCGCCATGGCCTCCGACGGCGCGCTCGCGTACCCGATCGTGTCGGTGAACGACGCCGACACGAAGCACCTGTTCGACAACCGGTTCGGGACCGGCCAGTCGACGATGGACGCGGTCATGCGCTCGACGAACCGGCTGATCGCCGGCAAAACCGTCGTCGTCGCCGGGTACGGCATGTGCGGACGTGGCGTCGCCTCGCGGGCTCGAGGCCTCGGGGCGCACGTCGTCGTCACCGAGGTCGAACCGACCGCCGCGCTGGAGGCCGTCATGGAAGGGTATCGGGTGATGCCGATCCGCGACGCCGCCCGGATCGGCGACCTCTTCATCACGGTGACCGGCGACACCGGTGTGATCCGCCGCGAGCACGTCGAGCTGATGAAGGACGGCGCGATCCTCGCGAACAGCGGACACTTCGACGTCGAGATCGACAAGGGAGCGCTCCGGGAGCTGGCCTCGAGCGTCCGGAGGATCCGCGAGTACGTCGACGAGTACACCCTGGCCGACGGCCGGCGGATCAACCTCCTGGGTGAGGGACGGCTCGTGAACCTGGCCGCTGCCGAGGGGCATCCCGCCGCGGTGATGGACATGTCCTTCGCGAACCAGGCGCTCTCGGTCGAGTGGATCGTGAAGCACCACGGCACGCTCGAGAAGCGGGTCTACCCCGTGCCGGAGGAGATCGACCGTGAGGTCGCCCGCCTCAAGCTGCGGGCGATGAACGTCGAGATCGACGAGCTCACCCCCGAGCAGGACGAGTACCTGCACTCCTGGCAGCAGGGCACCTGAGGTCCGTCCGGTGGAGGACACCGTCTCGATCCGCGCGGCGTACGAGCGGTTCCCGATCGCGATCAAGGGGACGTTCCTGTTGCGCGGCGCGGACGGGCTCCCGCACCAGGTCCGGATCGGCGCGGCGCGGGTGCGGGGGTTCGCCGCCGAGGGGACGAGGGAGATCGGCGTGGAGCCGATGGTCCTGGAGGTCGCACCCACCCAGGAGACGTTCGTGCCGTTCGAGATCTCGACGGTCGATCTGCCGTCGGGCTGGTACCGGCTCGAGTGCGACGCCGTCGTCGACGGGACCGCGACGGTCGTGCGGCCCGGCGACCCGTTCGCGAGCGCGTGGCCGCGCGGGTCCGTCCGGCGCGGCACCGTCACGATCGGGCAGAAGACCGCGGGGGTCGCGTGGGAGACGTTGGAATGCCTCGGCGACAGCGTCCGGATCGGGTTCGCGGCCGACGTCGCGCCCGCGGTGAAGCTCGAGGTCGACGGCTCGCCGCACCCGACCGTCGACGTGGGCTTCGATGATGAGGCGGGCCGAGGGTCGGTCCTCGCGTACCCGGTGCTGCGTTCGCACGAGCGTCTCAGGATCGACGTCCGGGGCGAGGCGCCCGTCGACGTCATGCTCCCGTAACGCTGTCGGTCCGCGTCGCTAGCGTGCCCGGGTGCTCGCTCGGGCTCTCGACGTCGTGTTCCCTCGGCGCTGCGCGGGCTGCGGCGACGGACCGTGGCCCTTCTGCGCCGCGTGCGCCGCGGCGTTGACGCCCCTCGTTCCCCCCTGGTGCGAACGATGCGGCCGGCCCTGGCCGCAGCGCGTGCCTGGGTGCCGTGACTGCCCCCCGCCCCCCATCGTCTCGGCCAGGGCGCCGTTCCTGTTCGACGGTCCGGCGCGCTCGGCCGTGCATCGCCTGAAGTTCTCCGGGTGGCGCGACGTCGCGGCGGCGCTGGCCGACGCGATCGTCGCGGCGGCCGAGCCGCCACAGGTCGACGTGATCACGTGGGTGCCGCTCGCGAAGCGGCGCCTCGCCGAGCGCGGCTACGACCAGGCCCGGGCGCTCGCGGCCGGCCTCGGGCGTCGCACCGGCGTCCCGGTGCGACGCCTGCTCCGACGACCGATCGCGAGCAGCCCACAAGCGCAGCGACGCGGCCGCGAGCGACGCGAGGGGATGCGCGGCGCGTTCGTCGCGACGGGCACGGTCACCGGCCGGGTGCTCCTCGTCGACGACGTGCTCACGACCGGCGCGACGGCGGCCGCGTGCGCCGAGGCGCTCGCGGCCGCCGGCGCCCGCCGGGTGCACCTCGTCACCGCGGCCCGGTCCTTCCACGGACCCTCGGGCGGGCCGGTCCGCGCGTTGCGCGGACCGGCCCGCCGTGCCTATCCTCAGCTGGGCTCTCGTCCGGGTCTGTGGTTGCCCGGGGATCCTCCCCGGTAGTCGATGCCAGCCGCGGGCGAAACGACCCACGTAAGGCGACCTTTGGTCGCCGAGCATGGCGCGGTTTAGACGTAAGACCTGCCCCGGGGTCTCCCCGGGAGAGGGCCGGAGTTCGGTCGCCTCGGACGTCCGGGCGAGCGGGCGAAAGCTCCGGCAGGCGAGTGTGGGGACAAAGACCAGGTCAGCCGGACGAGGGCCCACCCCGACGGACAGGACGCCGAGCGGATGGATCTGAGCTTCACCGGTCGCGGTGTGCAGGTGACCGACGACCTCCGGCTCACCGCGGAACGGAAGCTCGCCCCGCTCGCACGGATCGAGCCACGCACCACCCGGATCGATCTCGAACTGATCAACGAGCACCACCCGAGCTTCGACGGCCTCAAGGAGGTGAAGGCCGCACTCCGCATCCCGCGCAGGACGTTCCGCGCGCACGCCGAGGCGGACGACGTGCCGACGGCGATCGACCGTGTGAAGGACAAGCTCGAGCGGCAGCTCCGTGATCACCACGGCCGCAAGCGCCCGAAGCAGAGGCGTGGTCTAGAATCCGCGTCGAGTCAGCCCCAGGTCGAAGCGGCGACCGAGAGCGAGGACGAAGGGTGACGAAAGACCAACCCGGCGACGAACGTCTGCGCGTGCTGGTGGTCGACGACCATGCACTGTTCCGGCGGGGCCTCGAGATGGTGCTCGGCAGCGAGCCCGACCTCGAGCTCGTCGGCGAGGCCTCGGACGGTCAGGAGGCGATCGAGAAGGCGCAGGAGACGATGCCGGACGTCGTCCTGATGGACGTCCGGATGCCGAAGCGCTCCGGGATCGAGGCGACGGCGCAGATCAAGGACCTCCTGCCCCACGTGAAGATCCTGATGCTCACGATCAGTGACGAGGAGGCGGACCTCTACGACGCGATCAAGGCCGGTGCGAGCGGCTACCTGCTGAAGGAGATCCCGATCGAAGAGGTCGCGGACGCGATCCGGAGCGTCTGGGCCGGCCAGTCGCGGATCTCGCCGTCCATGGCCTCGAAGCTGCTGACCGAGTTCGCCGCGATGTCGAAGGCGACCGAAGAGCGGCCGCAGATGCCGACACCGCGCCTCACCGACCGCGAGATGGAGGTCCTCAAGCTCGTCGCGCAGGGCCTCAACAACCGGGACATCGCCAAGAAGCTCTATATCTCGGAGAACACGGTCAAGAACCACATCCGGAACATCCTCGAGAAGCTGCACCTTCACTCGCGCATGGAGGCCGTCGTCTACGCCGTGCGCGAGAAGATGATCGAGATCACCTGAGCCTCCGCGGCGGCTAGGCTTCGTCCCGATGCGAACCGTCGCGCAACTGCTCGTCGCCTGTCTCGAGAACGAGGGCGTGGAGTACGTCTTCGGGCTCCCGGGTGAGGAGAACCTCGACGTGATCGACGCCCTCGCCGACTCGTCGATCCGGTTCGTGACGACGCGGGACGAGCGAGGCGCCGCGTTCATGGCCGACACGTACGGCGCCCTGACCGGGAAGGCAGGGGTCTGCCTCGCGACGCTCGGTCCGGGAGCGATCAACCTGATGCTGGGGATCGCGAACGCTCAGCTCGACTCGCATCCGCTCGTGGCGATCACCGCGCAGGCCGGCCTCGATCGCCTCTACAAGGAGTCCCACCAGGTCGTCGACCTCGTCTCGCTCTTCCGCCCGGTGACGAAGTGGGGCGACATGGTGACGCTGCGCACGGCGGCTCCGGAGATGGTCCGGAAGGCATTCAAGCAGGCGCAGACGGAGCGGCCGGGAGCGACGTTCATCGTCTTGCCGGAGGACGTGGCCGAACGCGAGACGGATGCCGAGCCCCTGCCCGTGAACGTCCCGCGCGATCCGTTCCCGTCCGAAGAGCAGGTCGATCGAGCGGCTCACGTGCTCTCGGAGGCGCAGCACCCCGTCGTCCTCGCGGGTGCCGGCGTGGCCAGGGACGGTGCCCGCGACGCGCTGATCCGGTTCAGCGAGCGGCTCAACGTGCCGGTCGCGACGACGTTCCTCGGCAAGGGGGTCTTCCCCGACGACCATCCGAACGCGCTGGGAACGATCGGCTTCATGGTGAAGGACTACGCGAACTTCGGCTTCGACCGGGCCGACGTCGTCGTGGCCGTGGGCTACGACCTCGTCGAGTACGCGCCGTCGCGATGGAACCCGCATCGCGACAAGCGGATCGTCCACGTCCACCGGACGGTCGCCGAGGTGGATGCGAACTACACGCTCTCGGTCGGGCTCCAGAGCTCGATCGGGGAGGCGCTCGATGCGATCGCCGAGGCGTCGGAGGTGCACGCGGGTCGTGGTGATCCGCCCGCGCGAAGCCTCGTCATCGAAGAGCTCGAGCGCGGCGCCGCGAACGACGCCTTCCCGCTCGCCCCGGCGCGCATCGTGCGCGACGTCCGCGAGGTGCTCGACCGTCGCGACATCGCCCTGTGCGATACCGGCGCGGCGAAGATGTGGATGGCTCGCCTGTATCCGACGTACGAGGCAAACACCTGCCTGATCTCGAACGGCCTCGCCACGATGGCCTTCTCGATCCCTGGCGCGATCGCCGCGAAGCTCGTGCATCCCGATCGATCGGTGATGGCCGTCACGGGCGACGGCGCCTTCCTGATGAGCGTGGCCGAGCTGGAGACCGCCGTCCGGGAGGGGCTCTCGATCGTCGTGCTCGTCTGGGTGGACGGCGGCTACGGACTGATCGGGTGGAAGCAGGACATCCACTTCGGCCGGCGGAACGCCGTGTCGTTCGGGAACCCCGACTTCGTGACGCTCGCCGAGAGCTTCGGCGCCTCCGGCTACGAGATCCGGTCGGCGGACGAGCTCCTGCCAACGCTGCGCAAGGCGCTCGACGACGGCGGCGTGAGCGTGATCGCGTGCCCGGTGGACTACGGCGAGAACGCTCGGCTCGTCGAGCGTCTCGGCATGCTCGAGGAAGCCTGAGCGGAGCTTCCACAGGCCCCGGCTACACTGGGAGGCCCGAGCACCCGAAGGAACGCACGTGCCGGTACTCGACAAGATCGCCAACATCGGCGAGGGCCGCAAGCGGAAGGACCTCGCCGACCTCGCGAAGCTCGTGAACACCTACGAGCCCGAGGTCGAGGAGCTGTCCGGCGACGAGCTCCGCGCCCAGACGGTCGCGTTCCGCGAGCGGCTCGACGCCGGCGAGCCGCTCGACGACGTCCTGCCCGAGGCGTTCGCGACCGTGCGCGAGGCCGCACGACGCACGATCGGCCAGCGCCACTTCGACGTCCAGCTGATGGGGGGGGCCGCTCTCCACCAGGGCAACATCGCCGAGATGAAGACCGGCGAGGGCAAGACGCTCGTCTCAACGCTGCCGGGCTACCTGAACGCGCTCGCGGGCGACGGCGTCCACATCGTCACGGTGAACGACTACCTGGCCAAACGCGACTCCGAGTGGATGGGCGGGATCTACCGATCCCTCGGGATCAACGTCGGCCTGATCCAGGCGTCGATGACCCCCGAGCAGCGGCGCCCCGCCTACGCGGCCGACATCACGTACGGGACGAACAACGAGTTCGGCTTCGACTACCTCCGCGACAACATGGCGATGAAGCTGGCCGACTGCGTCCAGCGCGGGCATCACTACGCGATCGTCGACGAGGTCGATTCCATCCTGATCGACGAGGCGCGCACACCGTTGATCATCAGCGGCATGGTCGCCGACTCCGCCAAGTGGTACCAGACGTTCGCGCGCATCGCGCCGCGGCTCACGATCGACCGGGACTACGAGGTCGAGGAGGCCAAGTACCAGGTCGCCGTGACCGAAGCGGGCGTCGCGAAGGTCGAGGAGCTCTTGAACATCGACAACCTGTACGACAGCTCGAACACGATGCTCGTGCACCACCTGCACAACGCGCTGCGCGCGAAGGAGCTGTACAAGCGGGACGTGGCCTACGTGGTCCAGCAGGGCGAGGTCAAGATCGTCGACGAGTTCACCGGTCGCGTGCTCGAGGGCCGCCGCTACTCCGAGGGCCTGCACCAGGCGATCGAGGCGAAGGAGGGCGTCCGGATCAAGGAGGAGAACCAGACGCTCGCCACGATCACGATCCAGAACTACTTCAAGATGTACGACAAGCTCGCCGGCATGACCGGAACGGCGAAGACGCAGCTCACCGAGTTCGAAGAGACGTACAAGATCGGGGTCGTCGAGATCCCCACGAACCGGCAGATGATCCGAAACGACGAGCAGGACCTGATCTACAAGGGCGAGGACGAGAAGTGGAACGCCGTCGCGGATGACATCATCGAGCGCAACGCGAACGGGCAGCCGATCCTGGTCGGCACCGTGTCGATCGAGAAGTCCGAGCGCCTCTCCGGGGTGCTGAACCGGCGTGGGATCGCGCACAGCGTCCTGAACGCGAAGAACCACGAGAAGGAAGCCCTGATCGTGGCGCAGGCCGGGCGCAAGGGCTCGGTCACGGTCGCGACGAACATGGCGGGCCGCGGCGTCGACATCCTCCTGGGCGGCAACCCCGAGTACCTGGCGCGCCAGGAGATGGCGGCTCGGGAGTTCGACAACGACCGCTACCTCCTGTTCGAGATGGACGACGAGGACCGGGAGGCGTACGAGGCCGAGTACGACCCGATCTTCTCGAAGTTCAAGGCGCAGACCGACGCCGAGCATGAGGAGGTCGTCGGGCTGGGCGGGCTGTACGTGCTCGGCACCGAGCGGCACGAGTCGCGCCGGATCGACAACCAGCTCCGAGGGCGGTCCGGCCGGCAGGGCGACCCCGGCGAGTCGCTGTTCTACCTCTCGCTCGAGGACGACCTGATGCGGATGTTCGCCTCGGACCGGGTCGCGTCGATCATGAACCGCTTCAAGTGGCCCGAGGGCGAGCCGATCGAGGCGAAGATGGTCAGCAAGGCCGTCGAGAACGCGCAGAAGCAGATCGAGGAGCTCAACTACGAACGACGCAAGAACGTCCTGAAGTACGACGAGGTCATGAACGGCCAGCGCGAGGTGATCTACGGCGAACGCCGGAAGATCCTCGAGGGCGAGGACCTGAAGGAGCAAGCGCTCGGCTTCGTCGAGGACGTGATCCGGGACGTCGTGTCCACCTGGTGTCCGCCGGACGCGTACTCGGAGGACTGGGACCGTGAGGCCTTGCTGGTGGCGCTCGGCGAGTACTTCCCCGTGCGGAGCTCGGTCGCCGACATCGAGGACGTGAACGACGCGGGCGAGCTGCAGGATCGGTTCGTCCAGGAGGCGGTCGACGCCTACGACGCGAAGGAGGCCTCGATCACGGCGGAGGTGATGCGCGAGCTCGAGCGGGTCGTGCTCCTGAACATCACCGACACGAAGTGGCGGGAGCATCTGTACGAGATGGACTACCTCCAGGAGGGGATCCATCTGCGCTCGTACGCGCAGCGCGACCCGCTGACGGAGTACCGGCGAGAGGCGTTCGAGATGTTCGACGCGCTGACGGAGTCGATCCAGGACGACTTCGTCAAGTACATCTACCGGGTCGAGCTGGTCCGTCAGGACCAGCCGCCGGCAGCCGCGGCACCGAAGGTGCAGCGGCTGCAGGAGAACCGCGAGGAGGTGTCCTCCGGCGCCGGCGGCGCGGGGGAGGGCCCCCGCGCCGCCGGCGCCCAGGCCGGCAACCCCCAACAGGTTTTCAGCGACAAGATCCCGCGGAACGCGCCCTGCCCGTGCGGCAGCGGCAAGAAGTACAAGAAATGCCACGGGGCCGCCGCCTAGAGCGGCCGCGACAGCAAGACGGCTGGGTTCTCGGGTCCCCAGATGTCGAGCTCGGCGACCTCGACGAAACCGTTCGCCCGGTAGAACGCGCGGGTCTCCGCATACGGCGGGTAGGGATCGCGTGATGAGAGCGTCTTCACGTCGAGCCGCGTCGCGCCACGGGCTCGAAGCCGGTCGACCAGGGCGGCGACGAGCAGCGCGCCGGCCCCTCGCCGTCTGGTGTCGGCCCGAACGGCCATCCACGTGATCTCGGCGGCTCCCGGATCACGTGGCTCCCAGGTGAGGAACCCGACGAGCTGGCCGTCGTCGATCGCGACCAGACCGTCGTGCGCCCGGACGGCCGCGGCGCAGTCGCTGATCCCCTGTGGATCACCGAACCATCCCGGAAGTCCTGCGACGATCGCGTCGCACATGTCAGCGTCCAGGTCGTGGTCGAGCGGTCTGATCGCGCGCACCGGCCGACGATATCCGTCCCGTTAGACTCGCGAGGCGATGAGCGATCACGCGGAACGGCTCAAGGACCTCGGGGAGCGCGTCGGCGCCGCCAGGGGGTTCCTTTGACGTCGTCGGCACGCGCGAGCGCGTCGCCGACCTCGAGCGGCAGGCGTCTGACCCCTCGCTCTGGGATGACCCGGCGAAGGGTCAGCGGATCACGTCGTCGCTCGCGCGCCTGAAAGCCGAGCTCGATCGCTTCGACTCCTTGCAGCGCAAGCTCGATGACGCGCTTGCGATCGATGAGCTCTTGGACGAGGCTTCCGACGCCGAGCTCGCCGCGGAGCTCGACGAGGCCGTCGCCGTGCTCGAAGCCGATCTGGAGAAGGTCGAGCTCTCCGCGCTGCTGTCGGGTCCGTACGACGGACACGATGCGATCGCGACGGTTCAGGCCGGAGCCGGCGGCACCGAGTCGATGGACTGGGCCGACATGCTCCTGCGGATGTACCTCCGGTGGGCCGAGCGCGAAGGCTTCAAGGCCGAGGTCGACGAGACGCACTACGGCGAGGAAGCCGGCATCAAGTCGGCGACGTTCACGATCGGCGGGACGAACGCGTACGGGCTGCTGTCGACGGAGCGCGGGGTCCACCGGCTCGTACGCATCAGCCCGTTCGACGCGCAGAAGCGCCGGCACACGTCCTTCGCGTCGCTCGACGTGATCCCCGCGCTCGAGGAGGCGGAGGCGGAGGAGGTCGAGATCGACGAACAGGATCTCCGCATCGACGTGTACCGCTCGAGCGGGCCGGGCGGCCAAGGGGTGAACACGACGGACTCGGCGGTCCGGATCACGCACCTGCCCACCGGCATCGTCGTGGCGTGCCAGAACGAGCGGTCGCAGCTGCAGAACCGGGCGACCGCGATGTCGATCCTCAAGGCCCGCCTCGCGGCGCTGGAGCGGCGCAAGCGCGAGGAGGAGATGAACGAGATCCGCGGCGAGCGGAAGGCGGTGGACTTCGGCTCGCAGATCCGATCCTACGTGTTGGCCCCGTACCAGATGGTGAAGGACCACCGGACGAACGTCGAGGTCGGCGACCCCCAGCGGGTCCTCGACGGCGACCTGGAGCGGTTCATCGAGGCGGAGCTCCGGCGCCGGGCGTCCGCCTAAGGGACGGAGAACGCCTGGGCCGGCCTCCACGGAAGCCCGGAGACCCTCTGGTAGGGTGCTGCGGGTCGACACGCCGACTTCCCCATCTGCGCAAACCGCATGATCAGCCTCCAGAACGTCACGAAGACCTACAAGAACGGGGTCACCGCCCTCGAGGACGTCTCGATCGAGATCGAGAAGGGCGAGTTCGTGTTCATCGTCGGCCCCTCCGGCTCGGGGAAGTCGACGACCCTTCGTCTCCTGCTCCGCGAGGAGGAGCCCAGCCGCGGAGAGGTCTACGTCGCAGGCAAGAACGTCGTGCGATTGTCCGCGCTCGGCGGTATCCCCAAGCTCCGGCGGAACATCGGCTGCGTCTTCCAGGACTTCAAGCTGCTCCAGGACAAGACAGTGTTCGAGAACGTCTCGTTCGCCCTCGAGGTGATCGGGAAGCCGAAGCACGTGATCGACGGCCGTGTGCCGGAGATCCTGGACTACGTCGGCCTGGGGGAGAAGCTCAACAACTACCCCGACGAGCTCTCGGGCGGGGAGCAGCAGCGGGTCTCGATCGCGCGGGCATGCGTGAACCGGCCGCTCGTGCTCCTGGCCGATGAGCCGACCGGCAACCTCGACCCGAACACGAGCGTCGACATCATGCGCCTGCTCGACAAGGTGAACAAGATCGGCACGACCGTCGTGATGGCGACGCACGACCAGGCCATCGTGGACGCGATGCGCAAGCGCGTGATCGAGCTGGACAAGGGCAAGCTCGTCCGGGACCAGTCCCGGGGGGTGTACTCGTAGGCCGTGCATCGGATCGAGTTCTACTTCCGTGAGACGGCCGCCGGGATCCGGCGGAACGGCATCATGGCGTTCGCCGCGATCTCCACCGCCTTCATCGCGCTGTTCCTGTTCGGCCTCGCCCTCTTGATCGCGCGCGAGATCAACCTCGTCGTCGACACCGTGACGGGGAACGTCCAGGTCGCGATCTACCTGAGCGACCCCGTGAGGCCCGAGACCGTGACCCGGATCGAGGGCGAGCTCCAGAAGCTCTCCGCCGTCTCGAGCGTCACCTACGAGGACAAGGCCCAGGCGTGCGCGCGCGCTCGTGCGATCTTCGCGGGCAACCAGGCGATCATCGAGAACGTCGGGTGCGACGTCTGGCCGGCGTCCCTCCGTGTGAACCTCTCCGACCCGTCCCGGTATCCCGAGATCACGGCGGCGTTGGGGTGCGAGCCGAACGGGACCGAGGAGGTGACCTGCACCGAGCCCGGGGTGCGGACGGTCCGGGACTACCGACAGCTGCTCGATCGGCTGTCGGCGATCACCGGAGTCGTCCGCAACGGGGTCCTGTTCATCGCCGCGATCATGCTCGCGAGCGCGACCGTGCTCGTCGCGAACACGTTACGGATGGGGATGTTCGCCCGACGGAAGGAGATCGGCATCATGCGCCTCGTCGGTGCGACGAACTGGCGCATCCGGGTCCCCTTCCTGATCGAGGGACTCGTCGAGGCGTTGATCGGCGCGGGGCTCGCGATCGTCACGCTGTTCCTGATCCTGGTGTTCGTCGTCGACCAGCTGCGCGGACGCGTCCCATGGCTGGTGCTCGTCCGCAACGTCGACGTGCTCGCGATCGTGCCGTGGATCCTCTTCGCCGCCGGCGGCGTCGCCGTCGTCGCCGGCACGCTCGGCATCCGCCGATTCCTCGACGTGTAGCCTCTGCGGCCATGGGCCGCCGCGACGAGGGGGAGAAGACCGTCGCCAGCAATCGCCGCGTGCGTCACGACTACGAGCTCCTCGAGCGGTACGAGTGTGGGATCCAACTGACCGGCGACGAGGTGAAATCGCTGCGCGGCGGCCGTGCATCGCTGGCGGACTGCTATGGCCGCGTTCGTGACGGCGAGGTGTGGCTCGAGGGGATGCACATCCCGCCGTACGAGCAGGGCGACAAGCGGCGGCACGTCCCGATGCGTCCCCGCAAGCTGCTCCTGCACCGCCGCCAGATCGACGAGGTCGCCCGCGAGGTGAACGAGAAGGGGCTGTCGCTCGTGCCGCTCCGCGTCTACTTCGTCCACGGGCTCGCCAAGGTGGAGGTCGCCGTGGCGCGCGGGAAGCGGAGGTACGAGAAGCGGCAGTCCATCGCGAAGCGGGAGGCGCAGCGCGAGATGGAACGGGCGGCCGGGCGGAGGCGATGACGCCGGCGCTGACGTGAGGCTTCAGTCTGCGGGGCCGTCGTCCGTATACTTGTGGCAACTATATATGGGGGTGTACCGGTTTCGATTCGGACGTTTCACCGTCTGGGCGAAGCGGGCCGTGATCCCGGATGTCACGTAAAACGCCGGACCAACACAAGCGCCAACGACGAGTTCGCGCTCGCTGCCTAGTCACTAGGTAGCTGCCCGCCCCGTGGGCCTGCGGTCGGGGGCCGGGTATCACCTGAGCAGGCTGACCCCGCCGGCTCCGTCCGGAGGCCGGCGGGGGACAACGCATCCGGACTGGCCCCGAGGTCCTCTGCCGGTGGACGCCGAGGGGCGAGAGCTGATCGCCGGCTGCGCCCGGAGAAGTCCCAGGCGGTCGCCCGAACACGCGGGTTCAAATCCCGCCACCTCCACTCCGCGTGTCGCGCGGCATCCCTCACGGATCGGCGCCGTACGATGCTTCGGTGCCGGACTTCGTGATCCAGGAATGGCACCTCGAGCCGTTCGAGGGGGACCAGGCGCCCACGCACGTCCATCACGCCGGCGAGGAGGCCTTCGTGTGCCTGGCCGGAGACCTCGAGGTCACGGTCGGCGGCGAACGCTCGACCGTGCCGCAGGGCGGGTTCGCGCTCGTCCCCCGGGGGACGGCGCACACCTTCGCGTCACGTGGCGGCGGTCACGTCCTGGCGATCATGAGCCCGGAGATCGCGGACCTGATCGACGGGCTGCACGCGGACCTCGACGAGGAGCAGCGTGCCCGGCTCTGGGAGCGCTGCCACTCGTCGCTGACGGGTTGACCTCTCAAGCCACCTGGAGCTCGCCCGCCATGCCGAGCGATCGGTGGAAGCTGCAGAAGAACTCGACGGTCCCGGAGCCCGGGAACTTCACGGTGACCTCTTGGGACTGCCCCGGTTGGATGTTCACGTTGACGCCGAGCGATTCGATCGTGAAGTTGTGCTCCGCGGTTCCCTCGTTCTTGATCTCGAGCTTGAGGGACTGGTTCGCGGACCCGGTGAGGACGGTCGGCTTGAAGTAGAACCCATCGTCGTTGTCGGCCTCCAGCTCGAACGACGACATCCCGCTCACGTCCTCGGTCCCGTGGTCATTCGCCTGATCCGAGCCGATCGTGATCGTGCCGCCGCCGGAGGACGACGCCGACGAGGAGCCGCCCCCTGCGGGGCTTGACGTCGAGCTCGACGACGAGCAGCCCGCGAGCAGCACGACTGCGGCAGACAGGACGGCGAACACCACCACCGTGGGTCGATGCATCCGGATCCTCCCTTTCCCCTGATCGGATGGTCTACGGGCGAGCGTCCCGAGCGGTTCTACGCGTGCTCGATCGTGGCGGTCGCGAGCACCTCCCCGCTCGGGGAGGTGATCCGTACGCTGTCGAAACGAGCCAGATCCGAGTACGTCACCTGCCACGTGTGGCCGTCGCCCTCCTCGAAGTCGATGGGAGGGAGCTCGCGCGAGGTCCCGTCGGGCGCCAGGAGCGTCGCGTCGGCCGACCCGGTGTAGCCGGGCGCCTTCGCGAACACGATCGCCCAGGACTGCCAATCCCCCGACGGATCGCCGTCGTAGATCAGCACCTGGCCGTGCATCGTGGAGCCCTCGGTGGGGTGGAGCTTCCCGATACGGAAGTCGAGCCCGCCGAGCGACGCGAGGAGGTTCTGATAGCTCTGCGCGTCGGCGGTCGCGACCGACGCCTTGTGGGTTTGCGTCACGCCGAAGACGGCCGAGGCCACGAGCGCGATGAAGACGGCGGCGGCCGCGAGCGCTCGCCACGGCGAACGCTCGCGGCCGTCCCCACGGGTGGCGACGGGCGTCGCGGGCACACGTCCGGTCTCCTCCCACTCCTCGTCGAGGGTCCGAAGGACCCGCTCACGGAGCTCCGGAGGCGGGTCCTGGTCGTGCACGGCGAACGAGAGCGCGGACACGCCCTCTTCGAGCTGCATCCGCTCCTCGCGGCAGCGCGCGCAGCCACGCAGGTGCCGCCGGACCTCGAGATCATCGGGTCCCTCGAGCGTCCCGAGCAGGTGCTCGGGCAAGAGCTCGCGGACCTCGTCACACGTCATCGCCGGACTCCCTCGCCATCTCGGATCGCAGGCGGAGCAACGCCGCCCGGATCCGGGTCTTCACCGTTCCCTGGGGGATCCCCTCGAGCGCCGCGACCTCGGCGGTCGTGCGGCCCCCGAAATACGCCAGCTCGAGCGCGGAGCGCTGCTCGGGTGACAGGACGGACATCGCACGCTTCGCCCTGGCCGAGAGATCGGACACCGCGGCCCGCTCGTCGGGGAGCGGTTCGGGGTCGTCCTCGGGCTGGACGCCGACCGACTGCAGGCTCCGGGACTCCAGGACGCGGCGGCGGAGCGAGTCGATCGCGAGCGAACGAGCCGTGAGCAGCACCCACGTCTCGAGGCGCCCGCGCTGCGGGTCGTAGCGGTCAGCGGTTCTCCAGAGCTTCACGAAGGTGTCCTGTACGAGATCCTGTGCGGCCTGATGGTTCCCCAGCATCACCACGCCGAGCCCGTAGATCCTGGACGCGAACCGGTCGTAGAGCACCCCGGCGGCGCGCTCCTGACGGGCCGCGAAGTCCGTCATCAGAGCGAGGTCGCTGCCCGGCTCATCGGTTCGCACGAGTTTCACGGTACTCCGTGGGTCTACGGGCGAGGAGACAGAACGGTTCTCCAACCCCGTCGCAGGCCGGTCGGAGGCCCGTCGGAAGGCGGCGGTAGCCTTCCGGCCCCGATGACGGAGCCGGTCCACCTCTCCCGCCGCCGCGCCCGGCAGATCGCCGTGACGGCGCAACTGCTCGATGCGCCTCGGCGGAGCTCGATCGTCGAGACCGTCGAGGCCCTGGGCGAGGTCCAGATCGATCCCACGTCGGCGGTGGCCCGGACGGAGCACCTCGTCCTGTGGAGCCGGCTCGGAGGTCGGTTCCGCGTCACGGAGCTAGAGCGGCTCCTGTGGCAGGAGCGGGCGCTCTTCGAGTACTGGGCCCACATCCTGCCGACGGCGGACCTCGCGATCCATCGTGTCTCGATGCGCCGGTACCCGAACGGGGCATGGAGCCGTCACCGCTACGTCCGCGAGTGGCTCCGTTCGAACGATGCGTTCCGACGCTACGTCCTCCGAGAGCTACGCCGCCGGGGGCCGCTGCGCGCACGCGACCTCGAGAACCGCGCCGCCGAGGGCTGGCGGACCGGTGGCTGGAACGACGAGGGTCAGAGCGTCCCGATGCTCCTGGACATCCTGTGGCATCAGGGCAGGGTGATGATCGTCGGCCGGGACGGGCAGCAGCGGATCTGGGATCTGGCGGAACGTTCGCTCCCGAGCGTCCGGGCGCGCCCGGCCTCGGTCGTCGCGCGCGAGCTCGCGGAACGGGACGTCCGAGCTGCCGGCATCGCGCGATCCGACAGGATCGGATACCTCTTCGACGGTCCGCCGCCCGGGCGCCACCGTGCGATCCAGCGCCTGCTCGCCGAGGGCGTCGTCGCCCCCGTCGAGGTGGACGGTCTGAAGGGCCGCTGGGTGACGCACCGCGACCTGCTCGATGCCTCCTTCCGCGGGCGAACGACACTGCTCTCACCCTTCGACGATCTGATCTCGGACCGCGAGCGGACGGAGCGTCTGTTCGACTTCCGCTTCCGGTTGGAGATCTACGTCCCGAAGGGGAAGCGCGAGTACGGGTACTTCGTGCTCCCGATACTCCGCGGCGAGCGGCTGATCGGCCGGATCGATCCGCTGTTCGATCGGAGGGCTCGGGTGCTGAAGGTCCAGGGCGTCTACGCCGAGCCGACCGCGTCGCCGTCCGACGGACCGCCCGCCCGCCGCGCGGTCGGCGAGCTCGCGTCCTGGCTCGGCGCGGACGAGGTCTCGTGGCCGCGGATGCCCGCCGTGTGGCGCTAGCCGCTCGGTTGCCCGGAGCTCGAACGGAACAGCGCCACCCAGTCGAACACGTCGAGCTCCGGTGGCGAGGCATCCCGCGGGAGTCCACGCCGTTCCGCGAACGCATCCCACGTCCGGCCGTTCGGAGCGAAGAGCGTGCGGCGGATCGGTCGATCGGACGAACGGAACGCGCGCGCGAGGAGCCGGACGAAGGCCGGCCGCTGCCTCGCCGTCAGCAGCTCGGGCGTGCGTCTCGTGATCGCCAACATCGCCGCGTCCACGCCCGGGACCGGCCGGAACGCCGAGCGCGGGACGCGACGCACGACCGCGAACTCCCACCACGGCGACCATCCGATCGACACGAGCGTGCCCGGCGAGACGGCCGATCGCTTCCGCGCCATCTCGAGCTGGACGAGCGCGTCGACGCGGTCGAGCGACCCTCCGACGTCGTCGAGGAGCCGGCGCAGGATCCGGGTCCCGAACGAGAACGGCAGGTTCCCGACGACCCGGAACGGTTCCTCCGGGAGGTCGACGTGCAGGGCGTTCGCCTCGACGACCTGGACGGCCGGTCTCAGGTCGCGTCTGGAGCGCAGGTGCCGCGCGAGGGCCGGATCGCGCTCGACCGCGATGACGCGACGAGCCCGTCGCGCCAGCGGCCGGGTGAGCGCACCCGTGCCGGCGCCGATCTCGACCACGAGGTCGCTCGGTCGGATGTCCGCCTGCTGGACGAGCTCGTTCGCGAGGACGGCGCTCGTCAGGAAGTGCTGGCCGTCAGACCGTGAGCCGTTCGGCCGCGGAGCGCGAGGATGCGCGACCACGGACCATCACCGAGAAGGAGCCCATGATGCGCGAGTCTAGTGCGTGCCTGCGCTCGCTGCGTCCGGCACCATCCGGTCACGCTCGAAGCGGTCCGGCGCGAACGGCGCGATCAGCTCGGGCGTGCGGCCGGTCGCGATCAGCTCGGCCATCGTACGACCGAAGATCGGCGACCCCTTGAACCCCCAGGTCCCCATCCCGGCCATGAGGAAGAACCGCTCGACCTCCGTCTCGCCGAGGATCGGGGACGAGTCGGGGGTCATGTCGCAGAGCCCGGCCCACTGGCGCATCGCGCGTGCACGCGCCATGAACGGCAGGATCTGGATCGAGCGCTTCGATGCCTGCGAGAGGAAGTCGAACGTCGAGCGCGTCGAGTAGGTGTTGTACGGGAGGATCTCGGCTCCGACCAGGAGCTCGCCGCGCGCCGTTTGCGAGATGTACACGTACAGGTCCATCGACGACACGAGCCCGTCGAGCACGTGTCGGTAGGGCTCGGTGACGAACGCCTGGAGCGGGTGCGTGCTGATGGGCAGCCGCAGCCCCGCCATCGAGGCCACGATCGAGGTCCACCCCGCCACGGCCGACACGACCGTCCCCGCCCGGATCGGACCGGCCGGCGTCTCGATGCCGACGCACGTCCCGTCGCTGATCGTGATCCCGGTCACCGGCACGCCTTCGTGCACGTGGACCCCGAGACGCGTTGCCGCCGACGCGAACCCCCACACGACCGAGTCGTGCCGGGCGAGCGAGCCGGGAGGATGGTAGGAGGCGCCGATGACGGGGAGCACGCCGCCACCGCTGAGGTCGACGAGCGGGTTCAGCCTGGCGATGTCGTCCGGGCTGAGCACGTCGGTCTGCACGCCGTACGCGCGGTTCAACAGCGACTTGTCGCGCTCGACCTCGAGGGCGTCGACCGTGTGGCACAGGTCGAGTTCACCCTGCGTCGAGAACTGGATGTTGAAGTCGAGCTCTCGCGAGAGCGTCCGCCAGATCTCGAGGCTCGCTCGATAGAGCGGCACGTTCTCCGGCGTGTTGTAGTTCGCGCGGACGACCTGCGTGTTCCGTCCCGAAGCGCCTCCGCCGATGTACGAGGCGTCGAAGACCGCGACGTCCCTGATCCCGTGTCGGCTCGCCAGGTGGTATGCCAAGGACAGGCCGTTCACGCCTCCGCCGGCGATCACGACGTCGTAGCTCGGCTCGGGCTCGACCCGGCGGAGGAACTCGCGGCGACGCAAGAGGCCGGTCATCGGGCCCCCGCCACCGCGTGATCGATCCGCGTGCGGACGTGATGCGCCGCGGGGGCCGGCGCGAGGATCACGATGCCCCCGTCGTCGACGAGGACCTTCGCCGCCACGTGCGCGACGTCGCCCTGTGCGAAGCCTCGCTGCGGGATCCGGAGGCGTGAGACCTCAGCGAGGACGGCCGCGGCGGCGTGCCCGTCGATCCGCAGCGCGGCCCATCCGTCGGTCGCGTCGAGGACGACGGCGTCCGTATCCACGACCGTCAGCCGCGTCTCGACCTCTCGCGTGATCTCGCCGACGACGTCGGGCTCACACACGAAGAGCGTCTCGTCGTCCGCGACGCGACACGCCGTGGCGCGCCCGGGGACGACGAGTGCGTCGAGCGCCTCGACGGCGGCACAGGCCGTGACGACGCCGAGCGAGATCGGGCTCATGTCAGCCACGGAGGCGCTCTCCGTCGGGGTCGTAGAACGGGGTCGGCACCACGCGCGCCGGAGCTGAGCCCGCGCGGAGCTCCTCCGGGAACGAGCCACCGTTCCCACGGAGCCAGCCGAGACCGATCGTCGCGCCGACGGCGTCCGACCTGGCCGCCGACGTCACGCGGCCGACGACGCGGCCTTCGGAGAGGAGCGGAACGCCGCGGGCCGGCGCACCGTCGATCCGCAGACCCACGAGCTTCCGCTCCAACGGGAGCGCCGCCATCCGCTCGAGCGCGAGCTTGCCGACGAACGTTTCCTTGTCCGACGACACCGCCCACGAGAGCCCCAGCTTCTGGGGATGATCGTCCGGGAGCGTGTCCTGCCCGAGGTAGACGTGCCCCTTCTCGAGACGGAGGACGTCCAACGCGTCGAGGCCGAACGGCTGGACCCCGTCGACCTCGCCGGCGTCGAACAACGCGTCGTACAGCTCCGGCCCGCGCGAGCGAGGATGATGCAGCTCGAAGCCGATCTCGCCCACGAACCCGACGCGGAGGGCGCGGCACGGGATGCCGGCGACGGTGATCGCGGCATGTGCCATGTGGGGGAGCGTCGCCGCACCGACGTCGTCGTCGGCGAGGCGTTCCAGGAGGCCACGTGCCCGGGGGCCGGCGACGAGGATCGCGCCGAGCTGCGACGTCTGGTCGACGAGGTGGACGTGGAGTTCCCAGCGGTCGATCCGATCCCGGAGCCATGCCTCCATCGCGGGTGTGCCGCCCGACGTCGTGTACAACAGGAACCGTTCGCCGCCGAGTGCCGCGACGATCCCGTCGTCGATCACGTAGCCGGCTTCGGACAGCAGGATCGCGTAGCGCGACCGGCCGGGCGGGAGATCGCGCACGCGGATCGGGAGCACGCGGTCGAGGAGCTCCTCCGCGTCGCGCCCCGCGACGAGGAACTTCCCAAGGGTGCCCACGTCCATCACGCCGACGCGCTCCCGGACGGCTCGGATCTCCTTCCGGACGTCGCCGAAGGTGCTCGGGCGCATCCACGAGCCGCTCCTGATCAACGTGCCACCCAGCTCGAGGTGCCGTTCGTGGAGCGACGTGCGCTGCTCGACGATCTCGTCCACGCCGGCCGCCAGATCCTCCAGAGGCAGGGGGCGCGCGGGCGGACGTGCGGTCGTGCGCGCACCGCGCGTCGCGACCGCGTCCGCCCGCGCGCCCGCGAAGCTCGCGAGGAGCCGTCCGCACACCGCGCCCTGGCACGGCCCCATCGTCGCCGTCGTGTAGCGCTTGAGGATCTCGGAGGACCGCCACCCCTCGTTCCACGCCCGCTCCAGGTCGTGAAGGCTCACGTCCTCGCAGAGGCAGACGTAGCCGTCCGCGGCCGCCGCGACGGTCGGGACGTCGCCGGCGTGGTCGGCCTCGCCGCGAGCGGCCTTCCGCCCGCTCTCCTCCGCATCCGCCAGCGAGCATCCCGGCGCGACGACGTCGCCGGCGCCGACGACCTCGTCCTGCGTGCCCATCCGGAGCAGCGCGTCGCGCGGCGCCCACCCGAGCGACAGGACGAGGGTGTCGCACGGGATCCGCTCGCGGGAGCCCCCGGTCTCGACGATGACCGCTCGGACGTTCCGACGTCCCTCCGCGGCGACGACGGACCCTTCGACGCCCCGGACCGCCATCCCGGCGTCGCGGAGGATTCCCGCGGCGGCCAGACCCTCGTCCGTGGTCGAGATGAGGGCGGCGCGGCGGCCGGGCGCCACGCCGTGGCGCCCGGCCAACCGCGCCGCCCCTCGCGAGAGGAAGACCCCCGGCAGGTCGTTCCCGGGGAAGACGGTGTGCGCCTCGACGGCGCCGGTCGCCGCGATCACGCGGCCCGCCTCGATGTGCAGCGTGTCGTCGGGCCCGACCACCGGCACGAACGGACCTTCGTACAGACCCGCCGCGGTGTGCCGCTCGAGGATCTCGGCGCCCGCGGCGCGCGTGCTCGCCGCGAGCGCCCCGACCAGCTCGATCGCAGCCCGGTCCCACAGCTTCTCGCCGAGCCGGCCTTCGTCGACGACGACGACCCGCGCGCCGCCCGACGCCGCCTCCGCGGCCGCGGCGAGCCCGGCGACGCCGCCGCCGACGACGAGGACGTCGACGCGGATCGTTCGCGCCGTTCGCCACCGGGCCGGCCTCGCCTCGGGGAGGCGGCCGACACCGGTCGCCCGACGGATCACACGTTCGGCCACGCCCCAGGCGAAGCGCGGCCGGATGAACGTCTTCGAGTAGAACGCCACGGGCATGAGGCCGTGGAGGTGATCCGCCACGTGCAGGAGGTCGTGCTCGGCGGACGGCCAGCCGGACTCGCGCCGCACGACCTGGCCGCCGTGCGCCTCGGTCACGCACGCGCGGACCCCCGGATCGCCGTCGACGTTCACGAGGCAGTTCGGGCAGTCGCCGCTCAGGCACGACAGCCCTCGGCGGCGATGGTGCTTCAGCGACCGTGTGAACGTCCGGACCCCGGCGCGGTACAGCGCGCTCGCGACGGTATCGCCCGGTTCGATCGCGACGCGCCTGCCCTCGAACCCGAGCGCATCAGCCACCGGGGACGATCCGGTTCTCGACCGTGTCGCGCGTGACGGTCAGCCAGCGCCGGCATCCGAAGGCGTGGAACCACCGTTCCTGCTGGGGGCCCGGCGCGTTCTCCCGGAGGTAGACGCGAGCGAAGTCGCGCTCCGGATCGGGGGACGAGAGCGCCCGCAGCTCGCCGCCGAACGTGAACTCCTCGAACGACCGCGGTCCGCACCGAGGGCAGGGGACCTCCAGGCTCACCGGCGAGCCCGCTTGCGATCGCGCAGGACCGTGTGTGCGGAGGTGTAGCCCGGAGCCCCGGTCACACCGCCGCCCGGGTGCACGCCGGCGCCGCAGAGGTAGAGCCCGCCGACCGGGGTCCGGTAGCTCGCCCACCCGGGGACCGGGCGCATGAAGAACAGCTGCTGGATGTTCAGGTCACCGTGGAAGATGTTGCCTTCGGTGAGACCGAAGCGACGCTCCAGGTCGAGCGGCGTGAGGACCTCCATCGCCTCGATCGTGCCGGGCGTGTTCGGCGCGTACCGGCCGATGATGTCGACGACGCGCTTGCCGAGCATCTCGCGGTGGTCGTCCCACGTGCCCGCGCGGAGCCGGTACGGCACGTACTGGACGAAGCACGTCGTCACGTGCTTCCCGGCGGGCGCGAGCGTCGGATCCACGTTCGACGCGACGACGCAGTCGACCCAGAGCTCGTCGGGGATCTCACCCCACTTCGCGACGTCGTACATCCGCTCGGCGGCCTCCAGGGTCGGGACGAGGGTCGCGAACGACCGACGGTTCAGGTCGGCGTCGGCCGGCATCCCGTTCCAGCGCGGCGCCTCGGAGAGCACCATGTTCACCTTGGCGCAGGGGCCGTCCATCTTGATCGCCTCGACCGCGCCGCGGAAGCCGTCGGGCAGGTCGGCGCCGTCGAGGAGACCGAGGAACGTCCGCTTCGGATCGGCGTTCGAGACGATGACGTCGGCGGCGAGCTCCGTCCCGTCCTCAAGCACGACGCCGGTCGCGCGGCCCGCCCGTACGGCGATCCGCGCGACCGGCATCCCCGTTCGGATCTCGGCGCCGGCCTCGCGCGCCGCGGCCGCCATCGCCTGCGTGATCGAGCCCATGCCCCCGATCACGTGCCCGAACCATCCCTGGACGTCGTCGTCCCCCCCCGAAAGCAGGTGGAAGAGCAGGCCGATCGCCGTCCCCGGCCGGTACGGCGGCGCGTGCATGCCGTAGACGTTGTTCGCCAGGTACATCCGCTTG
>Ga0075433_10000299_pt1 | contig 29738 bp, 33 predicted proteins | sample RhiMethybrSRZTD2_FD_75299 | JGI IMG/M metagenome (GOLD analysis project Ga0075433, IMG submission 75299) | Populus rhizosphere microbial communities from Tennessee, USA - Rhizosphere MetaG P. TD hybrid SRZTD2 | ecosystem: Host-associated > Plants > Roots > Rhizosphere > Soil | place: USA... | reverse complement strand
GGTGGTAGCCTTCGAGGTCGCGGCGGCTTTCCTCGAGAAGTTCGGGGGCGACTCGCTCCATGAGATCCGGCGCAACTACGAAGGCTATCTGGAGCAGATCAAGCGGTTCTGAGCCCTTTGTGCCCCCGAGCGCTCCAAAAAACATCGCGCTCACCGGTTTTATGGCGGTCGGCAAGACGCACGTCGGCCGGAAGCTCGCGCGCAGGCTAGGCTGGCGCTTCGTCGACGTCGACCGGGCCGTCGAGAAGAGCGCAGGCTTGAAGGTCCAGGAGATATTCAGCCGCCACGGCGAGGCGCGCTTTCGCGCCTTGGAAAAGGAAAAGCTCAGAGAGATTCTCGCTGGTGAACGCCAAGTCATCGCCACCGGCGGCGGCGCGGTGCTCGACGCGGAGAATCTCTCGCTGCTGAAGGATAGGACGTTCCTCGTCTGTCTCACGGCGACGCCGGAGACGATCCTCGGCCGTGCCGGCGGCGTCAAACGGCCGCTGCTCGACGTCGCCGACCGCGACGCGCGCGTAAGGGAGCTATTGCAGCGGCGCGCACCAATCTACGCGCAGGCGCACGCGACGATCGACACCGAGCGTGTCTCCATCGATCAAGTCGTCGAGGCAATTCTAAGGATTCTCGAATGAAGCCGGCCATGCGCACGATCACCGTCAACCTGGGCGAGCGCTCCTATCCGATCCACGTCGGGGAAAACAACCTGGCGGAGCTCGGCGAGGCGATGCGCGGCGCTAAGTTCGGACCGCGGGTGGCGATCGTCGCCGATGCCAACGTCGCCGATTTATATTTAAAGCCCGTCGAGGGATCGCTTCGCCGGGCGGGTTTCGCCTGCGAGGTCATTGTCCTGCCCACCGGCGAGGAGCATAAGAACGTCGACTCGCTGACCGCGATTTACGATCGCCTGATCGCGGGAAGGCTCGAGCGCGGCTCGGCACTCGTCGCGCTCGGCGGCGGGGTGGTCGGCGATGTGACCGGCTTCGCCGCCGCGACCTACCTCCGGGGCATCGCCTATGTCCAGGTGCCGACGACGCTGCTGGCCCAGGTCGATTCCAGCGTCGGCGGCAAGACCGCCGTCAACCATCGGGAAGGCAAAAATTTGATCGGGGCGTTTCATCAGCCGCGGCTCGTCTGGATCGACGTCGCCGCGCTCCGTTCTTTACCCAAGCGCGAGCTCGTCGCCGGGCTCGCCGAAGTGATCAAATACGGCGTCATCGCCGACGGCGAGCTGTTTTGCCGGCTCGAGGAGACGCTCGACGAGCTCTTGCAGGTGAATAGCGAAATTTTAGCGGAAGTCGTCGCCGCCTCGTGCGCGATCAAAGCGGGCGTGGTGGAGCAGGACGAGCGCGAGAGCGACGTCCGCGCGGTGCTGAACTTCGGCCACACCGTCGGTCACGCGCTCGAAGCGGTGACGCGCTACGAGAAATTTCTCCACGGCGAGGCGGTCGCGATCGGCATGGTTCAGGCCGCCGCGATATCCGTCGCCGAGGGGGTTTGCGATCGGCCGAGCTTCGAGCGCATCCGTCGCCTCGTCGCGCGCGCGGGCCTGCCGGTCGACCTTCCGGCGGACGTCGAGCTTGCCGAGCTTGTCAGGCATATGGAAGTCGATAAAAAGTCCGCGGCCGGAAAAATCAAGTTCGTGCTGTGCGAAGGGATCGGCCGCACTCGATTTCATGCATTAGCTCCGAGCGAGATCGCGGCGAGACTGGCGGAGAAGGCGAACTAGCATGATGGCTCAGCGCACGGCCGAGCTCGTGGACGGCGCCGAGCGGCTGCGCCGCGAAGGACGAATCGATGGGGCGATCGCCGCGGTCGAGCAGGTCCTCAAGGAAACGCCGGCGGCACCGCGCGCGCTACTGCTGAAGAGCCGCCTGTTTTACCAGAGCGGCAGCCTGGCGGGCGCGCTGGATCATCTGCGCGCGGTCGAACCGACGCTGGGACGCGGGGAGCTCGCCGAATTAAGGATGCTCTTGGAGCAGCTCGATAGCGACTTGCGCCCACCGCCGCCCTTTGCGACCGAAAGTATGGCCCGGCTTCAGGCTCAACAGGGTTATTTTCTCGAGGCGCTCGAGATTTATCGGCAGCTTTTCCCGGGTGCCGCAAATCCGAACGACCTGCGCGACGAAATCGAGCGGCTGAAGGACGTCGTCGAGCGTGAAGGCTCGCGTGACGCCGCCGCGGACCGCGTCAGCCGGGAGCTGGAAATCTGTCGACGGTGGCTCGAAGAACATCCGCGGGAGGCGTGATGGCGAAGAAAAGAAAAATTCTGGTGCTGCACGGGCCGAACCTCAACATGCTCGGCAAAAGGGAGCCGAAAATCTACGGCCGGTCGACGCTCGAGCAGATCAACCGCAAAATCGCCACGCTCGCCGGGGAGCTCGGCGTCGAGGTCGAGGCGCGGCAATCGAACAGCGAGGGCGAGCTGGTGAGCTGGATTCAGGAAGCGTCGAAGCAGTTCGGCGCCTTGATTCTCAACGCCGGCGCTTACACGCATTCGAGCATCGCGCTGCGCGACGCGCTCGCCGCCGCCGGGATCCCGGCGGTCGAAGTGCACCTTTCGAATATTTACAAGCGCGAAGAGTTTCGCAAGCGCTCGTTGATCGCCGAGGCGGTCATCGGGCAAATTACGGGATTCGGGGTCGACAGTTATCTGCTGGGGCTTAGAGCCGCGGTCGCCGCGCTGTAGTTATTGGTCCAGGAAAAGATTGCCAGTCTGCAAGTTTTTCTGCTTCATCTCGTCGATCAATTTCTCGCGCTCTTTCGTGAGTTGCGTCATCTCGTTTCGTAGATCGCTCAGCTGCCGCTCGCTCGGCGTATAGCCGGGAGGCGGCGGCGCGACACTCGGCGGCGCCGCGCTGGGAGAAATCTCGGTGATCGCCGGAGGAGTGCCGGTGAAGGGAGAGGGACTTTCGAGCCTCACCGGGCCGCCGTCGACTTGCCCGCCGCTATTTTGCGTATCGCGCAGCCGCGAGTTCAAATCGTCGGCACGGCGCCGAATAGCGTCGTCCGTCGACGGCAGCACGGTCGGGTCGGGAGAGCTGTTCCCGCGGGCGGCGTTGAGAAAGTTATCTTGAACGGCCTTTAGCCGCTCCGTAACTTCTGCGACCCGCTTGCGATATTCGTTTTCCTCTCTCGCCCGTTTCTCCTCCGGTGTCTCCAAGTTCTCGCCCGGAGGGGCAACTGGCCTATCGATCGCCGGGGTGGGGGCGGTCGGCCTCACTGGGCCCGCCGGGGTACTGTCGCGGGAAGGAGCCGTCTCCCGGAGATCGAGGCCGCGCCCCGCGCCTTCTTCCGCGCGTAGGATCGACTGGACCTCGTTCCGGGGAATGGTGAATTCGCCTCCGAGGCCGAAGACCCTTATGGCCGATCCCTCCTCACGGTAGGCCTGTGTCGTGATCCGGCGGCCGTTTTTCAGCACAATGGTGTACTGGGCCGAGGCGACCGCGGGGATCAGGGCTATAAGGACCGTGAATAGCACAATCCGCATACGCCGCTCCATGGGCCGCATAATACACCAACTCGAAATCAGCGGCAAACTAGGCCGTGGAGGAGGCCTGTAGATGCATGCCTTACCTGGTGCCCCAAGTGAGGCGAAAAAGCTGCTAAGTGATTGAAGAGATAGCTATTTTACTTTTGGCTCCGTGTGGTGTTTTTGCTCGATGTGGTGTTCTGCGTGAGGGTGGTGCGCGGTGTGGTGGTGGAGGCTTTGAATCCAATGGTGCAGCTGTGCCCGATATAGATAGGCCGCGAACAGCACGGCGGCGGAGACAATGAGCAGAGCGACCGTGGTGCCGTATTGCTGTTCGCGCACGCTGGCGCCTTGGACGGTCAGGAGATAGGTCCCCGGGGCCCGTCCGATGATCGACACGATCAAGAACGTGCGCAGCCGCATTTTACTCAACCCGAGGACATAGCAGAGGACGTCCTTGGGGAAACCGGGGATGAGAAAGAGCAGAAACGTAATGGTCACGCCGGCATTGCTTTCAGTCAAAAAGTCGAATTTATTGACCATGTCCTTCTTAATCAGCCTCTCGACAAACGGCCGTCCCAGAATGCTGGCGAGCTCAAAGGCGATCCACGAGCCCAGCGCAAGGCCGATGGTCGACAGAATAAAGCCGTAAACTTTGCCGTAGACAAAGCCCCCGACGATGCCGGTGAGCTCGCCGGGGATCGGCGAGACCACGACCTGGAGCGCCTGTAGGAGCACGAAGACGGCGGAAGAGTAGGGGCCGAACGACGACAGAAACTCGCTGATGCGCTCCTTTTGCGCCGCGACCGCCTGCAGGTCCTCGAGCTCTTCCCACGAACGGCCGAAGTTGAACGGCTGCGGGCCGAATTTGCTCAGCAAAAAGATCAGCGCGACGAGTGCGGCGAGAATCGCCCCGCGAATCAGCAGCCGGTGTCCCTTGGAGCGCATAAGCTGAGAGAATGTTAGCAGTAAAAACCGTCGGAGACGACCGTCTTGGATTCGAGTTCCTTACGGGATTAATTCCCGTCGGGTATATGACAGCCGAAAAGGAAAAGCGAGAGCGGCCGCCGGGGCATCGATCCGTAGCGGATGCAAAAAAAAGCCGGGCGGGATAAATCCCGCCCGGCTGCTGTTGGCAAGTGTCGAGACCAGATGCGCAAAGAGGAAGTTAGGACTTTTTCTCTTCGCTCTTCTTCTTCTCGTCGCTCTTGGATTTCTCGTCGCTCTTCTTGCCCTCGCTCTTCTTCTTCTCCTCGCCCTTTTTCTCTTCCTTCTTTTCCTGCGCTCGCGCCGGAGAAGAGATCATCGGAGAAACGGCCAAAGCGGATCCAATCAGGACCGCGACCATCCAGAGAATTGCACGGCTTTTCATAACATCCCTCCTTTCCACGCCCCAGCCATCGTAAATTTGCCTCGACTTTCATAGTCCGCCGACCGGGGGAAGTCGGCCGAAGTAGAAGCATATTTTATGGGTGCGAGTTGTAATAAAATCGCGTTCCATTGTCAAGAGTTATAAAATGTATGGGATTCAGCGATGCAGGAGGCCGGCTCTCATCGCCTGACCGATGAGAAATCGAACGAGGCCCGGAAACAGCCCCTTGACGAAGCAGAGGAAGGCAAGCGACTTGGGCAGAATAATCTGGAACTTTTTCTTCTCGATCGCGCGCATGACCGCCTGCGAGACTACCGCGGCATCGATCACCATGAACTCCGGCGGCTTTGGCGCGAGGTGGTCGAAATCGCGGCGAAAATTCGTCCTGACTGGGCCCGGGCAGATGACCGCGACATGGACGCCGTGGGGCTGGAGCTCCAGGTAGAGGCTCTCTGAAAATCCGATCTGCGCGAATTTCGTGCCGCAATAAAGTGAGATATACGGCGTGCCGATGATGCCTGAAAACGAGGAGATGTTGACGATCGCCCCGGAGCGCCGCGCGATCATCGACGGCAGGACCTCTCGGGTGCAATAGACCATGCCGACGTAGTTGGTCGCCGTCATCGAATCGATCGTCTCGCGCGCGCTGGCGGCGAGGGGCTCATACGAGCCGAAGCCCGCGTTGTTTACGAGTATGTCGATGCGCCCGAATTTTTTGAGCGCGCCCTCCACCATGCGCTTGACGGCGGCCGGGTCGCCCACGTCGCATTCAACGACTTCCGACGCGCCGCCGGATCGTTTCAACCGCTCCGCGGTTGTCTGCAAACGCTCGAGCGAGCGGCTGGAGGCGACGACGGTCGCGCCGCGCGCGGCGAGATCGACGGCGATTTGCTGCCCGATGCCCATCGAGGCGCCGGTGACGAGCGCGATGCGATCTCTAAAGTCCATGGCTAGCCGGAATATTTTATTGCGCGATAATATTTTCCAGCGCCGGCCGGAGATTGGGATAACGAAAGTGATAGCCGAGCCTCTTCGCCTCCGCCGGCACGGCGCGCTGGCCGCCGAGCAGCACTTCGGCCAGCTCGCCGAGCGCGGCGCGCAGCACGAAAGCGGGCACCGGGGCCCAGCAGGGGCGGCGCATGACTTTTCCCAGCGTAGCGCAAAATTCCTTCATCGTCGCCGGCTCCGGCGCGGTCGCGTTCACGGGGCCGCGCGCACTCGAATGCAGTAAAAAATCGATCAGCCCGACTTCGTCTTCCAGATGGATCCACGGCATCCACTGTCGGCCCGAGCCCAGCGGTCCGCCGAGAAAGAATTTGAAAGGCGGGATCATCTTAGCGAGCGCGCCGCCGCGCCCAAGCACGATGCCGGTGCGCAGCAACGCGACCCGGACGCCGTGAGCCTCGGCCCGCAGCGCCTCGGCTTCCCACTCGCGGCAGAGCCGCGCGAGGAAATCGCTTCCCGGGGGATCCGCTTCAGTTACGAGTTCGTCGCCGCGCGCGCCGTAATAGCCGACTGCCGAGCCGTTGATAAGAAATTTCACTCCGCCCGGCGCCCCTGCGATAGCATCGACGAGCGCGCGCGTCGTGTCGATGCGGCTTGAGCGCAGCTGCCGTTTGCGTGTCTCGGTCCAGCGTCCGGCGGCGATCGGCTCGCCGGCCAGGTTGATGACGCCGTCGGCCGCGGCGACGACAGTTTCCAGGGCGCGGCGCCAGTCCGCGGTGGCGCCCGCCTGCCACACGATGCTCGTCGCTCCCGCGGGCGCCGGCGCGCTCTTCGCGCGCGTCAGGAGCGTCAGCGCGTGGCCCTGCTGGGTCAGATGCTTCACCAGGGCGGACCCAATGAAGCCGGTAGCTCCGGCGACGACGATTTTCATCATTGAACAGGGTAAACGTAAGCCTTAAACGATCGTCTAATCGTGTTATAGTGGGTCATCCGGCTCCCTACCCCTTATACGTCCAGATGAGCCATAGCAACGGAAAAGGACCCCGCCGCAAAGTCGTCGTCACCGGCATCGGCGCCGTGAGTCCGAACGGCATCGGCTGCGAAGCCTTTTGGCGCGCCACGCGCGAAGGGGTGAGCGGTATCGACACGATCGCCTCGTTCGATCCCGCCGCGCTCGCCTGCCGCATCGCCGGCGAGGTGAAGGGGTTTCATCCGGAGCAGTATCTTTCGTCCAAAGACCTCAAGCGCTCGGGCCGCGCGGTGCCGCTGGCGATCGCGGCGGCCGAGGAGGCGCTGCAATCCGCGGGGGTCGAGGAGCCGATGACGCTGGAAGAGAAGCGCTCTTGGGGCGTGATCCTCGGTAGCGGCGGCGGCACCCCGGACTTCACCGAGGAGCAATATCGGCTTTATTTCAGCGATCAGTTAAAGAAAACCAGCGCCTATAACGTCTCCAGCTCCACGATCGGGACGCTCTCCAGCGAGATTTCGATCCATTTCGATTTTCGCGGACAGAGCCACGTGATTTCCACCGGCTGCACCAGCTCGACGGACGCGATCGGCTACGCCTTCAACCTGATCCGCTTCGGCCTCGCCGATCGGCTGGTCACCGGCGGCGTCGATTCGACGATCACGCCGGGCATCATGCTGGGCTTTTCGATCATGCGCGTGATCTCCACATCGCACAACGACGCGCCGCGAAGCGCCTCGCGACCGTTCGAGCGGCGGCGCGACGGCTTCGTTCTCGGCGAAGGCGCGTGGATGCTCGTGCTCGAAGACGAAGAGCGCGCGCTCGCGCGCGGCGCGCGCATCTACGCCGAGCTGTTGGGCTATGCCGCGACCTGCGACGCCTACCATATGGTGCGCGGGGACCCGAGCGGCGAGGAGCCCGCGCGGGCGATGGCGCTGGCGCTCGAAGACGGCGATGTGGCGAAAGACGAAGTCGGCTACATCGCCCTGCACGGCACCTCGACGGTCTTGAACGACAAGACCGAAACGCAGGCCGTCAAGCTCTGCTTCGGCCGCCGCGCCTACGACATCCCGATGAGCTCGATCAAATCGATGATCGGCCATCCCCAGGGCGCCTCCGGCGCCGCGGGCGTTGCGGCGTCGATCTTCGCGCTGAACGACCGCTTCCTGCCGCCGACGGTCAATTACGCAGAGCCCGATGCCGAATGCGACTTGAATTACATTCCCAACCGCGGCGTCGCCTCCGACGCCGAGATCGCGCTCTGCAACTGCATCGCCTTCGGCTCGAAGAATTCGGCGCTGGTCCTCCGGCGGCGCGGCTAGGAAGATGAAGCACAGCGAAGAAAGCGAGCTGATGGATCGCCCCGGCGTGTCGTCACGGCTGCTGGAAGGCGATCTGAGCAATCTCCGGACGCTGAATCGAGCGCTGGGCGCCAAGCGCGGGATTTTCAAGTTTCTCGCCGCGACGATCGCCAAGGAGGGGCTGCGCGAATTTTCACTGCTCGACGTCGGTACGGGCAGCGCCGACATCCCGGTCGCGATCGTCCAGTGGGCGAGAAAAAAGGGCCTCGCGGCGCGCATCGTCGCGCTCGAGCGCCATCCGGTGACGGCGACGGTGGCGCGGCGGCGCGCCGGCGATTATCCCGAGATCGCGATCGTGCGTGCCGACGCCTTCGCGCCGCCCTTCGCGCCGGGCGTGTTCGATTTCGTCCTTACCTCGCAGGTGCTGCACCATTTTCCCGAACAGAAGATTCCCGCATTGCTGCGGTTATGGGCCACGCTCGCCCGCCGGGCGCTGTTGGTGAGCGATCTCATACGCCATCCGCTTGCCTATTGCGGGATCAAAGTCTTGACCACGATCTTCACCCGCAACGCGATCACCCGCACGGACGCGCCGCTCTCGGTGCGCCGGGCCTTTACGGTGGACGAATGGCGCGAGATCTTCCGCCGCGCCGGCGTCGGGCCGGCCGACGTGCTGCCGCTCTTTCCTTTCCGTCTCTTCGCCCGCCTGCGCTTGAGCCGTGAGACGCTTTGACGCCGCGATCATCGGCGCCGGCCCGGCCGGCTCGTCCGCGGCGATTTTCCTCGCGCGCCGCGGCTATTCCATTGCGCTCATCGACAAGGCTGTTTTCCCGCGCGACAAGCTGTGCGGCGATTTTTTAAATCCCGCCGGCTGGAATCTCTTCGAGCGCCTCGGCGTCCGCGACGCGCTGCTCGCCTCCGGCCATCAAAAGATACGCGCGTTTCGCGTCACGACGCCGTCGGCGGAAGCCGTGATACCGTTCACCGCCTTTGGCCTCGGCGTGAGACGGCGCGCCTTCGATCATCTGCTGGTCGAGCGAGCCGTCCGCGAAGGCGCCGTCCTCTTCGAAGGCTGCAAGTTGAGCGCCGTCGAGCGCGACGGCGCGGACTGGGCGCTGCGCGGGGAAGACGCTGCGGCAGAACAAGAGTTTTCCGCGCGGCTCCTGATCGCCGCCGACGGCCGCAACTCCTGGACCGCGCGCCGGCTGGGAGTGAGCGCGCCCGGCATGGCCACAGGGCGGTTCGTTGGCTTTCAGCTGAACTTGGCCGGCTACCGCGGAGCTGGCGGGGAAATTCAGATTCATCTTTTCCCCGGCGGCTACGCCGGGCTTATGGGATTCGGCGACGGGGCCGCGAATCTATCTTTCGCGATCGAGAAAGAGATCGCGCGCGAAAACCCCGTCGAAGCACTCGTTGCGAGATATTTTCATCAAAATCCTCATCTCAAGACGGCGATCGAGCCCTGCGCGATCGCGGAGGTGCGCTCGATCTATCCGCTCGACTTCGCCCCGCGGCGCTCCTTCGGCGACGCCTTTCTGCTCGTCGGCGACGCCGTGCGCGTGACCGAGCCGGTGACCGGCGAGGGGGTTTACTTTGCGTTGAAGACCGGCGAGCTCGCCGCCGAATCGGCCCATCGGGCCTTCGCGCGCGGCGATCTCTCGGCGGCCGCCCTTTCGGGCTACGATGCGGCCTGCCGCCGGGCGCTGGCGCGGCGGGAAGGCGTCAACCGGCTGATCCGCGCGCTCGTTTACCGCCCGCGGCTCGCGACGCCGCTCGTGCGCCTCTCGGCGAAAAGCCGCTTTCCGATCGGAGTTCTGGTGAACCGCGTTTGCCAGGTCGCGCCGTAGATTTTTCGCTTGTCATTCTTCGGGAAGTGAATAGAATTGCCGCGTTCATGAAGGAAGAATTCACAGCAACGGAGCGCGCCGCGCTTGAGCCGTTCTTCACCAACATGACCGAGCCGGTCTTCGGCTTGAAGCTGCCGCAGGAGGTCGCGGGCGCGCTGTTCTCGCGCTATAGCCGTTCCACCAAAAGCCTCAGGCGGACCTTTTACGACGAATTCCTCGGCGACCCCGAGCTGGCGCTGAAAGACCTTCTGGGCGGCGCGGCGCCGTCCGGCGATCGGAGCGCCGCGCTCGCCAAGGCGCGCGCGTTTTACGACCGCGTGCTCGTGGGCTACGGCGACGACTCCGTCGCGCAGCTCGGCGCGGCGCATCTCGCCTGCGAGAACATCTCCAACGTCGCCGCGAACATCCTCGAGGACGCGCGCATCGGCATCGCGCCGCTGGAGAAATCGACGCGCTATGTCCGCTTCGATCAAAAAGATTCCGCGGGAAATTATCTCTTCTATCGCGAGTCTAAAATCATGGCGTCGCGGCATCGCGACAACTATCTCGCGGTCATGAATCTCCTCTTCGAGACTTACTCGGGCCAGATCGAGCCGATGATCGACTTCGTCAAGCGCTCGCTCCCGATCGAGCAGGTCGAGCTGCGCCATCCGGAAACGGGCGCGTCTTTGAGTTATCGCGACGCGCAAAAAGACGAGAGGCTCAAAAAATGGGCGGAGGCGGCGTATCGCTCAACGATCCGCACCCAGGCGTGCGACATTCTGCGCGGCTATCTGCCCGCGGCGACGCTCACCAATGTCGGTTTTTTCGGCGTCGGCCAGGCCTTCGAATATCTGCTCACCAAATTGTATTCGAACGAGCTCGGCGAGACGCAGGAGCTCGCGCGCGCGATGCACCGCGAGCTGAGCGAATTGATCCCGTCGTTCGTGAAACGAGCGAAGCGGAGCGAATATCTCGCGGAGACCCACGGCGCGACGCGCGCAGCGGCGGAGCGGCTGGCAGGGACGAAGCCGACGGCCGCCGCCGAGCCCGTGACGCTCGTCTCTTACGACGAGCAGGGCGAAGAAAAAGCGCTCGCCGCGATCCTCTATCCGCATACGCGGCGGCCGCTGGGCGAGCTCGAAAAGCTCGCGGCGAAATTATCGCCCGAGGAGCGCGCGCGGCTCTTCGAAGAATACTTCGGCCGGCGGCGCCACCGGCGCGACAAGCCGGGGCGCGCGCTGGAGCGCGTGTATTACACGTTCGACATCGTCGGCAATCTCGGCCTCTACCGCGATCTCCACCGCCACCGCATTCTCACACAGGAGCGCCAGGACTTCACGACCGCTCATGGCTACGACAGGCCTGCGGAGATCGTGGAAGCCGGCTTCAAAGCCGATTTCGACCGCGCGATGGAAAAAGCGGCGGCGCTCGCGGAGCAAATCCGCGTCGAGCTGCCGCTCGAAAGCCAGTACGCCGTGCCGTTTGCCTACAAGATTCGCTGGACGATGACGATGAACCTGCGCGAGGCGGTGCATATCGGCGAGCTGCGCACGATGCCTCAGGGCCACCCCGACTATCGCTTCATCGTCCAGGAGATGTGGCGCAAGATCGGCCACGTTCATCCGACGCTCGCGCGCGCGGCCAAGTTCATCGATTGGAAAGAATACCGTCTGGGGCGGCTTCACTCGGAGATGCGGACGGAGTATAAGAAATCCTCCTTCGAGTAAGCCGTGAAGCGCGCCGCCGTCATCCTGCTCGCGATTCTCGCCGCCGCGCCGGCGTCGGGACAGGCCCAGCCGCTCCGCCTCCGCTCCGCCTATTCCACAATCGCGATCGGCCAATCGCTCGTCTGGGTCGCCAGAGAGGCGGGCATCTTCAAGGAAAACGGCATCGACCTCGAGCTTATGTTTATCGGCAGCTCGACGACGGTGACGCAGGCGGTGCTCGCCGCCGACGTGCCGATCGTCATCATGTCCGGCACGACCGCGATCAACTCCGCGCTCTCGGGCTCCGACCTGGTACTCCTCGGAAGCACGAAGAAAGATCCCGCGCAGGTGTTTCTCACGGTCGCCAAGGACATCAAGACCCCCGTGCAGCTCAAGGGCAAGAAGCTCGGCGTGAGCCGCCTCGGCTCCTCGTCGGATTTTCTGCTCAAGTACCTGCTCAAGAAGCTTGGCCTTGTGCCGGAGCGCGACGTGACGATCGTACAGGTGGGCAGCTCGCCGGTGCGCATGGCGGCGCTCGCCAACGGTGCGATCGACGGCACCGCGCTCTCCTTCGAGGAGATGCTGGTGGCGAAAAAAACCGGTTTCCCGATTCTCCTCGACATCAGCACGCTGGGCATCGAAGGGCTCAACAGCGATATCATTACGACGCGGCGCTACGCGCGCGAGTCGCGCGACACCGCGCTCCGTTTCGTCAAGAGCATGGCGAAAGGCGTGAGCTTCTTCGTCAAGAACAAAAAATTCAGCATGGACGTGATCGCAAAATACACGCGCAGCAGCGACATGGAGAAGATCGACGCCGGCTACGACTACAACTCGAAGATATTTTTGCGCAAGCCTTACCCCGCGATGGGCGGCGTGCAGCTCGCGCTCGACGAGATCGGCGAGCGCAATCCCGCCGCGAAAGGCGCCCGCCCCGAGCAGTTCGTCGATACGTCATTCGTCAAGGAATTGGACGACAGCGGCTACCTCGACGCGCTCTACAAATAAAGGAGCGGCCATGAGAATGAGGCTCGCGCTTCTCGCCTGCTGTTTTGCCGTTGCCTTCCTGTCGCGCGCCGAAGGCGCGTCCGCCCCGGCGAAGGCGGTTTTCACCTTCGGCGGCTTGAACGAGCGCACCGGCGTCCTCTTCGTCGCCAAGGACGCCGGCATCTTCGCCAAATACGGCCTCGACGCCCAGGTGGTGCACGTGCGGAGCGGCCCGGTCGGCATGTCGGCGCTCGCCTCCGGCGAGACGCAGTTCCACGCCGGCTCGGCGACCGGTGCGTCGATCGGCGCGATGGCCGGCGGCCTCGACCTCGTCTTCATCGCCGGACTCATCAACAAGCTCGACGGCACCTTTGTCGTCAACCCGTCGATTCGCGCGCCGGCCGATTTGAAAGGTAAGCGCGTCGGCGTCCAGAGCATCGGCGGCGGCGTCTGGATGTTCACCCTGCTCGCGTTCGAAAAATGGGGCCTCAATGCCGAGCGCGACAACATCCAGCTCCGCGTCATCGGCGATCAGTCGGTGTTGGCGCAGGCGCTCGCCACCGGCGCCGTCGACGGCGCCTATTTAGGCTACACCTTCGGCGCGCAGATGGAGAAGCAGGGCTTCCGCGTCCTCGGCGATCTCGCCAAGATGGGCATCCCGTTCCAGGGGCTCGGCCTCATGGCCAAGCGCGCGCTCGTCGACCGCTCGTTCGACACCGCGGAAAAGGCGGTGCGCGCCTCGATCGACGCCATCCGCTTCATCAACAATCCCGAGAACAAGACGATGGTAGTCCGGAGCCTCGCGCGGAGCCTCCGGCTCGACAAGCTGGAAGACGCCGAGGCCGGCTACGACATGATGCGCACGCTCTACGACCGGCGCGTGTATCCCGATATCGAGGGCCTCCGCAACGTGATCCGGCTGCTCGGCCGCACGAGCGAGCAGGTCAGGCGCTTGAAGGCCGAGGACATCGTTGACGACCGCGTCGTGCGTAAGCTAGAGAAGGAAGGTCTATTCTGACCGGGAGGTGAAACATGGCCGTCGATACGAGCGTCAAGCCGCAGGCGATCCAGCTGAAGACCCAGCTGGTGAAAAAAGGGCGGAGCCGCATCCTGCTCTCCGAGACCGACAACAGCACGTTCCGCATCCACTGCTACGCCACCGGCACGGGCGAGAACGCGCTCCACGCGCACTTGAACGAAGATCACGTCTTCGTCGTTTTGAAGGGCGTCGCGACGTTCACCGGCATCGACGAGACGCCCTTCAAGCTCGGGAAGAACGGCGCGGTCGTACTGCCCAAGGGCTGCTTCTACCAGTTCGCCAATTACGGCGAGGAGCCGCTCGTGATGATCCGCTTCGGCGCGCACGCGGAGAAGTTCGACAACCGGATCAATCCCAAGGGCGAGCCGATCGGCGGCCGCGCCTCCGAGGGCTACGGCGAGCCGGAGCTGATCGAGAACGCCTTCTTCGAGTAAGGGCAAAATTCCGTTCCGAACGGATTTTGTACTTCCTTGACTCGAAATTTGAAACCCGAAACTTTTTATCGGAGGCTCTATGCCCGCACAGTTCGGCTCGGATTTAATCGTCGATCTGCTTAAAGTCCTCGGTGTCGAATACGTCGCGCTGAATCCCGGCTCGAGCTTCCGCGGCATCCACGACTCGCTCGTCAACTACAGCGGCGGCAAGCCGGAGATGATTCTCTGCTGCCACGAGGAGATCGCGGTGTCGCTGGCGCACGGCTACGCGAAAGCCGCGGGCAGGCCGATGGCCGCGATCGTGCACGACGTCGTCGGCCTCCAGCACGCCTCGATGGCGATCTACAACGCGTGGTGCGACCGCGCGCCGATCCTGGTGATGGGCGGCACCGGGCCGATGAACAGCGCCAAGCGCCGCCCGTGGATCGATTGGATCCACACCGCGCTCGTGCAGGGGAACCTCGTCCGCGACTTCGTCAAGTGGGACGACCAGCCGGTCGGCGTCGAGGCGATCCCGTCTTCGATGCTGCGCGGCCACCGCATCGCGATGAGCGATCCGAAAGGGCCGGTCTATCTCTGCTTCGACGTGACCGATCAGGAGACGAAGCTCGAAAAAGAGCTCCCGCTGCCCGACCCGGCGCGCTACCGGCCGCCCGCGCCGTTGCAAGCCGAGGGCGACGCGATCAAAGAGGCGGCGCGGCTCCTCGCCGCGGCCGAGCATCCGGTGATTCTCGCCGACTATGTCGGGAGAAATAATCAGGCGGTGCTCGCGCTCGTCGAGCTGGCGGAGACCTTGGGCGCGCCGGTCGTCGATCTCGGCGCGCGGCTCAATTTCCCCAATACGCACCCGCTGAATTTGACCGGCAAGAACCGCGAGCTCGTCGCCAACGCCGACGTGATCCTGGCCCTCGACGTGATGGACCTCTACGGCGCGCTCACGCGCTCCGACCCGGCGACGCACGCGGCCGCGCCGGCGACCAAGGCCGGCTGCAAGGTCATCCACGCGACGCTCGCCGACTTGGCAACGCGCGGCTGGACAAGCGACTTCCAGGAACTCGCCCCGGTCGATCTCCCGATCACGGCCAACACGGGTGTTTTTCTCCCGGCGCTCACGGAAGAGATCCGCCGTGAGGGAAAATACTCCAAGAGCGCCGTCGAGGCGCGGCAAAAAGCGCTGGCCGCGCAGCACCGCGAGATCCGCGCGCGCTGGCAGGCGGAGCTCAAAAAGCGTTGGAGCGAGAAGCCGATCTCGCCGCCGCGCCTGGCCTACGAGATCTGGGAGGCGATCAAAAACGAAAAGTGGCTGCTCGCCGCCGGCGGCTTCAGAAGCTGGCCGCAGCGGCTGTGGGACTTCGACAAGCCGGGACTTTATCTCGGCGGCTACGGCGGCGGCGGGCTCGGCTACGCGCCCGGCGCGTCGGTCGGCGCCGCGCTCACGCACCGCGGCGACGGCACGATCTGCCTCAACCTCCAGCGCGACGGCGATCTCCTCTACACGACGAGCGCGCTCTGGACCGCGGCGAACACGCGTGTGCCGTTGCTCACGGTTATGACCAACAACCGGGTCTACTACAACGACGTTGAGCACCAGGAGAAGGTGGCGATCGCGCGCGGCCGGCCGCCGGAAAATAAATTGATCGGCATGCAGATGGAAAACCCGGCGGTCGACTTCGCGGGCCTCGCGCGCTCTTTCGGCGTCGCCGGCGAGGGGCCGATCACCGAGCCCGACCAGGTCCGCCCGGCGCTCGACCGCGCCATCAAGCTGATTAAGAACGAGCGGCGCCCGGCGCTGGTCGACGTGATCATTCAGATGATCTAGCGGCTTGCTTTTCACCTCGTTGACACGCCGCGGCGAAAGTGAATAGTCTTCTTCCGTTCGCAGCTTGCGGGCGTAAGGAGGCACTATGAAAGTCATCGACGCCGACGGCCACATCGTCGAGAAAGAACGCGATATACGCGCTTATCTGCCGAGTCCCTATTGCGACCGCTCCGGCGCGCTGCTGCCGTCCGACGGGCTCGACACCAGCATGGGCGGGCGCGTCGGCGGGCGCGAGCAGGTGGACGTCCCGACGCGCCTCAAAGACATGGATACCGAGGGCATCGACGTCTCGGTGCTGTTTCCCACCGGCAGTTTCTCAGTAACGAGGTTCATGGAGCGCGATTATGCCGTCGCCTACGCGCGCGCCTACAACGACTTCATCGCCGATATCTGCAAAGAGAGCCCGCGGTTAAAGGGCATCGCGCTCTTGCCGCTCCAGGACCTCGACGCCTCGGTCGACGAATTGGAGCGCGCGGTCACGAAGCTCGGTCTCGCCGCGGTCGCGGTCGCGACGCAGGGGATGAAAGAGCATCTCGGCAGCGAGCGCTTCTGGCCGCTCTACGACGAGATCCAGAGGCTCAACGTGCCTTTCTGCGTGCACAACCGCCGGGCCGCTCCCGCGGGCGACGAGCGCTATGAAAGTTTCATTCACATGCACACCATCGGCCGGCCGGTCGAGACCTTCATCCAATTCGCGGGTCTCATGTACGGCGGCGTTGCCGAGCGCTTTCCCAAACTCCGCATCGGCTTTCTCGAATGCGGCGTCGGCTGGGTGCCGTACTGGATGGAGCGCATGGACGAGGAGTGGGAGAAGCGCGGCAAGGTCGAGGCGCCGCTCTGCAAGGCAAAGCCGAGCGAGTACGTCAGGCACGGCAACTGGTTTTTCGCGACCGAGCCGGAAGAGGAGATGCTGCCGTACGTGATCGAGCGCATCGGCGAAGACAAGATTCTTTTCGCCTCGGACTATCCGCACTGGGACGGCATGTTCCCCAAAGTCGTCGCGACGATCCGCGGGCGGAACGATATCTCGGACAGCGCGAAGGAAAAAATTCTCGGCGGCAATGCCGCGCGCTTTTACGGCTGGGAGCGCGGATGAAGCTCGCGGGCGCATGCCTCGCGGCGCTGCTCGCATTTTCATATGTCGCGCGCGCCGGCGCCGCGGAGCAGCCGCACAAGCTCCGCATGGCGTTCACCTCGCTCTCCGGCTCCATGGCGGTGCCGTGGGTCGCGCGCGAGGGCGGCTACTTCGCCAAGCAGGGGCTCGATGTCGAGGTGATCGCGATGCCGAGCGGAGTCGAGGGGATGAACGCGCTGCTCGCCGGCGAAGTGCAGTTTCTCCACATTGCCGGCGGCACGACGGTGAGCGCGGCGGTCGGCGGCGGCGACGTCACGATCCTCGCGACGACGATCAATACCTTCGTCCAGAATCTCGTCGTCCGGCCGGAGATCGAGAACGCCGAGCAGCTCCGCGGCAAGGCGATCGGCATCAGCCGTTTCGGCACCTCGATCGATACAGGTGCGCGCGTCGCGCTGCGCCATTTCGGTCTCGTGCCCGAGAAAGAGGTCGCGATCGTCCAGGTCGGCGCGGTCGAGTCGATCGTCGCGGCGATGCAGGGCAACCGCGTCCAGGGCGGCATTCTCTCCTACCCAACGATCAGCCGGGCGAAAAAACTGGGCTATCGCGTGCTGCTCGACATCGCTGCGCTCGGCCTGCCGTATGCCTCGACGGGCGTCACGACGACGGGAAAATTGCTCCGCGCCGATCCCGAGCTCGCGCGCCGCTATGTCACCGCGATGGTCGAGTCGATCGCGCGCATGAAGCAGGACAAGCCGTTCGCGACGAAAGTGATGGGCAAGTATCTCCGCCTGAGCGATTCCGAGCTGCTTTCGGAAGCCTACGAGATCTACGTCAATAAATATCTCGCCAAGGTGCCGCTGCCGACCCCTGATGCGATCAAGGCGGTGCTGGAAGAGCTCGCGCCGCGGAATCCCAAGGCGCTCAGCGAAGACCCGAAAAAGTTTTTCGACGACACGATCGTGCGCCGGCTCGACGCGAGCGGCTTCATCGCGCGGCTGTACGCCAAGTAAAAATAAAAAGGGATTGACCATGCGCATTATCGACGCCGACGGCCACGTAGAGGAAAATCCCGCGACCTTCAGCGACGCCTATTTCGATCCGGCGCTGCGCGCCGACCGGCCGCGCATCATCGGCATGGACGGGCTCGCCTACTGGATGATCGACGAGCAGCTCTACCCGCGCCGCGTCGGCCGCGGCTGCCACAACCTCGGCACGCCGGTGAGCTACGACGGCAAGCCGACGAAGCACGCCGCGAGAAAGCCCGACAGCCTGGAGAGCATGGAGCTGAGCGATCTCGGCGCGCGGCTCAAGATCATGGACGAGGAGGATTTGGCCGTCCAGGTGCTCTACCCGACGCTCTTTCTCGCTTATCCGCTGAGCGCCAAGCCGGCGCTCGTCACCGCGATGTGCGCATCGTATAACCGCTGGCTCGGCGACCGGCTGGGCCGCCACGAGCGGCTCAAATGGGTCGGGGTCGTCAATCTCGACGACGTGCCGGCAGCGGTCGCGCAGACGCGCGAGGCCAAGCGCATGGGCGCGGTCGGCATGATGGTGCTCGGCACCGCGGGCGATGATTTGCTGGATAATCCGCGGCTGATGCCGTTCTACGAGGCTGTCGCCGCGGAAGACCTTGCTCTCGCGGTGCACGTCGGCTGGTCGTCTCCCGCGATCAACAACCTCTTTACGCACATCTATCCGTCGGGAGTGATCGCGTTTCTCATGCCGGTGCTGATGGGCTTCGTGTCGCTCATGAGCGGCGGCGTGCTCGACCGCTTTCCGAATCTACGCATCGTTTTTCTCGAGGCGGGCTGCCAGTGGATCCATTTCATTCTCGACCGCCTGGCGCACCGCTTCCAGCATTCGACGAAGAACCTCTCGCACGTCGTCTCGGCGACCGCGCCGGTCCAGGCACTGCCGACGATGGAATACGTACGGCGCGGCAATCTCTACTTCAGCGCCGAAGTGGAAGACGCGCTGCTGCCGCAGGTGCTCGGTCTCGTCGGCGAGAAGCAGATCGTCTTCGGCTCCGACATGCCGCACGGCGACCGCGAGCGCTTTGCGGCGCGCGAGCTCTTGAAGCGCGAGGACATCGGCGAGGCGGCGAAAAGCGCGATCCTCGAGACCAATCCGCTGGAGCTCTATCGCTTGTAGAGATAGATCGTGTGCGTGTGCAGCAGGGTATTGTCCGGGCTCTTCTCGACGCGGTCCGCGATCCAGCCTTCCACCCCGAAGTCGTGACAGACGACGCGCGTGCCGGCCTTTAGTGCTTCGAGTTTCGGCCGGAGCTTGTAGTTGAATTCCGGCAGCATGTACATCGTCACCACGGTCGCCGCGGAGATATCCGCTTCGAACGCGTCCTGCTCGCGGAACTCCGCGAGATGCTCGACGCCTTCCTTTTGCGCGCGGCTCCGCGCCTTGTCCACCAGCTCGCCGTCGATCTCGATGCCGACCGCTTTGACGCCGTATTTTTTCGCCGCCGCGATCACGATGCGCCCGTCGCCGCTGCCGACGTCGTAGACGATATCGCCGGGTTTTACTTCCGCCAGCTCGAGCATCCGCTCGACGACCGCCGGCGGGGTCGGCACGAACGGCACTTCGCCCGCGGTCCAGACCGGCAGGCCGCAGCTAGTCAAGATTGAGGCGAGCAGCGCGAGCGCGGCGGAACGAATCGTGTAGGTCAGCGGTTTCAAGTTTCAGGTTTCAAGTTTCACGCAGGAAGACGCGTCATTCATATTTCGACATGCCGCATCAGTTCACGGGCTTTGCCACGCTTCGATCTGCTCTATTTTTTCAAACGCCGCCATATGCCAACGATTGGTCCTTCTCGAAACCCAAAACTGGAAACTACCACGCCCCGCGATCGCCCCACAAACTCTTGACACTTCTACGTTTGTCCGTAAAGTGATGTCCACGAGGAGGCTTCATGGCGATCTGGGACGATATTCTGACCGAGCGCGACAAGGAGGTCTTCGCGAAATCGGGCTACGGCAAGCGCGGCGGTTTCGGCGCGCGCCCCGCCGTGCTCGTGATCGACATGAACTACAACTTCGTCGGCGACAAGCCCGAGCCGATTCTCAAATCGATCGAGCGCTTCCGCAACAGCTGCGGCGAAGAGGGATGGGAAGGCGTCTATCGCATCCGCGAGCTGCTCGGCGCCGCGCGCAAGAAGCATCTGCCGACTTTCTACACGACCGGGCATGAAGGCGGCAGCCCGCTCGCCTACGGCCGTTGGCACGGGAAAAACAGCCGCGGCGGCGAGGACATCGGCAGTCAATGGAAGCAGGGCAACGAGATCGTGGCCGAGATCGCGCCCCAGGCCGGCGACGTGCTCGTGCGCAAGCAAAAGCCCAGTGCCTTCTTCGGCACGGCGCTCATGAGTATGCTGAACGAGGTCAAGGCCGACACGGTTCTCGTCACCGGCTGTACGACCGGCGGCTGCGTGCGCGCGAGCGTGCTCGACGCCTTTTCCTACAACTTCAAGGTCGTCGTCGTCGAGGAGTGTGTCTTCGACCGCGGCCAGGCCTCGCACAAGATCAATCTGTTCGACATGAACATGAAGTACGCCGACGTAATTCCTCTCAACGAAGCGATCGCATACATCGACCGGCTCCCGCCCGACCTCTATGCACCGGGACTCTAGCAGCGTGTGAATTTTTGCCTTGCCGCCATCGTCAAAATCAAATGTCTGGCGCCGCTTGCCGGAGCGGCCAATAAGGCCGATTGCCCTCGGCGGCGATTGACAGGCTTGGGATGTTGCGGTTATTTTCCTCACCGCTTTGGAATTTAGAGTCTCAATGAAAGCTCTCATCGCCTGCGCCGCTTCCTGCGTGCTGCTGTTGCTCTTTGCCGCAGCCCCGGCATTGCTACAGACGCGAAGTCTCAACAAAATCCGCATCGGCGTCCCTTCGATTACTGTCGGAAACATCGTTATTTTCGTCGCGAAGGACGCGAAGCTGTACGAAAAATACGGTCTGGAGCCCCAGATCGTGACCATGGAAGGATCGAGCCTCGCCGCCAAGGCGATGCTCGCGGGCAAAATCGACGTTGCGCCGATCGCGACGCCGAGGGTCCTCGAAGCCGATTTGGCGGGCGCCGATCTCGTGGTCCTCGCGCACACGATGCCGAGCGTCATTCATGCGATGATGGCGCGGCAGGAAATCCGCCGGCCCGAAGACCTCAAGGGCAAAAGGATCGGTATTTCCAACGTCGGATCGCTGACCGATTTTTTGGTGCGTCACATCCTGCGCCAGAAAGGGCTGAACCCCGAGCGCGACGTAACCCTGGTGCAGATCGGCGACGACGCCGAACGGCTCACCGCGCTGAGCCATGGAAGGGTAGACGCCGCGGCGCTGTCGTATCCCAGCTACGCGAAGGCGCAGAAGCTCGGACTGACGATGCTGTGGGACTCGTCGAAAGAGATCTCCTACCCGTGGGTCGAGGTCGTCGCGCGTCGCTCCACGATCCAGCGCGACCGCGAGCGCGTGATGAACTATATGAAGGCGCACCTCGAAGGCATCGCGCTCTTCAAGCGCGACGCGACCTTCGGCAGGCGCGTAATCAAAAGGACCTTGAAAATCGACGACGAGGGGCTCGTCAGCGATTCCTACCTGTTGTTCGCGAAGACTTTCAATATGGTGCCCTATCCCAATATCGGCGGCATGCGCACGAGCTTCGAGTACGTCGCGCAGACACATCCCGACATCTGGCGCCACAAGCCCGAGGAGTTCATCGACGCGAGCTTCGTCGAGGAGCTGGAAAAAAGCGGCTTCATCAAGAAGCTCTACGAAACGCCCTGACTCTCATCGGAGCACGGCCTTCACCGCATCGACGATGCGCGCTTCGGACGGGCCGATAAAATCTTCCAGCGGCTCGCTGTAGGGAACCGGGACATCCAGAGTCGCGACCCGCCGGATGGGCGCCTTCAGGCGGTCGAAGCCCGCCTCGGCGATGCGCGCCGCCAGCTCGGCGGCAACCCCGCAGCTCTGATGCGTCTCATCGACGATCACGACTCTTCCCGTCTTTTCCACTGAAGCCATCAGCGCCGGAAAATCCAGCGGCACCAGCGTCCGCGGATCGACGACTTCGACCTCGATGCCTTCGCTGGCAAGCCGCCCGGCGACCGTGAGCGAACGCTGGACCATGTATGACGTCGCAATCACCGTGACGTCGCGGCCGCGGCGCTTGACCTCGGCGACGCCGAACGGAATCGCCTCGTCTTCCTCCGGCACCGGCCCGCGCGTCTCCAGAAGCTGGACGTGATCGATGAAGATCGTCGGGTTGTCGCTCGCGATCGCGGTCTTTAAAAGTCCTTTGACGTCGCGCGGCGAAGCGGGCAGGACGATCTCGAGCCCCGGGCAGTTCCAGAGCATCGCCTGCGGACTCGCCGAGTGCTGGGCGGCGCCGCCGCCGCGTAGGCCGTGAAATAGATGGAACACGACCGGCGCGCGCGTCTGCCCGCCGGACATGTAGAAGGCGTTGGCCGCTTCGTTGACGACCTGCGGCCACGCCTCGAAGATGAAGCTGCCGGTGCTGAGATCGACAACCGGCCGGAGACCGGCCATCGCGGCGCCGGTGGCGAGGCCGCAGAAGCCAAGCTCGGAAATCGGCGGCGCCAGGACGCGGTCGGGATAACGCCCGGCGAGATCCGAGAAAAGTTTCCGCCGTGGACTCAGGCTTAAAAAAGTGCCGCCGATGAGATGCACGCGCTCGTCGGCGGCGAGTATCTCGCGCAGCGCCTCGAACTTGGCCTCGTAATAGGCGAGCTCTCTCATATCAAGCGAAGACATCTTTCAATGCTTCTTCCGGTTTTGGATACGGGCTCGCCAGCGCGAAGCGCTCCGCCGCGGCGATGCTCTCCTTGATTTCGCGCTCCAATGCGGCGAGCTCTTCGCGCCTTGCCTGTTTTGCTGCGACGAGCTCGCGCACGAAGATAAGCAGCGGATCGGAGGCGCGATACCACTCGCGTGCCTTGTCAGGCACTGCATCGACATCCCACGCAAGCGAAATATTCGTCGGTGTCGGAATCGCCGGCCAATTCGTCTCGCTGCCCGGCCAGCGCACGGTTTGGGTTTCGATAAAGCGCGGCCCGGCGCCGCCGCGGATCTCATTCACCGCTTGCGAAACGGCCTCGTGAACCGCGCCTGAGTCCGAGCCGTCGATCTCGCGCGCGGGGATTTTATAGGCGCGCGGCAGATCGGTCAGCGGATAGATCGCCATCGAGTCGGACTGCGCCGTGCCGACGGCGCGCCCGGCGCCGTATTTGCCGTTGTTCTCGCAGAGAAACAGCACCGGCAGCTTCCAGAGCGAGGCCAGGTTCAGGGCCTCGGGCGCCGCGCCTTCTTCGAGCGCGCCGTCGCCGAAGCAGCATAAAGTCACGCGGCGGTTTCTAAGCGCTTTCGACGCGTACGCGGTGCCGGTAGCGAGCGGAATGATCCCGGCGACCACTCCCGAAGTATGGAGAAAGCCGAGCCCGGCGGCGGCGGCGTGAAAGCTCCCGCCCTTGCCCTGGTTGTAGCCGTCGCGCCGCCCGAGAATCTCGGCGAAGAGCCGGCCGGGCTCGGCGCCGCGGCCGAGCAGATGGCCGTGGTTGCGATGCGTGGTGAAGATGTAATCGTCGGCGGCGAGGCAGGAGAGCGCCGCCACGCCGGTCGCTTCCTGTCCGATGTACACGTGATAGTGACCGCGAAAATTGCCGGCATCGTGCAGCGCGATGAGCCGCTCTTCGAAGTGGCGGATCACGAGCATACGGCGGCAAAAATCGAGCAGCGTCTCGCGCGGCAGTTGCGGCAGCACGACTGTCACTTAAATAGAACGGGCGCGTTTGTCAACGTGCGATTGATTGACAGCCTCGGCTGCCGGGGACTATATCGGGAATACCAAGCCGCCCTGGGAGGTGCGCATGATTCGCCTTTCGCTCCCGCTGCTCCTCGTCGCCGTTTTGCTCGCGCCCGCCGGTCTTTTCGCCCAAACGAAAAACCTGAGAAAAATCCACGTCGGCGTGCCCGCCGTCAGCATGGGCAACATGATCATCTTTTTCACCAAGGAGGCGAAGCTGTTCGAGAAGCACGGCCTCGACGCCGAGGTCGTCGTCATGCAGGGCTCCGGCATCGCGTCGCGCGCGCTCGTCGCGGGCAGCGTGCAAACTTCGCCGATCGCGACGCCGACGGTAATGAACGCCGTGCTCGCCGGCTCGGACATGGTGATCCTCGCGCATACGATGCCCGGCGTGGTCCAGTCGCTGATGGTGCGGCCGGAGATCAAGCGTCCCGAGGATCTCAAGGGCAAGACGATCGGCGTGACGACGTTCGGCTCGCTCACCGATTTTCTCGTGCGTTATCTCGCGAAGAAAAAAGGCATCAATCCCGACAAGGACTTCGCGCTGCTCCAGATCGGCGCCGACAACGAGCGCCTGATCGCGCTCAGGCAGGGGAAAATTCAGGGCGCGACGCTGTCGCATCCGGCGTTCATTCTCGCGGCGCGCGCGGGCTTCGCGACGCTGTGGGATTTTTTCAAAGAGGTCGAGTATCCCTGGAGCGAGATCGCCTCGACCCGCTCGCTGATTCAAAAAGACCGCGATCTCATCATGCGCTACATGCGCGCGCACATCGAGGGCATCGCGCTGTTCAAGAAGGATCCGGAGCTGGGGAAAAAGGTGATCAAAAAAATGCTGCGCCTGGACGACGACGCGCTGGCGCAGGAGTCGTGGGAATTATTCGCCAAGCACCGACTGGCGGCGCCGTATCCGAACATCAAGGGCATGAAAACGAGCTACGATTACGTCGCGCTCACGCGCCCCGACGTGTGGAATCACAAGCCGGAGGAGTTCGTCGACTCGAGCTTCGTCGAGGAGCTGGACAAGAGCGGCTTCATCAAGAAGCTCTACGAGAAATAAAATTTATTCGCGCGGGGCCGCTCGCAGCGCGACCGGCAGCGCGGTCCCCTGCGCGCGCTCGAGCTTCAAGCCGAGCCAGCGCGCCACGGTCGGCGCGACGTCGATCAGCCGCGCCTGCTTGATTTTTCCCGGCGCGATCGCTGGACCATAGATCAAAAGCGACGCGAGCATCTCGGGGCGCTCGGGGTCGTAGCCGTGCGTCCCCTGCGACAACGAAGACGAAATATACGGGCCACGGTAGCCGCCGATCATTTCGAAGCCTTCGGCGGCTTCGAGCGCTAAGAAAGCCGCGGGATCGCCGCCCTTGGCGCGGATCTCTTCCTCGCGAAAAACGCGGCGGATGCCGCTATCGGGCTTGTGCTGCAGCGGCGGGAAAATATCGAGCAGTGCCTTCCGCGTCGCCGCGTCCGCGGCGTCCTTGACGTAAATATAGGCCGAGCCCGTCGTCGCGCTGAGCGCCGCTTTCCAGTCGACGACGCGGTTTTGCTCGATGGTGACGAGCTTTCTTTCCAACAGCAGCGTTCCGGGCCGGACGCGGCGCGAAATGCGCGCGAAGCCGTGGTCGGAGAGAACGATGAGCGCGGTTTCGTCCCACGTGCCGGCGCCTTTGGCGGCCGCGATCACGCGCGCGATCTGCTGATCGGCGGTTTCGATCGCGGCATTGACGGTCTCGCTGAATGGGCCGCTGCTGTGCTCTTCGTGATCGACGCGTGGAAGGTGAAGCAGGAGCAGGTGCGGCCTCAGCGCGTCGATCGCGTACACGGCGATGTCGGCAAGCGCTTCGTCCTTGAGCGCCGGCGGCGTGAACCCTTCGGCGAAGGTCGGAAAGCGCGCGGCGACGGCGTCGAGCAGGCCGGGCGTCGCCAGGGCGCGCAGCAATTTCACATCCTCTTGGACGGTGGCGCGCCAGAACTCCGGCACGACCGCGGCGGCGCGCGCGCCGACGGTCGTCGGCCACCAGATGAGCGCGGCGGTCAGGCTGCGCGCCTGCGCCGCGTCCCACAGCGTCGGCGCGCGAATGTCGCTCGCGTACCAGCGCCAGCCCTGGCGGTTTTTCCCCAGCGGATCGAACGCGACGTTCGAGACGATACCGTGCACGCCGGGATCGGCGCCGGTCGCGATGGAAGCGTGCGCGGGATAGGTGATGCTTGGGAAAACCGAGCGCGCGCCGTCGCTCCAGGCGCCGTTTTTGACGATCTCGCGGAGCGTCGGCACCTTGAGATTGTGCGCGTCGGGGGCGACGTAAGATGCCGGCATAAGGCCGTCGACCGACACGATGATCACGCGCCGGATCGGCGCCCGCGGCTCCGCGGCCTGGGCGAAAACGGCGGCGCAGAGAAACAGCGCGGCGAGGAATATGGCGCGTAGAGGCTGCATCGACCGCGGAAGAAAATGCTTGCGAGCGCGCTGATCGGCGCTAATCGAGATCGATGTCTTTGATCGGCTTCTGGATCGGCTCTTCCTGGGCCTTCTTAAGCAATTCTTGAAATTTGCGGTCGAGCACCTTGCCTTTGTTCTTCTCCGCTTCCGCTAGCTGCTGGTACTTCTCGTCGCGGCGCGCGGCCTCGTCTTTGACGAGCTGCACCGCCTCTTTTAAATGAGCGATGGGAGGCGGCTTCGCGGGCAATTTATGCTCAAGAACCGCCGCGAGCGTCACGTCGATCGTCAGCGTCGCATCGCAGCAGGGACATACGATCTGGATCGTAGACTTCGATGTGTCGGCCATGAATTCCCCCGCTAAACTTTGAATTTTGAACGCTGCATTTTGAATTCAAAACTCAAAATTAAAAATTATCCCCGAAGCTCGATCTGCTCGCCGTCGGGGCCGTAAAAGACGACGCGGCGCCAGCCGCGCTCGCGCGGCTCGCGCGCGGGCGTGTCGTGCGGCGCGCGCGCCATCTCGACGCCCTGTTTTTGCAATCCGGCGACGGCGGCATCGAAGTTCTCGGCTTCGAGACAGAAATGAAAGCCCTTCATCGGACCGTCGGCCTTGTGCGTCAGTTCCAGGATCGTGTCGCCGAGCTTCAGATAGGCGATTTGCATCCCGCCGCCGGCCGCGTGCTGGAAATATTTCTTGAAGCCGAAGCGCGCTTCGTAAAAGGCGACCGAGCGGTCGAGATCGCTTACATGGATAGCGACGTGATCGATTCTCCGAAACATGCTCTTGAAGCATATGCCGCGGCGGCGGCGCTTTGCAAGGGACGGGTTGCCGCCGGTGGGGCGGAGCCGTAAGATGATTTTCGCCGATGCCGATTTATCGCCTGACGAAGGAGCTGATTTTTCCGTCGCCGGAAAACGCCGAGCCCGACGGCCTGCTCGCCGTGGGCGGCGATCTCTCGAGCGATCGGCTGCTGCTCGCTTACCAGCAGGGCATCTTTCCCTGGTATGGCGAGGGGCTGCCGATTCTCTGGTGGTCGCCCGACCCGCGCCTCGTGCTCGCGCCGGGAGATTTCCACGTCTCGCGGCGCCTCGCGCGGACGCTGAAGCAGGGCCGCTTCAAGATCACCTTCGACGTGGCCTTTCCGGCCGTGATCCTCTCGTGCGCGACGACACCGCGGCGCGGCCAGGACGGCACCTGGATCACACCGGCGATGCGCCGCGCCTACACCCGCCTGCACGAGCTCGGCTACGCGCATTCCGTCGAGAGCTGGCTCGACGGCAATCTCGTCGGCGGGATTTACGGCGTTTCGCTCGGCAAGTGCTTTTTCGGCGAATCGATGTTCTCGTACGAGAGCGACGCCTCGAAGGCGGCGATTGCCGCGCTCGTCGAGCGCTTGAAGAAGTGGGACTTCCACATGCTCGACGCGCAGGTGACGACTCGCCATCTCCTAAGCCTCGGCGCCAAGGAGGTGCCGCGGTCGATTTTTTTGAAGGAGCTTGACGCCGGACTCGAATTCCCTACGATGCGCGGCTCCTGGAGCGTGGAAAACGGATAAAAATTTGCTATGCTAAGCGGCCAAAACGACTTAAGCGGAGGAGAGAATGGCAAAGGTCAAAGAAGGCTTCAAGATGAAATATCAGGGCAACAAAAACGCGCAGATCGTCGAGGTTGCTTTCGCGGCCGGCGAAGAGGTCCAGGTTCTACGTGAGTGGAAAAACGACGCCTGCCTGGTAAAGAAGGGCAACCAGGTCTTCAACGTGCCGAAGAAGTATATCGGATAAAAGCAGTTTCGAATTTCGAAACTTGAAACTTAGTTTCCGGGGCACTTGCCCGCCAGATGGGCCTCGAAATCCGCGCGGAAGAGTTTCACCGCGCTCTCGATCGGCGGCCCGGGCATATTGATCAGGCTGCAGAACCCCTTGCCTTTGTTGAACGCGATCACCTTGCCGAACTGCTCCAGCATCGCCGCCGAGCCCTGCCCCTGTTGAATCTTCTTCAGCAGCATCGCGAGCGTGTTGGTCTCCATGCGGCAGGCGGGGCACTGCCCGCACGATTCCTTGGCGAAAAATTCCGCGATCTTGAGCGCCTCCTCGACGATGCAGCTCCCTTCGGTGACGATGCCGATGACGCCGCAGCCGATCGACGAGCCCGCCGCGCGCACCGAGTTGTGATCGAGCGCGACATCGAGCTGCTCACCGGATAGAAACGCCGAAGAGGGGCCGCCCGGTAGGACCGCCTTGATCTTCTTGCCGTCGCGCGTCCCGCCGCCGCAGTCCTCGATCAGGTGACGCAGCGGGGTGCCAAATGGCAGCTCGTAAGCGCCGGGCCGCTTCACCTCCTCATTGAGCGAAAAGACCATCGTGCCGGGGCTCTCGGCAGTGCCGATGCCGCGGTACCATTGGGCGCCGCGCAGAATGATCGGCGCGACGTTGGCGAGCGTCTCGACGTTGTTCACGGCGGTCGGCTTGGCGTAGAGGCCGGCGGTCGCGGGAAACGGCGGCTTCTGGCGCGGCAGCGGCTTTTTGCCTTCGATCACCTCGATGACGGCGGTGTCCTCGCCGGCGACGTAATCGTGCGGCGCCGGCGCAAAGACGATCTCCAGGCTGAAGTCCTTGCCCTGGATCCGCTCGCCGACGTAGCCGAGTTTCTGCGCCTCGGCGAGCGCCTGCTCCATGGCTTGAATCGCGTCTTTATACTCGGCGTTGATGTAGAGGTAGGCCTTCGAAGCTCCGACGGCGTAGGCGGCGAGAATGACCCCTTCGAGAACGAGATGCGGCACGTTCTCCATGAGGAGACGGTCTTTTTTACTGCCGGGCTCGTCCTCGCCGCCGTTCAGGATTACGTAGCGCGGCGTCTCCGGGGTATCGGCGGTGAAGGCCCACTTCTTTCCCGTGGGAAAGCCGGCGCCGCCGCGGCCGCGCAGGCCTGACGCGTCGATCTCTTGCAGAACCTCGCGGGGCGCGAGCTGCTTCAGCGCTTTATCGAGCGCCTGGTAGCCGCCGCGGGCGCGGTACGCGTCGAGGCCTTCTCTGCCCTCGACCACGCCGCGCGGAAATAGAATGCCCTCCATCGGCTAGAAGACTCCGGTGTCGAGAAGCTGGTAGATGAGCTCCTTCAGCGAAGCATCGATCGTGTCGAGCCGCTTGACGTCGGGTCCGCCGGCCATGTGGTTGGCGATGTCGGCGATGTCGTCCTTTTTGACCCCGGCATACCAGCTTTTTTCCGGATAGAGCACGACGTTGGGCCCTTCCTGACAGGCGCCGAAGCACATGTACGGCTTTACCTCCCAATCGTCGAGACCCTTGTCGGTCGCGTTCTGCTGCAGCTCCTTCATGATCTCTTCGGAGCCGCGATTCTTGCAGTCGACGTTTTGACAGACCAGACAGATGCGCTTCACTCGTTTCTCCTTTACTGCGGGCGGGTCTAGTTCATCTGTAGGACCCAGTCCTTCTCCTTGAAGATGTCGGCGAGCTGGCGCTCGTCCTCAGGGCCCGGCAGCGTATCGACGATATGCTCGCGG
>Ga0075433_10000296_pt1 | contig 29784 bp, 39 predicted proteins | sample RhiMethybrSRZTD2_FD_75299 | JGI IMG/M metagenome (GOLD analysis project Ga0075433, IMG submission 75299) | Populus rhizosphere microbial communities from Tennessee, USA - Rhizosphere MetaG P. TD hybrid SRZTD2 | ecosystem: Host-associated > Plants > Roots > Rhizosphere > Soil | place: USA... | reverse complement strand
TTTTTTTTTTTTTTTTTTTTTTTTTTTTTTTTTTTTTTTTTTTAAGAACAGAAAAATACCCGAACCAAGATATAACTTGGTGATGTGGATGATGGTATCATGTGAGTCAGTCAGTCAGTGCGTCGGTGAGACGACGGTTTGTAATGTTTTGTCCGGTTACCGGACACCATTCATTGAAATCATGCCTAAATTGCACGCCCTCGTAGATTGTTGTGTTAGATGAGGCCGTGGGCGCGAAGAATCTCTTCTTGCTTCGCTTGCGACAGACCTTTAAATACCTTAACATTGGTGGGAGCTTCCGATTGCGCACGCAATTGAGTCTGTCTCTTCACGCGTGATCCGTAGTTGAACGCAGCGACAATCTCCTCTTCATTCCAGCCGTTGTCTTGATTAACCATGTCAAGAACATCTGCGATAGTTTCCGCTATGGGGAAATTTTCTTGTTTTGCAATCACTACCTTTTTGCCGTCTTTCGTTTCGCCAGCTTCAAGCGTAATCAATTTCATTGTGATACCTCCAAAATTAATTGAGGGCGCACAATTTAGGCATGATTTTCATTCGCGCGTGGATTCCAGGCAGTTGCTACGCCTTTACATTCCGAGTGTTGCTCGGTCGCTTCGCGCGCGTGGGATTCCTCGTAATTTCCCAAGATATGTCGGATTGCCCTTTTTCCAATCCGTATGTAAAATGTATATAAAGCAATGCGTATGCCATGTAAATGTGACGTAACTTGACAGCGTATGTGCAGTAATGGCATGTGTTGTCAATGTCACAATTGTCAGTAATGTCAAATTGACATGGTATAATTGTCAGAAATGTCAATGTAATAAAATCAAGTACTTAGCGCCTGGCACGTAAATTGCTAATGCAATAACCATACCCCTACCGTATGGGTAGTGCGGCACGGAAATTGCGGGGGTGGGGTGGGGCCCCATTCCCAGATATTTTAGTAATTTTTTCATTCCCGCCTATAATAGCCTATAGCATAACTATCGAATTTTATTACGTTTTTTAGCTATTGACATCCATTGGTTTTAGTGTTACATTATTATTACAATGCCTCAAATGCAAATGCCAGGCTTTTCACCAGCAACAAACATAGAACCAGGCGAGCTCGAATCCCTCATTCCCGAAGCCCTCGCCCCGAAGCCTGAAAGCGCGGAAGCTGAGTTAGCTAATACTGCACCGGTCAAATGGGAGCCTAAACAGCTAAATCCGCGACATCGAGAAATCATGCGTCGGTTGCTTGAAGGCGCGAATTATAAGACGATCTCGGAGGAGATGGGCATTCATGTTCAAACAGTCATGCTCGTTGCGACAAGTAAGTTATTCTTGTCTGAGCTGGCTAAAATGGAAGCTGATGCCGACTTTAATGTTATTAAAAGAGCTGAAGCATTAAGCCACGAAGCACTAGACACACTTAAAAACATTATGCGCTTCGGCAAATCAGAGCTCGCCCGAAAATCCTCCGCAGATTCTATTCTCGACCGTGCTGGATATTCCAAAGTAGAAAAGAAGCTGATTGGGATAGTTAATGGTGAGGACGTAATTCTCGAACTGAATAGACAAAGACGGGAACAAATCCTGAATGGACAGTCTAACGTCAATACTCGGCAACGCACGACCAGCGTCACAAGCGACGAGCTCGATTCTAACACCGCCAAACTCGCCGCAGCAATCCCAGACGCAACAATCGTCGAGTCCGAATAAGACTACTGCACAACAAATCGCTTGCAATATGCAAGCGTATTTCCATAATCCATGGGCGATGGTGGAAGATGAAGTAATTTACACTCTCGATCAGACTGACATGCTGAATCCAGTCAAGCCGTTTCCGAATGAGAAATGGCTGGAAGTAACAGTTCAGGAGTGGATGCAGAATCGTCTCATTGCACTATTCAAATCCCGCCGAATGACTATTACATGGCTCATGGTTTTTTGTCACTTGTGGCTTGCGATGCACAGACCAGGAGCTGCAATCTTCTTTGTTTCGGATAAGGAGGAGAAGTCTGATGAGCTTGTTAAGCGTGCCGAGTTCATCCTTAAAAACATTCCGGAACATATGTTTCTGCGGCCAAAATACAGATCCAAGTATTGTTATCTCGAGTTCCCAGGTCTTGACTCATACATTCGAGGCGTACCTCAAGGGGCAGACCAGCTACGTCAGTTTACTGCCACAGCTATCCTTGCTGATGAGTTTGCATTTTGGGATCGAGCACGCGAAACTTTCATGGCAAGTAAGCCGACAATTGACGGGGGAGGTAAGTTTACTGCTATTAGCTCACCGAAGGAAGGATTCTTTAAGGAATTGTGCTTCGATCTGGTGCGATGAGTTGGTAAGCGCGATATAAGGAGGAAAAGTAATGATAGATAAAGATGCAAGAGTAACAGTAACCATCCGGAATCTCGATAAAGCTACTAAGGCCGAAGTCAGGATGGTAGCTTCGTATTTGCGGACCCAGGCAAAAACCCTAGAATCACTCACCGCAAAAGATCAAGCTTGGTTAGTGCGGCGGAAAGAATACGCGCCGCTCTTCCGTATGAGCCTGATGCGATGAAAGCCGGCGTTGTCGAAATAAGTTTGGAAGTCTTGCGTGACGTACTGAAACTTCCGAAAGAAGTCAAGCTCGTAAAAGTCCGGCAAGATTGGGAGCAATTTGACCGGCGGGTGTTTGAAGTGCTGGTGGAATCTGAATCGCTTCAAGATGTAATACCAGGGAATAAGTATCCGTGGTTGCGTTGTACACTTCATGCGGAATTCTGTCGGGCGGATGAAATTACTCATATTGTGAGGACTGAGATTGAAAATTACCAGCCTTGACATGCCGGTGGTAGCGTCGCAATTAAGTGCGATTCGTGAGGAGCTGCCGGAAGCAATTCCGATTACAGACTTACTCACCGGCCTGAAAGCTTGGACGAATCCGGTAAATCAGTTCCGAGTATTACGGCTGCATCGGACTGCTGATCCGCATAAGCGGACGCAGCAATGGGTAGATCAGACAAGAGCAGGCTTGTCAACATCCGACTGGCTACGGGAGTACGAATTAATTTGGGAAGCGCTTGACGGCCGGCCGGTGTATGCAGATGAATGGGGCCCAGAATTTCACTCTTCCAGAACGCCGTTAGGCTGGAATCCAGCGCTAGTCGTTTGTCGCGGGTGGGACTTCGGCTTGTATCCAGCATGCGTGTTCACTCAATTGTTTCCTCACGGTCGTTTAATGGTTCTGCGGGAGGCAGTAGGTGTTGATATTGACACTGAAAGGTTTGCATATGAAGTCAATCGACTATCCGGTGAGTGGTTCCCAAATGGTACGTTTGTCGAGTTTGTTGATCCGTCTGGAAAAAATCGAGCCGGAACTGATGGAAGAAGCTACACCAACATTCTTACTAAAAAACCCTTGCGAGCCAAACGTATTATTCTTGGTGCCATTAATATTGTGGCACGACGGACCGCCGTGGTCGACTTTCTTAAAGACAATGTAAGGGGAAGTCCGTGCATGCTGGTAGATCCGAGTTGTGAGACGCTACTGAAAGGCTTTAACGGCGGTTATATGTATGCCTACAACAACGGTACCTTAAAGACGAAACCGGAAAAGAACATCTTCAGCCATATCCATGACGCTCTTCAATACGTGTGCTCGAAAGTCCTGGCGGTAGATTTGAAAGTTCGGCCAGATGGAGTGAAGGTAATAGAACCGCGGTTCGGCAAGAAGCCAGAAAGTGAAATAAATGCCAGAGCTTGATAAAACTAACTGGAACGATTCTTCCGCGTTAGGCCTACCGCAAGGAGAAGCTGGTGCTTTTAAGTTGCAGAAGTCTATGGAAGGTGACGATCCGCTTTCAGAACAATCCTTGAGGCGGTTCTTTGCAGCGGTAAAATCCACCGCAGACAACCACCGGAAGCCGCGCGAAATGATTTGGAAAGAAGCGTGGTGCTTATATAACAATGAGTATGACTGGAGTGACAAAGCATGGTGGCAACATAAAACGCCAATTCCTAAAGTCCGTGCGTCAGTAGATAGAGCAGTAGGAATCTTCCGCAAAACCCTCTTAAAGGTTCAGCCATTTTATGGTATGCAGGCTGAAAGCAAGCTCGGACGGACAAAAGGCAGGTACTCGATGCTGCTTACAGATTACTGGCTAGACCAGGCAGCAGCGATAGAAGAAATAGTCACAGCATTCAGAGTCGGCCTAATTACATCAACTTCAATCCTTAAGATCTTCTGGATGCGTGTACGGGATACTCAAATCGGACTGGAAACGAAAGTGATACAAGAGCCGTTGTTTGAGTTTGGGGTGGAAGTTGGGCAGACGACGAGAGAAGAGAAAACCGCAAAATTAAACGAGACCTTCAAAGGCAAGCTTGGTATTATGGCGGTGAATCCTCAAAACTTCTGGATCGTGCCTGGTACGCGCGGCAGAGCAGTAATTGAAAGAGACGAATGCGCGTTGAATGAGCTGGAAGCGCTTGTGAAAGATGCAGCACATCCGGATGGAATTTACGAAGCAGAAGCAATCGAACGGCTCCGAAATAAACTCTCAGGTCCTACCAAATCTCAAGATGATACTTGGCAAACACATGAAGCTCGCTACAACGCGAATGATTACTTCCGCAACATTAACTTGCATCATTATTGGGGCGACATTTACGACAATGCAGGCAAGCTCGTAATGGCGGATGCATCCTTCACTCTTGCGGATGAAGATATTTTGATTCGAAAAGCTCGCCCGAATCCTTTTTTCCACAACGAGCACCCTTACACTATTGGTTCGCCATACATGGTTCCGTTTAGTACGTACAATCGTGGTATGGTGGAAGATGTATGTGAGATTGCAAAAAGTATTACACAACTCGCGTGCTTAATTGCAGACGGCGGACTGTACGATGCAATGAAAGCATTCAGCATCGACGTAGATCAGCTCGAAGATCCAAGCGAAGCCAGAAATGGCGTGTATCCTGGGAAGACCTTTATTCGTAAGAGCAGCCAAGGCACTGGCAGTCCAAATGAACAACTCGTACAAACAGTAGATGTTGGGAAAGTGCCGCAAGAAGCCATGAATACAGTTGCGATGTTTGAGCGGTACTTCCAAGAAGGATCGTTCGTTAATGAATGGGTCGGAGGAACTGGCACTGCAAAAGGCTCTACGCTTGGGGAAGTAAACATCAAGACGCAAGCATCCCTCGAAGGTCTAGATGAAAGCGCACGGAATCTTGAAGTCACGTTGCTGGAGCCGATGCTGACAAAATCAGTAAAAGTCATCTATCAATACAACGAGAATTATATGTTGGAGCGGCTCGTCGATAACTATCCACAACTCAGCATGTTACTTCAAGGCATGCAGCCGGCAGAACGTTATGCGACTATGGTAGGCGATTACAGTTTTAAGGTTCGAGGAATGAGCGTGATGATAGACCGAGCACAACGGATAGGTGAACTTAAGGAGATTCTCACGCTCTTGAGTTACCTGCCAGGATTTATTGAGCAGCTGAATCCTGTCGCAACGCTCGAGGAAATACTTATGCCTATGGGTTGGGACCCACAACGTTTGTTACTGAACCCGGGACAAGGTTCTGTAACAACCCCAGCCGGTGGCCCAGGTGTCAACATGCCGCCTCCTCCCGGTATGCCACCAGCTGCCGGCGCAACTCCCATGCAGACCCGTAATGCGCAGGAAGGTGCCCGCTTAGGCGGTAGCATCAATAATCCCAGCGGTGGGCCTGCTGGGAATGCTAATGCAACAGCACAAGCTCCCGGAGCAATCAATCCTCAAATGATAATGCAATTACTTCAACAGTTTCGTGGAAGGTAAAAATTTTAAATCGTCCGGTAACCGGACAGAAAGGTCACTACTAACATGCCAGGAGTAACGAAAGATGGGAAGCCAGCAGAAAGTTATGGCTATGACGTCGGTGGAAAGACGGAAAAAATTACGCGAGATGAGAGCGAAGAAACCGCACCTCATAAATTCGCGCCCGGAGGCTACCAAGGCGGCAATCTCGGAAAGCTCGATAAGCTCAATACGGATAGATTTTACGAGCGTCCCGCGCAATCAGAAGTTGCGAAGGTTATGGGAAAAACTGGTTATGAAGCTGGAGCGTTTGATAAGAGCGGGAATGTAAAATCCGGTCCATCTTCTGACGTCAGTTTCTTGGAGAAAGATGGCTCGTGGGCGCCAGCAGAAGGACGTGGCGGAATCTCCAGCAAGAAGAAGTAATATGCCACTAAAATCTGGTTCTTCAAGCGCGGTAATTAGAAGCAATATTCGGACGGAGCGTCATGCTGGCAAACCGCAAGATCAAGCTGTGGCAATTGCAATGAGCAAAGCAAAAAAGAAGCGGAAAAAGAACGATTACACTAAAGGATACTTACACAGCTATGGAAAGTAGCCCGAAACCTGTCAGCGCTGCAATCGCAAAGATTGACAGTGCGTGGAAGGAAATGGAGCGCGGGGCATCAGCTGAAAGTGTGCTGAAAGTACTAGACCCATTATTGGAAAAACGGCTGGGATTTTTACTTGATGGTTTCCGTCAGTGTCCGCCAGAACTCGGCGCATTACTAGATTTTCGGGCGTCAATCTGTGAACTATGGCGCATGAGGAAGGAGCTTAAAGATGCAGGTAAAGTAGGCAAATCGGCAGCAGCAGTCTTAGAATCACTGGTAGGTACAAAAAACAACGCAGCATAACGCCTAAATCGAGGAGATTAAAATGGCACAAGAAAATAACACGCGGACACCTGCTCCCGGGCAGCCCGCGGGTAATGAAGCCGGGACTGATCAGAATCCGCCGAAGAAGTATGCAGGCAAGTACAATTCGCTTGAAGAAGCCGTGGAGTTTGGCTATGGTGGGCTGGAAAAGGGCTTTAATGAGTTGAATGAGAAGTTTGCGAACATGACACGCTTGTTAGAAGCCGCTGTAGCACCACAAGATCCAGTTCCGTCGGTCGGCCCATCTTCTTACAGTCAACCGGGCTACGATCCTTACAATCGTGGGACCCCGGCTCAGCCACAGCAAGCCGCAGTAGATTTTATTATGAATCCACATGCTCACCTCGAAGCACGCGAAAATGCCCTACTTCAAAAAGTAGGTACAATTGTGAGTAATACTGTGACTAATGCAATGGCAGTAGCTGACTTTAAGTTGAGGCACCCAGAACTGGTAAAACATGAGCCTCTAATCCGCACGTTTATGACGCAGACGGACGCTCGAAAAACTATCAGCGAGCGGCTCGAAGATGCAGCGAAAGCCGCAACTGCTTATATTTCACAAAATTTTCAAGCTCCTGCAAATCCTCCTCCGGCTGGTAATAATTACGTAGAACCACCCCGAGGTGCGATTTCGAGTTACCTCCCAGGCAGTCCACCGCCAGCGCCGAGTAATACTACCGACGACGAACAAGCGCTCGTGGATTACTTGAATGATCGTAACGCGACGAAAGCACAAAACATGGGACTGGGCTACGATCCAACAGATAAAAAATAAAGAAAGGTAGATCATGGCTGGTCAAAATTGGACTATTGGCCCTGATGGTGGGCATTTTGCGAATCCTCGCCTCAGCGCTAAGCTTCGATTTCACAACACAGCCCGATACATTTTCAGGCAGTTTTCACGTCCGGAGCCTGGATTTGGTAAGGGCCGTAGTGAGTCGATTGATTTCGACAAAGTTTCAATGGCCGAGACGCAAGGCGGCCAGATTGGAGAATTTCAGGACATTCCAGAAACTAAATTCTCGATCGTGAAAGATTCACTCGTAGTTACTGAATGGGGTAATTCCATTCCTTGGACCGGAAAGCTGGAAACGCTTAGCGAATTCAATCCGAGCCAACCAGTTCAAAAAGTAATTCTCAACGATGAGAAGAAGGTGCTAGATGAAGCCGTGGCGCAACAAATGACCACGAACGACATCAAGTACATTCCTACTTCTGACACGTCGCAAGCGTGGGACGTTGATGGTACTCCTAGCACTGTCGGGACGACTCAGTTCAACTTCTTCCATTTGAAGGAGATGGTTGATGCGGCGAAAAAGGGCATCTTCGGAGCGGGCAATACTGGAAATATCATTCCGCCGATGAGCGACGGCAATTACGTGCTGATTTTGAGCGTGACGGCTGCTCGTGGCTTGTTTGATGATCCTGAATACCAAGACGCGGCGCATTTCGCTTATCCTCGCAAGCTGTTTAATGGCGAGATAGACGAAATCACTTACAACACTCGAATTGTACGTTGTAATAACACCAACGCGCTGGCCGAAGACAAAGGCACCAACGATATTGGAGAAGCGCTCCTTATTGGAGATGACCCCGTTATTGAAGGTGTTGCACTCCCAGAAGAGCTGCGGTATAAACTCGCTGTGAAGTACGGTCGTGACAAAGGACTCGCGTGGTATGCGATTCTCGGCTTCAAGCGTCCGTGGGACTTCTCTACTGATGGCGAAGAGCACATCATCCACTTCACGAGTGCTTGAGATATTGGACTTTAATTGAAAGGAGCATGTAAATAATATGGATCTTGGAATGACAGGTTATCAGATTATTGGTGGCATTGCTGGTGATTATGCAGCTGACGCACCCGTGAATAAACAGGTGCAAGTTGAAGAGACTAGCAATACGCTGATTGAAGAGTTTGTTTGCCCGGTGCACTGTGAAGTCATTGCGTTTGGCGTAGTGATTACAGAAGATTTCGCGGCGCAAGCAACCGATCCAGTGGTAAGTCTGAAGAAGGCCGTTACAGTCGGTGGCTCCGAGACGTTGCTGAAGGCGCTTACTCTTGGCCAAAGTAACACTCGCGGGCTGACAAGAGGTAATGGCGATCGGAACGTCACTGTAAAGTATCCTAAGGACAACCAAGTCGCGCTGGCGGCTGACGCGGATTTGGATACTGGCGACGTGGTTTATGCAGATCTAGATACTCTCGTGATCTCCAAACCACTAAGCGAACTACACTTCTGGCCGGGCGAAGTGCTCATACTGGAGCACACAACCGCCGCGACGGGAGCTGGTGGTGCTTACGTGCCGTTTGCGATAGTCAAAATGTCCGGACCAGATTACACTCAAGATAACACTTGGCGTGAACTGAAGCAAGGTGAGACAGTCGGGACATAATTAAACAATCTACTGAACGGGTGGGGGAAGTAACTAAGCCTGCCCGTTCCAACTTCCGCATAATCGTAACGCGGAGAAGGATAGTAAAATGAGCAATAATTTCGGAATCGTTACAAGTCGCATTCAGCGCAAAGGCTCCGGCCAGCCAACGACTATCGACGGTCTGCCAGTCACAACTTCAAAAGGCAATACGTGGTATGTAGATGCATCAAGAAGTGGGACTGGTACTGGTAAGTCCTGGCAGGCAGCGTTTCTCACGATGCAAGAAGCCTTCAATAAAGTAGGCTCTGGTGATACAATCAGATTTGTTGGAAAAGTCCTCGAACAACTCGTCACACCGGTGCAAGTTTTTGATGTGAAAGTGATTGGGATGGGAGCCCGTCCGCGCCACGCAGATTCTACACCTTCCGGCGGCAATACTCATGCGTCGCAATGGGGTCCTCCGGCTTCAGGTGCCGTGTCAGGGCAAGCGACAGTTAGAGTTCTGCAGCAAGGTTGGGTGTTTCAGAATATTCTATTCACGATGGAATCAGCGACCGCAGCCGCGATAGAGCTGGTCAGGAATGCAGGTGCTGGGAATGCGGAAAGAGACGCATCGCACGCACAAGTCTTAGACTGTCGATTTGCTGGTGCTGGCATCGGAATCCGCAGTGGTGTTGCTGGATCGTTTACTGAAATCGTGTTTAATGTGTTAGTAGAAGGTAATACTTTCCAAGACAACACAATTGCGATGAGTGGCATCAACGGTAATCAGTGGGTAATTAACCGGAATTTATTCCGTGGTTGCACTGATGCAGTCAAGATGCCATCGGTTACTGGGTTTGACATCTCGTATAATATTTTTAACAAGATCACGACTGGTGTGATTTTGCTGACTGGCGGCTCGGATAATTCAGTTCATTACAATGCGTTGCCGGGGACCTATACTACTGGCGCAAACTACGCTGAAGGTACTTCTGACAATTGGAATGGTAACGCTGCAAGTACAGGCTTTACAGCTGCGGTTCCATAAAAACCAACCGAGCAACTATAGTGATGGGGTTAACAGCCCCGTCACTTCTTTTAAGGAGAAATTATGAGTGCTGCTGTTCAATCGGTTAGTGTAGATCAGGCTGGTGGAGCTACCGCAGAATTGATACCTGCGATTGCAGGATATTTGATTGAGGTGCTTGGATTTTGTTTGAGTGTTGGTGGTGCGGCCGTAGGCGTAAAATCTACGCTGCAGGATACTACCGCCAATACCGTCAGGACTACGCTCGTCGGAAATGCTACCACCCCTGTAGTTTACACTTACAATGGTGGGCCTAGAGCCCCAGCCTTCAGGACTGCTAAATCAGAAGGCCTGGAGCTTGTAACAGGTGCGGCGTCTGCGGTTGCAGGATTTATTGTTTTCAGGCGCATCCCAGGCTAGTAAAATAACAATATTCGTCCGGTAACCGGACAAAAGGATCACTAATGAATGTCTCTCTTAACGTATTTATCGGTGTGGTTTGTGCGGCTGTGCTATGTCTTTCCAGTGCTTGCAGTACGGTGGGGAAGGATTTCACTGCACAAACTACTGCGTCATATTCGCAAGGCGCCCTAAATTATCAAAGCTCCAAAAACCAAGAAAACTTCAAGGCGGACGTTACACTGGATGCAGACGGTAAAGTCACGGCGTTACATGTTGAAACGACAGCGCTAACTCCAGAATCAGCAATCGCAGCACAAGCACAAGCACAAGCAGCAAGCTTGAAGGCATTTTCGGAAGTGATTCAAGCGCTACTTCCCTTACTCAAAACTGCAGGAGCGGCCGCGTTGGCTGGAAGTTAATGCGTTCCCTCCTACCAATGCTAGCATTAGGCTGGTACTTGATACTACGCACACAAGACACAGGTCTAACTCTTGGCCCGTACGACTCGAAGGAAGAATGCCGCGATGTAGCAGAAGTCATGGTGCCAATTCTCTCTCACCTTGGTGTAGAGTTAGCAGTTGTGGTTTGTGCAGAAAGGCGTGAGGCATGAACACTGACGCCTGGTGGATTGCACTCGTAAAACTAGTCGGAATCCCTGGAGCCATCGCTGCTTATTTTATGGTACGAGATTGGATGTTTATGGCTGAATCCATCAAACTGCAAACTCAAATGGTAGAGCTATTGCGTCATTTAGCACAAACCGCTAAATTTGGAGGCTGACATGAGCTGGAGGAGTGAGTCAAGAAACGATCGGCTGCAGCGCCAATATGCAATTACAGAAGAGATTTACGAAGCGATCTTTAAGAAGCAGAATGGTAGATGTGCTATTTGTAATTGCAAGCAGCATTATCAACGGTTGGCAGTTGACCACGATCACAAGACTCACATGGTGCGTGGGCTTCTCTGTGTTAATTGCAATCGAGGGCTGGGACGATTCTTTGATAGCCCTCTGCGCTTGCGGAATGCGGCTGCTTACGTGGAAAGGGCAAACGCGACTTGGGAGAGAGTTAACAACGCCAATTTCAAAACTGAAAATAAGACTGAGGTGAAACGTGAATCTGTGGGAAGCTAAAGATATCGTTCGGGCGCATTTTGGCGGCACTGCATTTCCAACCACTCAACTCGACCACGCTTTAACGCAAGGCCGCCGGATGATAGAAACCCATGCTAATTTTTGGTGGATGCAAGGCGAAAAAGACTTCTCGCTGACAATCAATACGGGCAGTTACGCCCTTTATTCGGGAGTAATAAACCTGCCGAATTTCAAGGATGCCCGGGCGTTAAGTTGGCGCGAAGCATCCGGCGTCAGTTATGAACCAGTCTGGCTCGGCGATAATACGAAAGAAGAGTTGGATGTGCTGTATGATACAGATGATTCTGGGAGTCCGGAAATTGCCGTGATAGATAATGCGACTCTTTATATTTATCCGCCAAGACCCAACAAAACTTACAGCATGCGCCTTTATCGTTACAGCTGGACTGACAATCCAGCGCAAACTGCCTCAGATGATTTACTAAATTTCTTCCCGATGGCGCTTGTTTATGCCGCTCTAGCGTGGGGTTATGAGTTGGAACTTAAGGATTTGCAAGGTGCTGCGTATTGGAAAGGCCTTCTTGGCGGCAGTCCTTTTGGTCGTGGTGGCGAGCTCGCTAAGCTTAAGAAAGAGAACTTTAAAAGAGGATGGCGCGATCTTCTCACGTTTACTCCAAGAAATGGCCCGGGAGTTGGCTCGCTACGCAGAATCTCTAATCTCCAAATTTACGGGAACAGGATCGCATAAGCCATGAGTAATGCAGTATTTGAGAAGACGCCAGCAGCAGCTATCTTATTTGATGATTTTGACTTCACCGACGACCTGCCCGGCGACGCATCAGTTACTGGCGCCGTAACAGCGGTAGATTCAGACGGTGCAGCAGTGACAAGTATTATTGGCACGATTACAGTTAGTGGCATGACAGTAAAAGTTGTGTTGCAAGCTGGAACGAACGGGCAGGACTATCTAGTCGACGTAAAAGCGACAGGCGTAACTACCGCGCAGGTCGCAGTGAAGCAAGTCGAAATGCGCGTGAGGTCCAAGCTGACTGGAGCGTTGTAATGCCGAGAAATGCTGACACTAAATGGGTCAAGGACATTAAAGGCTATTCAGATAACTTTGCAGTCGGTGATGTCCCGGTACTGACGAATCAACTAAATAACGTAAAAATTAAGCACGGGCATGTAATCGGACGTGGTGGCATGACGAAGTATGTTAGTGGTGCGTCGGCGAGTGCTGCTGACATAATCGGACTCTTCAACTACAAGCAGGCTGATGGCAGTCATATTTTAGTCAGGATGCAGCCGACAAGCGTGCAGGCGTTAATAGCTGGTGCGTGGTCGGATATTACTGGCACAGCGTTGACTGGTAACGCAAACACCCGTCCGCAATATACTCTCGCTGACGATGCAGGAGGTAGTGGCGATGCAATTAGTTTACTTTTCACAAACGGGATTGATCTACCAAGATTCTGGGACGGAACCGGGAACACCGCACCGATTGCTAGTGGTACCAGCCCTTATGGGAAAGGGGTATTTTACTACCTCGGTTTTGTATTTCTTACAAATGTATCTGACAACGGAAGTTTTACAGATGTCTTCGACGGGCACAGGACTGGACGATTCTCCGATGTATGGAACACTTCATGGGGAATCTGCACAGAAGACCTGATAGTGCTAGATGAGACGCCTGGCAGCTGGGACGCATCAGTCGTGCTAGGTCGAGCCGTAATAGCATGTAAGTCAGATGGATTTGTCTTGCTGCGTCACACGACAGCAACCGGCGCAAGGTTCACACAAGAGCTGATGACAGATAAAGTCGGTATAATGTCGCCGCTATCACTCCAAAAGCTAGACGAAACTTCCGCAATTTGTCTTGGCACAGACAACACACTTCTCCTACTTACGCCGAACGCAATAAAGTCTATATCTTACGATGAACTATTTGAGTTAATCAAGCCAGCCGTAACTGCTGGACGCCTTCATCTTTCAAGGAGCACCGTAAATCACAATGAAAAGACGTATTACCTTTTCTACGATCGTACAGGCCTCAGCAATCAGCTGCTTGACAGTTATATTAGCTTGCATTACGCTGGGAAGGAGTTCAGTAAAGGTCAGCTCGGGAAGAATATTACCGCGGCGGAAACTTTTCAGACATCAGATCACGCCGAAAGAGACATCGTGGTTGCGAGTGAAAGTCGGTTTGTGGAAGAATTCGATCTTGGAGCTGATGATGACGGTACGAAAATAACACGCCAGTGGCAGACAGGCTGGCAGAAATTTTCGGAGGAAGGCTGGCTACACGGTGCTCGCATGATATTTGAGCAGTCCTCGCAAGGTAAGGTTAAAGTAGATATAGCGACGAATTTTGGTCCATTCCGCGCGGCTCAAATCTTCAAACTTCGAGGCTCACTACCAACCGACGATATGGTCGAGATAACGTACAGAATGCCGTCGCCAGTATTGTGTGAGTTTGCAAATATCCGCTTAACGTTCATTCATCCAGTAGCTGCTACCGCAGTAGAGCTGCAGCAGATAGGATTTGAGCTATCATCCGTACTCAAAACTGGCGATCAGAAGGATAGAGGCCAGGCGGCATAACAATGGCTGCACCAACAAACGTCAGAGTCGAATCAAACGGCCTGACAGTCACTACCATTCGTTGGACGTATGCAGGTGCCAATTTCATTAATGTATATCGCTCGACGAACGGAATTAGCTTTAGTGCGATTACAAGTGCAGCGCTTGGCAATCATATTCCGGTCGGTACTACTTCTTTTATTGATACTACTGTCGCGGTAGGCACGCGATACTGGTACAAGCTAACGGATGATCTCGGAAGTTCATTCTCATCCGTAGTTACTGTCGTGACACAAAGCTGCTTGCCACCTGCTGGCTCGCTAGACACTTTCTCGCTTCCACGCCTTAATGTCAATCATGGTGATCCAGTGGAAGAGTTTAATGAATTGTCAGCACGAATAGAAAACGTGCTAGGTGGACGCGTACTAGCACCAGACGATTGTATAGCGTGTCCAACCAACGGAGCACTAGTTCTGAATTGTGCAGGGCACTGCCGTCAATGGATAGTGGTTGCAGACGAGGATATTAATTCTATATCAATGCAGTATTGTGACGAAGGGGAAGGGAATATAGAGTTCATTATTCCGCCAAACGTGACTCGTAAGATTGATGGCTGGCCGGCGGGATTAGGTTTTAGTGGCGATGAAGGATTTCAAGCGCCGATTGCTGGAGGTACAAATGGCCGGACTATTACAGTCCCTACAACGCCGACGGGAGGTAAAGGAAAACCGACGAGTAGCCGACCTGGTACTGGCAGTGGGATTGGCAGCGGTGGCGGGACTGGCGCTGGTGGGTGTAATTGTGTTGCGGTAGGTGGAAACCTTACGATAAAGAGCTGCACCGCAAACAATTCCCTTAGTTGTGCCACATCAAAATCCCTGAAACTTATTGCTTGTGGTGGTAGGGCGCCGTACGTTTGGACGCATACTGGTACGGTAGTACTGAGCCAATCTACTGGCCCGACAACTACCGTAACTCCGCCGCCGAATCCAGGAAGTGGTGTTGCTGGTAACGCTTACACGCTGGCAGCAGGTCAAATTAATGCAGCGTGCGTGCAAGCAGCGCTCGTATTCAATGTTTATGGGTGCAATGATGCAGTGATAGCACCTGAATGCCGTGGGACTCCGCCAGCTTGCGCTGGTGGCACAGCTAGCTGCCGGGATGCAGGCTGCGCCTCTAGCACCCTTCCAATCTGCAATCTTCCCGATTATTGTCCTGGTGGCGTGCTATCAGTTGACAAGGCGTTTTGTACAGATGAGCGTACTGGCCCGATGATAGCGGCAGGTTGTGTTCCGTGTGGTCTGAGTGCCGGCGCTACAGTTACAGTTACCGACTCGCTAGGCACACAAGCCACAATAATTTTGAGGGCATAATGGCTTGTTTGAAAGTGCAAGGGCCAAACTACATTCGGGTCATTGCGGAAGCACACGATAAAAATGTGAGAGGTGTACTACCAACTGAACGGATTATTGGAAGTATCATGGATTGTGGTCCGCAAGATCCGCCGGAAGATTTCGACTCGCTCGTAACGCCGGAAGGTTTAATGTTCGGGAACGCCGTGAAAAGACTAACGAATGCTCTGGGAATTAAACAGTGCTTACAATGTAAAGGCCGGCAACGTGCGCTGAATGAAAAAGGACTTGCTATCCAGAAGAAGCTGAAGGATCTAATTTAATGTTTTACTACGGCCTTGAATGGCAATCTCTCGACTCCTACATGCAGTTTAAGGAGATTACCGCTCCAGCAACTCCTCCCGCTAATGAAATCAGGCAGTATGCGACTGATAGCGGTGGCATCAGCACGATGTGCTGGAAGAACGATGCAGGTAACGTTACTTGCCTCAGTACTGGTGGAGGTACTATTCCTACTGGCAGTGGCGGAGTTGCAGGCGCAGTAGCTTTCTGGACCTCAGCTACTAATCTTGGAGCTGACGACCCGCACTTTCACTGGGACGATACGAACGACCAGCTCATGATCGGTATAAATGCTGGTAGTCATTTCGGCACTGATGCTGGCATTGTGGTGGATGAAGATGGCGCGAGCAGTATTATTGGTACTACTGCCCACAGCAATACGGTTAGTCATGCAGGTGGTTTGAATCTGCAAAGAAGCCGCGGCACACATGCTGGACAGTCGATAGTCGCGGATGCAGATCGAATCTCGCGAATAGTTTCACAAGCTTATGATGGAGGTGCGTACAGAGATGCTGCAGCAATAGACGCGATAGTCAATGGAACGCCTGGTGCTAGCGATATGCCAGGGGCTTTGCAATTCCTTACAACGCCGGATGGCAGTATCACACTTGCAATCCGCGCTACGCTCGATCAGAAGGGTGATTTTGGCCTTGGGACTGTCACACCGAATTATGCTGGCTTCACTCGTGCAATTACTATTGAAAGCGGCACCAATGTTGCGTTGGAATTAGCATCTTCAAGAGCCGATGCCGATGATGCAGGACTCGGCTTTGTAGACGCGCGGTATAAGACTAATTCAGTCAATCATAATCGGGTAGCCGCGATTCAATTTAAGAGTAGCGGCACAACTGCAAATCAGCGCGGTGGCATGATACAACTCATGACCAAAGCAGATGCCAGTACAACACTTGCTGAAAGATTTCGTACAGGTCCACTCGGCCAGTGGGGGATTGGTGGTGCGACATTTGGTGGCAGCGGTGACATTTTCAGCAGTGGCGGTGCTAGCGCTGCACCAACATGGGTGACTCGCGCAACGCTGAATGCTGCACTAGACCACGGACTGCTAGCGGGTCTTGGCGACGACGATCACACGCAGTATGCTCTGCTTGCGGGGAGAGCTGGCGGCCAAACGCTAATTGGTGGTACTGGTAGCACTGACACTTTAACGCTCAAATCTACCTCCCATGCGGATGGCAGTCAGCTATCAATAAACTCAATTGGAGTTGCTACCAGTACGGATATCGGAGCGGCTGTCAACGTAGCGCCGACTTTTACGGGAGCGCCGACCGTTGCGCGAGGATTCAGAGCGCTCGCAACTTTCCAGCCTTCCAGCACTATCAATACTGGAATTGGATTCGTTGGGTTTGGGTTTGGAGATCCAGCAAGTGGAAAGACTTTAACGAATCTAGTCGCTCTCGCTACGATTTTGCAGACCGGATCTAACGGCGGGACGGTCACAACTGGCCGGTCAATTCAAGCACTTGCACCGATTTATGGCAGCGTCAAACCGACTACTGCAGTAGGTGTGACGATTGAAAATCATGGATCCGCCAGCATCACAACTGCAGTAGGATTGCAGATAGACGCACAGTCTGGCGCGACTAACAATTTTGTATTCGCTCTTCCAACCGACAATACTGATCCTACAGGCGGCGGTGGTGCAGCGACAGGCAGAATTCCATGTCTGATTGGTGGCGCGTTAAGGTATCTGGCGTATTATTAGGTGATTAATGGCACAAGAAAAAGACGAATACCGAATCATTACTAGCTTTCCTGCTGGGTCTCCAACACAATACCGGGTGCCGTTAATGCAGTATATGAATACTAAAGGCTTCATTTACACTTCGCTAATCACTGGTTGGGGCACCACTCTTAATCAGCCTTTTAAGACAGTTATGATTCTTATATTCACAACCGTAAAGAATCAATTGAGTGAAGCAGAAGCATTGCAGATTGGGCAAGACGTGATAGCGATTTTAGATGCAGATGCCCAGCTAATCTCGGTCCAAAAAACAGCAATAAATCAGTTAAATTAGGAGGAGGAATCATGCCAATAACGTTTGCAGAACTGGTGCAAGAAGTCATAAACGAGGTGAGGGCGAAAGAGCAAGCTTATGAACTAGTCCAGAAGCAGCATGCGAGGATTCAAGAACTCGAAGCACAATTGAAAGAAGCGGCAGAAGCAGCCGCAGAACATAAATGCCCAGAAATAGAAACGACCGTCCGGGATCCGGACAAAAAACCAATTCTCCAACCTTTAAAGGAGGTTAAAAAAGATGGCTAATAATCCTTTTGGCGGTGGAAGCCTCGCAAGCACTGGTGGAAGCAGCAGTGGAAAAGGCTCGGTTAATGTAGGAGGCAGTCAAGTTATATCGCCGCTTGCAATCCCAGAACTCGCGAAGCTATTCCAAAACACTCAGCAGCAAATCCCTACTCGCGAGGAGCTTCCAAGTTTGCAGGATATGATTGCGGGAGGGATGAACAGTCCGCTCCTCCAACTCGTGCTAGGACCAGCGCTGGAAAGATTGAAAGCTCCACAGCAACAGCAGCAACAAAATTTGACGGAAGCAGCGCGTGCTGCGGGCAGCCTGAGAAGCAGCAATTACGGGCAGGACTTCAACAAGCTACTAGTAAATCAAGGCCAGCAGACGAATGACTTAATGGGCCAAGTCATACAACAAGTGCTGGGACAATTATTGCAAGGCCAACTCCAAGAGCAGCGGAATCAATTCCTCCCCGCTGAATCCTTGACTAACTTGCTAAGAGCATCAGCACCGTCAGTCAGCAGAGGTGGTGCGACCGCTACGAGCGGATGGGAGAATATTCCTCCCTCGCTAGGACTTGGCACGCCGATGCAAAGTGATATTACAGCCGCGCTTACTGGCAGACCGAGTGCTGGTGGTGGTGGCGTTTCAGGTGGCACTCCTACCATGAGTCCTCCGCCTACACCGAGTACCGCTACTGGCACTGCACCGCCGCAGTATGTTGATCCGTTTGCGGGCGGGTACGGCGCAATTGACTCGCCATACGTTAGTCCTGGTGGCCAGCCAGGTGGTGCTGCTTATCAACATGATTATTCTGAATGGGTTCCGCAAGTAACGGAAGGGTGGTGGTAAAATGTCTGGGATAGAAGATTTTGTCGTGGAGCAAATCATCCAAGACATGCAGAACATACAGCCGACGATACCGCAGGCTGTAATGGAGAATCAGAACTCAGTAATTGGTGGTGCACGCCCGATCACAACACCTACTGCTAATATTCCGAGTACTACTCCTGCTGCACAACCACAGCACAGTTTTAGAGTTCATGGCGTGGATTTTACTCCAGGCCAATTCGACCAGTACCTGCAGACTCCGTTGCCGAATCAGCAGTTTCTGGAACCTCACCAGCGTGTGACGTATGGCCAGCAAGCGACTGCTGATTATGGCCAGCAGCAAAAAGAACAAGTCCTGGCATTGAACAAGCGTGACGCAGCCAGGGCGACTATAATGGAAGGTCTTAAAGGCCTTGATCCGGCCGTACAAGCCCAAGTCATGAAGCGGCTGGGAATTGATGTAGGGGCAGTTAAATCACGATTAGAACAAGAGAAGGAGCTTGCAACGTTTAAGCAAGGCCTTGAAACCCCACAGCTAGAAGCCGCAAATCAGCTAAAAGCTCTTGGTTTGATGCAGACTGGCCAGCATCAAGCAGCAGAGAGTGAAATGGCGCGGCGAAAATTAGAAACCGACACTGCAGGACGGGCCGATACTCGCAACATTCAGCTTATGAGAGTACTTGCGATGATGATGCAAAGTGATGCTTCTGGTAGGTTAGGGCAGCAAATCGGTCCGTTACTGATGCAGCTGATGCAGTCAGCCGGAATTGACCTGTCACCACCTTCATCGAAAGCACCAGCTGGCAAACCTGCGGCAAGTGGCAGTGGATTTAAAATTACGCGAGAATAACCATGCTAGAATTAATACCGCAGCTCGAGCGTGATGAAGGTGAGACGCTTTACGCTTACCAAGACAACACTCCCGAGAAATTTTGGACTATTGGATTCGGCAGGCTAATCGACGTGAGAAGGGGTGGAGGCATTACGCACGAAGAAGCTGTCTTGCTACTTGCCAACGATATACGGAAGCATACAGATACAGTATTGCGGGAATTGCCTTGGAGTCGTAATATAGGAGAGCCACGCCTCGGTGCTCTCATCAATATGCACTTTCAGATGGGAGACCGGCTGTTTAATTTTAAGATCACACTCGGACATATGGCGACAGGCAACTGGTCCGCTGCAAGTAATGAAATGCTCAGGTCCGATTGGGCTAAACAAACTCCGCTGCGTGCCATGAGAGTCGCAGAACAAGTGAGGCTAAACAAATGGATTTAGAAGGACTTAAAGCGTTTCTCGCACAGACCGGAAAAGGTGTGAATGAGTATCTTAACAACGTTAGCACAGCTACGGCTCCGGGAGTTACCAATGATCTCGCATCTTTCGTTAAGAACGAGCTCACAAAGTATCCTGGCACTCGGGATGCGGATCCAAACGCTCCAGCATTCGATACTGTCAACAATGTGATTACTAACCTGCTCGGTCTTACAGGTGCAAACGATCCGCTGAGTCAGATTGGAGGACCAAGCAGCGCGATGTTAGGTCCAATTGGCCGGCTGAGTGCGACTGGAAAGGCTGGCGAAATAGTGCATATTTCTCCTGGAGACGCTAAAGCTATAAATCAAGCGCAGAAGAAGATCGTCAAGGCGCTTTTTCGTGGAGATCCCGAAACTTTGAAAGAAGTTGTGCAGTCACCCAGAATGATGCATGTTGGTGTCCCTGGGGCTGGAATGAGCGGTATGGATAAGCAAAACGCCGAGCAGTTAATCAATGCTACGATGGAAGGCGCTTTTGCTCATTTTCAGCCTGGCGGAACTCTTGGTGGGACTGTCAGGATGCACCCGAATACTATGCGTGGAGTAACTCCAGAAGGCTACCTCATGAAGCAGAAGGGTATTGAAGGGCTGCCAGATATGGCAGTGCATGAAGCAACGCACTTCTTGAATGAGCCTGGCTTCCGTCAAACTCAAGCTGCATGGCAGCCAGTAGATCTCGGCCGGCTTGCAGAAGCAATACAGCCATTTACTAGCCATGCTAAGTTTGGCCCTAGAATCATTTCACAACACATGGCTAAAGGCAGACCAGACATCGCACTTAATGAGGCACTGAGTTATTTAAGCCAGCCGACTGGTCGTGGCCCAGGCGCGACTTGGCTGCATAATGCACTAACTGGTAGGGAAAGATCTGGTGGTATTGACCAGTTTAAGGATGCACCGAGCGTTAAAAATCTTCTGCAAGAAGCTCTGGATGCTGCAATGAGAATTCCAGGCATAACACGAGAAGCACCGGCAGTCGCTTCAAAAGAAGATGATGTGCTTAGTATGTTTAAGCGTGCGTTAGGGATGGGAGGTAAGTAATGCCAAATTACAGAGTTGAAACACCGAGCGGGAACTTCCGCATTGAATCAGACCGCGACATGACTGATGATGAGATTAATGCGGCAGTAGGTGCGCAACTGGGCCAGCAAGCGCCGTCGGATACTAATGCACCAAGCGGGCCTAACATCTTTGATCCTACCGACAAAAGCTACGAGCAAGCACATCCGGAAGCACAAGCTAATTACTTTCAGCGCACAGCACGCCGCGTTGGAGAAAATGTTGAAAGCCTTTTTGATATTCCTAGCGCTGCTATCGACACTATTACTGGAGGCAGCAAGGGCAGACTTGAAGCGGCAATCAGATTACTGCAAGGAGTCGGAGCCCCAGTTAATACGCTGCTTTCGCCTGTAGAAGCCGCGGTGGAATATGCAGCAACGCCTTACTTGAGCGAGGAAGCTGCCCGCACGACAGGCAGTGTCAGCTCAATTCCGTTTACGTTAGGTGTAGGGTTACTAGCAAAGGCCGGGAAGCTCGGAGCGTACGGCCAGCAGTTTGCGAAAGTGCTAGGAGTTGGAGCGTCGGATGCAATCTCGCAATTCAAACGGGACCCGCAGCTTCGTTACGCAGCACTCCGGCCGGAAGTAGATGCAGCTGAGCCGATCCTAGAGCAGCTTGCACGCACATCGGCTACAGCAGAAGAACTTGCAATGGCCGTAAAATCTCCAGTAACGGCTGAAGCCATACTCAAAAAATATAAAGTCCAAGGCGACGAATGGCTCAAAGCACGCCAGGCAGACCTCCCTGGTGGTGCACCTCCGCCTGGGCCGGTGCTGAATCAAGGTGAGATTATGCAGTTTCAGGTGACCAAGCCGTATGATTTAGGCCTGATTGGAACCCTTGGCACTCCTACTGAAAGGGCTGCGGCAATTCACCCGAAAGGTGCTCAAGTCATGTTTGACATGGCGGAAGCAGAAATGAAGTTGAAGAGAGCAGTGGATTCACGTGAGCTGCGGACTCAACGCGCACTTGGTGTTGCAGGGGATAAGACTATCGCAAATGCAGTGAAGTGGCGCAATGTTGCGACGGCTGACGAAATTGCCAGTAATGCGAAGATTGCTGATGATGTAAAGGCGGTGGCACAATTCCTAAATAATAAGTTTGATGCAGATAGGGGTATTTTAATCCCGCGGCTACGTGAGCAGGAATCCGTCAAGATTCGCAGTTCACTGGAAAAACTTGAAGCGGCAAAACCTGCTAGCAGTCGTCTTACGCCAGCAGAACTTGACCGGCAAATACAGCTACGGGCTGAGAAGCTGATTCCTGGCAATTCGCAAATAGACGATCTTCTAATGCGGGTATTTCCTACGTATTACAGAATTGCGGATAAAAGCGGCAAGTTTATTGAAAGTGCCAATAACCGTTCTGAAGCGATGATGAAGATTAATGATCTAGCGGCGGCTGGCGGATTGAAAGCATCAGACTTTAAAGTGTCGCATCGTGCGATATTTGACTCAGATACCCTCCGAATTTTTCAAGGCCGTGTAAGCCGGGCGTTTGAATCACTGGCAAAAAATCAAGGCTTGTCGCCTGCAGACGTTGAAGCAGCTATCCGCGGTGATTATAGCATGCACGCACCTAGCAAGTTTTTCAATCAGTTTCTCGGGCAGAACGCTCGTGGCATGACACGCGATGTTACGAACGCACTTAACTTTTACGACCGTACTCTTGAGAAATGGCTGCATGTGAATGACTTTGAGCGCAACGCCAAGCCAGTAATGAAGGAGCTGCAGGATCGTGGTTTGCGCCGTTTAACTGACATGCTTTATACATCACTGCAAGCATTGAAAGGACAGCGCAGTTCGATTGGAGAATACGTTGATAATACGCTCGCAGGCATTCCTGGAGTTAATAAGTTGGTCGCGCCGTATTTCATGGAGCGCTGGACTAACATGGCGAGAGGCGGTGTAGTTAATGCCTTCCTAAAGTTTTCACCGCGCTTCCATGCATTAAACGCTACACAAATGTCCCAGACGCTATATCCTATTGTGGATAGTGCAAGTGAAATCTTCAGTGCTATGAAGCTGTGGAAGAGTGAGGCAGGAGACGCGCTACTTCGCCGGCATGGAGTTAAGGGTATTGGTGGGAGGATTGAAGAATTTAAAAGAGGCCTCGGTCCGACGGAAGCAATGAACCAAGAAGTTTCATTCCTAACGATGTATGACAAAGCACGCAGGTTAGGACTTTCAGACGATCAGGCCGCCGCGTACGGAAGATTGCGCGGTAACTTGCACAGTCAGTTTTTAGGCCTCGTAACGGACGTGCCGAAAGCATTTAGAAGTGTAGATCCTACTGGAATGATGTTGATGTTTCAGCGATTTCCAGTAAAGAACTTTGAGCTAGTAATGGATCTGGTGAAGAGTCGTCAGTTTCCTGGCGTCGCTAAATGGCTAGGCGTAAACTTAGCGCTCGGCGGTATGAAAGCGGCTACTTTCGGGAATGCTGGCTGGCTAACTCTTGAAGCTTATGATAAAATTAAGAAGGAATTTGGCGAGCGCGCTGCTGACACTATTCATGTAGGGCTGCCAGGACTGCTAGGTCTTGATATGTCAAACTCGGTCATGCTGTACAATCCGCCTTTTGGGAATGGGTGGGCGGAAAAAGTTGGCAATATGATGGGAGGTCCAATCGGCTCAATTTTGGGGTCTGTAACGGGAGCAGCGAGCGCGCAGAATGCACCAGAACCAGAGGCAGGGAAGCGAGTTTACAATGCGCTGGTTAATAGCTTGCCAGTCGGACGGGAGCTGAATGCAATCGCTCAACTAATAGAGGGTGATTACAACTTGCGCGACCCACTCGGGCATATCCGGTATAAAGCTAATTTGACCGATATGTTTAAAAAAGTGCTGGGCTTCCGGACGCTGGAAGAAGCGAATATTGATACTGCTGTCTCTGCAATGATCGAGATGAAGCAACGCCGGGACGAAGTACTGAACTACGCCGCAAGTCGCTATGGCCAAGCTAAAGTCGCTGGAGTTCCACTCGGTGATGACATGCAGGAACTCGTTGAGGGGCAGGTGGATAACTGGAATTCGATGTGGCCGGAGTTCCCTATCACTGGCGATGCTATAGCTGAAAGAACCAAGTCGAGAGCACAAGCTGCAACGCAAACCCTTAGAGAGCGGGTTCTTCGTTCGATGCCACGGGTTATTAGAGATGCAGAGCAATTTAGACTTCCTCCCGGTGGTGGTTAGAAGTACCGCGGCTCATAAGCTTCACATTCACATCGCACTATCCTACACCCAGTAGCGTGTTGAGTATCACGCCGCCAGCCAATATGGTCATACCATGAGTGGTTGCACGTGCGACAATCCCGCTGCTGGGTGAGTGGATCGACAAAAGGCTCGCCGATAGTAGTAAGGACTTGTAGAATTACTGTAACTCCCGAACTCACAATACAACCACCGAGCATAACCTTTCCACACTCATAAATGGAGCCGCCGTAGTTTATTGGAAGCATGCGTTGGCCACACTGAGGACAGTCAAAGCGGGCAGGTTTATGTGGACACAATATACACTGCATTACGTTAGGATCGAAGCAATAAGGGCAAGTCGCCATTACAGTTTACCTCCTCTAAATACTAGCAAATAGAGCCAGCCACAGTTAACGCATGCGGCGCCGCTTAGATTTAAGTTTGCGAGCCTTACGCTTTTTCGGTGTATTGATGCTGTCGCCGCGCAATGCGAGCACTTTCTTTTTCGCTGGTTTTTTGCCATGAACTGCCTCAGTAAACCGCGCTGGTCCGTTAGGAAATAATGAATGCAGGTGTGCTACGAGGGATTCTGCGTCCGTCAGCAAGCGATCGAAGTTAACGCTAGGAGGTCGGTCATCGCGCAGGACACTACACTCCACTGCATCAATAAGGATAGCGACGCAAGCAAGAGCAGAGGCCAGATGAGGTACATTTGTTTTCTTGTCAGCCCACTCCCCATTGAACCACTTGCCCAAATGCCGACGAGCAGCAGAATAGTAAACGCTGCTAAGGACCCCACCCACACGGTAATTGTAGCCACCATATTTACTGTCTCCTTCCGTCATTCCAAGAGCGCCGTACGCAACTGCAGTGTCCGGAAATAAACTCAAATCAAGTCTGTTAGTGGCTAGGCGATCTTTTGGATTGGTCGGCTTAAAGTCACTCCGCTTCATACCAGCCCCTCCATAATATTCAGCATGGACTCCCACGACCGGACAACTCGTACTGCTTTGTGTGCGTGGAATACATTGCGGATCGGGCCAATCCGGAAGATGTAAGGTTTACTGGCCATTAGTGCCATGCCAAGTTCACATTCCCGGCCACCTGTAGCACTCACGTCTTGAGTGTCGATTATGAAAATATCACACTCCACTACCTGCTTCCGGTCGCGCTCAGCTATATCATGAGAAGCGTCTGGGTGGTTGCCAATACTGTCATAATCGCCTCCGATAGTTTCATCGAGAGGATTGTTATCTATCCAGTCCGACAATACATCAAAGCCCATTTGTTTCAGCTTGAATTTAATTGGCTGCAGACGATACCGGCTACTGAACTTGCTAGCGATGTAAACTTTCATGCAATCACCTCCAGTAATCTCAAGACTATGGTTTTTTTCATCCGTTCCATGTGTATCTTAAAAGGTCCAATACGGGTCTCAATCATGTTTACTTTGTGTGAGCGCATCATTTCAATAAAGTGGCCTAATTCGGAGAGTTCTGCTTCTGTCATTATGGGGCTCCTCTTAGTTTGTGCGGCATGTTAGCCCGCGTAGGTTTGATAAACTCGTCGTTAGTCACACTATACCATCTTGAAAAGACACCACCAAGATTCTTAATTTCCTCCTTTATTGCATTGCTTTCAATAAGCGTAAGTAAGGTGGAAGTAAGGCCATCACGATTAGTATAATTAAAGTTGCGCTTTACAAGATTGCCGAAGCTAATGCTACCACCACCTCTTGACGCTTTTTGAATCTGCTCATAAACTCGTGTAACGTCGAGTGAGTTGGAAGAGGCGCCTTGGCCAGCAAACACAGCCGGCAGGCCTTCGTCCAGCCACTTGAATGCATCTATCGCAGCGTCCACTTCTTTCACACCAATTTTAAGATCATCGCGATCAGCGATTGATAGGGCCATGCAGAGTTTTAAAAGATGCATGTCTTTTCGTGATGCGTATCCACGGAGTCTTTCATCTTCAAACTCTTCTTCTGGCTCAGGGCGCTGTAAATAATGCGTCTTATAAAAGTCAAATCCATCCGGTGTGAATGAAAACTCGCCTTTCAGAGTTGAGATGTGCTGCAGATCCTTTATTAGACTTTTTTGTAGCATGGCGTCTCCGGCGCTGAATTCTGGAAATGGAACTCGCTGGCGACGCTGACTTGCCCAGATGAATAATATCCTACTAGTAAAGCCTTGTCCAACTGCATCCGGCGGAATGCAGGCCTTGAGGCTGGTAGGAGTGGTCGCAGCAAAAAGGCTAACAAACGGGCCGATGATCTCCTCATTTCCACGCGAAATAGTCTTTTTCTCCCAACGACCCGGGCAGTCGTAAAGATCAGTAAGGTCTGCAACCACGCCGGAACCGTAAGCGTCCGGACCCATGAAGACTCCCAGCTCGGATGCATATATGAGCATCGGACTACAAAGCTGTGCGACATTGCCAGTTATCCTCGTGACAGTACACTGGGATAGATCTTTAATAAGGGCTGCTCCGGTGATTTTGTCACTGAATTTTTTAATGCCAGCTTGCTCTGCCAGCTTAATCCCAATTCCTGCAGCTGCAGATTTTCTAACTCCACTAGGTCCGACCAGAATTGTGTAAAAGTTCGGGTAAATTCGGAAGTAATTGAGGTCCAGACTGACTTGCCGTGCTGTCGCGGCGCCAATAACTGTAACGGCTGTCCAGAAGTGGTAAGCTTCTGGAGATTCTGTGCCACGAGTGTACTCCATGTAGGTAGTGATCCAGTTTGAGAGTTGCCGTGTAGCCATGTTATGTAACTCAAAATATCATTAGTGTGATCTAGCATGGGCAAATCCCCGGCCCTAAAACCATTATTACTGGGTTATTATAGACTTGTTATTTACTTTGTCAGCAACGAGCTTCATACAACGTTGGAAGTCCCGCTCGCGCAGGTTAGTCTCGTAAACTACTGTAGGGTCATTTCCTGTGTCTACGGCTATCAGGATGTGGCCTACTTTATTTTTACCAAATCGTTGAGTCATTAACTCATTCATTGCACGGCCCCAGTCTTTCAAGAATCGCAGTAGACTTTCCTTATCAGTCGGTTTTAGCATCAGAATCCTCCGTCCGGTTCCCGGACAATTTGTTGCGTTCAAAGTATGTTGGATCCGGGCGCCGCTTGCCGAGGCTGACTTGTGCGGCGTAAGTAGGATCATCATCGCCAACCCAAATAATATCTTCACCGCGTACGGCCCAGTTACTTTCATTCGCGTAATGATGCAAAGTGCGTTGATAAGCTATCACAGCTTTTGCGAGCTTGCCCTTACTGTTCGCGGATTTGATTAGTTTAGCATTACTCATCTGGATAATATCCTCCTTGATAACTACTAGAATAACGAATAGAGTTTCTCGGTAATCTTCGTTTCATTAAAGATGCCTTCTGCTTCACAACGCGCTGCCCACGCTTCTCGTGACGTATCTTCTCCCGGTTTGTATCCCAGCATGGCACCCCATAAGTAACCCCATTGAAATTCACCGGGAATATGACAGGAGCGTCCACGGATCTCGAAGTGAACATCTGCGGCTTTTTCAGCCACTTCATAAACTTCTTGCGTGCGGGCTGGGTCGCCGCTACACAAGTAAGAATCATGTCCTTGCTGGTGCCATCGGATCCACGGTAATTTCTGCCATACTTCAAGCATACCTTCATTGAGCACATCAGGTACGGTAGATTGTGGGACGTAAGATATGAGGTCACGCCACGTATTGTCTGGAAGTTGGCCAAGATTAGCAATGGCGCCCGTACCTTGGAAACATTCCCGGACACGACCCATTGGGGTGACCAACCGTCCAGTCTTAAGCACGGTTTGTTTAACTTCGTTGTGCCATTCTGGGATTTCATGAACCTCCTTCGCATACTCCTTGTAAGCAGCATCGGCAAAATCGTAAGGTACATTAGCCAGTATTGCTATTTTACGGCTTTGCATCATGTAGTCATAGCCATGAACGACACGTTTGGAAATGTCGTACTCAAGGGAGTCCGCTACGATCATTTCAGCGGGCTTTTTAAATATTCGTGAACCAACAAGTTTGTGAATTTTAATAGGACTATCGAATACATCAAGCAAGAACCTACAATTAGACAACCAAGCCACAATACGCGCTTCAGCTTGTGAAAGGTCTCGCTGCCAAAACACACTACCATGTGGTGGTGCGTACATGAGTCGCATGATTTTAGGTATGGTTTGGGGGGAGGCGCCTCTCCACTTAGGACTTTTATTATAGCTCCACCTAGCAGTTTTAGTGCCTCCGATATTACCCATATAGCCAAGGTATAGCTCGCCGTCTGGATCAGAATCGAAAGTGACATTAATGCTGTTTGACTCCTTTGTGCGAAGGTGACGCTCTTCCAAAATCATTGCAAGGATTGGGTGACTGGTTTCGGCTCTTAGCTCTTTCAGGGCATACTCATCTACGGTTGGGATGCGAGTGCCATGCTTATATTTTACTGGTAGCCGGAGTTCGTCGTATAAGAGGGTTTGAATTTGCTGTGATGACTTAACATTAATATCTCGACCAATAGTAGCCGTTAATTCCTGATGCTTCTTTATTCGCTCATCTGCCAGTATCCCGGCAAGTTTAGAGTGCCATGCTCGGTCGAGACGGAGCTTGTTTCGCATCATCTCCATCACAATTGGAATAAACGCGGTGGATCTTTTCTGGCACAAATCGAAGCGCTTTACCTCGACCAGTTCCTTGATAATACCCTCCGTTGTTTCGGGGGTCGCCACCATATCTTTGCAGTTGTATGTCCAGACTTGTTGGTCCGGTACTTTTTTGCCCCATGTTTTACCTTCGTCTTTATAGTATGGATATCGGGTGAAGATACTTGTGGTGAAGTCAAGGCCTTTTGGAAATTCCGGCCAGAGGACATTCATCCCTATCATTGGGTCGAAGTCGATGGCTGACGGTTCGCATCCGTAATCCAAGAGATAGTCAAGGTCATAAACAACGTTCTGATTACGAAGAAACTTGTTGTCTCGCATGGCAAGAGACAATGCACGCCAGATTGCGGCTTCGTCCACCACACTCCAATACGGGCCAGTAGTCGTTTGAATCGGGATGCAAATCGCGGCTCCAGGCCTAGCCGATGAAAATAAACCGAAGCACATGATCGTGTCACCACGAGTCTCAATGTCAATGTACCACGGTACGTTTGACAACTGTATGTGAGCCAACCAGTCCAAGGCTTGTGCGTGAAGCGGCTTAGTGATAAACTCATTGCGAGGTTCCTCCTGTACA
>Ga0075433_10000295_pt1 | contig 29832 bp, 21 predicted proteins | sample RhiMethybrSRZTD2_FD_75299 | JGI IMG/M metagenome (GOLD analysis project Ga0075433, IMG submission 75299) | Populus rhizosphere microbial communities from Tennessee, USA - Rhizosphere MetaG P. TD hybrid SRZTD2 | ecosystem: Host-associated > Plants > Roots > Rhizosphere > Soil | place: USA... | reverse complement strand
ACCGGGAATCCGGCCCAGACGTTCATGAGCCCAAAGGCCTCCCGCGACACGTCCAGGGCATCCCGGGTGTTCCGCCACCAGCCCTTGGCGTCATACGGCTCCTCGCGGGTGTAGCGAATGATCGCCCGGGGAGAGACACCGACGATCGCTGACCACGTGGCACGCACGCGCCGGCTGTGGGCCTTCGATGTCACGATGATCACGCGATCCCCGCCGGCACGCTCGAGCTCGGCCGCGACAAGCCGCATCTCGTCCACCGTATTCCAGACGCCGGCGGCCAGTACGCGGATCGCCTCCGGCTTCACCCCTAGATGCTCAAGCACCGCGCGGTTGTAGGCATCGCCCCGAACGAAGGGCACACCTAGCCGGTCGAGAGCGCGCTCCTCGGGGCGAAGAACCTCCCTGGTCAGCCAGATCTCCGGAGCCAAGCCCTCCCGATAGATCGAAGCGGCCTCCATGGCGCGGAAGGGCACCCGCCCGCTCAGCACCACGACGGCCTTCGCCGGCTCGAGCGCGTCTGCCACCATCAGCCACTGACCGATCCCGCTCGCGCCCCACCAGAGCAGAACCGTGCCGGTACCCAGGAGCGCCGCCAGGACCAGCGCCCTTCGGATCCACCGGGGCATCCGGGCCGAGAGCGCACCCCGAGGCCACGCTCCCTCCCGCACCCGCGCGTTCAGAGCTTTCCCTCTCGGCGCTCCCAGGCTCCCCTGAAGGTGATCCAGAAGGAGAGAAGGATCAGCCGCAGATCCAGCAGGAAGCTCTGGCGTCGGATGTAGAAGAGGTCGTATCTGAATTTGTGGCGGCGCGGGACATCACGGGGGGCGTAGATCTGGGCGATCCCGGTGAGCCCGGGCCGCACCTGGAGCCGCTCGCAAAAGCCCGGGATCTTCTCGTCGGGGACGTCGCCGGCCTCCTCCCGGCCCTGCCGCTCGTTGATGGGCAGGACCCGCGGCCCGACGAAGCTCATCTCCCCTTTCCAGATGTTCAGGAGCTGGGGGATCTCGTCGAAGGCGGTAGCCCGGAGGACCCTGCCCACGCGTGTGATCCGCGGGTCCTCCTTCGTCGCCTGCACCGTGACTCCTGCGGGGTTCGCGTTGGTGATCATCGTGCGGAACTTGAGCACGGGCATGCGTCGGCCGTGCTGGCCCCAGCGTTCCTGCCGAAAGAAGACCGGTCCGCCGTCCTCGAGCTTGATGGCAAGAGCGGCCAGGCCCCAGAGCGGCGCCGAGCCCACCAGCCCCGCGGTGGCGAGGGCCACGTCGAAGAGCCGCTTCAGCGCCAGATCCAATGGTCGCGGGCCTCCGGTCACACGTGAATCCTTCCTCGGAGCAAGCAACTCCGTGTAGAGAGCTTCGATATCCCCGCACAGTCTCTCGAGCCGGTAGCGATCCTGCACGCGCCGGCGCGCACTCTGGCCCATGCGGCGCGCCCGGTCTCCGTCCCCGAGCAAGCCCAGGATCGCCGCGGCCATGGCCTCCGCATCTCGAGCGGCGACGAGGTGACCGACCTCCCCGTCCTCGATCAGATCGGGGAGTCCTCCCACCCGGGTCGCCACAATCGGACAGCCCGAGGCCATCGCCTCGATGGCTGAAACGGGCGTGCCCTCGTTGTCCGAGGAGACCACCAGGACGTCCAGATCCGCGTACACCTTCGGGAGGTCGCGGCGCCATCCGGTAAAGATGGTGCGCTCGCCGATATCGAGGTGGCGGGCCAACGCCTCCATGTCCGCGCGCAACGTGCCGTCGCCCACGACGACGAATCGCGCCCCCGGCTCCTTGGCCGCGACCAACGCCGCTGCCTCGAGGAACAGTCGGTGGTTCTTGATCGGGAAGATGCGCCCGACGATGCCCACGAGCGGGGTGGTACTCGGGACCCCCAGCTCGCGGCGCAGCGCACCCCTGTGGACATCGCCGTCGAGGAATGGATCGAGCTCGAGGCCGAGCGGGATCACGGTAATTTTCTCAGGCGGCGCCACGCCGTACCGCACCAGTTCCTGCTTGACCTGCTCACTTACCGCGATGATCCGGTCGCTGAGGTGTGCCAGCATCCACTCCATCCGACGGAGGAGCCAGCTCATCAGGGGCCCGTAGTAGCCGTGCAGGATGTGCCCGTGGAACGTGTGGACCACTACCGGCACCCCGGCAAGCCGCGCGGCCACTCGCCCCACGACCCCCGGCTTCGCGGCGTGGGTGTGGACGATCTGCGGCCGCTCCTGTCGCATCAACCGGTAGAGCGCGATGAGCGCCTTGAGATCCCGCGGCTTGAACGTCGCCTGGCCGACGATCTCCCGGATCAACACGGGCTTCACCCCGCGCTCGAGGGCGAGGTCCAGCATCGAGCCCTCGCCCGGATTCTCCGTGCCGGTGACCAGCGTCGAGTCGAAGCGCCTGGCGTCGAGACCGCGCGTCAGGTTGATCACGTGGACCGCCGGGCCCCCGACATTGAGGCGGGCGATCACCCGGAGCACCTTGACCGCCCGGGCTCCGGCTCGCCCTCCAGGCCTATCCGCGCTGACTCCGTCTGCCGAGCCGGGAGACGTCGGCGTCACCCGCCCGGTACGCCCGGAGGGAACTTGCACCCGGATGGCGCTCAATCCATGAACTCCAGGTGCCAGAGCTCGAGCCAGACCAGAGCCCAGAGCTGGAAGGACCGGTCCTCCCGGCCCTCGAGGTGTGCATCCACGAGGTGGCGCAGCGCGTCCGGCTCGAAGTAGCCGCGCTTGAGCGCCCTGGGGGACAGCAGGAGATCCTCCGTCCATGACCGCAGTTCCCGGCGCATCCAATTCCCAACCGGTACCCCGAACCCCATCTTCCGGCGGGCCAAGGTCTCCGGCGGCAAGAGCCCTGCGCCGGCCTTTTTCAGCAGGTGCTTGAGGCGCATGCCCCGCAGCTTGTAGCTGGCGGGCAAGCGAGCGCAGAACTCCATCACCTCGTGGTCCAAGAACGGAGATCGGGCTTCCAGGGAATTGGCCATCGTGGCGATATCCATCTTCACCAGCAGGTCGTAGGGCAGATAGGATTGCACGTCCAGGGCCAGCATCCTGTCGAGCGGGCCAAGGCCGGCCGCGGTCAGCTGCTCCCACATTTCGAGCAGCCACGACTCTGCCCGGTGGCCGGCCAGCTGCTCCTGGAAGTCGGCGGAGTAGAGAGCGGCCTTCTCTCCAGTGCGGACATAGCCAATCCAGCGCAGGTAGCGCTCTGGTGCGGGCTTGCCGGCTACCTCGAGAAACCGTCTCGCCTGCCTCAGCCGGCTCCGGCGCGAGCCCCCCGCGGGGATGAGCCGGCTGAGCGGCTCGATCGCCAGACGCCGAACGGCCGCCGGGATCCGTCCATAGCGGTCAGCCGCTAACCCTCCCGCATAGCGCTCGTACCCCGCGAAGCACTCGTCGCCCCCGTCGCCGTTGAGGGCCACCTTGACGTGCTCGCGGGTGAGCTTGGCTACGTAGTAGCTCGGGATCGCCGACGAGTCCGCATACGGCTCGCCGTAGTGGCGCACCAGGGTCGGCAGCACCTCCAGGGCGTTGGGGCGGACGATGAGCTCGTGATGCTCCGTGCCACACCGCTCCGCGACACGGCGGGCGTGGGGAAGCTCGTTGAACTCCTGGTCGTCGAAGCCTATGGAGAACGTCTTGACAGGGCGATCGGAGAGCTGGCTCATGAGCGCAACCACGATGCTCGAGTCGATCCCGCCACTCAGAAGCGCGCCCAGCGGCACGTCGGCGATCATCCGCAGCCGGACAGCCTCTCTGAGCACCTCCAGCAATCCGTCAGCCGCATCCTCCTCGCTCAACCTGAGCTTGGGCTCGTAGGCCAGCTGCCAGTAGCGCTCGACGTGGACGTCCGAATCTCCGCTCCCGTCCGGGCGCAGCCTGACTGTGAGCCAATGAGCCGGTGGGACCTTTCGCACACCGCGGAAGATCGTCTTCGGCGCCGGGACGTATCCATAGGTCAGGTAGTCGTCCAGCGCCGCCCAGTCCACCTCCCGTGCCAGCCCCGGGTGCTGAAGCAGCGCGTGGAGCTCGGAGGCGAACGCCCACTGCCCGTCCACCTCGGCGTAGAAGAGCGGCTTCTTGCCCGCGCGATCACGGGCCAGGAAGAGCGTCTGCCTCGGCTGATCCCACAGCGCAAAGGCGAACATGCCGCGCAGCTCCTTCACGCACGCCGGGCCGTACTGCTCGTAAGCATGGACGATTGCCTCCGTGTCACTGCACGTCGCGAACCGATGCCCAAGACCCTCCAGTCGCGCTCGCAACTCGCGGAAGTTGTAGATCTCACCGTTGAACGTGACCCAGATCGTGCCGTCCTCGTTGCTCATCGGCTGCCGGCCACCGGCCAGATCTAGGATGGCCAGACGCCGCTGGCCCAGGGCCACCGGTCCCTCGATGTAGTAGCCCTCGTCGTCTGGGCCCCGGTGCGCTAACACATTGCAGAGCCCCCGCACAAGTGACGAATTTACGGGCCGGGCGCGCAGGTCTAGGAGCCCCGCAATCCCACACATTACTGAAGCGACCTCACCATCGCAGCCCGCGAATCCCCGCGACCCAATCCTCGCCGCCTCGCCGGGCGCCAATGCTCACGCCAGACCTCCCATCCCCACGCGGCGAACGGCGCCCAAAGCAGCCAGACCTGCGACCGCATTCGGTAGGTGGTCCCGACATTCGCCGACAACAACGCGTAGACGACACACATTCCACCGGTCAGAAGGACGAGGAACACCGTGCCCCGCCGATTCAATCTGAGCGCGCGACTGACCCCGAGGCCTATCAGCGGGTACAACGTCAGCCAGAAGGCATTCTCGGGGATGATTAGGTTCTGCCGGTATGAACCAACCTGCCACGGAAACGGCACGGTCAGAAAATAGAAGAGTCCAATCGGAAGATATTGGAGTGCTTCATCCCTAGTCGCGATCTGTGCTTCCTGTAGATAACCAGATCCGGCCTCTCTTGCTGACCCAGCTCGCCGCACATCAAGGTTCACTAGCACGCCCTCATCGCTCTCAAACAGAACGTGGTCTGCCCGTACCGTGGTCCCCACAGCAATGATGACCGCCACGAATACCGCTAGAACAACTGCTTGACGCACAAAACCCGACACACCGGCGGACGGTCGCCCGTGTGACACACGTCCCCAGAACAGGCCCAGCGCCACCGCGAGTGTCAACACAATTGCGAGGTAAAATCGAACGCCCCAGAGCGCCACTATGCATAGGACGATGGTAATGAGTGACCTGGCCCGCCCGCGCGACTGCAACCGAAGTGTGTGGTAGGCCGCGATACTCAAAAAGAGTAGCGTGAGGCCCTCTTTATAAAGGCTGCCCGACCAAAACACGAACGCTGGCGACAACGCCACTAGCCATGCTGCTCGCCTGGCTACAGCGTCCCCCGCCTGCAGCTCGCCCGCGACCCTATAGACATAGATTGGGACCAGCGCGGTGACCACACTATATCCAACGAGCAGAAGGGGGAGGGCCCGAACTCCGCCAGTCACGTAGTAAAACACTGCGATCGTTGCAACGAGCAACTGAGCTGTCTGGACACCCTGCGGCAAGCTGTCGAAATCTACCTCGCGCCCCGACAGCCAATCCTGGGCAACCGTGTACCCCATTTCCTCATAGAAACGCGCATCCTCTACAATGGGTAGGTCAGCATACAAGGTCAGTCCATATGCAAGAAGTCCCACAACTACACGTACGAACAATGCCCACCCGTAGATCCTCGCCAGCGTGCGCCTCTCACTCAGTGCGCTGCTGCGAGGGCCAACCACTCCGTGCCTCACCCGTGCCTCCCGACCCAGTCTTCGGCAAACATCAAAGCCCTCTCTGACTGAGTCGGCTCCACCATGCTTCGGAGATATCTCGCCCGTGCTGGCGCCAAACATCCAGGACGGTAGACTCCTCACGACTTCTGCGTTGATGCACTAGTAGGTCCCGAAGGGGGCGCATCACTCTGCGCCTGTCGCTACGAGGAACAGCGCTTGAGCAAAATGATTTCTCCTGGGAAGGAACACGCGCTCCGCGCGACTCAAAGCGTGCAGCGCTCGCCGCACAAGGCGAAGCGACCATCCCGCAGACGCGGGAGGTCGCATTTCCAACGCTAGGCCCGTCCATCGAAGCCACGGAGGAGAATCTATCGGTCGACAGACGCCCCAATCAAGGCACTTCAATCCCGCCAGCTCAATCAATCTGCCAAGCGTCGGACGAGTATAGTGAACCACCCTCCGTGAAGGTCCGAACGCTTCGTCGAGCCCAAGACCACGACCAAGCCGCTGCTCGATAACATGGCGAGCCAGAAAGTAATCCCCATTGGGCACCTTCAAGAACACGATGCCCCGCGGCGCAAGGTGCGCCACAATCTTTCGGAGACCTTCCAAGGGGTCAGGCAGATATTCGAGCGAATCCGTGAAGGTCACGACGTCCCATTGCCGCTCTCCAAGCTCAACATCGCACAGCCTGCCCTCGAGGACCGTCAGCCCAAGCGCTTCGCGGGCGAAGAGCGCGACCGCGCGACTTGGCTCAAGGCCCACCACGTCGTAGCCGCGCTCACGCGCCGCCGCTAGGAAGAACCCCTGCGCACAACCTACGTCCAAGAGCCGTCGCCCAAAGGCGTATTCTTCGATCCTAGCGAGGTACTCCGCAAAGTTCTGGCTCCGATAGTGCTGCTTCGCACCGTCAATAATTGGCCGACTCAGCACCTTCATATCATTGACGTCATTGCGATCGAGAAGGCCCTCCGGCTCCGGGTGTCGGAGCGGCGTGTACAACAACCCACATCCCACGCACCGTCCCACAACGACACCATCGCTAAACTGCTTCACTCGTGTATAGGGACTTTGACGGCAGAGAACGCAGACCTGCGGAACCACCTGCGGAGAATTCATCCGAACCAGAGGATCAAGAGGCCGCAAGAAGCAGCCAGCACGCCGAGCACCGCCTTTACCAGGGACGGGGTCTCCGCAAGCTGGGCGGCCCAGCCGGGCACCCGAGTCTGTTCAAAGCGCCGAAGCGCCGGTACCCCGTGAAACTGTTTGATCCGATAAGATCTGAGCCAAGGCTGACCCTCGTGACGGTTGGGGAACCGGGTGAGATCGGAGCTTTCGATAGCGCCGACGTCTTCGTCAGGGAGAAGAGATGCAGGATCAGAATGGGCGTCGAATAACTTCCAACTCCCTTCCCACTCATGCTCGACGACATTGTGTTGCCATATTGGCCCTTCAAGGTACAGCCGGTGCGCTCGTACACCGCCCATACCCAACAGCCGGATCGCGACTCGAGCGTTCTCGCCGCAGAAGCCAAATCCGGTCTTGAGGATATGCGCGGCGCTATGCCGTAGGAGCGGTCGCGCGTCGTTGACGCGTTTCGAATCATAGAAGATGTGGGCACTAAGGTAGCGTTTCAACCGAATGAGATCCTCTCGATTCCGGAAAGCGCCGCCGTTGCCAAGCCGAACTAGCGTGATCCTCAGTAGGTGACGCTCCACTAGATACGCCCGCAACTGGACCAAGGCGTACGCAACGCTCAGAACCGTGATACACAGCCCAAACCACGCAATCATGGGTTCTGAGTCAGCAGCGACAACGCTTCACACAACCCTGTGCGCGCTCAGCCGGTCTGTAGGATGGGCAGCTGCCGGCGCGTCATGCTGCGGCCTCCATGAGGATACGAGCGACGCGCGGCGCATGGAGGTGGGCACTGTACGACTCCTCAATTGTCTTCCGAGCTTCCTGCCCGAAACTCCGCCGGAGTGCTTCGTCTCCCAAGAGAAGCGCAATCCGATCGATCCACTCTCCATCAGTCCGCGCATGGAATCCGTTGACTCCGTCCCGAACGATACTCGCATTGACTCCGACAGGTGAGACAACAGGCGGGATCCCTAGCGCCATATACTGGAGCGCCTTCATACCGCCCTTCCCTCGCGACCACTCGTCGTCAGGCAAGGGCATCAGCCCGACGTCCAGTTCGCGGAGATCTTCCGGCTCGGTAGCAGCCTGCCACGGAATACAACGGACAGTCAGCCCGTCGAGCGCGACCGTTGCCCCGACGACCCGCAACTCAAATTCCCACTTCTCGCGAAGTCGCCTCAGCATCGGAGCAAGAGTAGTGAGGTACCGCACAGTGGTCACGCTTCCTGTCCATCCGATCACAGGTACAGGATTCCGGGCGCGCTCGCGAACCTGATAGAAGTCGGTGTCAATCGTGCTGGGGACCACTGTGACCTCTCGCGCACGGTCCTTGGCGAAGCTCGCCAAAAACTCATTCCCTACAATCACGTGGCGTGCGATACGGCAGATTGTGTCGACCTTCGTGGCCGGCTTGAGTCGGCGAGCCCAGGCATTTGCCTGGCTTGTGTCTGACAGGTAAATCGCGTCGTCAAAGTCAAACACCAGCGGCCGCCGACGCGTAAGAAGCCACTCGATCCAGGCCGGTCCCAGTAGCGCCGCTTCGCGATAGACGAAGATGACGTCCGCCGAACTCCACCAAAGAACGTCCGAGAGGCGCTTGAAATACCCGCGGAGGATCTCCTGAACCTTCGCCGCCGCGTATCCGCGCTCGTACAGCAGGTCCATGCCGCGCCGGGTCAGAAATGGTGACAGCGTCACCCGAACACCCCCCCGGCACAGAAAGGGCGCCCACTGCTCGATTCGGTAACGCTGGCCTGGTGCTCGATCGACAGGATACGGCACCAAAGCCAGCACTCGAATCATGTAGTTCCGCCTCGCTCACAATTCGTCATGGCGACCCCGGCCGTGAGCTCGTCATAAAGCTGGCAATAGGCGTCGACACCGAGCCGCACGCTATACCGCATCTCCGCCAGGCGCCTGCAACGACCGGATAAGGCGGGGTCCTCTAGCAGACGCCCGAGGCGTTGTGCCGCGGCCACGTAGGCCGCCTCAGAAAAGTTGTCGACAAGAACGCCCACGCGCTCCTCCTCAACAATCTCGTCCAGGTCACCAATCCCGCGGTTGCAGACAACCGGCAACCCGGAGGCGAGCCCCTCCGCAAACTTCGTCGGGCATGAGGCTCGCTTCGATGGGATAGGCCTGATGAAGAAGAAAAGTGCCCGAGCGCGACGGAGCCAATCCGCCACCGCACCCGGCTCCACCGAGCGGATCTCCGCCCACTCGGCCGGCCCGAGCCGTCGGGCCTCGTTGAGGTCTGGCGTGAGAAACAAGGTCCGTCCCGGGACCGCCGCTGCCGCTGATTCTGCGAACGCTCTCATCTCGTCGCCCATATACCAAGTGCCTAGAGACCCGCTGTAAACTAACCCGAACTCAGGCTTCTGCCCGGGCATTGGCGGCGTGTAGACAGATTCGTCAGCGCACGTCGGAATCACCTGGATCGACGGAAGCGACGGACGCCGTTGCCGCAGCCTCTCCGCGGCCCGGCGTGTGAGCACGACTGCGCCATCCGCGCGTCGGAGGTTCCCTAGTTCCAACCGCTTGACTGTAAGATCGAGAACGCTTCCCCGCCGCCACGAGCCGGTCTCGACTCGCTCGTCCGAGAAGAACCCACGTACATCGTAGAGTAGCCGCGTGCCCCGCGGAAGGCCTGCCCATCTCGCCATGACCATGGCGATATCGCCGCGGCAATGAACGATTACCGGTTTCGCTCTCTGAGCTTCAGACGCGATGATCCGACTCCCGACTAAGATGTCCCACAGCGTGGCTGGAACTCTCGGTCGCTTGTTGTATCGGATGGGCCTCCATCGGACGGAACAAGCGTCGAGTCGCGCCTGAATGCGTCCCCGAAGGTCCTCCCGCCGCCACTGCTCTGGTTTCTCAAAGGAGATCAGCGTCACGGCGAAACCGCGCTTGGCTAACCCGAGCAGATATGGAACGACCTGCGAGGCGCCGAGCGCGTCGAGCGCTCCGTCGTAAGAGACGTATATCACGCTCAGCGGTGGGCCCATGCCAAGAGGGAGTCGCCAACACCGGTCATCCCAAGAATTGCGTTGATTCCCGTTTTCCCGATGCGCAGTAGTTTTGACGCTTCGACAGTATCGCGTAGCTGCGCACTCGCGTGCGGATCAAAAGCACCGCCGCGTGCCAGATGGGGACCGCGTCGCCAACTCAACACATCCAGAGACCTCGATCTGACACGCACTTGCCTATAGCCGACCTGGTAGAGCGCTCTTGAAAGCGTGGCCGGCGTAAAGTAGCCCAGGTGTTCAGGGTCGATCACGCGCCATCGGATCCCGAGCCACCAACGCGAGAGACCGTTGAAGTTCGGCGTGGTCAAGAGAAGCAAGCCACCCGGTCGTGTGACGCGCGACAACTCGTGAAGGTGGCCTAACGGGACGGGCAAGTGCTCTAAAACTTCTAGCGAGACGACCAGGTCGAACATCGCTTCCGGATAGCAGGCCGCTCCGACGTCTCCCGCAAACACCGTCGCGCCACTTTGATGCAACATCTTGAGTCCGCTGTCGGAGATTTCGGTGGCGTCAACCTTCCAACCCCTCGCAAGAGCTACGCGTACAAAACCTCCACTTCCCGCTCCGACCTCGAGGAGGCGGCCGCGCCCGATCTCGGCCTCGGCTTGCGCCAGCCATTCGTTGTAACGACCCTCCGGTGCCGGCGGAACGGCGCGCCGATAGTATCCTTCATATCGCTGGTCCGCCGGTACATAGTGAGCGGGCTGGCCCGATACGAAGGAGCAACGGGTACAACGGTACAGAGCAAGGTCAGCTCTGTCCTTCCATTGCGTCACCTCAGAATCACAGATGCGACACTTCATTGCCGTACGCTGTTCAGCACCCCACGAAGTCGAATCCTGTAGCAGGAGTAACCACTCGCTTCCCTGCGACGGGGCCTTGTCGTACTCGGGCAAAACACTCGAAGGATCGCGATTCCTTCTACTTCTGGCCAGCCCCGCGGCGTCGGAGTACGCGAATAGGATAGGCGGCAAAACGCCAAGCCTTCTGGGGTGTCAGGACCACACTCTTGAGAGTGTGGTGCATAACCTCGCGATACTCTCCAGCCTCGAGAAAGCAGCCGGCAAGGACTGAATGCAAACTTCCGTAGGCACGGCGGCGCAGGGTATGCAGCTCGGGCTGGTTCTCCGCGAATGCTTTCCCGTAGGCCCTCAACATATCCTTCGCCATAGCGTGAATGTTCGTGTGCATCCCGCCGCTATGAATCCGGTAACGGACTAGGACCTCCGGCACAAACCCCACACGATAGCGGCAAGCGATTCGGTAGTAGAGATCCCAGTCGGCGGAGGTAGAAAGCTTCTCGTCAAAACCTCCGACCTCACAAAATACAGAGCGCGGCACAATTGACGCGCTGCCCCCTCCAAGGATCACTGCACGATCGAGCAGCAGCATCTCCCGTGAAACCCATCCTTCCATGCCCTTGGTGTGCGTTCCGAGACTACAGCCTCTCCTATCGATCAGCTCCACGCCGCAGTGGACAAGACCTAGCATCGGCTCCTCGGAAAAATACCCCAGCTGGCGTTCCAGTTTCCTCGGCAACCACAGATCATCGGCATCTAGAAACGCCAGGATCTCCCCCGAGGCGACCGCAGCTCCTACGTTCCGGGCTGCGGCAACTCCCCGGTTCTGCTGTGCTATCCTATGGACCCTTCCAGAAAATCGACCAAGCACCCCTGCCGTATCGTCTCTGGATCCGTCATCGACAACAATCACCTCGTGTGGCGACACTGTTTGGCCAAGCACGCTCTGCAAGGCCCCGGCTAGGAAGGACGCATGGTTATATGTCGGCACGATGACTGACGTACTAGGTAACACGGGTCTGCGGCAACTCCTTAGAAGCCCGCTCGGTGCCGTACACTCGTAGCCCTGCGAGCCACCCTTTCCTGATATGGGCACCTACGAGGAGGTCATAAGACCTTTGTGCCCAGGCCGACTCTGGGGCGATCCTCTCGACGATACGAACCACACTAAAGGACACTCGCGACAAACGCCCAGATGCGACGAGCGTTTTTAAGGTCTTTTTTGCGATCAGAAGCCACGGGTCCGCGCCCAGCTTCACGGGACCATTCACGATAGCGATCTCGGGCTCCATGGCGCGATCGAGCAGACCACGGCGGCGCATAAACCGCACCGCGTCCTTCCAGCCGATCTCCTGCCTTACACAGACCCGCCTCAACGTAAGATCCGTTTCGATGTGTGTTGCTCTCGCTCGTCTCGTTACAATGCGCCGAACCCCTGCTTCCCGAAGCCTCACACCAAAATCCTGGTCCTCGCAGCTCGGAGAACGATAGCTAGTGTCAAATCCGCCCGACCTGATGTAGTCGGCCTTTGCTACGGAGAGATTCGCTGCCGTCAAGAAACCACCCTCGGAACCCTGATTAGAAAACTCGAAAAGCCCTTCGCCAATTGAAACAAGTGCGGCGTCCCGTGCATTCCTCCACGTTGCTACTGTTCTCTGGTACCATCGCTCAAACGACTTAGGTTCTGCCTCGATCTGCCAGTCGAAATCACACGTCACTGCAGCCGGTCCGATCTCGCGCTGAGCTTGAAGGTGCTCCCGGACGAAGTCCCTGCCGACGAGCATGTCATCGTCCACAAAGAGCAGGTATTCTCCTCGTGCCTCGCGCGCCCCGAAAGCCCGCGCGGAGGCGGGCCCACCATTCGCTTTCCGAAAACACCTGATAGCTATCTCGCTCGTCTGACTGTACTGAAAGGCGATCGAACAGACCGGTTCTGGTGAACCGTCATCGACTACGATAATCTCGTAGCCGTTTGACGGAAAGTCCTGTTGCAGAAGGGTTCTGAGCAAGATCCCCAAGCGCTCTGGCCGGCGATATGCCGGCACCACTATGCTAATGGCCAATGGGTCTTTCCGAAGACTCAATATGTCTGCCGACCTCGCTTCACTTCCTGCCGAGGACGTGCTCATAGATCCCTTCTTGGGCTCGCATCATCCGTTCCGGACTGAACATCGCCAGGCGCCCACGTCCGATCTCCCCCAGAGAATGAGCCAACCTTGAGTCCTCCAGTACCTTACGGATCGCTTGCGCGAGAGACTGGGGATCCCCAGGCGGCACCAATACGCCGGCGTCACCTACAAGCTCTGGTATCCCTCCAACGGTCGAGGCGACTATTGCCTTCCCGAGGCTCATCGCCTCAAGCAAGGCGAACGGAAAGGATTCCGCCAAGCTGGGCAGGACAACAATCCTGCTCAGGCCAATGAGCTCCGGGATGTCGCTCCGCTGACCGAGAAACCGAACGACATTGTCGAGACCTCGACGGCGCACCGCCGCTTGCATCTTTTCGCGATGGGGCCCCTCCCCAACTAACAGAGTGAGCGGTGCACCGCCGTTGGATTCAAGCCTCCCAAGTGCGTCGAAGAGAACGTGCTGTCCCTTCTCTTCGTGCAGACGCCCCAATACGAGACACACAGCCCGATCGCCGAGCGAAAGGTCTCGGCGGAGTCGGTCGATCGACTCAGAGCAGCTTTCCGGAAGCGGATCGATACCGTAATACACAGTCTCGACGCGCCGGCCAGGCACCCCCTCTGTCTCGGTCATGATCCGCCTGGTTGCTTCCGACACAGCAATGACCTTGTCTGCAAGACGGCCGCACCAAGCGTCGATCCAGGTGTGCACCCGCTTTCGCAGTCTCAAATTGTGATTGGTGTGATGCCGGGTAAAGATAAAGGGCACTCGTGCTACGCGTGCCGCAAGGAGACCAACCAACGTTGGGTCGAAACAGTGAGCGTGCAAGATGGAAACGCCCTCGCGTCGCAGAAGCCTCGCAAGCCGCCAAGTCGCCTGACCATACTGCGAACGACGGCTAGCTCCCAGAGCGAAGGTGGGCGTCTCCAGTTCTCCCATGACCTTCTGGAGCTGTCCCTCCGGCGCGAGCGAGCCTATCATGACCGGAAATCTACGATGGTCGTGGTACTGGGCGATGACACGAAAGTAACGCCCAGCCAGATTCGTATCAATCAGATGGCAAATGAGATAGCCCAAGCCCTCGTCTCACTGGGACAGCCAATGATCGCCTCACACCCCGCTCGCGACAGCCCGCACCTACAACAACGTACCTAGCTGATCTCCTGGGCGACACGAGGATCGCGGCGTCTTCGATCTCTAAACAGAGCGGCACGGGGACGTGCTCTCAGAAAGGCAGTCCGCTCGCGCGCGCTTTAATCTGCTTCGCGGACTCAAGGATCGACCGGCCGCTCCCTACTTGGTGAATTCAAACAGACCGCAGCTATACCGTGCTCCACCAAAGGCGGCCGGATTAACGTCCTCACAAAAGCGGCACTCGTCATCGACGACAGAAAACGAGACCAGTTTCAGATCCGAGAACGCGTCCAGCACCTTATCCGGGCCGAAGATTCGTTGCGAGTTGAACTCCACACGCTGCCGCCCGATAGGCACCGAAAAGTATAGCCGCCCGCCCGGCCTTAGAACACGAGCCAGGGCCGCCATTGCGTGAGAGCAAGCGTCGGGATCGATTGGATCGCCATAACGTCCCAGGCCGAAATGCTCAATAGCATGAAGGCTAGACAGCGATTCGACGCTGTTGTCCGGTATGTTCGACAAGTGGGTCGCATCTGCTTGGAGGACAGTCAAGCCCGGAACCTGCGCTCGTAGCGGTCTGATGTCGATGATTTCTACCGGCATGAAACAAAGGACGTGGGCAACGAAGCCCTCAATCAGGGATCCTACATCCACGTGCCTGTCGGGTTTGATAGCATGGATCTTCTTTGCCGCCCACATATCCTGGAAAAAATAGTGGCTTTGAATAGCACCGGCCTGCTGGTGGCGGTCATAGAGCATTGGCCGAACCGAGGAAATCTGAAACGGGAAGGGGCTCTTCCTCGCCAACCTCGCATATCGAATGGCGGTCCTAACAAAATACGGAGTCTCCACGAGACATGTATAAGCTCTTGCCACGTCGATTCCAACCAGTTGCAGGGCAGCACTAATCTGCCTCAATGCCCCTCTCGCTCTGCCGCCGGCCGGCGACACGCCGCCTACTCTGACTCCAGAACACCTGGCGGAACCTGAATAAAGCAGTTCACCTGGCCAGCAACCCTACCTCTTTCGCAGAAACAGTCCGGCGATCCTCTCTCTGTCCAACCCCAGCCAATGACGCAGTGGCCTCGTTAGCTCCAGAAATGTTCTGAGGCCAGCAACAGCTGCTCGCTTTATCATTACCGGCCAATGCCGATAACTCCGCCTTATTGCAGACGGCGCGAGTCGATGCGTCGCGTTTTCGACTGTCCCGATGTGATGCCACCCTCCAAGCAACTCCCGATTCCGTCTAGCCTCCTCCCCAAACCATACTCCCAGCTCTCCATCCGGATGATACGAATAGTCATGATTCTGGTGCACGGCCACGACAACCTCCGACACGTCTACCACACACATCTTCGACGCGCGACCATACCAGACTAACCAGCTGTCCCAAGCCGGCCGTCCGATCACAAAGGGCGGAATCTTCCCGTAGTAAGCGCCACGCCAAAACACGAAGTAGTCAATCCACCCTGGCGGCCGTTGTTTGTCCTCCCGTATTGCAAGTGCGCGCAGGCGTTGCTCCCAATCCGCACCCCGAAAATCTAACGGTTCCGTCACATTCAGATCCCATCGACGTCCAATCATAAGGAACCGTCGGCGCCACTCGCAAAGACGCTCAACGGCCTCGCGGAAGTCCGACATCAACACAATGTCGCAGTTCACGTAGCACATGATTTCGTTCCGTGCGATCTCCTGCGCACGGTCATATATAGGGCCAAGGTATTTCGTACCATACTGATTTCGCTGCACGTGTGGCTCGTGGCGAATTCCCAGCTCCCGAGCCGCCGCCACAGCCCCCTCGTCATCTCCAAAAAGGATTACCTCGGCCTCGGGATGAACCAGACCCCAGCTCCGAATGGCATTGCGCTGTATGACATCGATGTGCCCTCGAAAGGGCTTGGGCGTAGTGAAGAACGTAAGCATGTCAGCCTTGACCTACCCGATCACCTTCCCTTTGGGTCCTTCCAGCCCGACCTGACCCAAAGAGCAATCTGCCTCAGCCCTCACCCTTCGCTCTCGGACGATTGCGACACCGTGAAATCGCAGGGAATGTTCAAGGTCCCGGCCCATTCGTCCCTCCAGTGCGTCATTGGTGCAGTCGCAATCAACAACTCAGGGACACATTCCCAGTCATCCAAAAGTCGGTCCTCGTCAAATAGCGTCACGCGCCAACTATAAGTCGCCGGCCTCAGAGGCAACATTGGAAGCTTGTAGATAAACTCCTGCATGCCGCGGTCCAGGCGAAACCTATGGACCGCGGTTCCCCAAAGCAACCGACGTTCGTTATCGTAGAGACCGATCCCGTGCTGAACATTTGGGAGCACTTCATTTACCTCCACAACAAACTTAATCGCAACAGGACCGTGGCATCTAAGTACATTCGCTTGTGGAGATCGCGGCTCAACCACTTCCCACCGCAGGAACCGAGCCTTTACGCGCGGAGCTTCTGGGCGCTCAAAACCCACCCGGTAGCCAGCACTCATGGCGCGTTCGTACCCACTAACGACCTCGGGCGTGGGACCCATATCGCGAATGGACCCGGCGTCCAACCAAATCGTCCTCCCGCAAAGTCGGCGGATCTGATTCATCTGGTGGCTCACGAATAACACCGTACGGCCACCCCGTGCCACATCGTCAACTTTGCCGATACACTTTGACTGGAATCCTACGTCACCGACAGCAAGCACCTCGTCCACCAACAAGATGTCTGGTTCGAGGTGGGCCGCTACGGCAAATGCCAATCGTACGTACATTCCACTCGAATAGTACTTGACCGGCGTCTCAACAAACTTCTCCACTTCTGCAAAGGTGACAATCTCGTCAAACTTGCGACTGATGTCCCGTTTCTTCATTCCCAAAATCGCGCCGTTCAGGTAAATATTCTCACGACCGGTTAGCTCGGGATGGAATCCGGTGCCGACTTCCAGCAGCGATCCCACACGACCTCGAATATCCGCCCATCCCCTGGTCGGCCGCGTAATCCTAGACAAGATCCGCAGGATCGTGCTCTTCCCGGCACCGTTGCGGCCAATGAAACCGAGAATCTCTCCCTCCTGGACCTCGAACGATACGTCCTTCAAAGCCCAAATGTGTCCAGCATTGACGCCATCGCCGCAAACCTTCCCGATGATGCCGTTGCGGCGAACCGTCAGAGCGCGAGACAGAACGTCTCGCAGCGTCCGATAGCGCTCTCGCTGCCCGATATCGTATCGCTTGCTTACACTCGCGACACGAATGACCGTACGGCTCATGAACTAAACGACATCGACAATTGTCCCCTCCATTCGCTGGAAATAGAGCACGCCGCCAAAGAGCACTATCAACACAGTGACCACTGAAACACCTAGGAGTATCGGTAGCTGCCCTTGTCCCTGGATCGCCCACCGAAATCCCTCGATCACACCGGTTATCGGGTTTAGCCCATATAGCAATCGCCACCGCTCCGGCACCAAGCTGCTTGGGTACGCGACTGGCGAAGCAAACATCCAGCACTGAATCAAGAACGGCACCACATACCGGACGTCACGGTATATGGCATTCAGCGCCGACAACCAAAGGCCGATCGCGAACGCTGTAACTACCGCCAGCAAGAGAAACACGGGCAGGAGCAACATTGTGAGACCGGGAAACATACCATAGGCGAGCATCATGCCTACGAGGATCGGGGCGGCCACCGCGAAATCTACCAGACCCGACAAGACGGCCGCGAGAGGCAGAATGACGCGCGGAAAGTAGACCTTTGTGATCACTCGCTGGTGTTCAATGATTGTGTTCGTCACCTGCTGCAGCGCTCCGGAAAAATACGCCCAGGGGAGCAACGCGGCGTAGTAGAAGAGGGGGTATGGCAAATTGTCAGAAGGGAGCTTGGCAAGCGTGCCAAAAAACGCCGTGAAAATCAGCATGGTAAGCAAGGGCTGAATTATGCTCCAGGCGACCCCAATGAGGGTCTGCTTGTAGCGAACCTTGATATCCCGCCAGACTAGAAAGTAGAGCAATTCACGATGTTCCCACAACTCCCGCAGGTCTAGACCTCGCCAGCCGGAGCCTGGAGAAACTCTACGAGCGCCCTCCAAGAGGTTGACCTTGTCGCCGACCAAGCTCTCTATTTCCGCGCCATCCTTGCTCACGCCACCATGGCCAAGCATGATCTGATTGCCTCTCATCTCAGTTCGTCGTCGGCCACCAAGTCCGTCGAATCACCCGGCAGCAAGTCTTCAATCACCCTTTTGAGCAACCAGCGTGGTCGTTTCTGGAGGTAAACCGACGACATGGCGAAGTAGCCGTGCACCCGAGGCGACAGCGTTGCGAACGCGCTTCCACCTGCGAAAGCCATAGCGCAGGCCGACATCGACAGGCCCAACAGGCCGTCGCAATACAAATCCTGCCGAGCGCACAAGATTTTTGAGCGCGCCAGGAGAGAAATAGTTCAGGTGCTCCCACGGATTCAGCCCGCGGGTGAAACTTTCACCTTTCTCAACTGAGGCCAATGTGTTCCGTAGTACCTTGCTACTAAAGTTCGGTACATTCACACATAAGACACCGCCTCGAACAAGAAGCCTGTGACACGTTCTCAACACTTCGGCGGGGTTTACGACATGTTCCAGAACATCACTAAGTATGGCGCCATGGAACGGCCCTTGAGTTTGCAGCTCATCGAGATTCGAAGCGACTGCTATCCCAGAGCTACAAAGATAGTCTATGCACCGCTGGCTCGTTTCGAATCCGACACACCGGACCCTCGGACTGGATAGGGCCCGTGTGAGGGTCCCATAGCCGCAGCCGTAATCCAGAATCGCGAGCTTCTCTTCATGCGGAAAAACTGTACTGAGATCCTCTACAAAAAGCGCTGCAAGCCGAAACTGATGGGCGACCCATTCCGGCTTGAAAGATTCGAGCATTCCCTTTTCCGCTTCAATCACCCTCTCATACACTGCTTCAAGAAACTGCGGGTCCAAGACAAGGCCGGAGTACACAAACCGGCAACTAGAGCATTCAACAATTGGGAATGGTTGATCGTCACCTATCCCCAGAACTTGGCTGAAATCACGGCGATAGGTCCAGTTGAGATCGCAAAATCGCTTTGCAGGGAGTTGGACCAAGATCTCCGGCCCACTCTTGCCGCAAACTGGACAGTCCCGGAGTTCCACTGGCGGCCTAACTACAGCAATACCCATCCCATTCCGCGCACCTGATCCCCACTCACGGGGCTTCTGGACGTAGAGCGGGATGTGCCTCGTGTGGACCGGACGGTTGTCTCAGGGGCGTCTGCTATCACCCTTGGTCCTTCGCCCGTTATACTAGTCCGCATGGTGGTGAGAAGCGCTTCAGCTCCCGCCGCCGCCACGATCATCTATGAAACGGACACTGCTGGTGACGGGATCGAATGGCTTGATAGGCTCCGAAGTCTGCCTTTACTTCGCGGCTCGAGGCTTCACCGTCCATGGGCTGGACAATAACCAGCGAGCGTTCTTCTTTGGTCCGGCCGGGGACACCCGCTTCAATCAACGAAGGCTCCAACGGCTTGTCAGCAGTTTCCAGCACCACGAGGTAGATATCAGAGACCGGAGCGGCATTCAGCAGGTTCTTTGCCAGGTCAAACCGAACGTGATAGTGCACACTGCAGCTCAACCCTCTCACGACCTCGCGGCGACGATTCCATTCGACGACTTCGATACCAATGCGACGGGCACCCTGAACCTACTAGAGGCAGCACGGCGTTACTGTCCGGAGGCTCCATTCATCCACATGTCGACCAATAAGGTGTATGGAGATGCTCCCAATTCCATCGCGCTGAAAGAACTCGAAACGCGCTGGGACTATGCGGATGAAGCGTACGCCAACGGCATTCCAGAGACTTTCACAATCGACCAGTCCAAGCACTCGTTGTTCGGCACTTCTAAAGCCGCCTCGGACCTCCTGGTACAGGAGTATGGACGTTACTTCTCGATGCCGAGCTGTTGCCTCCGTGGAGGTTGCTTAACCGGCCCAAACCACGCGGGCGTCGAACTCCACGGCTTTCTCAGTTATCTCGTGAAGTGCAACATTGAAGGCAAGGAATACCGAATCTTCGGCTACAAGGGTAAGCAGGTCCGCGATAACATCCATTCCGAGGACGTCGCCGCGTTCATGTACCAGTTCTACCTCAATCCCAGATGCGGCGAGGTGTACAACCTCGGTGGCAGCAAGCTTAACTCATGCTCCATTCTCGAGGCCTTCGCGTTGACCGAGATGTTTAGCGGCTGCCGCCAGCGATACATCTACCTGGACCAAAACCGTATCGGGGACCACATCTGCTACTACAGCGATCTTCGGAAGATGACAACCCACTACCCAGGCTGGTCAATCACCCGGGATCTCTCTCAGATCATCAAGGAGATCGTCGAGTCCTGGCAAACTCGCCTACACTCTTGACGATGAAGCGACCCGACGGGGATCCTTCCCTCACTGGGGCAACTGAGCGAAGAGCAGCTAGAGGCTGGCGACTGCGGTCCCTTCACGCGAGACGGTTCGCTCTGAATCGCAGATAGGAAATGTAGGCTCGAACCGCTAGTATCTGGAGGAGGAGCTCCCCGCAGGTGGGCACACCCTCAGAGCCCGTCACCCCGGAGAAGTTCGGTACGAACCGCTTGCACTTCCACGTACTCTCGCTGTGAGACCAGTTCCTCGCGGCTGAGACGCTTCCCGTCCATCATCCAGCTGAGTCCGCATACTCGAGCCAACTCCCACAGCTCATCACCCCAAGTGGGGTCACTCAGCAACTTAGGATGGATCTCAACGGCCAGCGCTGGCCGACACTGCTCCATGGTGCGGCGGGCTCCCCTGAGGATCTCGATCTCAGACCCCTCCGCGTCGATCTTGATGCAGGCGACTTTCAACCTGTGAGCTGAGACAAAATCGTCTACGCTGACAGTCTGGACTGTCGTGCCGAAAGCCGCGCTTTCTCCAGCCACCAAGCTATTACTGTTGCACACAGGCGTTTCAGCACAATAGAAGAGAGCCTGGCCTGATGCGCTGCTAACCGCCTCAGGTCGAACGGAAACGAGATGCTGGCAACAGTTGAGCTTTACAGTTTTGACAAGCGCAAGCCGAGTATCAGCGGACGGCTCGAAGCTGAAGACCTGGCCGGAAGGTGCGACGCAGCGCGCCATCACAACCGTGAAAAGACCGAGATGAGCGCCGATGTCTAAGACGTCCGAGCCAGGACCGCAGTGGAACCGGAGAAAGCTGTGCTTGGCGGGTTCATAGATCGATGGGTAGTATCGGCACCAGGGTACCGGGAAGCGTATCGCCTCGCCGTTAATCCTTCGGAGGATTCCGCGGTGCGCCGTCAGGGTTTCAATGAGGGGGTAAGCCGCCCTTCTCGCCACGTATCGAAGCCACTTCCGCGCCAGGCTGGTGTCCTTGGTCTTCTTCTCTCGTCGATCTTTGGCGCCTACGTCATTCACGGGCGAATCGCCCAGCAGGTGATTCCGATGCCCATCCCAATACGCTTCCCAAGGGATAGCACCCCATTCAAACCAGCACGCTCGAACCTAGCTAGCCCGCCGTCGCCAGCTGGCAGCGGAATGTTGCCACCGTACAGTTCGAACTGGAATGGCCGAAATCCCATACGACCAAGTAGCCGCTGTAGGCTGAGCGGACAAAAGCCCACGACGTGATAAGGAGGGAACGTCGGGCTCAGGTTGATGACCCAATCGGTTCTGCGTAAGCGCAAGTAAGCATTGCCAATACGATTCAGTAGGGAGCACTCGTTCGGAACGTCAATAAACACTAACCCGCCGCGGCGCAAGGCCCCTCGCACCTTGTTGAGGGCTTCAATAGGTTCATATAGGTGCTCAAGGACCCCTGCCAGAAGGACCACGTCGTAGGTTTCTCCCAATGTGTCTACGTCTGCGAAAGGCACGCTCTTAACATCGATGCCATGCTTCTCGCGTGCGATCCGCGCGAACGGTTCCGTCATCTCTATTCCACGAACCCTCCATCTCCGGTTGGCGGCGCCACGAAGTAGTTCGCCCCGCCCACAGCCCACTTCCAGCATTCTCCCCGGCTCTCCAAGGACGGATTCTGCAAAGGCAGCCAACCGCTCTCCCCGCAAGACCTTTTCTTCAGAATCATGATCATGAAAATAGTCTTCTGGCGACCATTCAGCATACGGGTTGAAGTTCGGCAGAAGTGTTGGGCGCTGATACACGCCGTGACACTCCGTACAGCGGACGACGTATGTCCGTATGCCCTTCCCTTCGCGTTGCGCCGGTCCGCCACGTGCGCCCAGCAAGCGCGTTGCGCTGGACCCACAGATCGGACAGGGCCGATACTCAGCGCGCCATTGTGTCACGGTATTTGCGACATAGTCTCGACAGCGCTTTAGTAGCGCGGCCTCGCAGGCTAAGCCCTGTTCGATTCGCCATTTCATGGCACTGGAAACAATGGGCCTTGTCCTGACGAATCAAGAGTTCCCCAACTCTCGTTCGTATCCAATAACCCGCTCCAGCATGTCCGGCAGATCCAGCACCGGCTGGTACCCGATCAGCCGATGGACTTTTGAGATATCGGGCGCCCGGCGCGGCATATCTTCGAAGCCGGCCTCGTACGCCTGTTCGTAGGGCACGAGGACAATCTCCGACGTGCTGCCAGTCATCCGCTTGACCAGCACCGCCAGTTCGTAGATCGAGATCTCCTTCGTATGGCCGATGTTGAAGACTTCGCCATGTGCCTTCGGGTGCGCGATCAGGGCCATCATCGCGCCCACCACATCGCCCACCCACGTGAAAGACCGGCGCTGGGTTCCGTCGCCGTAGACCGTGATGGGATTACCGGCCAGGGCAAGGCGGACGAAGCGCGGCACCACCATTCCGTACTGACCAGTCTGCCGGGGGCCGATGGTGTTGAAGAGCCGCGCGACGACCGTGGGCAGCCCCTTCTCCTTGTGGTACGCCCGCGCCAGGAACTCGTCGATCATCTTCGAGGCCGCATAGCACCAGCGGGCCTTGGAGGTCGGCCCCAGGATCACGTCATCGTCCTCGCTGAACTTCGGCTTGTCGAGCTTGCCGTAGACCTCAGAGGTGGAGGCCAGCAGCAGCGGCCGGTGCTTGCGGGCGGCCAGCTCCAGGATGAGCTCTGTCGCCTTGATATTGGTCTCGATGGTGTAGACGGGCCGCTCCACGATCAGCCGCACGCCCACCGCCGCGGCCAGATGGAAGATCACATCCGCGCGATCTACCAACTCCAGCATCAGCGAGCGGTTCATCACGCTGTCGAGCGTGTAGGCAAAGTGCGGGTGGCCCTTGAGATGGCTGATGTTCTCGATGCTGCCGGTCGAGAGATCGTCGACCACCTCCACGGTCCATCCCCGCTCGAGGAGGGCTTCCGACAGGTGCGATCCGATGAAGCCAGCTCCGCCGGTGATCAGCGCTCTAGACATGTTGGCCCCCGTGGTGATCTCTCGTTACGGCAAGATGGGCAGACCGGTTGGGCAGGCTCGACCGTTCGGTTCTGGAATCGGTTCTGGAATCGATGACGGCCTTCGAGTCAGAGCTCGAAGCCGAGGAGAAAGAATTGACTCGACCGATCGACCGGTGGGGAAGAAGTGGACCTTCCCGATTGCCGCCTGCACAGCTCCGCCCTCTCACTTACAGGGGGTAGCTAACGCTGCTTTAGCCCTCTGGAAGTAGCGGGAAGTACAGCACAATGCAAGCGCTCCTTCAAGGACGTTGTTGTGCTTACGGGGCGAAGGGCGCCTAAGAGCCCGCCTGGATCAAGGGCTTCGAGGGGTTCCGTAGGGAAAGAAATTTCCCAGGTGGGGCTTGCTGGGGGGCCGATGACCCCAACCTCTGGGGTTCACCGGAGCAAGAGCCGGTCCCCGCCGGCGGCCGTCGCACGGAGACACGCGAAGCCGTGGGCCTGGACGCCGCTCATGAGTGGAGTAACACGCGTGCTCGGCGTCTGTGGGCCGATACGAGAACTGTGCAACCGCCACGCCTTGGGTACTCCCTGCGCGGCGCCGCGCGAACCCCGCGTCGGGTCCCCGACCGGATCAGATGCCCGGGTTGGCTTTATTTCGGCTGTTGGTGGTGGCGCTCCGGCCTCTCGGGTGCGTGCGATCCATCACCTCGAGCAGGATCCGTCCTCACGGATCTTGTCGAGTGCGGTCCTCATCGCTTCGGCCACCTTCACGACGTGCGGCTGGAACAGGTGGCCTTCGTGGCTGCCCGGCACCTCGTACACGTCAACACCGGAACCCGCCAAGGGCCCCCAGCCGAGATACGGGTCCGCCCGGAGTCCGACCGGTTGCTCCTCGGCGCGAAAGAGGGTGATCGTGCCGGGGTATGGCCTGACTTCGTACATTCGTGAGGCGCGCAGATAGTGCGTCCCTTCAGCGTTCTCCACCGCGCGCGGCATCGGCTGACCGAGGGCGCGCAGCGTCCTGTCGGCGACCTGCCACAGTCGACGAGCCAGCAGCATCCGCGCCGCCCGAACCCGGATCTTGACGTATTCGACTTTCTTAGGAAGGGCCAGATTCCAGATATGTCGCAGGTGACTCTCAACGCGGTGAAGGCTCGACGGAAACGTCCTATAGCCCGGACCATACGTGTCGAAAAGCGCGAGCATGCGGACATCCTGTCCCGCAGCGACGAGTCGCTGGGCCATCTCGTACACCACCAACCCGCCGAACGACTGCCCGGCCAAAAGGTACGGTCCCTTTGCCCGCAGCGCCTGAATCTCCCGGACGTACGCCTCGGCCATCTCCTCGACTCGCTCGTGGCGCTGCCGGCGTCCGTCGAGCCCCCGCGCACGCAGTCCGTACACGGGCTGGTCGGAGCCCAGCAGCTCGGCCAGGTCTCGGAAGACCAAGACGTCGCCCCCGACCCCGTGGACAAAGAAGATCGGCGGTTTGCTCCCCTCGCGTCGGATCGCGACGAGCGACGACCACTCCGCGTCCGCGTCGGCCAACGCGATCAGTCGCGCGAGGCCCTCGATCGTCGGCGCCTGAAAGAGGCTCGCCAGCGGCAGCTTTCTGCCGAACGCTTTCTCCACTCGATCGAAGAGCCGCAGGGCCAGTAGCGAGTGCCCGCCGAGGTCGAAGAAGTCGTCCGTTACCCCGACCCCTTTCCGGCCAAGCACGGCTTCCCAGATCGCGATCAGCTCGCGCTCGACGTCGGTGCGCGGCGCGACGACCCGGGCCCCGGCAGTCCGCCGCGCCTCGTCCGGTCGCGGCAGCGCCCGACAGTCGAGCTTCCCGTTCGGCGTCAGCGGCAATTGATCCAACCACACGAACGCGTTTGGCAGCATGTACTCCGGCAGGATTTCCGCGAGCCGCATACGCAGGGTCGGCCCGTCGGGCTTCTCTCCGGCCTGCGCAACCAGATACGCCACCAGCCGCCGGTCACCCGGTGTGTCCTCTCGCACACTGACCGTCGCCGCGCGAACCTCGGGGCAGTTGCACAACGCTGCCTCGACTTCCCCCAGCTCGATCCGGAAGCCGCGCACCTTCACCTGGCCATCCGCGCGGCCGAGCAATGCCACAGTCCCGTCCGGCCGCCATCGCGCCCGGTCGCCGGTCTTGAACAGTCGGTCCGCCGGCCTCCCGCTAAACCGGTCGACGACAAATCGCTCTGACGTCAGCCCTGGCTTCCGCAAGTAGCCACGGGCCACACCGACGCCACCGATGTGGAGTTCTCCGGGAATCCCCACGGGAACCGGCTGGCCGCGCGCGTCCAGGATATAGATCTGGGTGTTCGCGATTGGGCGTCCGACGTTGTCCACCCCACCAACCTCTCGTCGCGCCCAGGTTGAATAGGTCGTCGTTTCCGAAGGACCGTAGAGATCGTTCACGTGTTCGGCTGATGTCGTTTTGAAAGTCGCTTCGACCAGCGACTGGTGAAACGGCTCTCCGCACACATTCACAGTGCGAACCGAAGGCGGTAACCCACGCCCCTGAAGCAACTCCGCAAGTACCGATGGCACCGTATTGATCAGCACCACGTCCTTTGCCGTGCATGGAGACCATAGATCCAAGGCGTTCTTCACCAGCACCACTCGCCCACCCCAACTGAGCGGCCCGAACATTTCAAACACGGACAGGTCGAAGCAGATGGAGGTGGACGCCAGCACACCGGACAGTTCCGCATCGCTGAACGACTCTCGCACCCAGTGCAGGAACGACACGGTACTCTGATGCTCGATCGCCACCCCCTTTGGCTTGCCAGTGGACCCGGAGGTGTAGATCACATAGGCCAGGTTGGCTGGTGTTACGCGGCTCTCCATTGGACTCGCGGCGCCTTGCGGAATGGCCTCGTCCAGGTACACGAGATGCGCGACGCCCTGTCCAACATTCAAGGCTCGCTGTGTCACCAGCACGGCTGCTGCGGCATCCTGCAGGATGAATTCAATCCGTTCCTTCGGATACTTCGGGTCGAGCGGCACATAGGCGCCGCCCGCCTTGAGGATGCCGAGCAACCCAACAACCATCTCCACAGAACGCTCCACGCAAAGCCCAACAAGAACATCCGGCCCAACGCCGAGGGATCGCAGGTGATGGGCCAACCGATCAGCGCGGGCGTCGAGTTCCCGGTAGCTCACCGCGTGGCCCTCGAACACGACGGCCACCGCGGCCGGCGTGCGCCTTGCCTGTTTCTCGAACAACGCGTGAACACATTTGTCACTCGGATAGTTTCGTTCCGTCTGGTTCCAGTCCACCAAGATCTGCTGTCGCTCGGCTACCGTCAGCAGTGGAACGTCCGACACGCGCTGATCGGGATTGTCCGCCACGCTCTCCAGGATCACGCACAGGTGCTCCAGCATCCGTTCCACTCGCCCAGCGTCGAACAGGTCCGTGCTGTATTCGGCCGTGGCCATCCAACTGTCGGCAGACCGTTCGATGCTCAGCGACACATCGAACTTGGCCGTGTGCGAGGTGACGAACCACGGCACGGCTCGAATTCCAGACAACTCGAGCACCACCGCCGGGACATCGTCCATCGCGAAGGTCGCCTGGAACAACGGCGTTCGGCTCGCATCGCGCCGGACCTGCAGTACTTCCACGAGCCGCTCGAAGCGCATCTCCTGATTCGCATACGCCTCCACCGCGGTCTCCTTCACACGCCGTAACAGTTCGCGAAAGGTGAGGGCGCTCGAAAACGTGGTCCGCATGACCAGTGTGTTGGCAAAAAACCCGATGAGCTCCTCCACTTCCACGAGGCGCCGGTTGGCAATCGGCACGCCCACGCTCACATCGTCCTGTCCCGTGTACCGGTGCAACAAAACCTTGAACGCAGCGAGGAGGATCATGAACAGCGTCGCGCCCTCCTCCTGCCCCCGCGTCTTCAGCGCGGCCGTCAACCCGGGATCCAGCCGCCGCGAGCAGCGACCTCCGCGGAACGACTCGGTCGCGGGTCGGGCCCGGTCGGACGGCAGGTCCAGCGGCTCGGGTTCCCCCGCCAGTTTCGCTTTCCAATAGGCGGTCTGCGCTTCCAGGGCGCCGCCCTCCAGCCAGTCCTTCTGCCACGCGGAATAATCGGCGAACTGAACAGGCAACTGGCGAACCCGCCCCGGACGCCCAATCGACAGCGCTTGATACGCCTCGGACAGGTCACGGTAAAAATTGGAGCGCGACCAGCCGTCGCCGAGGATGTGGTGCCAGACCAGCAGCAACACGTGCTCGCCGGGCTGCAATCGCACCAGCAATGCCCGAAACGGCGACCCCGCGGCCAGATCAAACGGCCTGCAGGTCTCTTCGGTCAGGCTCAACTCAGCCGATGCCCCGCGAGTGTCGGCCGGGATTCCTTCGAGACTGATCTGTTGCAGTTGAAAGTCGCACGACGCGGCAACGCGCTGATATAATTCGCCCTTCTCCATCGCGAAGCTCGTGCGCAGCATATCGTGCCGCTGAATCACCGTCTGGAACGCTGCCTCGAGCCATACGACGTTCAATGGGCCGACGAGGTGAAAGGCGGAAGGCACGTTATACACCGGCGACTGCGGAGCATAGTGATGGAGAAACCACATCCGTTGCTGCCCGTGGGATGCTGGATAGATTGAGACGCGCGGCCGTTCCTCAACGCGTAGCGGTCGGGCCTTGCGAATGACGTTCGATTCGCCGGCGAAGGCCGCTTCAGATTTGCCTTCGCCAAGCCGGCGGACCAATAGTGCCCGCTGGTTGGCGCTCAATCCGGCCACCCGTTGCTTCAAGGCAGTGGAGTCTGCCTTCGCCAGAACGTTCACTTCCTGATCATCACCGGCTGGGCGTTCGGGAAGCCGCACGTCACAGCTCCTCGAGCATCTTGGCTCGTTCGTCGGGAGGCAGATTCTCCAGTTCTGCCGCCAGCGCGTCGATTTCGGCTTCTCTCATCAGAACTAGCTTGGCGGCGAGCAGCGCGGGGGTTGGCCACCGGAACATCGTCGGCACGGGTATCGTGAATCCCAGGATGTGCTGGAGGCGGGTCAGTACCTGCGTCGCGCGCAAGGAGTCACCGCCAAGGGCAAAAAAGTTGTCATTCCGGCCCACCTTCCCGCAGCTCAGTACCTCGCAAATCGTGCCCGCTACCAGTCGCTCAGTGTCCGAGGCCGGCGCTTCGTAAGCCACCGCCAGCGCCGCCGTCAGATGGTCAGCCAGTCCGATCCGTTGAATCTTTCCCGTGGGCCCCTTAGGTACGTCGCTTACGAAGATGATCCGCCTCGGCACCTTGAATGTCGGCAGCCGGTCGAGGGCGAAATCGCGCAACTCCCCCTCGCAACCCACCGCGTCCTCCCAGAGCACCACCGCCGCCGCGACGTCCTCCCCGAGCGACGGATGCGCCACGGCAAACGCCACCGCCTGCCGCACTCCCGGATACGCCAGCAACACCTCCTCAATTTCGCGCGGCGCAATCTTTTCACCGCCGCGATTGATGAGGTCATTGAGCCGGCCGGTGATGAAGAGGTAGCCATCCTCGTCGAGATAGGCCTGATCGCCCGTCCGAAACCAGCCCCCGCCAGACGCGGTGGCGCTGGCCTCCGGATCATTCGCGTACCTGCGGATTACGTTCGGCCCTCGGATCGCAACTTCGCCTATGCGCCCGCCGGCCAGCGTCTCCCCCGCCCCGTCGAGAATCGCCACTTCGGGTCCGGCTGCCATTCCTACCGAGCCCGGTTTCCGCGCGCGTGGCGGCAGCGGATTGCTGGCAATTTGATGCGCTGCTTCCGTCATGCCGTACGACTCGATCACGGGAACGCCGAACGTCCGTTCCAATCCCGCCATCACCAGCCGCGGCAACGCGGCGGACGAAGAACGGATGAACCGCAGCGAACTCCGCACCGGCCGGACCGGTAGACCTTGCACGTGGGCCAGGATGGCTTGATGCATCGTCGGCACGGCGGAATACCAGCTCGCCTTCCAGCTTTCGAGCCAGTCTGGAAATCTCTCTGCGTCGAAGCCTCGCGCGCAGACTGTGCTGCCTCCGCTGCCCAGCGATGCCAGCACGCATGCGACGAGGCCATGAATGTGAAACAGCGGCATCACGTTGAGGCATCGGTCACCCGATTGGAGTTGCAGGGTCGCTCCGATGTGCCGGGCGGAGGCGAGCAAATTCGTGTGTGTGAGCGCCACCCGCTTTGGATCGGCAGTCGTGCCCGAGGTGTGCAGCACGAGCGCGACATCGTCCGGCTCCCCTAATCCAGCGGGTGCGGCGAGGGGGCGGGAAACGCCGGACGAACGGAACCGGCCCGCCCCGCCTTCTGTCGGGATCAGTTCGATCACTGGCACTTGGAGCGAACCCGCCGCCGCCCGCGCCGGCGAATCACTGCCCTGCGGAAGAATCAACGCCCGTGCCTGCAGATCCTCCAGGTAATACACAAACTCCTTCTCGA
>Ga0075433_10000293_pt1 | contig 29857 bp, 30 predicted proteins | sample RhiMethybrSRZTD2_FD_75299 | JGI IMG/M metagenome (GOLD analysis project Ga0075433, IMG submission 75299) | Populus rhizosphere microbial communities from Tennessee, USA - Rhizosphere MetaG P. TD hybrid SRZTD2 | ecosystem: Host-associated > Plants > Roots > Rhizosphere > Soil | place: USA... | reverse complement strand
GACCGCGGTCGAGCAGGACGGCGGGCCGGCGCGATTCGTCTTTTTCATCTGCGCGCAAAAATGGCTCCTCGCCGGCGATCGCGTCGGATGGCGGACGCCCGCCATCCGTTTCGAGATCTGGCGCGCGGAAGATTTACTGTGGGAGGTCGCGGCGCGCGATCAGCATTACGGCACGGAAGAGATAACGTATGGGATCGTTCCCGATGGCTTCGAGCAGCGCACGCCGAAGAATAACCGGCCTGCGCCGGAGCTGACGCCCGGCGAAGCCTACAAGGCGGTCGCCGTAGCGAACGGCTACGGGATCACGATTTTCACGTACGAGCGCGAATCGGATAACATTCCGGCTTGCGAATAGCCCGGCACGATACGAAGGACCGCTATGAATTTCTACCCGGCTCAGCCGCCCTCCCCTCCCTTGACCCCTCCGAAGAAAGCGGGATAACATCGTCGCGAGGCATAAGGCAGCGGGCATGCGGGCATGAGATAGGTGTGAACTTAAGGCGCAAGGCGCGCGGGAGGCTTCTACCATGATGCAACGGAGTTTACGGCTGGCGGCGGCGTTCGCGATCGCACTCGGATGCGCGGCGAAGGCGCAGGCCGCCGATCAGGCGGCGGCGGTGAAGGAAGGGAAGGTCGTGGTCTATTCCTCGACCGATTCGGCGAGCGCCGAGCCGCTGCTCTCGGACTTCAAGAGCCAGTACCCCGGCATTCAGGTCGAGTACAACGACTTGAACACGACGGAGATTTACAACCGCTTCGTCGCCGAGGCCGCGTCCGGCGCCGGCACGGCGGATTTTCTCTGGAGCTCGGCGATGGACCTGCAGTTCCAGCTCGTGCAGCAGGGCCACGCCCAGCCCCACAATTCGTCCGAGCTGGCGCATCTGCCCAAATGGGCGGTGTGGCAGAACCAGGCCTTCGGCACAACGTTCGAGCCGGTGACGATGACCTACAACAAGCGGCTGCTGCCGGCGGACGCGGTGCCGGCGAGCCATGCGGATCTCCTCCGCCTGCTGAAAGAAAAAGCCGCCGTCTATAAAGGCAAGCTCGCGACCTTCGATCCGGAAAAGAGCGGCGTCGGCTTTTTGATGATGACGCAGGACCTTAAACAGTTCCCGGGATTCTGGGACCTGGCCAAGGCGATGGGCGGCGTCGACGTCAAGGTCTACACCAGCACCGGCGCAATGCTCGAGAAGGTGAGCTCGGGCGAGCACACGATCGCGTACAACATCATCGGCTCGTACGGCCTGCTGCGCCAGCAGAAAGACCCGTCGATCGGCATCGTCTTCCCGAAGGATTATCTGCTCACGTTCTCGCGCGTCGCCTTCATCCCGAAGGGCGCGCGCAACCCGAACGCGGGGAAGCTCTTCCTCGACTACATTCTCTCCAAGCGCGCGCAGACGATCATGGCCAACAAGGCGCTGATCTATGCGCTGCGCGACGACGTCGAGGGACAGGCGACGGCGGCGAACCTGACCAAGGAGTTCGGCAAGGCTTTGAGGCCGATCGAGGTGGGGCCCGATCTGCTGACCGCGCTCGACAAGACCAAGCGGCTCGATTTTCTCAAGCGCTGGCAGGAAGCGTTGAAGAGATAAGAAGTTTCGAGTTTCGGGTTTCGAGTTCTAAAACATCGCAACCGCGCTACCCTCACCCCTCCCTCTCCCTTAGAAAGGGAGAGGGCAAAAAAGGAACGGGAGAGGGCGGCAGAGCGCGAAGGCTTTTTTTATTCCCTCTCCCTTGGCAAGGGAGGGGGCAAGGGTGAGGGTGAAATCCCTGAGCCTAATGGGCGCCACCGAGGAGCCGTGAAACTCAGTTTGCCGCGCCTCGCGGTGGGTGCTGCGGTCACGGCGGCGGTCCTCGCGCCGCTGGGGCTGCTCGTCTATCAGAGCTTCCTGAGCGCGCCCTTCTTCGACCGCTCCGCTAAGCTCGGCCTCGAGGCGTACGAGTACGTCCTCACGAGCCCCGATTTCCACCGCGCGTTTTTGAGCTCGTTCATGGTCTCCTTCGGCATGACGGCGATCGCGCTGCCGCTCGGCTCCCTCCTCGGCTTTCTCGTCGCGCGCACCGACCTACCGGGGAAAAAATGGCTCGAGCCGTGGCTGCTCGTGCCGGTCTTTCTCTCGCCGGTCGTGGTCGCGTTCGGCTACGTCGTCGCGGTCGGGCCGGTCGGCTTCTTCTCGCTCTGGGCGAAATCGCTCTTCGGCCAAGTCCCGTGGAACCTCTACACGCTCGCGGGCGTGATCGTCATCGCGGGCCTCACGCACGTGCCGCACGTCTTCATCTACGTCTCCGCCGCGCTCCGCGGCCTCGACCCCGCGGTGGAGGAGGCCGCCCGCGTCACCGGCGCGGGGCCGTGGAAGATCGCTTTCACCATAAGCCTGCCGCTCGTCAAGCCGGCGATCCTCTTCAGCGGCGCGCTGGTCTTTCTCCTGGGCTTCGAGCTCTTCGGCCTGCCGCTCGTGCTCGGCGACCCCGCGGGCCTGCTCGTGCTCACGACCTACTTATATAAATTGACGAACCTGCTCGGCGTGCCGTCGTATCAATTGATGGCGGTGGTCGCGGTGTCGATCGTCGCGATCACCTTCCCGCTGGTTTACTTCCAGCGCCGGATGATCGGCGCCGCCGCGCGCTACGCGGTCATCGGCGGCAAGGGGCGCGCGTTCCGGCCGCTGCCGCTCGGCGCGCTCCGCTGGCCGATGACGGCGATCGTCGTGCTGTGGCTCCTCTCCGTCGTGGTGCTGCCGCTCGCGGGCATCGCGCTGCGCTCGATCGTGCGCAACTGGGGTGAGGGCGTAGTCTTGAGCGAATCGCTGACGCTCGACCACTTCCGCGCGCTGCTCCAATATCCGAATCTCGTGCGCGGCATCTTGAATACGCTCTGGATCGGCGCCGGCGGCGGCGCGCTCGCGGTCGCGGTCTATGCGCTGATCGCGCTCACCGCGCACCGCGCGAAGGGTCTCTGGCCCGCCTGGCTCGATTACCTCTCGCTCGTGCCGCGCGCGCTGCCCGGCCTGGTCGTCGGCCTCGCGTTTTTCTGGCTGTTTTTATTCTTCAAGCCGATCGCGCCGCTGCGCACGACGCTGGTAAGCCTCTGGCTCGCCTACAGCGTCGTCTGGTTCGCCTACGGCCTCAAGCTCATCACCGCGACGCTGATGCAGGTGACGCCGGATCTGGAGGACGCGGCGCGCGTCACCGGCGCCGGGCCGGCGCGGGTCGCGCGCGACGTGACGCTGCCGCTCATCCGCTTCGGTCTCATCGGCAGCTGGCTCCTCATCTTCATGATGTTCGTGCGCGAGTATTCGACCGGCGTCTACCTGCTCGGGCCGGGGACCGAAGTCATCGGCTCGCTGATCGTCGCGCTGTGGGGCACCGGCGGCCTCGATCTCATCTCGGCGCTCTCGGTCGTCGAGGTGGTGATCGTCGGCGCGGCGCTGCTCGCGGCGCTGAGACTGGGGGTGCGGCTCGATGCCTGAACTGGTGGCGGAAAATATCGCGAAGCGTCTGGGCGGCAACGAGATTCTCCGCGGCGTGTCGCTGAGCCTCGAGCGCGGCGACATCCTCGCGCTGCTCGGCCCGTCGGGGAGCGGCAAGACGACGCTGCTGCGCTCGGTCGCCGGATTGGAGCGACCGGACCGCGGCCGGATCACGATCGGCGGCAAGACCGTCTTCGACGCCGAAAAGGATTTGGAAATACCCGCGGAGCGGCGCGGTCTGGGCCTCGTGTTTCAATCGTATGCGATCTGGCCGCACCGCACGGTTTTCGAGAACGTCGCCTACGGCCTCAAGCTCCGGCGCATGGCGGGCGCCGAGATCAAAACCAAGGTGGACGGCATACTCCAGCGCCTGGGCCTCGGCGGCATGGCGGCGCGCTATCCGCATCAGCTCTCCGGCGGCCAGCAGCAGCGGGTCGCGCTCGCGCGCGCGCTCGCCTACGGCCCGCCCGTGCTCTTGCTGGACGAGCCGCTGTCGAATCTCGACGCCAAGCTCCGCGAGGAGGCGCGCCACTGGATCCGCGAGATCATCAAGGAGACCAACGCCGGCGCGCTCTACGTCACGCACGATCAGACCGAGGCGCTGGCGATCGCCGACCGCATCATGGTCCTCGACCAGGGCATCGTGCAGCAGGAGGGCAATCCCGAGGCGATCTACGCGCGGCCGGCGAGCCCGTTCGTCGCGGAGTTCGTCGGCAGCAACAATCGGCTGCCGGGCACGATCGCGGGCAGCGACGGGCGGCGCGCGCGGCTCAGCGGCAAAGCCTGGAGCCTCTGGGGGGAGCTCCGCGCGGCGAAAAAAATCGGCGACGACGCGCTCGGCGTCGTACGCGTCGAGCGGCTGCGTATCGCGAACGGCCCCGGCGAGAACTGCCTCAAGATGACGCTCAAGTCGGCCTCGTACTTGGGGGAGCGCTGGGAATATCTTTTCATCGCCGACGGCCTGCAGCTGCGCCTGTGGGGCAGCGAGCCGCTCGCGCCCGGCGAATACTGGGTCGCAGTGCCGGCCGAGGCGCTGTGGCTGTTTTGAATCGGGCCGTATGCCAACCATCGAAATTCCGCCCGCGTCGCAAAAGCGGCTGATCGAGCTCGCGCGCGCGAGGCTGGAAGATTTCGTCTGCGACATCGAGCGTATGCCGGAGACGATCGACGATCCCTATCTCGTCACTGCAGATTACGGCGCGTTCGTGAGCCTCCACCGCGGCGGCGAGCTCCGCGGCTGCATCGGCACCTGCTTCCCCACCGCTCCCCTTTACGAGACGGTCATCGAAATGACCGAGGCGGCCGCGTCGCGCGATCAGCGCGTCGCGGCGATCGCCCCGGCGGAGCTGGCGCATATCGAGATCGAGATTTCCGTCTTGAGCCCGCTGTTTAGAGCCGACGATCCGCCGGCTCTGGAAATCGGCAGGCACGGCCTCTATATCTCAGGCGGAGGCCTGCGCGGCGTCCTTCTGCCGCAGGTGGCGACGGAGCACGGCTGGAATATGGACAAGTTTTTGGCGCAGACTTGCGCCAAGGCGGGCCTGGCGAAAGACGCGTGGAAGCGGGCGGAGACGGAAGTCCTCGCCTTTACCACGCTGATTATCAAGGAAGAGCGATGAGACGGCGGGCGTTTCTCGGCCTGACGGCTGCGTTTCTGTTATTACCGCGGCGGCTCGCGCAGGCGTTCTGCAACCCGGCGCTCGTGGAGCTCTTCGGCAAGGGGCGCGCCCTGGTGCAGGCGCGCGGCGGCCGCGCGACGCCGCGCCTCGGCAGCTACTTCGTCCAATGGTTCGGCCATTCGAGCTTTTTGATCCAATCGGGCAGCGAGACGCGCGTCGTTACTGATCCCAATCTCGACGTCACGCCCGGCATCAAGGCCGACGCCGTGACCGTGAGCAATGACCACATCACCCACAATAACGTCGGCGCGGTCAGCGGCGATCCGATCATTTTGCGCGGCATCACCTTGCGCCAGACCTGGAATCCGATCAGGACGACGGTCAAAGACATCGCGATCGTGAATCTCCCGAGCCAGCGCGGCCCGGCCTGGGGCGCGGTCGCCAATTCCATCTTTATCTACGAGATGGGAAGCCTCTGCCTCGCCCATCTCGGGAATCTGGGGCACCTGCTCACGCCGGAGCAGGAGAAGGTCCTCAACAGGGTCGATGTCCTCATGACGCCGATCGACGCGATGACGAACCTGGGCTTCGAGGACGTGCTCAGGGTCATCGAGCAGGTCAAGCCGCCGATCGTGATCCCGATGCATTACGACATCGAGCGCCAGGCCGAGCTTTTCGCCGGCTTCGCCAAGGCGCGCTATCCGGTGCGCCAGATCGACGGTTCGCGCCTCGAGCTCAGCCGCTCGGCGCTGCCCGCGTCCACCCAGATCCTCATCCTCAAGCACCCGCGCTCGCCGTTTTCCTTCGAGTGAGAAAAACCGGCCGCGCGGGGGTTTCTCGATTTACTTCGCCGATCATTGGTGATATAAAATTGAAGTTTTCGCTCGTGACGGAAGGACTTGACCGTGGCTCCGATCGATAACGACTTCTTTCGCCGCCTGTTGAACGAACGCAAACAGGAGCTTTTGACCGAGGCGGGAAAAACCGTCGACGGCATGGACGCCGAGGGGAACTTTCCCGATCCGACCGACCGCGCGGCCCTCGAATCGGACCGTAACTTCATTCTCCGCATCCGCGACCGCGAGCGCAAATTGATCGCCAAGATCGAGGAAGCGCTCCGACGCCTGGAAGAGGGCAACTACGGCGTCTGCGAGGAGTGCGGCGATACGATCGGAACCGAGAGGCTGAAAGCGCGGCCGGTCACTACGCTCTGCATCGAGTGCAAATCGGCCCAGGAGATCGGCGAGCGAAAGAACCGGGCGTTTTGACCATGGCCTTGAAGGTTAAGAAGGCTGTCATCCCCGTCGCCGGGCTCGGCACCCGGCTTCTGCCGGCGACCAAGACCATCCCCAAAGAGATGCTGCCGATCGTCGATACACCGGCGATCCAGTATGTGGTCCAGGAGGCGGTCGACTCGGGTCTCACCGAGATGATCTTCGTCACCGCTCGCGGCAAGGACAGCATCGAGGATCATTTCGACTTCGCGCCCGAACTCGAGCAGGTGCTCGAGCAGCGCGGCCAGGTCGAGACGCTCGAAAAGCTCGTATCGATCTCCACGATGATCGACATCGTCTCGGTGCGGCAGAAAAAGCCTCTCGGTTTGGGGCACGCGGTCCTTTCGGCGCGCGATCTCGTCGGCGATGAGCCCTTCGCGGTGCTTTTGTCCGACGATCTGATCGATGATCCGGTGCCCTGCGTGCGGCAGCTGCTGAACGTTTTCGAAGCCAAGGGCGAGTCGGTCGTCGCCCTGCGCCGGGTGCCGCGGCCCGATGTCCGCCGCTACGGCATCATTCAGGGACGCGAGATCGGCGCGCGCACCTACGAGATCGACGGGATGGTGGAAAAGCCCGATCCCAACGACGCGCCGTCGGAGCTTGCAATCGTCGGGCGCTACGTGCTGCATCAGGATATTTTCAAGTGCCTGGGAAACGCTCGCCCCGGCAAAGGCGGCGAGATTCAGCTGACCGATGCGATGGCGGATCTCAACCGGCAAAGAAAATTTTACGGCTACGAGTTCACAGGCGAGCACTATGACGTCGGCGACAAGCTCGGCTTCGTGCGCGCGACCGTCGCCTACGCGTTGAAGCGGCCTGATCTCGCAGGCCAGCTGCGCGAGTTTTTGCGTGCGATCGGATAAAATTGGGGCAGTAGCTCAGTTGGGAGAGCGTCGCGTTCGCAACGCGAAGGCCGTGGGTTCGACTCCCATCTGCTCCACCAAATGTCCAAGTGTAAAGAATTCCTCTTTCCGGAGGTTTTTACCTTCGGGAGGAGGAGTTCTTTGCGCTAGAGGAAGCCGGTAGGTCAGCGTCACTGTTTCTCCGCGTACTCTCACTTCTTTCAGAATCTCTCTTAAAAATTTCTTCTTCTCGCCGATTCTGTTTCCCGTAGACGAATTTGCATGCCATGTACGTAAGCTTGCATTAAGGCAGAGAACTAAGAGCCGAGCGGGAGAGCTTCTTAGACGCAAGTGGAACTAGAGAAGAAACGGGGTTTCGACTCACGGGTATTTCCAATACCCGCTGCGACATCATACTGTTATGGAAACATCGGTCATTCCTACCTAGCGAGGTTCTAACTTCCTTTATGAACCTCCACTTTTGAGCAGCCGACGTACTTTCTTCCCCTGCGGAACGGCGGTCTGCCTTTTTTCTTTCCGGTGCGAACTGTCATCGAAATCGAGTTAAAGCTATTTTCTCGACTTTCGACTCACGCAAGTCGACATTCCGACTTTTGACGAAAGGCCGACATCTACTTTTTTTGACTGCGGCGATTTTGTCGAGTCGCGACTTTCTATAATGCTTCTGATTCACAACACTTGTTATTCATCGCTGGCTCGGCTACGACATCGCACGATAGTTGCGCGCGTCTTCGAAATAACCGCGTTGAGATCAGAATGAATGACGACACGGGTGGCGGCACAGGGAAAAGCGGCGAATCGGGCGTGCCCAAATGGCAACGCAACCGACCGGGGCTAGTGCTGCTCACGAGTCACTGGTTGAGCCGGCTCGGTTTGGTCCTCGCGATTACGGCTACCAGCACCTGGCTGTTTTTCCTCCCGTCCGAGGTACAGGGGCATGTAGAAAATCCGTACAAGGGCGTTGTCATCTACCTCATCCTGCCGTTCGTTCTTTTTACGGGATTTGCCCTGACGGTAGCTGGGATAGTGCTCGGCCGGCGGAATATTCGCGAGCGCCTGGAAGCCGGGGTCGTGGACCGCAAGACGGCGCTGCACCGACTGATCGTGTTCCTGGTGATCACGATCGGGGCCAATCTTCTGATCGGGACCCAGCTCACTTACCGCGCTGTGGTGTACATGGAGACCCCACAGTTCTGCGGCGCGGCGTGCCACGTGATGCGGCCGGAGTACGTGGGGCATCGGGATTCGAACCACGCCAGTGTGGTGTGCGCCGAATGTCACATCGCGCCTACCGCGGGCGGATGGATCGACGCGAAAATGAACGGGACGCGCCAGCTCTGGCAGGTCCTCACGAACAGTTACCCGCGGCCGATCCCATCCGCTCTCGAATCCGATCGGCTTGTACCGTCCAAGGACACCTGTGAGCACTGTCACTGGACGGAAAAGATCTTCGCGACGCGTCTTCGCGTCATCCCCAACTATAACAGCGACGAGCAGAACTCCGCTTCGTACAACGTCCTCATGATGCTCGTGGGGGGCAGCAAGATGCAGGGCATTCATCACGCGCACTTCTCGGGCGGTTTCGAGATCCGCTACGCGACGTCCGATGCAAATCGGCAGACGATCCCCTGGGTGGAGCGGCGCGACACTCGGACCGGAGAAACCAAGACCTATCTCGCCAAAGGGTCGACCGCCGAGCAGGCGCGCTCAGGGGGTCTTCCCAAATACGCCATGCAGTGTGTCGATTGTCACAACCGCCCCACCCACGACTTCTCGCCGCCGGACCGGGCTGTCAATGTGGCGCTCGCGCTTGGACAGCTCCAGGCCGACCTTCCATTTATCAAGAAGCAGGCGCTGGAGGTGCTGCAGGCGAATTACTCGAGCAGCGCGGACGCGGCGCAAAAAATACCGGCGGCGATTGAGTCCTACTACAAACAGAACTATTCGCAGGTTTACGCGCAGCGCAGAGCCGACGTTCAAACGGCGGGGCAGGCGATCCTCGCTATATACAACCGCAACGTCTTTCCGGACCTGAAAGTGACATGGGGCACCTATCCAAACAACCTCGGGCACACGGACTCTACCGGCTGTTTCCGCTGCCACGATGGGTCGCACACGACGGCGGACGGCAAGGATACCATCAGCCAGGACTGCGGCTCGTGCCATCAGCTCTTGGCCATGCAGGATCCGTCTCCGGAGGTTCTTAAAACTCTGGGGTTGTGGGATCGCATTGAGGCGCTGAAAGGGCGCTGACCTGGCGGATAACGAAACCCCTTAACGATTTGAAACAGAGTGGAGTTCGTTTCTTTAGAAAGTAGGCGATGTCATGTTCAGCCCCCCTGACTCCCCCAGAGTTCTCGAAACGATCGACGAGCGCCTCATGCAGTGCGGCGTCAGCCGGCGCGCGTTCCTGAAGTTCTGCTCCGCGCTGATGGTCGCTGCGCCGTTCGGTCTGCAGATCACCGATTAAGAAAACGCCCGAAGCCGTCGCCGAAGGACTCGGACAACTTCCTGACGAACGTCATGGAGCGTCACGAGAAAATGGCCTGGATGCTCAGAGCCTTTCTCGAGGGCAAGCGACACTGAGGGGCCGTTCACCTTAGAGCGGAGCTTCAGTTCGGAAAAAGTTCGGAGTGCCATCCGGCGATCAGCATTCCTAAACGGCGGGTGAAGCCCCCCTCCCGGATGTAGACGCAGCCACAGTAGGCGCATATCAAGGCGTGGCCGTGCGATGTGGCGATTTCCCGCCGGGCTTTATGCGAGATATGGTTCAGCTCGATACCTGTAACCTCCCGCTCCCGGGCTGTGCTGCCCGCGCATTTGTCGGGACAGCCGTGTCCGCCAGAGGACGCAACGTTCTTATCATTCATATGCATGCGATCTCCTCGTCATGTTTCAGTAGTTGTTCCATTTTTCCGCCAGCCATTTCAGCGCGCCATCAAAGTCATAGAAGGCGCGCGCCTTGAAGCCGCGATTGGACGCGCCGGATGCCACGATCAAGAGCTGGCCGTATTGGTCGAGGTCGCGGCCGCAAACTAAAGCGATCTTGTTGTCCATACGTAGACCGGCTTGGACAAAACCCGCGGCAATGGCATTGATATCCGACTTGTCGAGATCCCAACGGGCTTTCCGCAAGTCGAAAACGGCAGCGCCGTCGAGTGCAACGAAGGCTTCGCCCACCCGTCGCATCATTTCGCTGAAATCCGCGACGTCGAGAGATCCTTCGGCGGTGGCCAGCAAGTAAAGTGTGGTGTCATCCGACCAAACCCATTGAATGTATGCATCCATTGTCAGAAGTGTCCGTGTCTTTCTCATAAAAACCGTCGGACAAAAAAACAGCCGTCCTGCCCACCCCGTTGGAGAGGCGCGCTGCGGACGATCGATAATGCAGATTGGGGGATTGGATCTAGCGGTGTTACAGTGAAAATCTCGTCGCGGCGCGCCCTTATCTACCCGCACAAGCAGATATAAGCACGCGGCGCGGTTCTCGTCTTGACATTCGGCGACAATCCATTGACAGCAGCACCGAATGGACGCGTTTTCTTCTCGGCGCCTCCGAGGTCAGCGCATTCAACCGCGCCTTTAAGCCCTGGATCGGTTCGACACCGGTGGAGCACCGGCGTAATAAACGGACGTCGGAGTTTGAAAATTGCCGGAGGGTTCGTTGGTGACCTTGGGAGAAGAGATTCTTCGTTAGCGGCAGCTCCGCTGTCAATACAATTGCGGCGCCTCCGCCTCCACCACAAATAAAAAAGCCGGGGGTTTCGCCCCGGCTTTTTGAATGCTGATTGGGAAGTCCTCAGTTGAACTGATCGCCAGCCGGCATCTCGCCGAAAAGCTCCCCGCGCTGCCAAGAGGGTGCGAAGCGCCGGCGAATCATCTCGATCAGGAGGACATTGCTGAGCGCGAAAGCTTCCACGGTGTCCTGGCTACGTTCGAAGGCGAACTCGCTCGCCGCCTTCCTCAGGCCGCAGATCGTGGCCTCCATCTCGGTACGCACAGGCTTCATATCTTTCTTTACCCCTCTGCACCGTTAGACGACGGAGAGGCAAAAAGGTTCATAGGGGGCCGCCCGGAATTAAAAGAACGCGGTTTTACCTTCATTGCCTTAGGAGTCTCTACTATATTAATACGTTGTCTTCGGGTCTGGCGGATTCATGCACCACCTCGCGGGGGTCTTTATCCTCGCGCAGGCCCACGAATTTGGCGTGGCGGAGGTGATTCGCCTCCGTCCAGTCGGTGAACTCGACCTCGGCGATGAGCTCGGGCTTGAGCCAGCGGCAGCGCTTCATCGCGGCGGCGGTCAACGCCTCGCCGCGGCGTGCCCCTTTCTTTTCGGGCAGGTTGGCGAACGGACAGCGGTCGGTCTCGAGACCGTTGAAGAGCGCGGCGACCTCGCGCTTGACCCGCGGCACGAAGCCGTTCTTTATCTTGCCGACGAAAAGCAGCTTGGCGTTTTCGTAGTAGCCGGCGAGGAGCGACTGGAAGCCGTCCGCGCCGCGGATGTAGCCGCCGATAACCAGCTCCTGCCCCTGGTTGATTCTATATTTCATCCACGCGCCGCTCCTCCGGCCTGGCTCGTAGCGCGAATCCTTACGCTTGGCGATGAGCCCTTCGAGGCCGAGCCTGCCGGCGGCGGCGATCAAGTCCGCGGCGCTGCCGGTAAACGTCTCCGAAAGCCGCACGGGCCCGCCGAGACGCGCGGCGACTGCCTCCAGCAATCTCCGCCGTTCATCGAGCGGTACGCCGAGAAGACTGCGGCCGCGGTAAACGAGAATGTCGAAGATGTAATAATGAATGTTCGTACGCTGCGCTTTACGGCTCTGCAGCGCGCTGAAGGCCGGACGGCCGGCGTCGTCGAGCGCGACGATCTCGCCGTCGAGAACGGTTCCCCTGTCGAGCGGCGCGAGCGCGCGCGCGACCTCGGGAAACGTCTCGTTGAACGGCCGGCGGTTGCGCGAAAAGAGCTTCGCCTCGCCGTCGCCTTTGACGGCGAGACAGCGGTAGCCGTCGAGCTTGATCTCGTAGAGCCAGCGCGCGCCGTCAGCCAGCCGGTCGACCGGGCGGCACTGCATCGGCTCGATGAACTCCGCCGCCTTTTCCGGCAGCGCTGCGAGATCGATATCGGCGGCTTCCGCCGCCGGTTTCTTTCCGCCGCCGCGGTTGCTCTGCCATTCGGCGTCGCGCGCGGCGGCGATCGCCGCCATCGACCGACCGGTGAGCGCCGAGGCGTCGTCCTGCCGCGGCGACAGCGGCTTCGTCGCCGTGCCGGCTTTGATCAAGAGCCAGCTCTGTTTCCTGCCGTCGCTCTCGCCGCTCCGCACCAGTACCCATTCGCCCTTGAGCTTTTTTCCGGCGAAGCGGACGTGGAGCTTCCCTTGCCAATAGTTGCCGTCCATCACCTCGTAAGTTCCGATGTCCCATACCATCACGGTGCCGCCGCCGTACTGCCCTTCGGGGATGATCCCCTCGAAGCGTGCGTACGCCATCGGGTGATCCTCGGTCGCCATCGCGAGGCGCTTCTCGCCGAGCTCGTACGGCGGCCCCTTGGGCACCGCCCACGATTTCAAGACGCCATGCATCTCCAGGCGCAAATCGTAATGCAGATGGCTGGCGTCATGCTTCTGCATGACGAAGAGCCGGCCGCCTTCAGCTTTCTTTTTCGGCCGCTTTTTCACTGCGGGGGGCGGCTCGGGCGTCTTCGCGAAATCGCGCTTCTCGCGATAGGTCGCGAGCGACGCGTCGCTCGCGTCCCGGCGCGGCCGCGCGCCGCCGCTGCCCTGCAGCGCGAGAAACGGCTTGGGCAGCTTCTGCTTGAGCTGCAAAACTGGCGCGAAGAGATCGCCCGATTTTTTCACGCGACGCAAACACTCGTCGGGCTCGAAGAAGAAAGCCGCGGGATCGCCCTTCTTGAGCGCTTTTTTGAGCTCCTCCCACGAGATCGGCAGCGCGACGAAGGGCCGCTCGCGCTTCGCGCGCAGCGAATAGACCGCGACCGTGGATTTGCGCGCGGTGTTCTGACTCCAGTCGACGAAGACTTTTCCTTTCCGCTTGACCTTGGCCATCTCGGAGACGACGAGATCGGGATGGTCGCGCTCCAGCGCCTCGGCGATGCTCTTCGCGAACGGCTCGGTCGCCTCGTAAGTTACCGTGGTATTCAGCGGCACGTGCAGATGCATGCCCTTCGAGCCCGAGACCTTGACGAACGATTTAAGCTTCAGGCGGCCGAGCAGCTCGCGGATCATGAGCGCGACCTCGCAGGAGGCCAAGATGTCCGTTCCCTCGCCGGGGTCGAGGTCGAAGACGACCATCGTGGGAACGTCGACCCGCGGCGCGCGCGCGAGAAAGGGATGGATCTCGAGGTTGGCCATGTTCGCCGACCACACGAGCGCCGCGAGATCGTTGATCAGGACATAGCGTGTCATCGCCTCGACGCTGTTCCGCGGCATGGCGAAGGTCGGGATCCATTTCGGCGTGAACGCGCGCGCGTTCTTCTCGTAGAAATGCACCCCCGTGACGCCGTCGGGAAAGCGGATGCGCGTGATCGGACGGTCCTTGATATGCGGCAGAAGGTGGCGCGCGATCCGCGTGTAGTAGTCGATCACCTGCCCTTTGGTGAAGCCGTTCTCCGGATACATCACCTTGTCGAGGTTGGTGAGCTCCAGCTCTCTGCCGTCGACGCGCAGACGCCGCTTCTCCATGTCTAATGCATACCGCATTTAGCGGCGCGGGCGGAAGGATCAGGTGATTTCTCGAAGCGTGTTACGCACAGCTCGGTGCACAGGCGTATTTATAATTGTTAGCACGGCTCGGGGATAGACCCGTCTTGGCACCTTCCTCAGCCGGTTTAAAATAGTAGTTGAGAACGACTTTGAGTGGAAAGGAGTAATTCAGAGACATGGAGAAGATCCAAAAATCGATTGAAGTCGAGGTCCCGGTCCAGACCGTTTACAACCAGTGGACGCAGTTCGAGGAGTTCCCGCGCTTCATGGAAGGCGTGAAGCAGGTGCGACAGCTCGACGACAAGCGGCTCCACTGGGTCGCCGAGATCGGCGGCAAGGAAAAAGAATGGGACGCGCGGATCACCGAGCAGATTCCCGACCGCAAGATCGCTTGGCAAAGCGAAGCGGGAGAATATACCTCCGGCACGGTCACCTTCCAGCCGGCGGGCGGCACGCGCACGCGGGTCAATCTCGAGCTTAGCTACGATCCCAAGGGCTTCGTCGAGAATACCGGCGATGCGCTCGGATTCGTCTCCGGCCGGGTGAAAAACGACCTCGAGCGCTTCAAGAAGTTCATCGAACACCGCGGCCAGGAGACCGGCGCCTGGCGCGGCACGATAAAGTCATAAACCAGTCAAAATAAAAAAGGAGGCAAAGATCATGTCGCAAAATCGGATAAAGCTTTTGACGCTGGCCGTCGCGCTGCTCTTCGGCGGGAGCCTAGCGTTGGCGGCCGATAAGCTATCGATGGGCGATAGCCGATTCATCAAAGACACCGCCAACGGCGGACTGGCGGAGGTCGAACTCGGCAAGCTCGCGGCCGAGAAAGCGGCGAGCCCGCAGGTGAAAGAGTTCGGCAAGAAGATGGAGCAGGACCACAGCAAGCTGAACAAAGAGCTCCAGCAGCTCGCTTCGACCAAGAACCAGCAGATCCCGGATAAGCTCGAAGGCAAGCAAAAATCGACCTATGACCGCCTCGCGAAGCTTTCCGGCGAGAAGTTCGACCGCGAGTATATGAAGACGATGATCGACGACCACAAGACGGACGTCGATAAGTTCAAGAAACAAGCCGACAAGGCGGACGACGCGGACGTGAAGAAGTTCGCGGCGAAGGCGCTGCCGACCTTGCAGCAGCACCTCGAGCTGGCGCAATCGACCGGCCAGCAGGTGGGCGCGGCGACGCAGGACGGCGGGCTCAAAGGACTCGTGGAAAAGGCGCAGGATAAGGTCAAGCGCTAAGCTTCTCGCGACCGAGTATTCGAGCCGCGGGCGCGCAGCTTCGGTTGCGCCGCCCGCGGCTTTTTTATTGGCTTATTGAGCGGGAGCGGGGTTGACCAGAAAGAGCCAGGTGCCGATCTGCTCGGCCAGATGGACCGAGCCGTCTTCCAGGTTCTTGAGCTCGTATTTGATCGAGTACCAGCGGCCCTGGTTGTCGCATGTCCCGTCGAGGACTTCGTAGCGGTGGAGGCAGTTCTCGACCGCCACATCCTGGCCGAGGGCAAAGAAAAACGGATGGCGGTCGTTGCCGAGGTCGCTCAGTTTGATGATCATTGCGCGAGCATATCGCGGCGGAGGGCCTGGCGCAATGGGGCGGCGGAGAATCCGCGCTCTCCTCGGTCATAAGATCCGGCGTTTCCCGAGCGCTGCGCGCACCTCCTCTTTCTTCTGGCAAAGCGCGTTGTTTTTAGTTATTAGTATCTCCGCCCGAGAGGTTCTAGGGCGGGGGTATTTACGCGAGGTCGCATTGCTGGAATTTTTTGAGAATCCCGAACTTTTAGCGCGGTGGTTCGGCATCGTCATTCTCGATCTGAGCCTCGGTGGCGACAACGCCCTGCTCATCGCGATGGCGGTGCGGACGCTGCCCCAGCGCGAGCAATTCCTCGGGCGCGTCGGCGGCACGCTGGGCGCGGTCGCGCTCCGCTTCGCTTTTATCGCCATCATCGTCGAGCTGCTCGCGATCCCTTTTTTACAAGCAGCGGGCGGCCTCGTGCTTATCTGGATCGCCGTCAAGCTGCTGCGCCAGGAGGCGGGCGGCGACGGGCGCGAGATGCGCCACGGGACGACGTTGTGGGAGGCGATCTGGATCATCATCGTGGCCGACCTGGTGATGAGCCTGGACAACGTGCTGGCGGTGGCGGCCGCCTCGCACGGCAATCTGGCGCTGGTGATCTTCGGCATCGGCCTTTCTATCCCGATCATCGTCTGGGGCGCCGGTTTTCTCGCCAAGCTGATGAACCGCTTCCAATGGATCGTCTGGATCGGCGGCGGCGTCCTCGGTTGGGTCGCCGGCGAGATGTTTCTCGACGATAAAGAGATCCACGAACTGCTCGATCCCTGGTCCAACATTCTCCGCTGGATCGTGCCCGCCATTCTCGCCGGCTCACTCGTCCTGCTCGGCTGGTGGCTTGCCCGGCCGATCGAAGAAGAAGAAAAATCCCTGCCAGCGGACGGCTGCTAGGAAACAATCAATGGGTAATTGGATTTGGGTCGGCTCCGCGGTCTCGCTGTGTCTGCAATGGGTCGGGGTGCACTTTTTCGCGACCGACCTGCCGCCGTGGGCGAGTGCGCTCGCGAGCGGGGTCGGCATCTTCGGCGCGGCGTTCCTGCTCTCGTGGGCCTCGGAGCTCGCGCAGCTCGATATTCCCCAGACGCTCGCGCTCGCTTTTCTCGCCCTCGTCGCGGTGCTGCCCGAATACGCCGTCGATATGTATTTCGCCTGGATGGCGGGAAAAGATCCGCAATACACCGCCTATGCGACGGCGAACATGACCGGCGCCAACCGCCTCCTCATCGGCGTCGGCTGGGCGGCAGTGGTCTTTACGTTTTGGCTGAAGACCCGAAGGACCTCCTTCTTGCTCGAGCCCTCGCACAAGATCGAAATCTTCTATCTAGGGCTGGCGACGCTCTACTCGTTCACGATTCCGGTCAAGGAGCGGCTCGACTGGATGGATGCGGTCGTGCTGATCGCGATCTTCGTCTTCTACATCCGCGCGGCGTCGCGCGCGGCGCATGTCGAGCCGGAATTGGAAGGGCCGGCGCGGATGATCGCCGCCTGGGGCGTAGCGCCGCGCCGCGCGATGACGATCGCGCTTTTTCTGTTGTCGGGCTTGACGATTTTCATCGCGGCGGAGCCGTTCGCGGAGAGTCTCCTGGCGACGGGCCGGAGCTACGGCATCGAGGAATTCCTGCTGGTCCAGTGGCTCGCGCCGCTGGCATCGGAGTCGCCGGAGTTCATCGTCGCAATTCTCTTCGCGCTGAAGGCAAATCCGGGGGCGAGCCTGGGAACGCTGCTCTCGTCCAAAGTCAATCAGTGGACGCTTTTGATCGGCATGCTGCCGCTCGTCTATATGTTGTCCGCAGGGGAAATGAAGCCGATGGAAATGGACGACCGCCAAGGCGATGAAATTTTTCTTACCGCGGGGCAGTCGCTCTTCGCCGTCGCGGTGCTCGCCAATATGTCTTTTTCTCTGAAGGAAGCGGCGCTTCTCTTCGGCCTTTTCGCCGCCCAGCTTTTCGTCCCCGACCCGCGCTTCAGAACGCTTTTCTCATTCCTCTATATCGCGCTCACGGTCGGATACTTCCTGCTGCAGCGTGGGAATCGACAATCTTTCCTGGCGCTGTTTAATCCGCGCGCAAAATAATTTTCTGCGGGTTTGCATTCAGTCGGCCCGCAGCGGCGGCTCGCCGTCGAGACGCCAACCTGCGGCGCCGTATTCGAGGCGGACGAGCCCGCCCGGCGCGACGTGATATTCCCGATAACGGTTAAGCGGCGTGTCGAGAATGCGGCAAACCACGGCGAGAATCGGGAAGTTGTGGCTCACGACGACGAGCGTCTCGTCGTCGCGGTGGCGCGCGACGATGCCGCCGAGCGCCACCCAGGCGCGCCCGTCCACTTCGATAAGCCGCTCGCCGCCGGGGATGACCGCTTCGGCCGGGCGCTCGCGCCAGTCGCGGATAAAGTCGACGTGGAGCGTTCGAATCTCGGCGAACGTAAGCCCTTCGAGCGCGCCGTGATCGAGCTCGCGGAGGTTTTCTTCGATCCGCGCCGTGAGCCGGTGCGGGCGGGCGACCGCCGCAGCGGTGTCGCATGCGCGCTTAAGATGGCTCGAATAGATCGCCGAGATTTTTTCCGTCGCGAGCCTGAGCGCCGCGGCCTCGGCCTGCTCGCGTCCGGCGGCGTTGAGCTCGACGTCGGTGAGCCCCTGGCATTTGCCGGCGAGATTCCAGTCGGTCGCACCGTGGCGCAGGAGAAAAATCCGCATCAGTCGCCGAGCCGCCTCAACGCGAGAGAAATCGTCGAGCGCGCCGGCTCAGCTCTCCTCCAGGAACGAGGGCTCGATTTGGATGCGCGAGCGCGCCTTCAAGTCGTCGACGAATTTTTTCACCATCGCCTGGCGCTTCGCCTGAAGCGCCTGCTGGACGCGATCGTCTTTTTCCTTGTCGAAGCGCGCCATGTCCGCGGGCTGGCTGCCCTTGAAAACGAAGAGATAAATAGTGCTGCCCTGAAAGTAGGGGCGGTCGGCGACCGGATTGGCGGCGGAGATCGCGATGCCACCGGGCTTGACGTCCGCGAGCGCGCCGACTTTGGGGATTTCGGCGTCGCCGCGGAGAAACCAGCCCGTCTCGCCGGTCTGCAGACCGTTCGCCCTGGCGACGGGCTCGACGCTCTTCTCTTTCTTGAGCTCGCCGAGGACGCCCTTGGCCTTTTCTTTGGCGATCTCCAGCGCCTTGGCCTCCCTGGCCTTGCGCTCGACGTCCGCGCGGATCGTCTCGAGCGGCGGCAGTGCCGGCTCCTTGCGCTCGACGACCTTTAATAAATAATAGCCGTTCGGCGCCTCGATCGGCGCGCCGACCTCCCTCGCCCCGAGTGAAAAGGCGCTGCGCTTGAATTCGTCGAGCGCGGCGATTTCCGGAAACGTGTCCGAGGCGCTGAAGAGCGGCGTCTGTTTCGCCGCCAGGCCGCGCTCTTTGGCGAGCAGCGAGAGCTCGCTCCCCGACGCCGCCTTTTCCCGATCTTGATCGGCGGCGCGCACCGCCTCCATCTTTCCTTTCGCCGTCTTGAGGGCTTTGATGATTTCCGGCGCCGCCTCCTTGAGGTCGGTCTTTTTTTCTTCCTTCACGTCTTCGACTTTGAAGACGTGATAGCCGAGCGGGCTCTCGAGCACGCCGCTGACCTCGCCTTTTTTGAGCGCGAAGACCGGCTGATCCAACATCGGCATCAGTTGCCCGCGGCTCACCCAGCCCAAATCGCCGCCCTGCGCCGCGCCTTGATCCTCGGAGTACTGCTTCGCCACGTCGGCGAAATTCTTTCCCGCGCGCGCCTCCGCCAGAGCCGCTTCCGCCTTGGCGCGCGCGCCGCCTTTCTGCGCGGCGTCCATCCCCGCCGCGCGCACGAGCACATGGCGCAGCTTCAGCGCCCTTTTCTGCTCGAAGCGCGCCTCGCGGTTGGTATTGTAGTAATCCTCGACCTCTTTCGCGCTCACTTCGGCTTTGCCGGAGAACTGATCGAAGGGATAGAAAACGTATTCCACCCGGACCCTGAGCGGCTCGGTAAGCGCGGACTTGTTGCGGTCGTAATAATTTTTTACTTCCTGATCGTTGACGGCCGCTTGCGAGAGAAAGTCGGCGGCGCCGAGGCGGATGAACCCGAAATTGACTTTTTCCTGCTCGAACGCGTAGCGCTCGCGCACTTCGGCTTCGGAGACGCGCGCCGAGTCCTGGATCACGTCGAGGAGCTTTCGCATCAGCAACTGCTCGCGCTGCTCGTCCTCAAATTGAGCGGCGCTGACGCGGTTGGCGCTGAGCATTTGCAGATAGCGGTTCTTGCTGAAGCGCCCCTCGATCTGGAATTCCGGCGCACGGCCGATAGCGCTCATGAGCTCGTCATCGGAAACCGTGAGCCCGAGTCTGTGGGTCTCCTGAATGAGCACGCGGCGGTCGATCATATCCTCGATGACCTTGCTCTTGAGCTTCAGGCTCTTCATCGCCTCCGGCGAAAGCTCACCCTTCAGCATGTTGCGGTAGATGTCGATCATTTTCTGGTACTGAACGGCGAAGTCGCGCTGGTTGATCGTCTCGCCGTTGACTTCGGCGACCTTCTCCGCGCCGGGCTCGCGCAGGTTGCGGCCGCCGTAGAACGCGACAAAGACGATGACGATGACGCCGAGCAAGAGCGTGACGACCCACGATCTTTTTCTTTTCCGTAAAACGTCTAGCATGAAGCGAAGGCCTTTCCCCGAACGGCGCGGTTAAAACTTTTTCATATTAAGGAAAGGGACCGGTCATTGCAACCGAATCGCCCGCCGGGGGCGAATCCCGCGGTCGGCGAAATGTTAACTTGCTTGGCAGCGCCAAATTTGTTATTTTCTGTCAAATTCCCTCAAAATTCCGGGTTAAAGGAGCCTCTCTTTTTGCATGTTCGATTCCCTATTTAGCCTGTTTTCCAACGACCTGGCCATCGATTTAGGAACCGCCAACACGCTCATCTACGTGAAGAACGAGGGCATCGTCTGCAACGAGCCTTCCGTCGTGGCGGTCCAGCACAAAAACGAGCGCGGGGGAAAGAAGGTCCTGGCGGTCGGGGCCGAGGCGAAAAAAATGCTCGGCCGCACCCCGGGAAGCATCGTCGCGATCCGCCCGTTAAAAGACGGCGTTATCGCGGACTTCGAGATTACCGAAGCGATGCTGCGCTATTTCATCCGCAAGGTCCAGAACCGTCACAGCTTCGTCCGCCCTCGCATCATCATCGGCGTCCCTTTCGGCATCACCGAGGTAGAAAAAAGAGCGGTCAGGGAATCGGCGACGTCCGCGGGAGCGCGTGAGGTGTATTTGATCGAGGAGCCGATGGCGGCGGCGATCGGCGCCGGGCTCCCGATCACCGAGCCAACCGGCAGCATGATCGTCGATATCGGCGGCGGCACCACCGAGGTCGCCGTCATCTCGCTTTCCGGCATCGTCTTCTCGCGCTCGATCCGCGTCGGCGGCGACAAAATGGACGAAGCGATCGCCCAGTTCATCAAAAGAAAATACAAACTCCTGGTCGGCGAAAGAACCGCGGAGCTGATCAAGATCACCATCGGCTCGGCCTACCCGGGCGACGAGATCCAGACGATGGAGATCAAGGGACGCGACCTCGTCTCCGGCGTTCCCAAGACGGTCGTGATCACGGACAAAGAAATCCGCGATTCACTGGTCGAGCCGCTGAACCAGATCGTCGAGGCGGTGCAGATCTCGCTCGAGCGCACGCCTCCGGAGCTCGCCTCCGACATCGTCGATCGCGGCATCGTGCTCGCGGGCGGCGGCTCGCTGCTCCGCAACCTGGACATGCTCATCCGGGAAGAAACCGGCCTGCCGGTCGTTCTGGCCGATGATCCCCTGACAGCGGTTGTGATGGGCGCGGGCAAGGCGCTGGACGAAATCTCCTTGCTGAAGGAGGTCGCCACGTCCTAGGGCGTCCCTATGCCCGATCGACCGTCGAGCGGGGGATAAGAGTTCGATGCTTTCTTTCCTTCGCCGCAATCAGGTTCTTTTCAGCGCGTTCCTCTCGGTTCTCCTATCGCTTTACATCATCGCACCGGCCGCCAAAGGCCAGCACCGCGCCGATCCGATCGGGCCGCTCCTCATCGCCGTCATGCGGCCGTTGCAGTCGGGCATTCAAGCGTCGTTTTTAGGCATCCGAGGGTTTTTTATGAATTATGCCGCGCTCCGCGGCGTCGCCAACGAAAACGAGCGCCTCAAGGCGCGCGTCCGCGAGCTCGAAGGAGAAAAGAGCAGGCTGTTGGAGGAAGAGGCGACCAATAAGCGGCTCAGGGAGCTGATGGAGTTCCGCTCGGAGTGGGCGCCGAAGTCCATGACCGCCTCGGTCATCGCGAACAGCGCGAGCACGTACTTCCACACGCTCATCATCGATAAAGGCAAAAAGGACGGCGTCGAGAAAGGCATGGCGGTGATCTCGGCGCTCGGCGTCGTCGGCCAGGTGGTATCGACCAGCTCGCGCAACGCCAAGGTGCTGCTCGTCACCGACGCGCACAGCGGCGTGGACGCCATGGGGCAGCGCACGCGCGCGCGCGGCATCGTCTCGGGCTCGCTCGAGAGCGGCACGGTGATGAAGTACGTCAAGCGGAGCGAGGATGTGAAGGAAGGCGACCGCCTGGTGACCTCCGGCCTCGACGGGGTTTTCCCCAAGGGGCTGATGATCGGCACCGTCTCGAAAGTGAACAAGAAAAATCTCGGCCTGTTTCAATACATCGAAGTGAGCCTGGCGGTCGATCCCGGGCGCGTCGAGGAGGTTCTCGTCGTGCGCGGCCCGGCGCCGGAGATCAAAGACTAAAATCGCACGATGAAAGTCTCGCTGTTGTTCCTTGCCGTCGGCTTCGTGCTCTTGCTGTTGCAGACGACGCTGCCGCGCATCGTTCCGATGGGGCCGTTCGTGCCCGACCTGGCGCTCGTCCTGTGCGTCTACCTCGGGCTCAACCATCCCACCATCGGCGCGGTCGTAGGGACCTTCCTGCTCGGCTATTCCGTCGACGTGTTTTCAAGCAACATTCTTGGACTCAACGCGTTCGCGCTGTCGCTCGTCTTCATCACGGCCTACTTGAGCTCGCGCGCGATCTGGGTCCATAGCCCGCTGCTGAGCGCCTCGGTCGTCTTCCTCGCCTCGTGGGTCAAAGGGGGCTCCCTCATGCTCCTCTGGGCGACCTTTCTGACGATGGACCGCTATGGCCTCGGCAGTGTAAAATACATCCTGGTCGACGCTCTGCTGGCGGCGGTGCTCGCGCCGGCGCTGTTCGCGCTGCTGAAGCGCGGCCAGAATTATCTCGAACGGGTCAAAATGCCGGAAGAGATCAAATGATCACGCTCGGTTCGCAAAAAGAGGTCCCGCCGGAATTTCGCCGCCGCACCCAGCTGCTGGTCGGCTTGGTGTGCGTGATCTTTTTATTCCTCTTCGGACGCCTGCTTTACCTCCAGGTAATCGACGGCGAGCGCTATACCTATCTTTCCGAGAACAACCGCATCCGGCTGAAGAAGGTGCCGGGCACGCGCGGCATGGTTTTCGACCGGCGCGGGCAGCTCATGGTCGACAGCCGCCCGTCCTTCGATCTGCTTTTCGTCCCCGAGGACACGCGCGAGCCGGAACAGACGCTGCGCCGGCTCGCGCGCTATCTCGGCCGGCCGGAAGAGGAGCTCCTGAAGACCTTTAGAGACGATAAATACCGGGCGCCGTTCGATGAGATCGCGCTCGGCAAAGATGTCGATTGGCGCACCGTGGTCACCGTCGAATCGCACCAGCTCGATCTTCCGGGCGTGTCGCTGCGCACCCGGCCGCGGCGCAATTACCTCGAGAGCGGCATGGCCGCCCACCTCATGGGCTATCTCGGAGAGATCGGCCCGCGGCAGCTGAAGACGCAGAAAGCCAACGGCTACACCATGGGCGACGAGATCGGCCAAGCGGGGCTGGAGCGCCGCTGGGAGGAATTTCTCCGCGGCCAGAGCGGCGGCCAGCAGGTCGAGGTCGACGCGCTGGGACGCCGCGTCAGAGTGCTTCACGAGGTCGAGGACGTCCCCGGCTCCAACGTCGTGCTCACGCTCGACCGCGACGTGCAGCACGCGGCGCAGGAGGCGATGCAGGGCAAAGACGGGGCGATCGTCGCGCTCGACGTCCGCACGGGCGCCGTGCTCGCGATGGTGAGCGCCCCGGCCTTCGACCCGAATGTCTTCGCGCGCGGCGTCACCGGCGAGGAATGGCGCGGCTACATGAACGACCGCGCGCACCCGATGAACAACCGCGCGATTCAAGGTCAGTATCCGCCGGGATCGACCTTCAAGATCGTGCTCTCCGTAGCCGCCCTCGAGGAAGGGGCGATCCAGCCCGACACCCATCTCGGCTGCGCCGGCTCGATGGCATTCGGCAATCGCGTCTTCCGCGATTGGAAAAAAGAGGGCCACGGCTCGGTCGATCTTCACCGCGGTATCGTGCAGTCGTGCGACGTCTACTTTTATCAAGTTGGCAACAAGCTCGGGGTCGACAAGATCGCCAAATGGGCGCGCGCCCTGGGGCTGGGCGAGAAGACCGGCATCGATCTCGACGACGAGAAGCCGGGACTCATCCCCGATTCCGAATGGAAGCTGCGGCGGTTCAAGCAGCCTTGGTTTCCGGGTGAGACGCCCTCGATCGCGATTGGGCAGGGATACGTGACGGTGACGCCGCTCCAGATGGCGACGATGATGTCTGCCGTGGCGAACGGCGGCACAGTGTATAAGCCGTGGTTCGTCCGCCGGGTGGAGTCCCTCGACGGCACCGTCGTGCGCGAATATGGACCCGAGCAGGTTCGCTCGCTCACCTTCAAGGAAGGCACGCTCGATAACGTGCGCACCGCCCTGGCGGACGTCGTCGCAAGCCCCGAAGGCACGGGCGGCGCGGCGCGGTCGCAGGTGGTGAAGATCGCCGGGAAGACCGGCACGGCGCAGGTCACCGAGATGAAGGGCGCGACCGTCAAGAGCGAGAACCTGGCGTATCTCGTCCGCGATCACGCCTGGTTCGTCTCGTACGCTCCGGCGGATAACCCGGAGATCGCGGTCGCCGTCATCGTCGAGCACGGCGGCCACGGCGGCTCGGCCGCGGCGCCGCTTGCGAAAAAAGTCATCGAGACTTATCTGGAGACCAAAAGCGACAAACCGCCGGACGAGAAGCAGCCGGCGGCGAACAAGCAGCTCGCCCGCGCTCCGGGAGACGACCGTGCCGATTGACCGCCGCCTCATCTCGCACTTCGATTGGACGCTGCTCGCGCTCGCGTTCGCGCTTGTCTGCCTCGGCGCTCTGACGATCTACAGCGCGACCTACAGCGTGACCGAGCACCGCGCGAGCGGGCTCGCGATGAAACAATTCTATTGGTTCCTGTTCGGCGTCAGCGCGATGGTCGTCGCGGCGACGCTCGACTACCATCACATCGACAACGTCGCCTATCCGATGTACGGCCTGACGCTCGTGCTGCTCACGGTCGTCTATTTCACCGGCCATTCGGGCGGCGGCTCGCAGCGCTGGATCCATCTCGGCTTCTTCACGCTCCAGCCCTCGGAGGTGGCCAAGCTCACCATCGTGCTCGCGCTCACGAAATTCCTGCAATACGACGAGCCGCCCGGCGGCTACAGCCTGCGCGAGCTCTGGGTGCCGTTTCTGCTCGTCGGTCCGCTCGCGGTTTTGACCCTGATCCAGCCGGACCTCGGAACGGCGATCATTCTCGTCGTCGTGTTTTTCAGCCTGATCCTCATGGGCGGGCTCCGCGTGCGGTCGTTTCTCTACCTCGCCGCGGCGGGCGTCGCGTTCATGCCGATCGCCTATCATTTCCTCAAGCCCTATCAGCGGAACCGCATCTGGACGTTCCTGAATCCGGACCTGGATCCGCTCGGCGCCGGCTATCACGTCATTCAGTCGAAGATCGCGGTCGGGTCGGGCCGCCTCTTCGGCAAAGGCTTTCTCAACGGGACGCAGAACCGGCTCGATTTCCTGCCGGCGCAGCACACCGACTTCATCTTCGCCGTGTTCGCGGAAGAGTGGGGTTTTATCGGCTGTCTGATCCTGCTCGCGCTCTACTTCGCGCTCATGATCGCCGGCTTGCGGGTGGTGGCGCGCGCCAAGGACCGCATCGGCGCGTTGCTCGCCTTCGGCGTCGTCGCGATTTTTTTCTGGCAGGTGGTGATCAACGTCGCGATGGTGACGGGCCTCATGCCCGTGGTGGGGATTCCGCTGCCGCTGCTCAGCTACGGCGGATCGTCGATGGTCACGATGATGGTGGCGGTCGGCCTGCTCATTAACGTGAGCATGCGGCGGTTCACCTTTTAGTGAGGAGTGAGGGGTGACAGTGAGGAGTAAAAACTAGCACATACCTCTTAACTGCTCACTCCTCACTTACTCACTGCTCACTTTACACCACGTTGCCGATCGCCTGCACGAGCCGTGCCTTGCCGCACGCGCCGACGAGTTGTTCTTTCACCGTGCCGCCTTTCAGGATGAGCAGGTTGGGAATGCCGCGCACGCCGTAGCGCGACGGCGTGAGCGGGTTATCGTCGACGTTCATCTTGGCGACTTTGAGCTTGCCGTCGTATTCTGCGGCGAGCTCTTCGACCACCGGCGCGATCATTTTGCATGGGCCGCACCACGGCGCCCAGAAATCGATGAGCACCGGCAGGCTCGATTTCAGCACCTCCGCTTCGAAAGTCGCGTCGCTCACCTCGGTTACTTTGGCCATCTCGTTTTCCTCGTCCTTTTCAATTTTCCGGATTCGGAGAGATACTTCACTTCGTTCAGGATGACAACAGCAACCGCTTTGTTTGTCATTCTGAGCGCAGCGAAGAATCTCTCCGAAGACTGTAAAACTAAAGACCCGTCAGAAATCTCAGCAGCGTCCGCACGCCGAAGCCGGTGCCGCCCTTCGCAGAAAGCAGCATCTCTTTTTCGGCGAAGGCCGGGCCGGCGATGTCGAGGTGCGCCCAGGGCACGCCGTCGACGAACTCCTGGAGAATCAGCGCGGCGGTGATGGCGCCGCCGTAGGAGCCGCCGATGTTCTTCATGTCCGCCACGCTGCTTTTGATCTCATCGCGGTATTCCTTGACGAGCGGCAGCTGCCAGAGCTTCTCGCCCACCTCTTTGCTCGCGCGCATGAGCGCGTCGGCGAGCGGCTGATTGTTGCTGAAAAGGCCGGCGACCTCGGTTCCGAGCGCGACCATGCACGCGCCCGTGAGCGTCGCGAGGTTGATCATGCAGTCGGGCTTCTCTTTCGCCGCGAGGGCGAGGCCGTCGGCCAAGATCAAACGCCCCTCGGCGTCGGTATTCAAGACCTCGATCGTCTTGCCGTTCAAATAGCGGATGATGTCGCCGGGCTTCTGCGCGCTGCCGCTCGGCAGATTGTCCGTCGTCGGTATGTAGCCCGTCACTTCCACCGCAGGCGCGAGCTCGGGCAGGCGGCTCATCGCGCCGATGATCGCCGCGCCGCCGGCCATGTCGAGCTTCATCGTCTCCATCCCCTTGCCGCTCTTGAGCGACAGTCCTCCCGAGTCGAAAGTAATGCCCTTGCCGATGAGAGCGACCTTTTTCTTCGCTTTCGCCCGCGGCCGGTAGCGGATGACGATGAAGCGCGGCTCTTCGACGCTGCCGCGGTTCACCGCGAGCAGCCCCGCCAGGTTCATCGCCGCGATTTTTCTCTTGTTCCACACCTCCGTGCTGAGGCCGCGGCCGCGGCAGAGGCGCTGCGCCGTCTCGCCGATAAAGCGCGCGTTCGCGACCGACGGCGGCTCGTTCACGAGATCTCGGGCGGCGAACACGCCCGGCACGGTCTCGACCGCAAGATCGATGGCGCGCTTCAGCGCAGCTGGTTTGCCGAGGCCGGAACGAAACAGCGTCATCGAGCGGACTTCCGAATGCGGCTTGCCGTCGGAGCGGTATTTATGGAACTGGTACGACGCCAGGAGCGCGCCTTCGGCAACGGCGCCGGCGGCGAGTGCGGCGTCCTTGTCCGGCGCGAAAAAAAACGCTAAATCCACCGCGCCCTGGGCGGCGGCTTCCTTGCGCGCGCGCGCCCCGGCCTTCCTCCAGCTGTCGGCGCCGATCTCTTCGGCCTTGCCGAGGCCGATCAGCAAAATCGTCGCCGCGCCGATTCTGCCGCCGGTGCCGTACACGAACGCGCTGCCCTCCGCGCCGGTGAACTGGATTTGTTTGATGCGGGCTTGAAGGCCGCCGCCGAGGTGCCGGTCGAGGCGGCGGAGCGCCGGATCGTCGAGGCGCTTTTCCCGCACCGGGATGGCCAGTAAGCCGGTTTTGATTCTCTCCGGCTGCTGATCTTGCAGTTTGATATCCATTGAGCCCTCTTAACTGTGAATCAGGTTCATGAATTCGTTGCGCGTCTCCTGCCGGTGGCGGAACGCTCCCAGCAGCGTGCTCGTGATGATGAGTGAATTTTGCTTTTCCACGCCGCGCATCCTCATGCAGAGATGCTCGGCCTCGATCACGACGCCCACGCCGAGCGGATCGAGCTTGTCCATGAGCGTGCTCGCGATCTGGCTCGTGAGCCGCTCCTGCACCTGCAGGCGGCGCGCGAAAACGTCCACGACGCGCGCGAGCTTGGAGACGCCGATGATCTTTCCCTGCGGCAGATAGGCGACATGGGCCTTGCCGAAAAACGGCAGCATGTGATGCTCGCAGAGCGAGTAAAAATCGATGTTTTTCTGCACGATCATCTCGGAGTAGTCTTCCGTGAAAACGGCGTTGTTGATAACCTCGTCGACGTTCATCCGGTAGCCGCGCGTCAGAAACGACAGCGCGTCGCTCACGCGCTTCGGCGTCCGCAAAAGCCCCTCGCGCCGAGGATCCTCGCCGATAGTTTCAAGAATCGAACGGATATGTTCTTCCATTGATTTCTCCACTGAGGTCTAGGGCTGTTAGACGCGGACGAAAGACGCCGGACGATGATGTATCTCAGGAAAAAACAAGCACAAAAAACGTACCACTTAGGACCTGGGAGGTCAAACTACAGTCTTTGGATGAGCCACTGCGGCGTGAAGCGGATGACGTAGATATTGAGGCGGGTGAAATAGTCGGTGACAAGCAGAACGCCGATGACGATAAGCAGGACTCCGGCAACCACATGGACATACCGGATGTAGCGCCGGAAGCGCCGGGAGAAGTGGAGGAAGGTGTTCACGGCGATCGCGCTGACGAAGAACGGGAGCGCGAGTCCCGCAGCGTAGCTCGACAGGAGATAGATTCCCTCGGCGGGTGTCGAAGTCGCCGCCCAGGTTAGGATCGCGCCGAGAATCGGTCCGACGCACGGGATCCACGCGACGGCGAAGGTGACGCCGACGAGCGCCGAGCCGACATAGCCGGCCGGCTTGTCTTTCAAATTCACCTGGAAATAGCGGTCGAGCGCTGGGATTTTGATAACTCCCAGGAGGTAGACGCCGACGAAAATGATCAGTGCACCGCCGGCAATGCGGATGATCCGGCGGTATCCCGCGAACAGGCCGCCCAAAAAGCTCGCCGAGAGGCCGAGCGAGACGAAGACAACGGAAAATCCGAGGATGAAGGCGAGCGCGTTGAGGACGATCCGCCGGCGGATCACTCCCTCGCTCGCGGGCTCGGTCATTTCGTCGATCGACACGCCCGAGATGAACGAAAGATACGACGGTATGACCGGCAGCACGCATGGGGACAAAAACGAGAGCACCCCCGAGGTGAAGGCCACGAAGAAGCTGATTTCGCTCATCGCTTGCCGTCGAGCAGATCCTGAATGAGCTGCTTGGCGCCAGCGCCGTCCCACGCCGCGGGCCCCCAGATGCGCGCGAGTCCCTCGCCTTTCGTGCCGATGAGATAGGTCGTCGGCAGCCCCCAAGCGCCGTAGAGCAGCCCCACTTCCCCGTCGGCGTCGACCATGACGGGATAGGTGATCTTCAGCTCCTTGAGGAAGGCGGCCGCGTCCTTCTGATTGTCTTTCACGTTGACGGCGACGATCGTGAAGCCTTTGTTTTTATATTGCTGGTAGAGCCGCTCCATCGCCGGCATCTCCTCGCGGCAAGGGACGCACCAGCTCGCCCAGAAGTTCAGCAGCACGAGCTTGCCGCGGTAGTCCTTTAAGGCCACCTTTTTGCCCACGGAATCGACGAGCGTGAAATCCGGCGTCGTCGACTGCTCCTTCATCGGCTGGAGGTTGGGAACTAGATTGTAGTTCACCTTGCCGGCGGTCTGCGCGGCGGACGATGCGCCGGGCGTCGCGAGAAGCGCCGCCAGCAACAAAAAAATGGCGGTGCGGGCGTTCATGTCTGCTTGTCGTGGATTTTCTTCACTTCTTCGAGCAGCTTCTCGTTCGGCACCAGCGGCTCGCCGCGCTCGAGGACTTTTTTGTAGCGAAGAACGCCGTTGCG
>Ga0075433_10000291_pt1 | contig 30003 bp, 24 predicted proteins | sample RhiMethybrSRZTD2_FD_75299 | JGI IMG/M metagenome (GOLD analysis project Ga0075433, IMG submission 75299) | Populus rhizosphere microbial communities from Tennessee, USA - Rhizosphere MetaG P. TD hybrid SRZTD2 | ecosystem: Host-associated > Plants > Roots > Rhizosphere > Soil | place: USA... | reverse complement strand
GGTGTTGAGCGGCAGCTCGCCGTCGAGCTCGATGCGGCCATCCTGGATGAAGTCGAGCGCCTCGCCTTCCTTGCAGAACCCGTAGGACTCGAGGCCGTAGATGACCGAGGCCGAGAAACCGTCGTAGATCTGCGCGACGTCGACGTCCTTGGGCGAGAAGCCGGAGCGCTCCCATGTCAGACTCGACGAGCTCCGGCCGCCCTCCATGTAGCTGCTGAGGCTTCCGATGCGCCCGGCCACCTCGAACGCGAGCCGCTGGCCGTAGCCCGCGATATAGGCGGGCTTGGGCCTGAGCGCGCGAGCCCGCTCGGCGGTCGTGAGCACGATCGCGACCGCGCCCTGCACGGGGATGTCGCAGTCGTAGAGGCAGAACGGGTAGGCGACCATGCGCGAATTCAGGTAGTCCTCGCGCGTGAGCGGCTGGCCGCAGAAATACGCGTGCGGGTTCTTGTGCGAGTGCCGGCGCTGGGTGACCGCCAGGGTCGCCATCTTCTCGCGGCTCTGGTTGTGGCGCTCGAGCCAGCGCGTGTACGCGACCGCCATGCCCTGGCCGGGTCCGCCGAATCCGTACGGCGCCGTGAACTGCGCCGGTCCCTGGGCGTAGGTGCCCGGCAGGTTCTGGTACGTACCCTTGGGGTTGTGCATCGCGCGCCAGACCACCGCGTACTTGCAGACGCCGGCCAGCAGCGCGTTGACGGCCTGCTGGACGGCGCCGCCGATGTTGACGGTCTCCACCTGGACGTGCCAGGCGAGGTTCGGGAGCTTCAGCATCGCCATCATGCAGTTCACGGACACGACGGTAACGCCGTCGATCATCGCGTGGCCCGTGGCCGGCAGCTCGGGATAGGTCGCGAGCCCGTCGATGTCCGACATGGCGAGGCCGGAATCCGCCACGGCGCCCTTGACGGCCTCGAGCGCGTGCGCCGCCAGCGGAATCTCGGCCGAGCGCGTGACCTTCGAAAACCCCACGCCGCTCACCGCCACTTTGCACCGGTGCTCCCACATACGATTGGGTCTCCTCGCAGCTAGCCGGCGGCGCGCGCGAGCCGGAACTGCGGCAGGGTGATCTCGTCGTTGAGCGGCTCGAACACCACCTCGACGCGACGGCCCACCTTCGCCTCGGTGTAGGGCGCGTCGAGCAGGTTCGCGGCCAGCAGCGCGCCAGGCGCGTCATCGAGCTCGACGATGATGCTCGCGTAGGGAATCGCCGACGCGAAGCGCTTGTCGCCCGCGTGGTACATGATCGTGTACGCATAGATCGCGCCCTTGCCGCTGACCGGCTCGAACGCGAGATCGATCGCCATGCAGCGCACGCAGGTGGCGTACGGCGGGTGCTGGAAGTGCTTGCACGCCTGGCAGCGCTGCAGCGCCAGCACGCCGCGCTTGGCCGCGTCCCAGAACGGCTTGGTCCACTCGTTCGGGACGGGAATCGGCCGGGTCACCTTGCTCCAGTCACTCATCGCAGGACTCGCGCCCGCGAGTATTCCACATCTCCACAACTGTCCACACCGCGAAAATGTGACGCACCGGCGCGGCCTGCGCCGGGCGCCGCCCGCAACATCCGCTGTTCTCGCGCACGCGGTGGCCGTTCGGCGCCGAATCTCGCGACAGGCGCGGGTCGACGGCTCCGACATCGTACGAAGCCGCTCAGGACGCGGGTGAATGCGTCGTTGACGCCGGCCTCGCTCGCGCCACAGAGTCGCTGAGGCCTATTTTTTTGAAGGGGGACGCCGCATGCCGGATCAGACCGCCGAGGGGCAGCTACGCCGAGAGCTCGATTCCATTCTCGTGCGCCTCGAACGCCACGAACAGACCGCGCTGACCGACGCGCGCTCGGAAAGCGCTCGGCTCGTGGGCGACATGTTCGCGGACGCTCAGGTCGTCGCTTCGCGCAACCTCGACGCGCTCAGCTACGAGCGCCTGTCGCGCCGGGCCCGTGAGCTGGCGAATGCGCTCGAGCGCGTTCGCGAAGGCAGCTACGGCACCTGTGAAGAGTGTGGCGCCACCATTCCCCACGCCCGCCGCAAGGCGCTTCCCGGCGTCACGACGTGCGTCGCCTGCCAGGAGCGGGGCGAGAGCCAGCGGGCGCGGCTGCATCCGGAGGAATGGACCGTCCGCCGGCCGCGCGCCCGGACCAAGGGCAGCCGGCAGGACGAGGCGAGGACGTGAGCGCGTAGCGGTGGTACCGTAGCGGCGCGATGGCGCCAGAGCTTCGCGCCCTGTTCGCGTCGATCGGGATCGGCCGGCTCACGCTCAAGAACCGCATCTATTCGTCGGGCCACGCCGAGGCGATGGCCGAGAGCGGTAAGCCCGGCGGCCGGCTCATCCGCTATCACGAGGCCAAGGCGCGGGGCGGCTGCGCTCTCACCATCTTCGGCGGCTCCTCGAGCGTGCATCCCTCGTCGCCGGCCGCCGCCTGGAAGCAGATCGCCAACCACGACGACTCCATCATCCCGGCCTATCGCGCGCTCGCCGATGCCGTGCACGCGCACGGCTGCCTCGTCTTCACCCAGCTGACCCACATGGGCCGCCGGGCTCAGGCCGATGGCGAGGAGGCGACTGTTTTGCTGGCGCCCTCGCAGATCCCCGAGCGGGTACACCGCGAGGTGCCGCACGAGCTCGAGGCCGAGCAGATCGCCGAGCTCGTCCGCGCGTTCGGCGACGCGGCGCGCCGCTGCCGCGACGGCGGTCTCGACGGGGTCGAGATCTCGATGGCGCACAACCATCTGATCGACCAGTTCTGGTCGCCGCTCTTCAACGAGCGGCTCGACGACTACGGCGGCAGCCTCGAGAATCGGATGCGTTTCGGCTTCGAGGTGCTGGATGAGATCAAGCGCCGCGCCGGGCGCGACTTCGTCGTGGGCGCGCGCATCTCGGGCGACGAGCTCACGCGCGGCGGCCTGACGGCCGCCGACATGGCGGAGATCGCGAGCCGGCTGGCGGCGTCGGGGCTGGTCGACTTCCTCTCGATCATCGGTGGCGGCGCGCATACCTACGAGCTGCAGGCGGCGGCCGTGCCGAACATGAGCTACGCCACCGGCGTCTACGTGCCGATGGCCGCCGCGATCAAGCGCGCGGCGCCGGGGATGCCGATCCTTCACGCGAGCCGCATCGTCGACCCCGTCCACGCCGACCGACTGGTGGCCGCCGGACAGATCGACGTCGTCGGGATGACCCGCGCCTTGATCGCCGACCCCGATCTGCCGCGCAAGACGCGCGAGGGCCGGCTCGACGATATCCGTACCTGCGTGGGCGCCAACGAAGGGTGCATCGACCGCATCTACCAGGGCAGGCCCGTCACGTGCGTTCAGAACCCGGCCACCGGCCGCGAGGCCGAGCTCGCCGAGGTGCGCGCGGCGGCCACGCCGAGAAACGTCGTCGTGGTCGGCGGCGGTGTGGCGGGGCTCGAGGCGGCGCGCATGGCGGCGACGCGCGGCCACCGCGTCGTGCTGTTCGAGAAGGCGCCCGAGCTGGGCGGTCAGGTGCTGCTCGCCGCGCGCGCTCCGGAGCGCGGCGAGTACGCGGGCATCGTGCGGTTCCTCGCCGCTCAGGTCCAGAAGCTCGCGGTGCAGGTTCGGCTCGGCGTCGAGGCCACGCCGGCTTCGGTGCTGGCCGAGCGGCCCGACGTCGTCATCGTCGCGACGGGCTCACATCCCCACGTGCCGCCGCTGCCGGGGTGCGACGGCAAGCACGTGGTCACCGATCGCGACGTGCTCGCCGGTGACGCGAAGGTGGGAGCGAGCGTGGTCGTCGTCGACGACGTGCACACGCAAGAGGCGCTCTCGACCGCCGAGCTGCTCGTCGAGCAGGGCAAGCGCGTCGAGGTGATCTCGCCGCTTTTCTACGTCGGCCAGGACATCGGCGTCACGTCGATCGCCCCGCTCTACGCGCGCCTGCACACCCGGGGCGTCGTGCTGACGCCCGGCACCGAGCTCCGCGCCGTCGAGGGCTCGACCGTGATCGTGGCCAACGTCTACTCGGGCGTCGAGCGACGCATCGAGCCGGTCGACACCGTCGTGCTGGCGGCCGGAAGCCGGTCGACGGACAGCCTCTATCGCGCGCTGAAGGGCCAGGTCGCCGAGCTCTATGCGGTCGGCGACTGCGTGGCCCCGCGCGGCGTCCATCAGGCGATTCTCGACGCCACGCGTGTGGCCCGGAAGATCTGATCGCCCCGCCGTGACCGTCGCCGCGCGCTTTTCGCGACGACGGTCACGGGCGGCGTGAGCAAACCGAACTAGACCGCGGCCAGTGCCGGCGCTTCGCCGAAGAACCCGGTGATGCGCTCGAGCCGGCCGTCGGCCGCCAGCGCGCCGATATCGATCCCGGCTACTACCACCGCACCGTCCGGAGAAATCAGGTCCCATGCGAACCGGAGCTGCCCGTGGTGCGCATCGACGCCACTGCGTCTGCGGAAGCGGTGCCCGGGGAACTTGGCGTGCACACCGGCCACCATCTCGCTCAGAGCGGCGTGGCCCTGCGCCTCGAGCATCGGATCCGCGTAGCGGCCGTCGCCGCTCCAGGCGCGCTCGATCAGTTGAGCGCGGCGTTTGGCATCGGTCTCGTTCCACATGGCCAGGTACGTGTCAACGATCGTCGTGGCATCGCCCATGTCGAACCTCCTCGGTGTGAGTGAGCTGCTGACTGGAGCTTCACCGAGGCGCCGCCGCCTAGCAATTACGTGCGAGGTAAACGCGACGAGCGGTGAGCTAGCCCTTGACCGAGCCGGCCGTCAGGCCCTGGACCATGTACTTCTGAAAAGCCAGCACGAGAAGGACGGCGGGAAGGGCCGACAGGAAGCCCGAGGCGGCGATGACGGAGTAGTCGATGTTGATCTGTCCGTTCATGCCGGCGATCACCGGCGGCAACGTGGTCGTGCCGAGCTTCGTGTTCAGGATCTGGGCCACGATGAACTCGTTCCAGCACAGCATGAAGGTGAAGGCGCCGCCGGCGACCAGTCCCGGGCCCGAGACCGGAATGACCACCCGGTAGTAGGCCTGGAGGCGGTTGCACCCGTCCACCAGCGCGCTCTTGTCGAGGTCGGCCGGAATCGTCTCGAAGTACGCCTTCATGATCCAGATCGTGAACGGCAACGTGAACGAGCAGTACGCGAGCACGAGGCCCGTCAGCGTGTTCTGCAGCCCGAGCGCTTTGAACAAGAGAAAGTAGGCGGGGATCAACACGACCGTCGGCAGCATGCGCGTGAACAAGAGCGCGAAGAGCGAGAGCGTCTTCAGCGGCACCCGGAAGCGGGCGTAGGCGTAGCCGGCGGTCGTGCCGACGATCAGGTTCACGATCGTGACCGCGGCCGCGACGATCATGCTGTTGAGCATGGACGGCAGGATCTTGGCGGCCTGTCCCTCGGCGTGGAAGCGCATCATGCCGAGCACCATCCGGTAGTTGTCGAGCGTGACCTCGGGCGGAACGAACGCCAGCGGGCGGGTTAGCAAGTTCCGCTGATACGAGACGCTCGTCACGAAGAGCCAGACGAACGGCCCCACGAGCCAGACGGCCACCAGCGCGAGCGACACGTAGACGAATGTCCGGCTCGCGCGCCGCTTCATCCGATCTCGTCGGCCTCGAGTCGGCGGAACACGAGCTTGTGATAGACGACGGTGAGAACGAGGCACAAGGCCGTGAGCGTGTAGAGGATCGCCGTCCCCGGCCCGAACTTGAAGAACTGAAACGCCGTCTGAAATCCGAGCCAGGAAATCGTCGTCGTCTCGTTGCCGGGACCGCCCATGGTCAGGATGTAGATCAGGTCCAGCATCAGGAAGCCGTTGACCGTGGAGACGACGAGAACGAGGAAGAGGATGCCCCGCAAGGCGGGCAGGGTCACGTGGCGCAAGCGCTGCCAGTAGCCGGCGCCGTCGACCTCGGCGGCCATGTAGAGCTCGAGCGGGATGGATTGCATTCCGGCGAGCAAGAGGAGCGTCGCGAAGGGCGCCTGGTTCCACATGTACACGGACACCAGGACGTTGAGCGCGCTGAAGCCGGACTTCAGGAACGAGACGTAGCCGTCGATGAGGCCGGCCTTGTAGAGCAGACCGTTCAGCGCGCCGAACTCGACGTCGAGGATGCCGATCCAGAGCAGCCCCACCACGACACGCGAGAGCGACCAGGGGATGAGCAGTAGGCTTCGCATCATCGGGCGCCCGAGGAATCGCTCGTGCAGGACCAGGGCCATCCCGAGCCCGGCCACCAGCGTTTCGACGACGAAGGCCGCGACGAAGTAGGCCGTCCGCCAGAACGAGTCCCAGTAGAGGGGATCGGCGAGCAGGCGCACGTAGTTCTGCAGGCCGACGTAGCGGAAGAGCGGGATGCGGATGCCGAGTAGCTCCAGCGCCGGGCCCGTCGTGCGGAGGAGATTCACGTCGGCGAAGCTCATCCACAGCGAGTACGCGAGCGGAAACACGACGACGAAGCAGATGACGACGACAGCCGGAAGAATCAGGAGCGAGGCAAACGATCGCTCCGACAACCGGAACCGCCGGACGATCAGCCCTTACTCCAGCGACTTCTGGAGCTTCACGAGCTCCTTGAGCCCCTGGGGAACGGTGACGCTGCCGCGGATCATGTTGTGGACGATCGGCACCGCCTTGACGTCGTACTCGCTGTACCACGGCTCCTTGTAGGCCGCGATGACTCGTCCCTTCTCGTACTGCTTTCGCAGGAGCTTGAGGTCGACCCAGCGGTCGTAGGAGGCGACGATGTCGGGACGCTCGTACATCTCGGGATACGGATTGTCGAGACCGGAGATCAAGCACCACTGGCGCTGGACGTACCAGTCGCCCGTCAGGTTGCCGCCGAGGAAGCGGGTGAGTTTCCAGGCATCGTCCAGATTCTTCGTCTTGGCGTTGATGGTGTAGGAGTCGGTCCACATGTAGGTCTGACCGGTGCCGGGATACATCGTCATCTTGGCCTTCTTGGGCGCGAGCTTCGAGTTCTCGGGCTCTCCGGCGATGGTCTTCAGATAGTACGAGTGGTTCGTGTGATAGGCGTAGCGGCCGGTCCAGAAGAGGCGATGGGTGTCGGTCGAGGACGTCTTGGTCATCACCTCCGGATTGACCAGCTCGGCCTTCCAGACCTTCTGCCAACGCTCCATCGCCCTTGCGACGCCGGGCTCCTGGTCAACAATGACGCGGTTCTTGGCGTCGAAGACGTTCGCACCCTCGGAAAAGGCGTCGGTCATGAATTGCGGCATGGTCCCGGAGGGACTGACGTTCCAGTTGGGCAGGAACGGATAGTCGCTGACCTTGTCCTTTTTCAGCTTCAGGCTGTGCTCGACCAGCTCATCCCAGCTCTTCGCCGGCGCCTTGATGCCGGCCTGCTGGAGCATCGGCTCGTTGTACATGAGGACGAACAGGCTCGTGAAGTAGGGCAGGCCGGCGAGCTTGCCGTCCTTGGCCTTGAGGCTCTCGAGGTTCTGCGGGTTCATCTTCTTCTTCAGCTCGTCGATCCCGGGCAAGTCGTCGACCGCCCGGATGAGCCCGTTCTCGTACCAGCGCTCGCGGAAATTGTGCGCGCAGTACATCACGTCGAAGAGCTCGTCGCCGAAGGCGCGCGTCTCCATCGTCGGGTGGTACTGATTCCACGGGATCGCCTCGTACTTCACCTGCGCCCCGAACTTCTGGTTGTAGAAGTTGACGTAGTCCTTGACCGTGTCCGGCTTGAAGACCCAGCCGGCCAGGTTGATCGGCTTGTCGGCGCGGGCCTCATCGGGAAGCCCGCCGGCCAGCAAGGTCGAAGCGCCGAGGAGGCTCGTGGTCTGGAGAAAACGCCGTCGGGTGGTGGGTTGCATGGGGTGTCTCCTCTGCCGAGGTGGCCCGCTACGCCGTGATCGCCAGCTGGTGGCCGAAGATGTAGAGCGTCGGGTGCAGCTTGAAGCCCTGCACGCGCTTGTCGTGGAAGGTGAAGATCGCGCGCCACACCGGCTGCACAATCGGCCCGTCGTCCTGGAGGATCTTCTCGAGCTGCACCATGAGCTCGCGGCGCGCCGTCACGTCGAGCGTGCCCTCGGCCACCGTGAGGATCCGGTCGAACTCCGGGTTCGAGTACTTCGACTCGTTCCACGGCACACCCGTGCGGTAGGCGAGGGCCAGGCTCATGACGCCGAGCGGCCGGTGGGCCCAGGTCGTGAAGCCGAAGGGGACCTTGGTCCACACCTCCCAGTACTGCGTGGACGGCATCACGTTGATCTTCACGCGGATGCCGGCTTCCTTCCATTGCTCGACCATCGCCTGCACCGCGAGCAGCTCCCACGCCGGTTGCGGGCGCGCGATGATCTCCGTGTCGATGCCGTTCGGGTAGCCGGCGTCGGCCAGGAGCTTCTTGGCCTTGGCCACGTCGCGCTGAAACGCGGGCAGCTTCGCGTACTCCGGGTGAACCGGGCTGACGTGATGGTGCTCGCCGACCTGTCCAAGGCCCTTGTGCGCCAGCTGGAGGATCGCATTGGAGTCGATCGCATAGCGCAGGGCCTGGCGCACGCGCTTGTCGTCGAACGGCTTGACCGGCTGCACGCGGGCCGTCGCGGTGTACGCCGTGGTCACCTGGTACATCTGCGCGTGGGCAATCTTCTGCAACGCGTCGAGCTGGATGATGTCCGCGCCGTAGAGCCCGTCCACCTGCTTGGACGCGAGCGCGGCAACGGCCGCCGCCGGATCGTCGCCCAGATCGATGAACTGGATCTCGTCGAGGTACGGCCCGCCGCCCCAGTACGGCTCCTTCCACGCCTTGAGAACCTGGCGGCGCCCGACCTCGGCCTCGACCAGGCTGAAGGCGCCGGTGCCGTTCGAGCCGACCTTGAACTCGCCGTTTTCGGCCGGATCCATGATCAGCAACGGATAGTGGAAGAGCTGCTCCGGCACCGCGAGCTGCGCGGTCTTGCCGTTGAGCTTCACCGTGAACGCGTCGACCTTCTGGATCGCGTTGGCGTCCCAGAGCCGCGTCGACTTCTTCGCGTTGCCCTTGTCGTCCTTCTCCCCTGTCTCGAATTCCTCGAGCAGGAAGCCCTTCATGAGCCCGAGCACGGACGAGCCCGTCTTGGGATCGAGCACGCGCTTGAGGTTCCACACGACGTCGTCGGCAGTGAACTGGCGGCCGCTGTGCCACTTCACGTTGCGGCGAAGCCGCAGGGTCCACGTCTTGAGATCAGGGCTCGCCTCCCACTTCTCGACGAGCGAGGGGCGCGTGACGTTGTCGACGCCGGTGGTAGTGAGATAGTCCAGCACCTGCCGCGCCGAGTTCGACGACTCGACCCAGCTGTAGGTGTGCGGGCTCTTGAGATCCTGGCAGCGCATCCCGAGACGCAGCACACCGCCCTTCGGCAGGGTCTGCGCGGTTGCCGGCGACGCCAGCGGCTCGCCGGTCACCTTGCGCACGAAGGCGTAGGCGGCGGTCGCCGACATGCCGAGCAGCGCCGCGTAGCGCACGAACTCGCGGCGGTCGATCAGGCGATCGACCAGCTGCCGCTTCAGCGTGGGGAGGAGGACGTGCTCGTCAGCGTTGCGCATTGTCGGACCTCCGTCGAATTGAGAACCTACGCCAGTCGGCCATAGCCCGCCGCCTCGGCCTGCCGCCGGCGGTCCAGCATCACGTCGAACGACGCGGCGTCGGCGGGAACGAAGCGCGCGATGAGCAGCTCGGCGAGCGTGGATGTGAGCTCCGCCGCGGTGTGCGCGGCCAGAAGCGCCTCGGTCATCCGCCTGCGCGTGGGCGCGTCGACCGCCGGCGAGGCGACCAGCGGCGCGCTCGGCGCCTCGAGCGTCGTCGCCACGACCCGCACGCGCTTGGCCCGCTCGGCGCCGTGATGGCGCAGCAGGTCGAGGCCGTACGCGTCGACCGGCCCCACGTCGGCCCGGCCGTCGAGCACCGCGTCGATGACCGGCAGCTGGCGATGCAACGGGCCGACGACCTCGGCGTAGAGCGCGGGGCGGTCGGGCCGCCGATAATCGAGCAGGTGAAAGCGGGCGGCGTTGTAGCCGGAGTGCGAATGCTCGATCGAGTACGCGATGCGGCCGCCGAAGGTGTCTTCCAGCGTTCGATAGTCGCTGTCCGCGCGCACCACGAAGTCGGTGAAGTAGATCGGACGGCCGCCGTAGCGCGCGGGCGACGGCACCGGCGCGGCCAGCAGATGCGGCCGTTCGGCGCGCATCGCCCAGGGATACCCGCACATGAACACGCAGCCGAGATCGTCGCGGGCCCACAGCTCCTCGAGCGGATAGGGGTCCGCGAGCTCGAGCACCCGGAGCCCTCCGTCCGAGCGATCCGCCACCCACTGCAGCAGGCGCCGCCACGCCGCCGTGAGCGTCGGCGACCACGAATACATGCGTGCGGAGGCAACGGGAATCATGCGTTGTGGGACCCTAACGCCCTGACCGGCGTTAGTCAACCGCCGCGGTAGGAAGGCCGCGGCGGGCACGGCGACTACCGCGAGGCGACGGCGGGGGCGACCTCGCGCAGCGGTTGCTCGCGCAGGGCGAGCGGAACGTCGTCGGTGGTCTGGGCGTCGTGGGCCTGACGGGCCGCCGACGCCAGAACCGGCTCCGGAGTCCTGAAGAGCACGCCGACGCAGAACACGACGAGCGCGCCGATCATCGCCCACCACGTGAACGAGACCTCGGGGATGCTCGACGGATGCTGGTAGGTGGCGTCGAGCCCGAACAAGGGGGCGAGCGTGTGGACGAGCGTGACGTCGAGCTTGCCCACGATGACGGTCGCGACGAGCCCGGCGGAGATCGCGATCATGTTGCCGGTGTCCGAGCCGCGACGCTCGGTGAACATGCCGATGAGGAACACGCCGAGCATCGGGCCCAGGATGAAGCCGGCGATACCGAGCACGACCGGAATGATCCGGAGATCGGGATGCGTCACCTTGGCGTAGGCGAACGCGCCGGCGATGACCACCATGAGCACGGAGAAGAGCACCGTGAACCAGCGCGCGGCCTTGACGTAGTGCGTCTCGGGCTTGCCGCGGACCCAGCGCAGATACCAGTCGTTCGTCGCCCCGGTCGCCAGCGCGTTGAGCGCGGCCGAGAACGAGCCCATGGCGGTGGCGAAGATCCCGGCCAGCACCAGCCCGCGGATGCCCACGGGCATCACGTTGAGGATGTACGAGCCGAAGACGTCGGCGGTCGCGCCCGGCCGGTACGTCGGGTCTTGCTGATAGTAGACGAACAGCAGGATGCCGATGAACACGAAGGCCGCGGCGATCGGCAAATCCATGAACGCGGCCGTGATCAGGCTGCGGCGCGCCTTCTTGTGGGTCTCCGCGGTCAGCATCCGCTGGACCATGTCCTGGTCGGTACCGAAGGCGGCCATGTTGCCGAGGGTCGCGCCGATGAGCGCCGAGAAGAGCGTGTAGTCGCTCGCCAGGATCATCTTGACGTAGTCCCACACACCCATCGCCGTCAGATGATTTCGCGCCTGCCACTGGGCGATCGCGCTCGGTTCGAAGCCGTGCAGGAAGTAGCCCTCGTGCGTCGTCAGCTGGGGCACCGCGCGCGCGACCTCGCCGAGCCCGCCGACGTGATGGAGCAAGGTCGCGATCGCGATGAGCGCGCCGCCGAACATCAAGCACGCCTGGATCACGTCGGTCCAGATGACGGCCTTGATGCCGCCGACGGCGGTGTAGAGGCACGTGACGATCGTGAGCAGGACGATCGCGACGAGATAGGGGCCGACCGTCGTGACCGCCTGCTGGCTGAAGTGCACCTGGCCGCCGGCGAGGAACATGCGCCAGGCCAGCACCATCACCAGCGAGGGGATGAAGAGCCGCGTGCCCGACGCGAGCGTGCGCATGAACAGGAAGAGGGCCGAGACGTAGCCCTTGGTGCGCGGGCCGAAGCGCACGCCGAGGTAGTCGTAGACCGTGTAGACCTTGTAGGTGAAGTAGGGCTTCAGGAAGACGTGGCCGACGATGACGCGGCCGATGATGAGGCCCAGCACCAGCTGGACGTACGCGAAGCTCTTCTTGGTGTAGCCCTCGCCCGGGGCGCCGAGGAACGTCGCCGCGCTGGTCTCGGCCGCGATGATCGAGGCCATCACGGCCCACCACGGTACGCGCCGCCCGCCGAGCGCGAAGTCGTTGAGGCTCTTCTCGCGGCGTCCCATGTAGAGCCCGATGGCCGTGATCACGACGAAGTAGACGAGGATGATGACGCCGTCGACGACGAGGCCGTCGAAGCCCATGGTTCTAGCCTATCCCACGGAGTCCTTCCGAGAAGAGTTCCGCGAAGCCGGGGGGCTAGCTGCGCGCGAAGTCGATGAATCCGCGCTCGACGTCGGTCGAAACGAGCTCGACCCGCACGTGATCGCCGACGTCGAGCCCCTCGACGCCCCGCACCAGCCGGCCTTCGACGGAGGGCTTGATGATGCGGACCCAGGTGCCCTTCTCGGAGGCGCCGGTCACCAGCGCGTCGAATCGCTCGCCGATCCGCGAGGCCAGCAAGAGCGCGGCGGCGGACTTGCGCACCTGCCGCTCGACCTTGGCGGCGTTGTCTTCCTGCTCGGTGCAGTGGCGGGCGAGCGCCTCGAGCTCGCCGTCGCCGTAGGCCGGCGGCCGGCCGTCGAGCGCCGTCTTGAGCAGCCGCTGCGTGATGAGATCGGGGAAGCGGCGGTTGGGGGCGGTCGAGTGCGCGTAGTCGCGCACGGCCAATCCGAAATGCCCGTTCGGCTGCTGGCCCTGCCGCTGCACCGCGTATTCGCCGGAGCCCAGGAGCTTCACGACGGAGAGCGCCAGGTCGGGAAAGCGCAGGGCGTCCGCGCGCTGCCGCTCGATGAGAAAGCCTTCGAGCGCGCCTGCACTCGGCGTGGCCGGCAGGTGTCCCCCGGCCGTCGCCGCCAGCGCGACGATGCGATCCCAGCGTTCCGGCGTGCGCAGGACCCGGCGCAGCGACGGGAGCCCGCGGCGGTCCAGGTACTGTGCCGTCACGCCGTTGGCCGCGATCATGAAGTCTTCGATGAGCTGCTTGGCCCGGCTCGACTCGTCCGGCAAGAGGTCGGCCAGGACGTCGCCGTCGAAGATCGCTCGGGTTTGAATAGTCTCCAGGCTCAGGGCGCCCCGGCGGTGCCGGAGGCTCTTCATCGCCTGCGCCACGCGGTCCTGAACGCGCAGCTGCTCGTCGAGGCCGCGTACCGCCGCGACCTTCGGCGGCGGCGGCGCGGTCCCGTCGAGCCACGCCGCGACGCCGTTGTAGGCGAGCTTCGCGCGGTTCTGTACGGTGGCGCGATACACCGCCGACTCGCCGACCATGCCGTCTGGGGCCACCACCATCTCGATGACCATGGCCAGGCGTTTCTCGCCCTCGTTGAGCGAGGTCAGGTCGGTCGAGAGCTTCTCGGGGAGCATCGGGAACACCTGGGCGGCCGTGTACACCGAGGTCGTGTTGGTGCGCGCGTGCTCGTCGATCGCCGAGCCCTTCTTCACGGTCGCGTCGACGTCGGCGACGGCGACGAAGATCTTCACCCCGCCCGCCGCCATCGGCTCGGCGACCGTCAGCTGATCGAGATCGCGCGAATCGTCGTTGTCGATCGACGCCCAGAGCAGACCGGTCAGATCGCGGATCGCGGCACCCGTCTCGGCCGCGGGCTTCGTGAGCGCGTCGGCCTCGGCTCTGGCCTCCGCCGAAAAGTCCGGGAGCAGCCCGCGCTCGGTCATCACACGGCGGGCGATGGCTCTGAGCTCCTTCCGATTCTGGGCGGAGGGCCGGCTCATCTCCGGCAAGAATACGCCGGGCGAGCCGATCCGGCGCAACAACATCCGCGGGAAGGATTTGGCGCGGGAGCCTTGACCCGCCGGCGGACACCAGCGATAGTTCCCGACACATGACCTGAGCGTCGGCACGTGAGGGAGGTACCATATGCGCGCACCGGCGAACGGCGGCACATTACGGGTCCGAGCCATCGCTGGCTCGTACGTCGTGGTTCTCGCCTGGGACACTCTCAACGGCGAGAAACCCGGCCGCACCGACCTGCTCGGCTTCGCCGTTGAGCGAAGCGAGCTCGACGCCGGCGACAATCTCGTCGAGAAATACTGGCTGCGCGGCATCAAGCGCTTTCGCGATAAGGACAAAGGGCTTCCGCCGGGGACGCCGGTGTCGACCGCGGACCATCCGATCCAGTCGTTCCAGTGGGGCGACTACACTGCGCGCGCGGCCACGAAGTACCGGTACCGGATCGTTCCGGTCTACGGCGCCCCCAAGCAGATCCAGCTTGCTGATGCCGACGCCGTGACGGTCGAGGTGATCACCGAGCCCGTGGGCTCTCCCGAGACGGCAGACCAAGTCCGGCACGACGTGTTCTTCAACCGGGGCGTCATCGGCTCACAGGCCTATGCGCGCGAGTTTGGCAACGCGGCGCCGGATCCGGACAACCCGACGTCGCCAGAGATGAAGTGGCTCTCGCGTGGGCTCTACGAAGCGTTGATGCGGTTCATCGGCCTGGCGAAGGACGGATTCAAGCTGCGCGGAGCCTTCTACGAGTTTCACTACCAGCCCGTCGTGAACGCGTTCGCCGCTGCGGTCGAGGCGGGCGCGGATGTGAAGATCGTGTTCGACGCCGAGAGCACATACAAGGACGACAATCTCACGGCGATCGGCCGGGCCGGGCTCAAGGAACACGACGCGGTGATTCCCCGGACCGTGACCGAGGGCATCCGGCACAACAAGTTCATGGTCCTGATGAAGGGCGACGAGCCCTTGGCGGTGTGGACCGGATCGACCAATATCTCCGCCGGCGGCATCTTCGGGCACTCCAACGCGGCCCACGTGGTTTGGGACAGCAACGTCGCCCAGCAGTATCTCGACTACTGGGCTCGGCTGGCGCAGAACCTCACTCCGACTCGGCTTCGTGAGCCGAATCGCGAAGCGTCGCCCACACCGGCGGGCAAGACCCCGGAGCACAGCGTGGTGCCGTTGTTCAGCGCGCGCGACGACAAGGACGACAACACGACCTTGGAGTGGTACGCGAAGCGCATGAACGACGCGAAGGAGATCATGTGTATCACGGTGGCCTTTAACCTCGACGAGGTGTTCCAGCAGGTGATTTCACAGGAGAACGACGTGCTGCGGTACATCGTCAAGGACGACGACCTGGGTACCGGCGAGGTGATCGGGCAGGATCGGGACGTGTTCTTCGCGGCGGGCGGCTATCTCGGCGCCGGCGCGCTCGAGAACTTCCTGAAGGAGCGGGACAACCCGCTCAATAGCAATAACTACATCCACACGAAGTTCATGCTGGTCGATCCACTCAGCGACGACCCGCTCGTCGTTACCGGCTCGGCCAACTTCAGTCGGCCATCCCAGCGGATCAACGACGAGAACATGCTGGTAATCCGCGGTGACACGCGAGTGGCCGATATCTATTTCGGAGAATACATGCGGATTTTCGACCATCACTACGCGCGCTACGTGGTGCGCCTGCTCCAGAACGAGGGACGGAGCGACCCGAACGCCGGCTACCTCAAGGAGAAGACGGCCGACTGGCTGACGTCGCACTTCCAGGCCGGCAATGCGAAGGCCAAGCGACGGCAATATTTCGTGAGTCCCAAGCCATGAACTGCGACGAGCCGCGGATCGTGGAATAATGCGGCGCGGGTAAGGAGACCACCATGGACGGAGAGCTCGGACGCCGAGATCTTTTGAAGACCGCGCTGGCGGCGGCAGGCCTGCCGTTCGCTTCCACGTTCTGGGCGGCCCCCGTTCGCGGGAACACCCAACCAGGAGGATCGCCGATGAAGACGGCTTACGATCCGGCGGCGAAGTTCGATCTCAAGGTGAGCGAGATCGAGTTCCGGCGCGCCGTGAGCGGGCGAATGCTGATGGCGCGCGTCTATCAGCCGCAGGGGGTCGGACCGTTCCCCACCTTGCTCGACCTGCACGGCGGCGCCTGGAACAACAAGGACCGGAGCGCGAACGAGCCGATGGACCGCGCGGTGGCGGCGAGCGGCGTGCTGGTGGTCGCGATCGACCTGACACTCGCACCCGAGGCTCCTTATCCCGCCTCGGTTCAGGACGGTAATTTTGGCGTGCGCTGGCTCAAGGCGAAGGCCGCAGACTGGAACGGCGCGGCGACGAATCTCGGCGTGCTCGGAAGCTCGAGCGGCGGTCACGTCGCCGAGCTCCTGGCGCTGCGCCCGCGCGATCCGCGTTACAATGCGATCCCGTCGCCGGCCGGCGCCAAGGTCGACGCGGCCGTGTCGTACGTCGCGACCCGCTCGCCGATCAGCGATACCGTCGCGCGCTATCAGCAGGCCGAGAAGATGAAGCGCGAGAGCATGATCAAGAACAACAAGACCTACTTCGAGCCGTGGGACACGATCCACGAGGCCAACCCGCAGCAGATCCTCGACCGCCGCGAGGCGGCGATCTTGCCGCCGCTCCTGATCATGCAAGGCGCCCTCGACGACAACGTGCTGCCGGCCGTCCAGGAGAAGTTCGCCGCGGCGTACCGCGCCGCCGGCGGCGACTGCGAGCTCTCCGTGTTCGAGGGCTGCGAGCACGAGTGGGTCGCCAAGCCCGGACCGCAGACCGACCGAGCCCACGAGATGGTCAAGGCCTTCATCGCGCGGAACCTGGCGGCACGCCGGGCGTCCTAGCGATGGGCGTCTAGAATCGAATCGTGCGCCTGCCGTTCGATCCGCCGCTCCAGCCGATGCTGTCGAGCGCCGCCGAGGGGCTGCCCGGTGGCGACGGCTGGCTCTTCGAGCCGAAGTGGGACGGGTTCCGTACCCTTGTGTTCCGCGACGGCGACGAGATCCTGTTGCAGAGCCGGGACGAGAAGCCAATGAACCGCTACTTCCCCGAGCTCGAGGCGCCGCTCAAGCGCGTCTTGCCCGAGCGCGCGGTCATCGACGGCGAGGTGGTGATCGTCGGCGCCGCCGGGCTCGATTTCGAGGCGTTGCTGCTGCGCATCCACCCGGCGGCGTCACGGGTGAAGCTCCTGGCCTCGCAGTCGCCCGCCTCGTTCGTCGCCTGGGACCTGCTCGCGCTGGGCGACGAGGATCTGCGCGGAGTGCCGCTCTCGGAGCGGCGCGAGCGGCTCGAGCGGGCACTGGCCGACGCGACGCCGCCGGTGCACGTCTCGCCGGCGACGCGTGAGCGCGCGCTGGCCGAGGACTGGTTCCGGCGCTTCGAGGGCGCGGGACTCGACGGCGTCATGGCCAAGCGCCTGGACGAGCCGTACCGTGCCGGCGAGCGCACGATGATCAAGGTCAAGCACGCGCGCACCGCCGACTGCGTGGTCGCGGGCTTTCGCTGGCACAAGAACGGCGCCGGCACGATGGTGGGCTCGCTGCTCCTCGGCCTCTACGACGAGGAGGGCACGTTGCACCACGTCGGCGTCACTGCCGCGTTCAGCAACGCCGTGCGCAAATCGCTCGTGAGCGAGCTCGCGCCCCTCCGGACGAACGCGCTGAAGGACCATCCCTGGCGCGACTGGGCGGAGGCGGAGACGGAGGCGAGCGCCGCCGGGCAGCGGATGCCGGGCGCCAGCAGCCGCTGGAACCGGGGCAAGGATCTCAGCTGGGAGCCGCTGCGCCCCGAGCGCGTCTGCGAGGTGGCCTACGACCACATGCAGGGCACGCGGTTCCGCCACGCCGCGCAGTTCGTGCGCTGGCGTCCGGACAAGCGGCCAAGCGATTGTCGCTACGATCAGCTGGAGGTCACGCCCGCCTACGAGCTCGAGCGTGTCTTCGGCGCCCGGGACGCCGCGCCCGACTCGCGCCGCGCCGGATCGAAGTCACGCCACGGATCGTAGTCGGGATCCGGCGCTTCCTCGGCGACGCGCTCGTTCTCGGGCACGTGCCGCAAGTTCACGCGGATGCGCGTCCACGTCGACGAACGCCCGCGCATCGAATCCACGAGGACGTCGTCGGCCTGTAACAGCGCCGCCGCCGCCGGGTGGCGCGCCTTCCACCGCTCGAGGCCGGCGAGCGCATCCTCTTTGTGGCGCGCCTTGGCCACGGTGATCAGCGGCTGACTCGATCGCCGCCGTCCGGTTGCGGTCGCGGCACGTGCACCGTCGGTGCTGTCCGTAGCAGTCGCGGCGCTCGCGCCCTTTCTGCGTGACGGCGCCACGCGTGGCGGCTCGTCGCTCTGCTTTTTGTAGTGCGGCGGCCACGGCGCGTCGCCCTGACCGGCCGCCTCCTGCGCGGCCGAGAGCTCGAGCAGCCCTTCGAGCGATCCCGGCGCGTCGTCGATGCCGGCGGCGGCGTCGCCGCGCTCGGCCAGCCGCGCCGGCGCCGTCGTCAGCGTGAACGCCGCCGGATCGCAGTCGGCGATCTCGTCCCACTCGAGCGGCATCGACACGCGCGCGTCGGCCGTTGGCCGCACGGACCAGGCCGAGGCCACGGTGCGGTCTTTCGCGTTCTGGTTGTAGTCGAGGAAGACGCCGTGGCGCTCTTCCTTCCACCACTTGCTCGTGGCCAGCTCCGGCGCGCGGCGCTCGACCTCGCGCGCGATCGCCAGGGCCGCGCGCCGGACCTGATCGAAGCTCCAGCGCCGCTCGATGCGCGCGTAGACATGGATGCCGCGCGAGCCCGAGGTCTTGGGCCAGCCGCGCAGCCGATGCGCCTCGAGCACGTCGCGGACGATCAGGGCCACGCGCCGGATGTCGTCCCAGCCGGTGCCGGGACCGGGGTCGAGATCCACCCGAAGCTCGTCCGGGTGCTCGAGATCGTCCGCCCGGACGGGATGCGGATTGAGGTCGATGCAGCCGAGGTTGACGATCCACAGGAGCTGGGCGGCATCGCGCACCACGACCTCGCGCGCGGTGCGGCCCGACGGAAACCTGAGCTCGACGGTCTCGATCCAGTCGGGGTGCTGCTCGGGCGCCCGCTTCTGGAAGAACGGCTCGCCTTCGGCGCCGTTGACGTAGCGCTTGAGCACGATCGGCCGCGCGGCGATGCCACGCAGCGCGCCCTCGGCGACCGCCGCGTAATACTTCGCGAGATCGAGCTTGGTATGGCCGGCCCCGGAAAAGAACACCTTGTCCGGGTTGGTGATCACGACCTCGCGCCCGGCGGCCTCCAGCACGGTCTGCGGCGACTTCGCCATGCGAACAGTGTTGTCAATTCACCGCCGCCGCGCAAGGCGTGCCCAAGATGCGGGCGGGCCCTTGTGGGCGTAGTGTCGATTCGAAGCCTGCCCGTTCGACCTAATGGTGAGAGAGGGCGGAACGAGCCCTGCTGCCGAGGCCATAGCCCGAGCACATATACCCGAGCACATATATTAAGGAGCCCCGACGATGCCAGCGACGATGCAGGTTCAGCCATATCTGTTCTTCGAGGGGCGCTGCCAGGAGGCGCTCGACTTCTACCGCCGTGCGATCGGCGCCGAGGTGACGGCGCTCATGCGCTTCAAGGAAAGCCCGGACCCTGCCATGCGCCAGCCGGGATCCGAGGACAAGGTCATGCACGCCAGCTTCAGGGTCGGCGAGACCGCCGTATTCGCGTCGGATGGGCAGTGTGGCGGCGCGCCGAGCTTCCAGGGTTTCGCTCTGTCGCTCACGGTGGGAAGCGACGCCGAGGCCGACCGGACGTTCGCGGCGCTGGGCGAGGGCGGGCAAACGATCATGCCGCCGACGGCCACGTTCTTCTCCCCGCGGTTCGGCATGACCACCGACCGCTTCGGCGTGACCTGGATGGTGTACGTGGCGCCGCAGGGATCGGCCAAAGCCGGTCGAAGCGAGGCGCTCGCCGGACAGTTCGAGGCCAAGGCTCAGGACGCTCTCGCTACGCTCCAGCGTCTGAGCGACGCGGACTGGAGAAAGGTGACCCAGGCCGAGAAGTGGCCGGTCGGCGTGACCGCGCACCACATGGCCGGCGTGCTCGAGACGATCGCCGGGATGATCGAGACGATCGCGTCCGGTCGGCCGTTCGAGAGCTTCAACCCAGGCCTGATCGACGAGATGAACGCCCGGCACGCACGAGATTACGCGAACTGCGGCAGAGCCGAGACGATCGACCTCTTCCGCAAGGGCGCCGGCGTCGCGGTCGCGGCGATTCGACGGCTGAGCGACGAGCAGCTCTCCCGGAGCGCGAAGGTGGTCTCCACGATGCCGCCGATGACGGTGGAGCAGCTCATCGGCGCGGCTCTGCTGAACCACATCGACGAGCACTTCGGCAGCATCAGCAAGACGGCCGCCCAGTGAGGAGACGTCATGATCAAGGGGCTCTTCGGCACGACGAGATGGAGCGAGGACCTGAACAACCTGCTGCCGTTCTATCGCGACCTGCTCGGCCTGCCCGTCGCGATCCAGATCCCCGGGTTCGTGGTGCTCGGCAAGCTCGGCGCCGCCACGCTCGCGCTCGGCACGCATAGCGAGGTGCACGGCCGCAACGCGGATCCCGCGCGCCACATGGTGGGGCTCGAGACCGACGACGTCGACGCCGAGTGGAAGCGACTCAAGGGGGCCGGCGTGGACTTCATCGAGGACCCGACCGATTCCGGCCGGCTACGCATCGCGACCTTGAAAGATCCGGAAGGCAATCTCGTCCAACTGCTGCAGCCGATTCGCGGCGTCGACTGAGCCCGGCGCCCCCTTTACTCGAAGGGCCGTCCGTATCGCTCGAGGTGAGCCACCTCGTAGAGCGCCTTGCGCTGCTTCTTGCCTTTGCCGACCGGGCGCGCCGGATAGCCGAACGGCAGGATCGCGAGCACGTCGAGGCCCGCCGGCAGCGCGAGCAAGTCCTTGGCTTTCTCGAGCCCGCCGAAGCCGACCCAGTTCGAGCCCACGCCGTCGGCCCACGCCGCCAGCAGCATCGACTGGATCGCACGGCTCGCGTCCGAGACCGCGAACCGCGTCTTGTCGGTGGCGACGACGACGGCCAGCGGCGCCTGGGCGACGTACGACCCGCTCGAGGCCAGCGCTCCCAGGCGCCGCAGGGTTTCACGCTCGCGGACCACGATGAAGTGCCAGGGCTGGCGGTTCATCCCGCTGCCGGTGAGACGGCCGGCCTCGACGATCCGCCGGATCACGGCGTCCGGGATCGGCGTGTCCTGGTAGGCGCGGACCGCCAGCAACGTCCGAATCGCGTCGAAGACTTCCATGTTTGGCCTCCCGAAGCTTCAGGACTCGAGCGCGCAGTATAATCCGCCCGTCGGCACGTTCCAGCGGTACGGGGAGGCTCCAATGCACGTCGGCCTGGTCATGGAGTGCGACTATCGCGAGGGGAGAACCCAGGAAGAGGCGTTCGCCGAGGCGATGTCGATCGCCGAGATCGCCGAGACGCAGGGGCTCGACGGCGTCTGGCTGGCCGAGCGCCACTTCGCCGTTCACCGCCGGCCGACCGACCCGATGGGCGCCGGCATTCCCTCGATCGCCGCGGTGCCGCTCGTGCTGGCGGCCGCCATCGCCGCGCGGACCACGCGGCTGCGCGTGGGCACCGGCGTGAGCGTGCTCCCGCTCTGTCACCCGATCCGCACCGCGGAAGAGGCCGCGACCGTCGACCAGATCAGCAAGGGCCGGCTCGATTTCGGCGTGGGCCGCAGTGGCTTTCCTCGGGCGTACTCCGGTTACGGCGTCCGCTACGACGAAAGCCGCGAGCGTTTCCAGGAATCGCTCGACGTGATCCTGAAAGCGTGGACGCAGGAGGGCTTCTCGCACGCGGGCAAGTATTTCACGATCGACAACCTCACCGTCGCGCCGCGGCCGTATCAGAAGCCCCATCCGCCGATCTGGGTGGCGGCGACGACGCCCGACACGTTTCCGATGGTCGGCCGCATGGGCTACTCGCTCGTCACGGGGCTGCGCGGCTTCGACGTGCCCGAAGCGATCGACCATCTCGCGGCGTACCGCGCCGCGCGGCGCGAGCACGGGCACGCGGGCGACGGCAACGTGTACCTTCGCATTCCAGCCTACGTCGCGGAGACCGCGGCTCAGGCGCGCACCGAGCCGGAAGAGAGCACGATGCGCTCGTATCGGCGCCTGGCCGAGAACTTCGCGGCGTCGGTCGGCGCCTCGGGCACCACGACGTCCGAGGAGCGGGCGGAGCGCGCGGATCGCCTCTCGAACCTGACCTACGACGACGTGCTGCGCGACCGCGTCGCGTACGGCACGCCGGACATGGTGGTCGACCGGCTGCGCCAGCTGCGGGATCAGCTGGGCCTGGCGGGCGTCATCATCGAGTCGAACGTCGGCGGCCGGATCCCGCTGGACCGCGTGCTGAACTCGATCCGCCTGTACGCGCAAGAGGTGGCGCCGCGCCTTCGCGACGCCGCATGAGGAGGGCGCGATGACAACGACCCGGACATCGTACGTCTACGTGGGCCTGGCCGGCGAGACCGCGCCGAACCGACCCGTGAAGTCCGGCCTCTACCGCATGGCCGTCGGCGACGATCGGTGGGAGCTCGTGACCCGCGGCCTGCCCGCGGCGCCCGCCATCCGCGCGATCGCCACGCACCCGGAGCAGGCCGGCACAGTGTACGTCGGTACGCAGGACGGGCCCTATCGCAGTACCAACAGCGGCGAGAGCTGGGAGAAGCTCTCCGTGCCCGACCACGGCTTGCCGGTGTGGTCGCTGGCGTTCGATCCGCGCGACCCGCGGGTGATGTACGCGGGCTACGAGAACTGCGAGATCTACCGGAGCGAGGACGGCGGCGATCACTGGCGCCAGCTGCCGGTGACCGTCCGCTTCCCGGAGATCACCGTCGCGCAGGGCTCGAACCCGGCCAAGCGCGTGCTGAAGCTCGCCGCGAATCCGGCCGCGCCCGACGAGATCTACGGAGCGATCGAGGTCGGCGGCGTCATCCGGAGCCTCGACGGCGGCGAGCACTGGGACAACATGAGCCACGGGCAATACGTGAACGACGACACCGTCGACATGCACGGCATCATCGTCGGCCGGTGGCGCCCCGGCCAGGTCTTCGCGATCGGCCGCGCCGGGCTCTTCGCGAGCGCGGATCGCGGCGAGCACTGGACCACCGCGCGGCTCGAGCCGCTCAATCCGAACGGCCAGACCTACTGCCGCGACATCCGCGAGACCCCCGGCGACTCGAAGACGATCTGGGTGGCCGCGGGCGCCACGTTCCAGAGCGAGGTCGGCGCGCTGTTCCGCAGCAAGGACGGCGGCGCGAGCTGGGGTCGCGTGGACATGGGTGTGAAGCCGCAGACTACGATGTTCGCGCTCGCCTTCGACGCGCGCCAGCCGCGGCGCATGTTCTGCGCCACCAGCGGCGGCGAGGTGTTCACCAGCGAGGACGCCGGTCAGAGCTTCAGCGCGCGCCCGCTGCCCGAGGGGGCCACGCAGGTCTACGCCATGGGGTGCGCGTAGCGCCGCGACGGGGTCGCTTGCGCGCGGCTATTCTCGCGCGGGTCATTAGAGAAGCGCCCGTCCCGGCACGATAGAATTCGTAGCCATGGACGGGCGCTCCGTCGACCGAAAGCTCGCCGCCATTCTCAGCGCGGACGTGGAAGGCTACAGCCGCCTCATGGGCGAGGACGAGGTGGCGACGGTCCGCGCCATCACCGAATACCGCGCCGTCATCGCCGCGAGGGTGGCGGGCCGTGGCGGCCGCGTCGTCGACTCTCCGGGCGACAACGTGCTGGCGGAGTTCGCGAGCGTGGTGGACGCCGTCCAGTGCGCCGTCGACATCCAGCGTGAGCTCGAGTCGCGCAACGCCGCGCTGCCGGAGACGCGGCGGATGCGATTCCGCATCGGCATCAATCTCGGCGACGTCATCGTCGAGGGCGATCGGCTCTACGGCGACGGCGTCAACATCGCCGCGCGCCTGGAAGGCCTCGCCGACGGCGGCGGCATTTGTCTCTCCGGCACGGCCTACGACCAGATCGAGGGCAAGCTCCCGTTCGGCTACGAGTTCAAGGGCGAGCACGCCGTCAAGAACATCGCGCGACCGGTGCGCGTGTATCGTCTCCATCTCGATCCGAGCGCGGTGCCTCGGCCGAAGACCGGCCGATCGGTGCGGCTGCTCAAGCCCGTCGCGGTCGTCGTCGCGCTCCTCATGCTCCTGGGCGCGGCCGGATGGGCCGGCTGGCGCTGGCTCAAACCGCCCGAGTCCGCGGGGCTTCCGCTGCCGGATCGGCCGTCCGTGGCGGTGCTGCCGTTCGCGAACCTGAGCCAGGACCCGGCTCAGGAGTACTTCAGCGACGGCGTCACCGAGGATCTGATCACCGGGCTCTCGAAGGTCTCCGGCCTGTTCGTGATCGCGCGTAACTCGGTCTTCACCTACAAAGGCAAGGCGGTCAAGGTCCGCGACGTCGGCCGCGACCTCGGCGTGCGCTACGTGCTCGAGGGCGGCGTGCAGCGCTCCGGCAGCCGCGTGCGGATCACCGCGCAGCTCGTCGATGCGACCACCGGGTACCACCTCTGGGCCGAGCGCTACGACCGCGAGGTGAACGACATGTTCGCGCTGCAGGACGAGGTCACGCAGCGGATCGTCAGCGCCATGGCGGTGAAGCTCACCGAGGCGGAGAAGCGGCGTCTGGGCCGCCCGCCGACCGGCAATCCGGAGGCGTACGACCTGGTGCTGCGCGGCCACGAAGAGCGCCGGCTCACGACGCGCGACGGCAATGCCGAGGCGCGGCGGCTCTTCATGAAAGCGCTGGATCTGGACCCGAACTACGCCGGGGCGTACCTCGGATTGGCCTGGACGCAGCTTCAGAGCTGGCAGTTCCTGTGGAGCACCGATCGCGAGGGACTCGAGCGCGCCCGCGAGCTCGCCGAGCGCGCGATCGCGCTCAACGATTCGCTGGTCGCCGCGCACCACGTGCTCGGGCAGATCTATCTGTGGATGAAGCAGCACGACCGCGCCATCGCCGAGGCCGAGCAGGCCGTCGCGCTCGCGCCCAACGACGCGGACGGCTACGAGACACTGGCCGAGACGCTCTGCTGGTCCGGGAGGCCGGAGGAGTGCATCAAGGCGATTCGCCACGCGATGCGCCTCAATCCGCACTACCTGTACTTCTACGATTGGACACTCGGCCACGGCTACTACTTGACGGGCCAGCGACAGCAGGCGCTCGACTACTTCGCGCGAGCGTTGAAGGGAAATCCGAACTTCCTGCCGGCCCACGCGTACCGCGCCGTGCTGTTCAGCGAGCTCGGGCGCACGAGCGAAGCGCGTGAGGAGTGGGAGCAGGTCGGCCACCTGAGCTCGGGCCTCTCGATGGCGAGCCTGCGCGAGCGGCTTCCGTACAAGCGGCCCGCCGATCTCGATCGGCTCCTCACGGCCGCGAACCGCGCCGGCCGGCCCTAGCGCGCGAGCGAACGACCTAGAACACCGGGACGCGCGTGTTCGCCGAGGCGCGATAGGTGAGGCGCTCGGCGAGGCGCTCGGGTTTCACGCCCGCGGCCAGCAGCCGATTGACCGCGGCCGTCGCGATCGCGGTGGCGATGCTCTCGCCGGGGCACGCGTGGGGGCCGGCGCCGAAGGTGAACGACTGGCGGACCGACCGGAGCGCGTCGAATCGCGAGGGCTCCGGGTTCGCCAGCGGATCCCGGTTCGCGGCCGCCAGGACCACCAGCACGGTCTCGCCCGCTTTCATCGCCTGTCCCGCGACGACGGCGTCGCGCACCAGGAAGCGCCGCGTGTTCTGAATGGGCGGATCGTAGCGCACGACCTCGCGCACCACGGCCGCAAGCCGATTCGGATCCGCCGCGACCGCGGCCCGCACGCCGTCCTGACGGCCGAGCGTCACGAGCGTGTTGCCGATAAGGCCGGCCGTCGCCTCGTAAGCCTGGGACAGAAAGCCAATCCCGTTGGCGACCACGTCTTCGCGGTCGGCGCCCCCGGCGCGCGCGACCTCTCGATCGAGCGCTTCGAGCATGGGCGCGTGCGAATCGGCGGCGCCCAGCCGTGCTCGGAACGAGCCGAGCAGCTCGGCGGCGGCGTTGCCTCGCGCGAGGTGCTCGCTGGTGGCGGTGGGCGCGATGCCGCGAACGAACTCGCCCACGATCGCGGCGGTGCCGGCGAGCATGTCGGGAGGGACGCCGAGCAGGCTGGCGAGGACGTACACCGACACGCGGAACGCGAGCTCGTTCACTCGCGCCGCGTCGTCCATCGGGTCGAGCTCGACGACGAGCTGCTCGGCCCATCGCTCGGCTTCACAGCCGACCAACTTCTCGATCGACGCCGTCGCCGCCGATACCGCCGGCTTCAGCGCCGCGTGCTTCGCGCCGTCGCTCATTCGCACGAGGCGCCCGAAGATGGAGCCGGCTTCGCGCCCCACGATGGCCCGCGGAACGGGCTCGGCCGGCGGGCGGACCAGGCATGCCGGCTCCGTGAGCACCGCGGTCACGGCGGCGGCGCTGCAGGCGACCCACACGTCAAGCGCGTCGTCGCGATGAATCGGCCGCGACGCGACGAGATCCGCATAGTAGGGGTACGGATCGGGGTGCGTGACCGCGGCGATCGGATCGGCCGGGCGCGCCGCCGTACTCATCTGGCGGGGCCGGCGAAGAGCTCCGGCCAGGCGGCGACTCGGCGGCCGTGCCACGTCGGTCCCTCGCGCACGAATTTCCATTCGGGGTTCTTGGTCACGTCGCGCAGGCTCGCGCACACCTGGTGAAACGTCGGCACGTCCGCGTCCGCGCACTCGAAATAGGTCACGAAGTCGTACGCGCCCTCCGGCGCGGGCTCGCTGGTGCTCTTGTAGGTGCGCCTGAGCAGGCACGAGATGCCGGCCGCGGAGGCGAGCGCGTGCCCCTCGTTCTTCATGCGGCCCTCGTCATCGTATCGGGGCAGGAAATAGGTGTGGCGCTCCATCCAGTCCTTCGCCCACCACGCGGCCGTCTTGTTCATCGGCAGCAGGAACGCATTGGGCATGAGCCGCCCCGGCCGCTGCACGACCTGGTGCGCGTAGGCGAAGTTGTTCATGGCCGCGCCGGTATAGACCCGCGGCCTGACGACGCCGCCGATCACGCGCAGGCGTGCCAGCGACCCGAGCAGGCGCGTGGCCTCGCCGCAGAAGTCGCTCACCGGCTGCGCGCTCGGCGCCGCCACGTGCACGACGAGGTCGGCCTGGGCCACCCCGTCGTCGGCGACCGCACCCGCGGTCGCGCCGTGCCGGCGCACGTAGGCGATCGCCTGCGACGGTGGCCCCTGGGCCGGCTCGAATTCGTTCACGAGTCCGAGCTTGTCGGCGAGCGCGGGGATGGCGGCGGCGGCGAGAGCGCGGGAGTCGGCGGTGTCGGCGATCCGCACGCAGACGTACGCACCGTGGCGAACGACCTCGCCCGCGAGAACCGAGTTGTCGAGCATGGGACACCTCCTGATCCCGCACCGTACCGGCGCTCCTTGCATGTGTCCAATGCATAGAACGGAGGATGGCCATCAGATATCCTTATGGCCGTGGAGATCGACCAGGTCCAGGCGTTCGTCGCGATCGTGCGGGGCGGCGGCTTCACGCGGGCCGCGTCGCTCCTGCACCTGTCGCAGCCGGCGATCAGCCGACGGCTCGAGCTGCTCGAGCGCGAGCTCGGCGCACCACTGTTCGAGCGGATCCGGAGCGGTGTGATCCTGACCGAGGCCGGCCGAACGTTCCTGCCCCACGCCGAGGGACTCCTGGCGTGCATGCGCGACGGTCTCGACTCGGTCCGCGCGCTCCACCAGGCCGATCGCGGCGCCGTAACCCTGGCGCTGGTCGGGACCCTGGCGAGCACGACCTTGACCGCCTGCCTCGAGCGCTTCCGCGATGGCCATCCGAACGTCGAGCTGCGGCTGCGCACTGCGCTCAGCCAGGAAGTCAGCGTGCTGGTCCGGCGCGGCGACGCGACGCTCGGACTGCGCTATGGCTCCGATCCACACGCGGAGATGCAGGCGCTGGCCATCTACGACGAGCCGATGATGGTCGTGTGCTCGCCACGCCATCGTCTGGCGAACCGGCGCCGCGTCGAGCCGTCGGCGCTCGGTGCCGAGCGCTGGGTCGCGTTCCCGCCGCGCACCGATGCGTTCTACGATCCGTATCCCTGGTCGCTCCAGAATCGGCTCGCGGCCTGGGGGCTCCACCCAGCCGAGATCATCCCGATCGACAGTCTCACGGCGCAGAAACGGATGGTGGAGGCCGGCTTCGGTCTGGCGCTCTTGCCCGAGAGCAGCGTCGACGAGGAGCTGCGCACGGGCAGCCTACGCTCGATGCGAATCGCCGGCACGCCGGTCACGATCCCGGTCGTGCTGATCCACCGACGGCGCGCCTATCTAAGTGGGGCGGCCCGCGCGCTCATGACCGAGCTCACGGCGTGGCCTACCCGACAGACGGCGCGACACAAGCCGAGCGGGAAAACTTGAGTCCGGCCCTCGAATTTTGCTTGTATGGTGGGAATATGCGAACCATCGAGCGAGCCTTTGGCCAAGCGTAGCCGCAAGCCGCAGCCCTCGAAGCCCGAGAAGCCGCAGCGTTCGAAGCCCGAAAAGCAGGAGCGTTCAGAGGAGAGCGCTTCCGCGCCCGCGCTGGCTCCAAGAACGACCGTCTCCGCCGTCGAGATGGGCGCGCGTCAGCGGGAGATCTCCGTTTCGGAGTTCTTCACCAAGAACCGCCATCTCCTCGGCTTCGACAATCCGCGCAAGGCCCTCCTGACCTGCGTCAAGGAGGCCGTCGACAACGCGCTGGACGCGTGCGAAGAAGCCGGGATCCTCCCGGACGTGACGATCAAGCTGGAAGCGGTGGGCAACGGCAGCCCTCCGCCCCCGGCGAGTCAGGCGAGTCGATTCCGGATCACTGTCGCCGACAACGGTCCCGGCATCGTCCGGCAGCAGATCCCGCCGATCTTCGCCAAGCTCCTGTACGGCTCGAAGTTCCATCGCCTCCGCATGAGCCGCGGCCAGCAAGGCATCGGCATCTCGGCGGCCGGCATGTACGGTCAGCTGACGACCGGCAAGCCGGTGCAGATCATCTCGCGCACCAGCGCGAAATCGCCGGCGCACTTCTTCGAGGTGCAGATCGACACCAAGAAAAACGAGCCGCTCATTCTCGAGAAGAAGCAGATCGACTGGGAGTCGCCGCGCGGCACCCAGGTGACGATGGAAGTCGAGGGCCGCTACCAGAAGGGCCGCGCCTCGGTCGACGAGTACGTCGAGCAGACCATCATCGCGAACCCGCACGTAAAGCTGACGTACCTCACGCCCGAGGGCGAGACGAAGGAGCTGCCGCGCACCTACGACCAGGTGCCGGAGTCGCCGCGCGAGATCAAGCCGCATCCCTACGGCATCGAGCTCGGCATGCTGCTCAAGATGCTGCAAGACACGAAGAGCCACTGGCTCTCGGGATTCCTGGCCGGCGATTTCAGCCGCGTGTCGCCACGCCTGGCCGAGGACATCTGCAAGGCCGCCGGCCTCTCGCCGCGCGCGCGTCCGCGCGACGTGCTCGGCCAGCCCGCCGAGAACCTCTACAAGGCGATCCAGGCGACGAAGATCATGGCTCCGCCGACCAACTGTCTGTCGCCGATCGGGGAGCAGGCGATCCTCGCGGGGCTCTATCAGCATCTAAAGGGCGATTTCTATACGGCGGTGAGCCGGCCGCCGGCGGTGTATCGCGGTAACCCGTTCGTGATCGAGGCGGGGCTGGCGTACGGTCGCGGTCCCGAGCAGGCGCAGGCCGACCAGCAAAAGCAGGCGATCCCGCTGGCCGAAGGCGAAGAGGACCAGGGCAACGAGCACGAGCTCGCGCGGGTCATCCGCTACGCGAACCGCGTGCCGCTCCTCTATCAGCAGTCGGCGTGCGCGATCTTCAAGGCCGTGCTCGACACGACGTGGCGCAACTACGGCGTGACGCAGTCGCGCGGCGCGCTGCCGGCCGGGCCGATGGTGATCTTCGTCCACATGGCCTCGGTCTGGGTGCCGTTCACGAGCGAGTCCAAGGAGGCGATCGCCGAGTACGACGAGATCAGCAAGGAGATCACGCTGGCCCTGCGCGAGTGCGGGCGGCGGCTGGGCGCGTTCCTGCGCCGTCGCGAGCGGGCCTACAGTGAGCAGAGCCGGCGCGACATCTTCCAGCTCTACATCGAAGAGGTCGTCGACTCGTGCAACCGGCTCAAGGGCGGCAAGCTGCCGGTCA
>Ga0075433_10000290_pt1 | contig 30046 bp, 28 predicted proteins | sample RhiMethybrSRZTD2_FD_75299 | JGI IMG/M metagenome (GOLD analysis project Ga0075433, IMG submission 75299) | Populus rhizosphere microbial communities from Tennessee, USA - Rhizosphere MetaG P. TD hybrid SRZTD2 | ecosystem: Host-associated > Plants > Roots > Rhizosphere > Soil | place: USA... | reverse complement strand
AAAATTGTTCATCAGCCATGATCAAGGCCGGACCTGGTCAAGGGCCGAATTCGGGGAACCCAACGTCAAGGTCTATGATTTCGCTTTCGGGGCCGGCACCAGCAGCAGCATGCTCGCCGCGACCTCTCACGGCCTTTTCAAATCGATGGACGGAGGGAAGACCTGGACCTTGCATTACGAACCCTTGCCAAGAATTCCTTATCATCAGATCTGCTCCTCTCGACGAGATCCCTCCACGGTCTATCTCCTCTCCCAGGAAGAGAACCAAGTCTACCAGTCCCTCGACAGCGGAGAAACCTGGTCAGCAATTAGCAACCGTGGCTTGGCAGGCATCAGAGTGCTCGCTCTTCACTGCGGTTCCAGCGACGAAGGCGAGATGCTCTATCTGGTAACAGAGAATCGAGGCATCTATGCTTTCAGTCCTGATGGCGTCCCTCCGGCACCTCAACAGTCTGCCTCTTCGCAGTCCGGTCAGTAGGGTAGAAGGAAGCTGCTTGTCTGTCTCTACTGAACGCTCTCGAAGTCTCATCTATTTACTAATCAAGGCTGCTGTTTCCAGTTAACCCTCAGAATGACTGGTAGCTGCAAGAGTTCCTGCTTTCTCCCTCAGCCATGGACGGAGACCTTTCCAGTGGCTTGCCTCTCTTGACGACTTCCGGAAATCGGATTGTCCTTGCCAAGATCGGCCAACCGATCCTGCTCCGAGGCATCAACCGTTCCGGAATGGAGCACAGCGAGCCCGATGAAGACGGGTTCTGCTCCGCCGCGGGCATTTCGAGAGCTGAGGTCGAGTTCATCGTGACAGGCTGGAACTGCAACATCATTCGGGTCCCGTTCAACCAAGACTGGGCATTGAACGGCAGAAACGGCCACACTTCTGATGTGTATCTGAAGGATCTTGACCGGATCATTTCGTGGGCTGCCGCTTATGGATCTTACACGCTTTTGGACCTGCAGTGGCTCGACGCGGATCACGTTTTTGGCGGCGGCCGAAACTTCGTTGCTCCGCTTCCCAACCGGACTTCGCTTGACCTCTGGACCCTCCTGGCGAGTCGCTATCGAGATGAGCCGGCAGTTCTCTACGACATTTTCAGCGAACCTCATGATTGTCTGACTGACGACCCCTACCCCTTGACGCGTGAGGATGGGTCGAGTTATCCACTCGTCCAGCGCGAAGTAACCATGGCTGAGTGGAAGCCTTGGGCTCATGCATTGATTGATGCAATCCGGGCGGTGAATCCCCTGGCCTTGGTCTTTGTCTCTGGTACCGACTGGGGATACGATCTTCGAGGAATGCCTCTGAATGCTCCAAATCTCGTTTATTCTACGCACGTCTACCGCAACAAGGGGTCGAACTGGTCTGAGGCTTTCGGAAACCTGGCGATGCAGTCTCCTGTGTTTGCAGCTGAGTGGGGTGGTGGGAGACAAGACCGCCAATGGGGCCGCAGGCTTGTCCGTTATTTTTGTGAATTGCAGATTGGGTGGGCCGCGTGGAGCTGGTCAGATGAACCCTTTTTGGTGAGCAACTCCTTACCAACAGGCTTCGGCAAAATTGTTCGCGAGGCTTTGTGGAGTTCTGCGTAATACCTGCTTTCAGCGAGAAGACTTCCTGAGTACGCTCACCAGATCAATACTGCCGCTTGGCGCCTAAGTGCGGCCCAAAAGCTGCGATGCATACAATGGGTAGACTACTGCTGGGAGTTTTCAGTCGGACCTATCGTCTGGTTTCGCGACTGCTTGGTTTGGCCCGGCAATAGGGTGATCTCAACCGGTCGCTCAAGTGTAAAATCGAGTTTTGTCTCGGACGGTATCTTCACCTGCTTCCCCTTGATGAAGACCTGCATGGCAGTTCCAGCGCCAGCGCCCACGCCAGCGCCGATGGCAGCTCCTTTGCCTCCTCCTGCAATCGCTCCAATTGCAGCTCCTATTGCAGTCCCGATGCCGACCTTCTTGACTGTGTCCTTGCCTCTGGACTCGCCCTTTTGCTCATACGTACTGCTCGCTAACGCGTAGGAATTCCCCTGGAACTGGAGATGGTCCAACTCGACCTGCAACTCGCTCTGACCTTTGATTTTTCCGGAGCTCTTCGCTTGAGTGAGCTTGACAAAAACGTCGACGCCCTTGGGAACAATAACTTCGTCGCCAACCACGATCGGCGCTTCCAGAGAGGCCTTGAACTGTTGTCCAACCTGATCCGTTGATGAATCGACTGAATCAATCATTTGAATGCGAACGGCGGTCCCGACAGGAACAGTCATATGCTTCGCGGCCGGCGGAGGAGGCGGGGCAGGTGGTATTGCATTATGTGTCACGGTTCTGGAAACGGGTGCGCTCGCTGACTCAGAAGGTTCCGGAGCTATTGGCGGCACAGGTCGCGAGAGGGTCGAATCAGTACTGGACCGTGGGGAGCGGACAGGACCTTTGCTTCTGGGCGCCTTGGGAGGATTAGCTCGCTCAGGTTCAGCCAAAGGCAAGACAGGTTCATTCTGTGTCAAAGCAGTTTTGACCTGCATTCTGTCATTTACACTGCGTACGCCCTGAACTTCGTTGGCCAGCTTCAGAGCCTGGGCCCGGGCTGCATCGCTGGAAACCTCGCCTGCTAATGTCACTTCTCCCTTGACGACGGCGACGTCAACACGATCGTTCTTGAGCTGTTCATCTGAATAGAAACTCGATTTGATAGCACCACTGATTGAATCATCGCTCGGAGCTCTTGAACATGCGCCAAGTCCCAGAGCCAGAATAAAAATCATTTGTAACCGTAACCATCGAACCGTGGCTGTTTTCATCAACCCCTCCCTTTCTCGACTCCGCCGTTCTCGCATGAACAGCAGGGTCTTCCCACATGAGAAGGCCATAGTAAACAGAAAGGTTGTCCTTACATCTTTGCCTTCAGAAAATTCAAACCTTGCTCAAGGAGGGCACTCTGTGAATCTCCTTCTGGCAGCTGTCCATGGGGCGTCAGTTTGTCGATAATTATCGGCAAAATTTGTGCCAGTTGTGAGCTTGCGGCATCCGTGGAAAGTCCCGTGGTGCTCGCAAACTGTTGAAGTTGGCCGCCCAAGCCCGCCTGAACTTGCTCAGCAGAGATCGGTAGATTTTCACCTGTTCCGATCCATGACGAGATGATGTCTCCTAAGCCGTTTTGTTGAAATCCCTGAACCAAGCCTGCCAGCCCGCGGCTTTGACTACCGCTTAGCAACTGGACCAAACCGCTAACCAAAGCAGTCGAGCCTTGGTTGCTATTTCCCGTCAGTCCCACTAACACTCCAGATAGTTGGTCAAATAGACTCATAATCCCTCCTTAAGAATTGGAATGAACCTCTTTGCATCAAGAACCAAAATTGAACCGAACATTGACGACTATTTAGTACAAGACCTCGTGGTTGATTCGCAGACAACGAATCATGCGATCAAAAGATTTTGCCAGCAGCTCGTTCACAAGCGGCATCTGCCTTTCGACTTCGGCAGCGGATTGCTGCCCGATTTCGACGTCCTGATCAGGAGAAAAAAGGTTGAAGCCTGGCTTTACCTTGGTCTGTGCAAAGCCAAGAGCGCCTGAGGCCAGAGAAAGCAACAAGAGTGTGAAAAAAGTCCAAAAACTCACTCTGAACAAGAACGGCCGGAGCCAGTGCCCCATGATATACGGAGTCACCTTCCTCTCCTATACGAGGACCCGTTTGAGCACCCCTCTTGTCCTATGATGTTGCTCTGGATGCTGTCTTCAATCGCAGCTTTGGCCGAGAATGGCTAGTTTCCTTTTTCAGGCGTGATGAATTTGGGACCCAAGATCAGACCGATAGTGGCTGTCCACCACTTAGAACCCAGTAGTTGTCCTATGCCGGGCCCGTCAATCAGGTGAATTAATCAGCGAGTTTCTCGTGGTACTCAGTTTCTTGGCGGCAACACAGGCAGAGCCCGGGAGAGTGAGTGGTAATATTGCAGACATCACAAAAATAGTAGAAGTCGTAAAGTTTTCCGTCTCGGAAGAACTGAGACTTGACAATCTCATACGCAGGGGAGTCACCCGCCTTTCTCAACGTGAGCTGAAAGTCCTTCGAGCCAATACGCTTTTCTTCAATCAGTGTTTTGGTCAGTTTGTCGTCTTTCAGCAGGTAGATCTGACCGTTGGCCGCTTTCAGTCCCAAAGCGTTTTCCTTTCCCAGGCAGGGGACTTCCCTAGACTCCCTTCCAACACAAATCAGGGCACCCCTAACCACCAAGTTGTTCTGAGAGGCAGAAACATCCTTCTCTGCGCCGAAACCTGAACCGAGAAGAAGAAACCAGAGAACAACGAACTGAAAGCAATCCTTAAGCCGTCTAGATCCCATCAATTTTTGCTTCCCTCCGATTCAACGCAAGTAATTATAACAGATTCGGCCAGGCCCCAACCGAGGCATTGGCCAGCTCCATTCCGAATGTCCAATGTAGTGTCGGGAAAACTGAGCAATACAGCACAGAATTGGGTCTGCAACGACGGTAGGAAAGACTGAAGGCTCGCTGGTCGAGTCGATAGCCAGTCCGAAACGATCCCCGAACTCAACGTATTAGTTGAGCGCGTTCTCTTTCATTTGAACCTTGCCAATGAGTAGTTTAGAATACTCGTAGTTTCGCCTGAGGTTCTGTGACAGAAGCAGAAATTGTCGAAGGGCTGACTCTATAAATGATGTCTACACCGGTTTGCCTTAAGCAGGTTCATAAGGAAAAGACATGTAGCAAAGTCAAAACTTGCCTGATACTGGATTTGGGCCTAAAAGAGTACGAGCAGAGCCTGGTCGTTCAAAATCTGGTCGCCGAGTGGCGCAAGAAGAAAAGGATTCCTGATTGCCTTATCTTTGTCGAGTATCCGCATTTGATCACGCTGGGAAGATCCGGTAGCATTCAGCACCTCCTCGCCGACAGATCGATGCTTGAGAAGCATGGAGTCGGCTTTTTTCTCGCGAATCGGGGAGGAGACATTACCTATCATGGTCCTGGGCAGTTCATTGCTTACCCGGTCATGGATCTTAAGGAATGGCAGCCTGACGTCGGTCGCTACCTCAGGAGTCTGGAGCACTGCATCATAAATACCTTGGCAGATTTCGGAGTTCTGGCGGATAGCATTCCTGAATTGACCGGTGTTTGGGTCGGAGATAAGAAGATTGCGTCAATCGGGATACGAACCAGCCAGTGGGTCACCTCTCATGGCTTGGCGCTGAATGTATCTCCGGATTTATCTTATTTCGATTTCATTGTCCCCTGTGGCTTAAGGTCTAAGGGTATGACTTCGATGATGGAGATATTGGGCGCGGTGGTTGATACCAGCGAAATCAAAAGACGGTTTTGTGTTCACTTTTCCCAAATCTTTGAAAGAGACTTGGCTCCATGGAGAGCGGTCTCAATTGACTGGCAAACCTCAGGCTGCTTCGCCTAGTTCGAGCCTCCAGAAGCGGAGTCCAGCAGCACCGGAGGGCTAAGTTCTCCGGCGCAGCGGCCAGAATGGAAACTTGTCGTTATGGATGGCAGAGCGCGGACAGACTCACTCAGGTACGCAGCCACTCGGTAGAACCGGACTGCTTCTTCCCGGCATCGATCTCGATAAGGAGCCAATATCCAATGGAACTAACCAAGGAAACTCTGCTCGACATGCTGTATTACATGAAGTTGACTCGCGAGATCGAAACAAGAATCGAACGGAAGCTTTATCGGCAAGGAAAGATCGTGGGAGGTGTTTATGTCGGTCGCGGTCAGGAGGCCATAGCTGTTGGTTCCGCCATTCAGCTGGAAAAAGACGACTGTATCTGCCCGTCCCATCGCGACATGGGAGCTTATCTGATCAGGGGCATGTCTCCGCGAGTGATTCTCGCCCAGTACATGGGGCGAAAGACAGGAGCAACCCAGGGAAAAGATGCCAACATGCACATGGGCGACATGAGCAAAAACATCGTGGCCTTTGTGAGTATGCTGGCCGACACGGTTCCGGTCGCGGCCGGCGTCGCACTTACGTTTAAGATCCGTAAACAAAAGAATGTAGTGCTTTGTTACTTCGGAGATGGTGCAACCAGCCGAGGAGACTGGCACGAGGGGCTTAATCTGGCGTCCGTTCAGAAGGTCCCCGTTATCTTCATCTGTAACAATAACCAGTACGCCTATTCCACCCCCATTGAGAAGCAGATGGCGATAAAGGATATCGCCGTCCGAGCTCAGGCATACGGAATGCCTGGTGTCACTGTGGACGGCAACGATATCCTGGCCGTGTATGAAGAGACCCGCAGCGCGATTGAACGAGCTCGCGGCAACGAAGGTCCCAGCCTCATTGAGTGCAAGACCTTTCGCATGACCGGCCACTCCGCCCATGACGATGTGAAGTATGTGCCCAAGCACTTATTCCAAGAATGGGAGAAGAAAGATCCTATTCTGCGGCTGGAGACCTCCCTGCTTCAGAACAAAACGGTAACTGAGGCCGACGTGAAACGGCTCGCGGCCCGAATCGCCAGGGAAGTGGACGAAGCCGTTACCTTGGCCGAGAATGATCCCTATCCCGAACCCCATGAGGCTCTCGAAGGTGTCTATGCCGACCAGTTGGCGGAGGCTCCTTTGAGCTTTGTCGACACGTTCTTTAGTCGACAAACCTAAAGGAGGCAGCGTCAGTCATGGCAGCACCCACAACCTACCTTGAAGCCATCCGGCAAGGTATTTGGGAAGAGATGGAGCGAAACGAAAACGTCTTCATTCTAGGCGAGGACGTCGGCGTCTACGGTGGCGCCTTCAAGGTCACGGAGGGTATGATTGAACGCTTTGGAGAGGACCGCGTGATTGACACACCTATTTCCGAAGCAGCCATTGTTGGAGCGGCTATCGGGGCAGCTTTGATGGGCATGCGGCCTATCGCAGAAATGCAATTCGCTGATTTCATCGCCTGCGCCTTTGACCAGATCACCAACTTCGCCGCCAAGTGCCGGTATCGGTGGGGGGCCGGCGTTCCCCTGGTGATCCGGGGACCTTCCGGGGGCGGCATTCACGGCGGACCATTTCATTCCCAGAACCCGGAAATGCATTTCGTGCATACTCCGGGTCTTAAGGTTGTCGCTCCTTCGACAGCCTATGATGCTAAAGGCTTGATCAAATCAGCCATTCGGGACGAGGATCCGGTAATTTATTTCGAGCACAAATTTCTCTATCGCCGCATCAAAGAGGAGCTGCCTGAAAAGGAGTTTGTGGTGCCGATCGGGAAAGCAGACATTAAGAGGTCAGGAAGCGATATCTCGGTGATCACTTATGGCGCCATGGTCCACAACGCTCTCGAGGCCGCCACAGTGCTCGCAGAAGAGGGAATTGATCTCGAGGTTGTCGACCTAAGGACGCTGCTCCCTCTCGATAAGGAGCGAATTCTCGAATCGGTCAAGAAAACCAACAAAGTGATCCTGGTTCACGAAGACGTGAGGACGGGTGGGATCGCCGGAGAGTTGGCGGCTATCATTGCCGAAGAAGCCTTCGAGTACTTGGACGGGCCGATTATGCGCATCACGGCTCCAGATACGCCCGTTCCCTACAGTCCTCCTTTGGAGGAGTTTTTCTTCCCTAAAACCTCGGATATCATCCGAGTCGCCAAACAACTAGCAACCTATTGAAATCACTTTTAAGCTGAGGAGCCATTCATGGCGGCGAATGTCATCATGCCTCAAATGGGAGAAAGCATCTTCGAAGGAACTATCACTAAATGGCTTCGAAAAGTGGGAGATTTTGTAAAACGGGATGAGCCACTGTTTGAGATCTCCACGGATAAAGTGGACTCTGAAATCCCAGCCCCAGCATCCGGTGTTCTATCCGAGATCCGAGTGAAAGAAGGCGAGACCGTTCAAATTAATACGGTTGTGGCGGTCATCAGCGAAGAGGGTGCCGCTCAGCCTGCGGCTCCTCAACCCGATGTAGCGAGCCAAGAAAGCCGCAATTCCACTCGGCTGGCTGCTCAACCTTCCATTGGGAAAGTTGAAAGAGATGAAGGCGGTCAGACAGTTCGATCGTCGCCTCTTGTGAGGCGGATCGCCAAAGTAGAGAACGTCGACCTCTCGGACCTGGAAGGAACGGGTCTGGGAGGGCGAATCACCAAAAAGGATATTCTCGGTTATCTCACTGAGCGACAAAAGGTCGCGGAGGTCACCCGTCCCATGGTCCAGCAGGTTGCCCAGGACATGGCCGAGACGCTGCAGAGTGGAGTTGATCGAACAGAAGTTGTCCCCATGTCACTAATGCGCAAGAGCATCGCAGAGCACATGGTCGCCAGTCGTCGGATTTCGGCCCATGTCACAACGGTATTTGAGGTGGACATGAGTCGGATCGTCCAGCTCAAGAACCAGCACGCTCAGGATTTTCTGAACAAGGAAGGAATCAAACTTTCCTACATGCCTTTCTTCATCCGGACCGTATCTGAAGGATTGAAAGAATTTCCGATGCTTAATGCGTCGATCGTAGACACCAATATCGTTTACAGAAAAGACATCAACATTGGCGTTGCAGTGGCCCTGGATTGGGGGCTCATCGTGCCGGTTATCAAGAATGCGGATGAGAAGAGCTTCCTGGGCTTGGCACGGGCTGCCGTCGACCTGGCTGCGCGGGCACGCAGGAAAAGGTTAGCGCCTGAAGATGTTCAGAACGGAACCTTTACTATTACCAACCCTGGTGTCTTCGGCAGCCTTCTGGGTACGCCGATCATCAATCAACCACAGGTTGCCATTCTGTGCATCGGGGCTATCACCAAACGTCCTGTGGTCATTAACGATGCTATTGCCATCCGCTCCATGGCATACCTCACACTCACCTTCGATCACCGATTGATCGACGGCGCCCTGGCAGATCAGTTCATGGTGAGTATCAAGGCAAAGTTGGAAGGCTGGGAGGAGAAGCTTTTCTAGCATGAAGCAGAAAACGAATGTCACTGAACGCATCTCGGATCGTGTTGAGCAAATTTTGCTCGAATTAGGCGAAAATGTCGATCGGGATGGGCTCAAAAGGACGCCAGAGCGCGTCGAGGCGAGTTTGAGGTTCCTCACCAAGGGATACAAACTGGACATCGAAAAAGTAATCAATGGCGCCGTCTTTGATGCCGAGTATGACGAGATGGTCATCGTCAAAGACATCGAGGTGTACAGTCTCTGCGAGCATCACCTCCTGCCCTTCTACGGAAAGTGCCATATTGCCTACCTTCCCAACAAGAAGATCATCGGGTTGAGCAAGATTCCCCGCGTGGTCGATGTCTTCAGTCGCAGGCTGCAGGTGCAGGAGCGGCTGACGACGGATGTGGCTTATGCTCTCGAGAGAGCTCTGGAGCCCAAAGGCATCGGCGTGGTAATCGAAGCCTACCATCTCTGCATGATGATGCGTGGCGTGCAGAAACAGAACAGCAGCACCATTACGAGCTGCATGTTGGGTCACTTCAAAAGCGACAGCAAAACCCGCAACGAGTTCCTGGATTTCATCAAGTAAGCTACGTCCCCCGGAAGGTAACATTCAGAGTTCGAGGTACTTGGGGAATTTCGTCAGGTTACGGCTGCTTGTGCTGGTCACGACGACTAAATCCTCCAGACGCACAGCTCCTAACCCTGGATAATAGAGGCCGGGTTCCACGGTCACGACCTGACCAGCTCTCAGTCGGCCGTTAGCTCTTGAACTGAGGCGCGGGGCTTCGTGAATTTCCAGACCCACGCCGTGACCGGTGCCGTGAAAGAATCCTTCCATCCTGCCGTTACGACGGCCAGTCTTAAACCCTGCCTGCTTGAAATAATCCTGAACCGATTGATGGACAGCACTGCCATTGACACCGGCCTTGATCTGTTTCAATGCTATTTCTTGGCCGTGTTTAACAGCCTGAAATATAGCCTTGAGCCTCTCGCTAGCTTTGCCTTTCACGACCGTTCGGGTGATGTCGCCCCAGTACCCGGAGCTCTGAGAACGCGGGAAAATATCCAGGATGATCGATTGGTGGGCTTTGAGCGGGCCACTCCCTTCGTTGTGCGGATCGCAACCCTGGTCCCCACAAGCGACGATCGTGTGCGCAGCAACGCAGCCTCGATCCAGAATCGTGGCGCTGACTCGCTGTTTCACGTCTTCGGCTGTCAGTCTGGAGCCATTCCAGAGAAGTGTTCCGCTAGCGTGAACTCGGGACTGCCGGATCATCTCAATCCCAGCCTCCATCCCTGCCTCAGCGGCGCGCAAAGCCCTTTCGATGTGCCTGATTTCGTCGGCCCGCTTACACTCCCGTTGTTCAAAAAAGGGACTGGGAGTGACATGAAGCCGAATGCTCTTTGCTCGGAGTTTCTCGGCCAGGCCCACGGGGAAGTCTTCCGGGACCGAAACCGATCGAATCCTTCGTTCGGAGAGAAGCAAGCACAGCACCGAAGCCGTGTCAGGCATCTTTTCTCCGAGCTTCTCGAGCCGTCTTTCCAATTTCGAGCGCGATAGGACGGAATGAACCTCAGCCTGCTGCCTGGCGCGATCAATCTCGAGATCACTCATAACCAACAGTTTCCTGCCGCGATGAATCAGGAGAATGAAAGCATCGGGAGCGAAAAAGCGAGTCGCGTACAGCAGGTTTGCGTCGTTCTCACTGGTGGCCACAATCAGCTTGTCCCTGGAATCTGCGGATCTCATTGGTACACCCTCGCCGATTCCAGGATCTTGATCCACCCACCTTCGTGCCTCCCCTTGGGGTCGCGATGTGTCCAGTGCATCAATCCTCCCTTGGTGTTCCAGATATATTCGCCCCGAATTTGCACTGGGATTCCCGGCTTCAAAGGGACTCGTTCCGAAAGATCGATGTTGTGGCTGACGAGAAGCGTCGGCCCGTCGTCAGTCTTGATCAGGAACCTCTGATGCCGAGATCCTTGCTCGTCGTCGGCGAGAAGCTTAATAACCGTTCCGCTCGTTTCGAGAAAAAGGCGCGACTTCTTTTGCTGGAATGCTTCCAGAACGGTCAGCTTGCGGGTCTGGGCCTTGGCGGCTGACTGAGGCAGGCCAGTCGCAGTGAACAACAGCAGGAGGACCATCGAGACACATGAGACTGTCGCGAGCTGAGCGCGGCTGACCGTACTCAAGGGTTGAGACCAGTCAATCACACCTCGCTTCTTTGACAAGCAATCCTCTTGTCTAACCGGTGCAGAAGCAGGCTCAACCAGCTCCCACACTCCCGACACCGACCGCGGCAAGGAAAGAAAACCTGCAAGGGTTCTGTTCTCCAGCACTGAATCACTTCCTGCAGAACTCATAGAAACAACCTGTCCTGGCATCTACCTTGGCCTGGACGAAACGCTGAATGGCGTAGCCTCCGCTCAAATACCGCACGGAAGCTCGTCGAATGTAGAGCTGCCACTGGCGCGCCAGTCGCAAATTCTTTCGACTGATCTCGGAAATGTTGTTTGGGATTTCAAGATAGACTCGTTGCAAGCCGCGGCGCTTTCCACCGAGCAACCGCAGATTTGGTCGGCCGGGCATCAAAAGATTGTCTTTCGAGAGTGAACACTTATTAATCAGGTTCGTCCCATCCACTAATGCGGCAGCCTTGACCTTTCTCAACGAACCCCCGGAGGGAGCTTGAATCCTCCAGACCGCCAGGAAACGGTCCGTCTCCAGCCCACGATGCAAGGGACTGTGGGTCTTGCCATAAAGGTTCGGAAGATATTGTTCTACGGTGATGCCCAGCTTCTGGAAATTGAAGTAAGCGTTCTTGCTCTCCAGTGGATCAAACGTCCAATAGATTTCCTGAACCCCCCGCTCTCTCAGAATCTGTCGCTGCCTCAGCTTCAGCCTGAGGCCGATCTTGAGGTTGCGATAAGCCTTTTTTACCGCGAGCATGTCTGACCAGTGGATTTTGAGATCTCCCTTCCAGCCGGCAAAGCCAAAGACGAACCCCACCATGGTGTTCCCGAAAAAAGCACCCAACACCAATCCTCCGGTTTTCTGGGCGATCATCAGCATCGATCCGGGCACCAGGTCGATGAAGTCTCGACCCCAGGTTTCCTGCTGCAACTTCAAGCATTGACGATAGCCCTGAATGTCGAAGACTTCTCTAATCATGATTCGCGGCATCTTTTTTACAATCATAGTCAGTCATCAGTGCGCAGATTTGATCCACTACTCCTCGTATCTCCTGAGCTGGAAGGGTTAGGTTATTCACCATGATTGAAAAAGCCAGTGTCTCGTCGTTCCTGGTGTACGCATATCCCGAAAGCGTGTTCACGAAGGCAGAAGTTCCCGTTTTGGCGTGAATGTGCCCCCGCGCCGAAGGTTTCTTCATCCTGTGTTCCAGCGTGCCGTCGAGGCCACTGACAGGAAGTGTATCCTCGAAGAGTTTTGCTTCCGGATGTCTTTCCATGTAAAGGAGCAGACGAACGATGGACCGGGGCGTGATCAAGTCCGTCCGGGACATCCCTGAGCCATCGCTGATATTCATCTCCTCCTGGGACGTCCCTGTCTTTTCCAGGAATGCCTTGACCGCGGCTACGCCCGTCTCGATCGATCCGATACCCGTAAACTCTTCTCCAAGTTTTCGCAGCAAGAGTTCGGCATAAAGATTATGGCTCATTTTCATCATGATCTTTACTGTCTCGATCAGCTTCACCGACTCGTGGCTCGTCAACTTCTGTTCAGGCAGAAAACGGGATTGAAGAGACTTGGCCCGCTCTGTCGAGGGCTTGCCCTCTTCCAACGCTTCCAGTGGATAGAGATGTCGCGCCCTGCTTTTACCTGTCACCCGAATACCTCGTTGCTCCAAGGCTGACTTGAGTAGCGAGGCCGCAAACTCAGCGGGGTCTTCAACTGCCAGCGTGTAGTCTAATTTCGCATGATCTTTGGGCAATTCTCCCTGAATGATCCAGGCGCCTCTATCGGGACCATGATCAATTCCGATCGAGTTGGGCCGGCTCTTTTCCACGGTCTTGACATTGTTGACCGGACTGATCCCCACGACGGATGGAATCAACTTGATCACAGCTGGATCTCCAACCGTATCTCCAGGAGACACTTCTACCGTGAACACGTTCTCATTCACAGCCAAGGCGCTCGCCGGTGCACCATAGCCCCACAACAGATCGGCGTGTTCCCAAGCCGGGGCGTAGGGCTCGTAGAGGAAGCAAGTGTCATCTCCCACGATATCACCCTGAACAATTCTGATCCCTCGGCTGGCAATTCGATCCGCAATTTGCTCGATGAACAGCGGAGACACAGCCTTTGGCATTATCTCCGGCTCTGGATCGTACACTCTACCTTCGAGGTTGGGATCGCCTCGTCCAACCAGTACCAGCTCTCCCAGCAGCCTGCCATTGGAATCGATTCTGCCCCGGCTGTAGACGGGCGTTTCGAACTGATAAGCTGCACCCAGTCTATCTAGCGCTGCAGCACCAACAATGAGCTTCATATTTGAAGCCGGCAGGAAATGCTTGGCGTCGTTTAGTGAAAAGAGAACGCGACCATCCTTGACCGAGACGACTTGAATGCCCCAAAACCCCGTTTCAAGTTTGGGCTGACCGATTAGTTTGAGGATCTGGTTCTCAAGACGCGAGGGGCACTCAGCGGGAAAGACGAGGCGTGACGCGGGTAGAAGCAGGCCAAGGAGCAAGAAGAGAGACGGCTTCTTGCATCGACTTCTTGGCGAGAAACGTCTCCCGGTTTGCTTGATCTCCGTAGTCCTCACCCGACCTTCAGCCATTCTCGCCGCCAGAAAAGAGGGCGAGGATCGAACCAAAGTTTCCTGCCTTCGACCCCAGCGAGCGAGCCGTCAGTGGAAGAGCTGAGCTCGACGGGCTCAGCCGACAATTCTTTTTCGCAGCGAGGAAATTCCATGCTAGCAGACCGTTCCTTTCGTCTCTTCCAAGTATTGACCTGCAAGCTGGCTGAGAGCGGCGACACCCACAGCGATGCACGCCTCATCCACATCGAACCCAGGCGTATGCAACATTTCGGTGATGCCTTGGCTCTCATTGCGTATGCCAAGCCACAAGTAGAGACCTGGCACTCTTTCGGCAAAGCAGGCAAAATCCTCGGCACCCATCTGAGGCTTTTGGAGGACGACATTTTCCTTGCCAAGGATTTCTTCCAGCAGTGGTAGAGCTTTCTGGACCAAGCCCGGGTGATTCATCGTCACCGCAGCCCCTGGGCTGATCCGCACAGAATACGAAGCTCGAAATGATTCTGTGATGCCCCGCAGCACCTCTTCGATTCGTTGCCGAGCAGCAGCGCGAACCTGAGGATCGAGGCAACGGATGATGCCAACCATGCGAACCTGATCCGCAATGACATTGAACTGATTGCCACTTTCCAGAATGCCAACAGAGATGAGTAGAGGCTCGCGAACGTCAACTGAGCGGCTGACCATCGTCTGCAACGCCAGCAACACGTGGGCGGCCACAGGTACTGGATCGACTCCCGTGTGCGGATAGGCTCCGTGGGTCTTGCGGCCCTGGATAGTAATCTCCAACGTGTCATTGCTGGCCCAAACTGCTCCTGTGTGGTAGCCGATCTTACCTGCTTCAAGGGTGGGCATGACGTGCAACCCGAAAATGGCTTCCAGAGGAGGATTGCTCAAGATACCTTCTTCCAACATCAGGCTGGCCCCACCTCTCTCTCCAGGGGGTGCCCCCTCTTCCGCCGGTTGAAAGATAAACTTCACGTTCCCCCGAAGACGTTCGCGAAACCCGCTGAGCGTTTCTGCCACTCCCAATGCGACCGTCGTGTGAACGTCATGTCCGCAGGCATGTTTCACGCCATCGTTCAGGGATTTGTAAGGGACTTCGTTGACTTCCTGAATTGGAAGAGCGTCCATATCTGCTCGGATCCCCACCGTTGGCCCAGGTCTAGCCCCTTCAAGAAGGGCCACCACACCGGTTTTGGCGATACCCGTCTGAACTTGAAGTCCCAGCCTGCGGAGAAAACCAGCCACTCTTTCGGCAGTCCGAAACTCGCGGTTACTGAGCTCAGGATGACGATGGAGGTCACGCCGAATTTCAACGAGCTCGGGCTCGATTGCTTTTACCCTTGTTTTGATGAAGGACGAGTCCATCTCTGAATACCCCCCTCAGCCGGCCTTCAGCTGAGTGGAGATGCTGATCACGACACTCACCTGAGTAATTCCTCCAACGCCGTCGTCGCATCCGTTGTCTCATCTCGGTACTTGACAATTACCGGACAGGCGACCTGAAGACCATGTTCTCCGGCAAAGGAACCTTTGGCTGGCCTACTGCCTGGTACAACCACAGCATTTCCCGGGACAATCAGCGGACGTTCACGTGATTTTCTCAAAACCCGTTCGCGAACCAGGTCGAAGACAGGTGTGGAGCCCGTAACAATGGTCCCGGCACCAATCACCGCACCACTCTCAATGATGGCTCCCTCATAGATTCCGCAGTTACCACCGATCAGGACGTCGTCTTCAACGATGACCGGCAGCGCACCAATCGGTTCAAGAACCCCTCCGATCTGGCTGCCCGCACTGAGATGCACGCGCTTCCCGATCTGAGCACAGGACCCAACCAGGGCATGCGAATCCACCATAGTTTCATCGTCAACGTAAGCACCCACGTTGACGTAGGTCGGCGGCATCAAGGTTACATTCTTTCCCAGGTAAGCGCCCCGACGTACCGAAGAACCTCCTGGAACAAGGCGAAGGGCGTGAGAAACCTGCCTCAGGTTTTTCAGAGGATAAGTCGCTTTATCCAGGAACTGAAAATTGTCGTTCAGTGAAAAATCGATGATTCGTCCTAGCCTGAAGCCGAGCAAGATTCCCTGCTTGACCCAATGGTTGACCTTCCAGCTACCCCCTGGTTTTTCGGCCGCGCGAATCTGTCCGGCATCCAGCTTCTCAATGAACTCTTCAAACAAGGCTCGGGATTCGTCATCTAGCTCTTCACTCTTTTTGGCAAAGTGAACTGAAATGAGTTTTTCCAAATTCATAGGATCAACAAACGGAAATTGGCTGCGCCTATAGGCAGAAAAATGGGGCCGGCGAGTACTCGGACCTGACGCTTGCCCTAAATCAATTTCAGATCTCTCAGGATGGTCTCCAATTTTTCGCGATTCTTCGGCTGCATAGCGACCAGCGGCAGCCGGTAAACCTCCTCGATCAAGCCCATCATCGCCATCGCTGCCTTGACGGGAACAGGATTGGTCTCAATAAAATTAGCCCGCATCAAAGCGTAGGTTTGATAGTGAATCTGCCGGGCCAGATCCCAATTATTGTCAAGGGCCGCATGAATCATGCGGCTGAACTGCGCGGGCATTTCATTGGCCAGCACGGAAATACAGCCGTCGCCTCCCACCGCGATCAGCGGCAAGGAAAAAGAATCATCTCCCGAAAGAACGCTGAAGTTCTTGGGACGGTCTCTGACGATGATCATCATTTGATCGAGATTTCCCGAAGCCTCCTTGACCCCAACGATATTGGGAATCTCCGCCAGCCTTAGCAGCGTGTCAGGTTCGATATTGACTCCTGTCCTCCCGGGAATGTTGTAAATGATGATGGGGATGTCAGTGGACTCGGCGATCGCCTTGAAGTGTTGATAATGCCCCTCCTGCGTAGGCTTGTTGTAGTAGGGCCCTACTGAAAGGACTGCATCGGCGCCAATCTCTTTGGCAAACCGTGTCAATTGGATCGCCCGATGCGTGTTGTTACTGCCGCCCCCAATAATGACCTTCACCCGTCCGTTGACATGTTGGGTCGTCAGCTCACAAACCCGGAAGTGTTCATCGTAGTCGAGGGTTGAGGCTTCGCCTGTTGTACCGCACGGGACAATCGCATCCATACCTCCCGAAATTTGAAAATCGAGAATCTTTTTGAGATGTTCCTCGTGCACTCTGCCAGACTGGTCAAACGGTGTCACCAGTGCAGTCATGGCCCCACGAAATAGGATCTTCTCACTCATAATCAAACCTCGGTTGACTTGTCTACAGAAGACAGCAGGTCCTTCAGCACCTGCTCGAACGAGTAAAATCCACGGCGGGACGCAATCCACTGGGCAGCCAGCAAAGCACCTAGAGCAAAACCGCTGCGAGACCGTACGGTATGAGTAAGCTCGATCGAATCGGCGGCCGAATCAAAGGTCAACGAATGAATTCCCGGGAAATGCCCTGCCCTGGCCGAAACCAGATGAAACTCGTCCGGCCGGATGCTCCTGTTCAAGGGTTCGCTAATCACCGCTTTCTTTCGCTTGAAATTCTTCAGCACAATCTCGCCCAATTTCCGCGCGGTCCCACTAGGGCTGTCCACCTTTTGCCTGTGGTGGATCTCAGAACCAAAGACATCATAATCTTCGAAATGGTTGAAGAGTTCAGCAGCAGTCTCAACCAATCGGTAGAACAGATTGACTCCCAACGAAAAATTAGGAGCATAGACCAACCCGGTACCATTCTCGGCGACAACCGCTTTCGCTTCGGCGAGCTGCTCATACCAGCCGGTCGTTCCAACAACCAAGGGCTTCTTTGTCCGGGCTATGGTTCGGATGTTTTCCAGGACCGCCGAGGGAGTTGTGAATTCGATGCAGACATCAGCAGCTTCCAAATCACTAGATTCCGCGGTCGCTTTAGCGGGTGGGGGGAGGGCAGGATCACACCGACAGACAATCGAATGGTCCTTGCTCAGGGCAACCTGCTCGACTTCACGCCCCATCTTTCCATAGCCGATTAGCGCTATCTTCACGGTGACTGAACCTCAAAATTTACCCGCCAATCATATCAGAGCCTCTCTATTCATGAACCTTGATTTTGCGAACGAAAACCCCAATGATGAGTTGCCAGAAGGGAGCGCTCATGAAATACCGGGAATTCGGCAAGACTGGCTGGCATGTCAGTGAGATCGGTTACGGGATGTGGGGCATGGGCGAGTGGAGCGGATCTGACGACGAAGAGTCGCTGCGTTCGTTACAGAGAGCTGCAGACTTGGGCTGCAACTTTTTTGATACTGCCTGGGGCTACGGCGCAGGCCATAGCGAACAACTGCTGGGCCACTTACTACTGAGTAATCCGGAAAAGCGCCTTTACATGGCGACCAAAATTCCTCCTAAGAATTTACAATGGCCGAGCCGTCGCTCGTACACGTTGGACGACTGTTTTCCACCTGAGCATATCGAGACCTACGTTCACCGAATTTTGGCCAACGCAGCCGTTCAGAGTTTTGACCTGATCCAGTTCCACACTTGGGAAGATGGATGGGTAGAGGACGCGCGCTGGATTAAGAAGATCGAGGAACTGCGCAGGCAGGGACTGATTCGTGCGGTCGGCATCAGCATCAACCGTTGGGAACCGTGGAATGGGATCAAGGCGGTTCGCAGCGGCCTGATTGATGTAGTACAGGTCATTTACAACATTTTTGATCAGAATCCCGAAGACGAACTGTTCCCGGCCTGCGAGGAAATGAATGTAGCAGTGATTGCGCGCGTCCCCTTTGACGAAGGCTCCCTGATCGGAACACTGACCCCTCAAAGCACCTGGCCTAAAGGCGACTGGCGCAATACCTATTTTGTTCCTGAGAACCTGATTCCCACCCTGGAGCGGGTGGAGGCCCTACGTCCGGTTGTGCCTGATGGAATGTCTTTGCCAGAGATGGCGCTGCGGTTCATTCTGAATCACCCAGCAGTGAGTACCATCATTGCTGGCATGCGAAAACTCAAGCACGTGGAAACCAACATGTCTGCCAGCGACGCCGGACCACTGCCCAGCGATCTGGTCTCCCGGTTGCGCTCCCATCGATGGGTTCGGTGCCCTACGGCCTGGTCGGACTAAGAACCCTGGGTCCATCTTGTAATTGCATTGTCGGTTTGTCCGACTGCCGAGAATCGTCCGCCCTGCCTCATCCCTTTCGTCGTGTCCGGATCTGTGCCGAGTACTCCGCAAAGAACAGCAGTATCCCAGCCGAGACATAAACCCACGTGAGAATGGCGATGATTGTGGCAATGGAGCCATAGACGTTCTTGTAGTTTGAGTAGCGGAGAAAAAAGGTAAAGACATACTTGGCGCTTTCCCAGGTAAGGGCAGCCAGGATGGCCGTTGGAGTGACTTGTGAAAAATGAATGTGAGTATAGGGAACAATCTTGTAGACCAGAGCAAACATAACGACCGTCAGTGTGAAGCTGACAAATACAAGCAGAATTTCAATGGTCACGGCTGTTGTCAAGGAAACCCACTGATCCTTGGAGAAGCCACGCAGAAAGTCCGCCACTCTACCGAGCATGATAGTTGCGAAAACCGAGGTCAGCATCAGATAGCCACACAGCAGGGCCATTACTGCGGCCACGATTCTCTTATGAAAGAACCCGCGCTCCTTCTTCACTCCCCAAGCCTGGTTGAGGGCTAGTTCCAAAGGCATAAAGGCTCCTGTTGCCGTCCATATCAACAGCACGAAGGCGAGCACCGAGATTTTGCCTGAGGAAGCCGTGATGGTCCTGAGGTTATCCTCGACAAATTCGGAACCGACCGGCAGATACGACCTGACGGATTCGATGATGTGAGGCTGCAGATGGTAAGTGCGAACAAACGCTCCGCCAATTCCCAGGAGAATCAGGATTAGGGGAAAGAAGGAAAAGAGGGCGTGATAGGCGAAAGCCGCAGCATAGGTCATGCTATTACCTTGAAGGAAGGCCACCAGCGCTCGCCAAAGCGGAAGTCTTTGAGGCATGAATCAGGAAAAACTGAACCGGGTGGAAAGGTTATGGGATCAGACGGAAACGGATTGACTTCTCACAGAAGGAGCCTGTGAAAAATAATCGAATGCCCTCAGGTGCGCGCCCGGCCCTGTCCGAAGGACAGAGAGGAAATTCATACTGGTCTTTCCATAGCAACAGCGGAGAAACTGGTGCGCCCTGAGAGCGCAGGCTAAGAGGTAAACCTGGGCTGCCAATTCTTCTCTCTTCATACCATCTAGTCCATCCTGTCTTATCACTTGTCCTGTTTAACTCCCAAACTGATCAAGTTAGCAAAAATTCGAATCGCGCCAGGTACGCCTTCCGGGAGCTGTCTAAACCAGGAGTACGAAGTGAGGACGTAGAAGCCCTTGCCGTATGGAGCCACGAGCAACCCTCCGTCGAGGGGAGGCTCACCCGGATCGTGGCTTGAGAGCAAGGCTATGAATTGTCGGTCACGCTCTTGAATGAAATAGAGCCCGCGTTCCTGAACCCAACCATCAAAATCCTTCAAGGTAATTTTGTTGGGCAAATTGAACAATCGGTGATTGGGCTCAAGAATCGTGACCGGCGCCGTTTCGTCGGTTACTCGATGGTTGGAATTTTGAATCTTCGCGGCATAGGGGGCATATTGGGCTTTGTTCCAGGCAGCCGGCGTATTGTACTGAACGATGTAAACGCCTCCATTTTTGACATAGTCCAGTACGCGGGAATTATTGGAGACAAGATCCCGGCGGACGTCGTAGGCGCGAACCCCTGCAATGACGGATGAATACAGACTGAGATCTCCGCTGGCCAGATCGTCTGCTTCGAGCAGCTTGACCCGGGCACCCAGCTGGGAGAGAGTTTCGGGAACATTGTCACCGGCACCCATAACGTATCCCACAGAAAGCTCGGGAGGTGTTACCACGTCCAAGACCGTAACCTCCGTTTCAGCCCGCCGATAGAGCGGATTCTTCCAAAGGTCCATCACGGAAATCATCCGATACCCCAGGTTGAAGTTCTTGCCTTTCAAGCCAGCGACGGCCTCAAAAGAGGCCGGGCCGGGAGGAACAGCGCCCACTGACCTGACCTCGAAGCGCAGAACCGCTGCTTCATTCTCCCGGGGAATGGAAAATGGTTGTTGCGCAGGTTCAACAGTCCACCCGGAGGGGGGTTTTAGAACTACATTCCCTTCAGCAGAAGATGGGGAGTTATTGGTCAGCTCCACACGGAGCGATCGGCGCTGAGAAGATGACCTCACCGGAATTACCTGGGCTGCCGGCACGGGGTTGATCGAAAGCTCTGGAGCAACGAGAAGTGGAATATGATGGGTCCCTCTTCGAGCATCCATGTCAAGGAACTCTACGGCTTGGCTTCGGTGCAGACAGAGATCCCTCGGTTCAGTGCCGGTCGCCGTTGAGGCATCAACGCGAATCGAATAGTCAAGCTCAGCTACCAGAGGTGGGGGGGGCAGCGGGTCATTGATGAGACTTTGCTCAGAAATGGTATACATCGTATCGCTCTTGCTGTTGCGCCTCCAGTGCGGCTGAGTCGGAGGCATGCCAGGAGGACTGGAAACCTTGAACTTGATTTCGACACGTTCGGACGGCTTGAGGGTCGCTTGTATTCCTCCAACTCGCTCGACTTTCCATTCTTGGGGACTGCTGGCCGGCCGGAGCTGTATTTGTTTGGGGTGGATGGCAGTGGATGACCGGTTGGTGAGGGCTACCTTGACGGAAAAGGTTTGGCTCGGGGTGACCAGAGCATCATCAGCCAAGGCTTCGAACGACAAGCCGGTGGCCAGATCCAAGGCTTTGGTAAAATCCTGTTCTTTAGCAGCCAGAAGGAATCTAAGTGCGTCCTGAGCTTGCGAGGCTGCCTTACCGTCTGCAATTCTGTCGCGGATCTCCCGCAACAGGACTACACCTCTGGCGAAAGGGTCGACCATTCGAGAAAAGTTCGAAGGGGAAAATCTATCCTGAGCCTGGCGGATGCATGTATCCAGGGCGGCCCTCTGTTCTTTGATCCAAGGCAGCTGAAGGTTCCAGTGTGATCCCACGCGCTGAATCAACCCGTCGAGAGTTATATCCAGGTGGTCAAAGAACGCAGTATCAGGCTGCTCCTTCGGATCAATCAAACGGTATCTTACCAGGTGCGTGCCGGGGCTGGCGTAGCTGTTGCCGTAGCCCTGCGAGCGATGCAGGCTATAGCCCTGTGCTCCAATCTGTTGGAACGAGGCCCCAAAGAGCGGAGAGTATTGGCCGGTATCGATGGTCAGAGAAGCAGGATCATTTGGTTGAAGATTCCCGATGTAAAGCTTGCGTGCCCGCGACGGAAACAGCCCTTGTTTTCCAAGCTCTGGAAACTGTCCGGAATCGCCCGCCAACCAGTGGGCTTCTCGTGCCAAAATCCCGGAAGCTTGATGATGCCCGTGACCATCTTTGGAATTCCCCTGCCACACCGAAACGATTACATCGGGACGAAAACTACGAATGGCCCTGACCATATCGCTCAAAACCAGGGCGCGGTCCCACTTCCTCAGTGTTTCCTCGGAACTCCTGGAGAATCCGAAATCGAAGGCGCGAGTAAAGTATTGCTTCACCCCGTAGTATTCGTCGGCGGCCAGAAGCTCCCCGGTTCGCAAAAGCCCCAAAGCGTCAAACAAATCGGAGCTGATCAGGTTCTGGCCCCCTTCGCCGCGAGTCAAGGACAAGAGTGCGGTGTCGGCATGAAGACCGCGGCTGACATACGTGAGCACTCCAGCGCTTTCGTCGTCTGGATGCGCGGCGATGAATAGGATGCGAGACGTCAAAGGAAGACGTCCTAATGCTTGCGCCATTCCTGCAGCCCCTCGGTCTATAGCAAGATCCTGAGACTGAGGGAAGCATTGGAGGCTCAGGCACTGCAGGATTAGCAGGATGAACAGGAGGAGTCTAAATGTCATGAATGAACGAAATCGTTGATGGAGACGAAGTCCTCGTCCCGAGCGTCAGCTCAGTCCGAGCTGAGCCCCATCCGAGGAGTACTTCTCAGACAGCACGAAGACCGCAGCGATCAGCATTACTAACAGAACGCCGTAGGCCGCAGCACTGCCGAAGTTGAACTGACGTAACTGAGCCAGAATCTCGATCGAAATGGGTCGATTGTGAATCGTGTAAATAACGATCGACGTGACAAACTCCCCTAGTGCCGCGACGAACGCCAACAGCGAACCGGAGATAACACCCGGCACGATCATCGGAAACACGACCCTACGAAAGCTATAGAGCCACGTTGCCCCCAAGGACCGAGCTGCTTCTTCCAACGCTGGATCAAACTGCTCGAAGCTGGCCTGCACTGCACGCACCACCACTGGAATGTTTCGAATGAAATAAGCCAAAGGCAGGATCCAATAAGTTCCCACCAGTAGCAGCCGGCCCTGAAGCGGATCGTATCGATCGAAAGTTGTTGCCAGACTCAACCCCAGCACGGTTCCAGGCAAAGCCCAAGGCAGAAGAATGAGCATTCCGAGCAAGAGGCGTCCTCGAACCCTCTTTCGGACGATGAGATATCCCGCCAGCAAGGCAAATAGCAGATTTCCTGCGGTGGCGAGCGCGGCCATCTCAAGACTGTTAAGAATCGGGTCCAGGAATTGAGTGCTGGAAAAAAGCCGTCGATAGTTCTCGATCGTATAGGCTGGCGGGAGGATCTCCGTGGTCCAGGTTCCGTCCCGGGAAAAGCTGACTAGAATCAAAGTGAAGTGAGGTAAAAGGAGAAAAAGCACGGCCAGGACTCCCACCACCCCCAGACCCATCCTTAGGAACCGACCTTGGACGAGCTCCGGAGGTCTTTGCGTCCCTTTGCTCACACTTCGATACCGCTCTGTTCCCTCGTAACGACGTAAAAGGATCAAGAAGAATATGGAAGTCGCAGTCAAGATGACGGTCTCAACCAAGGCCATTTCAAGGTCCCCATTCAACTTGGAATTATAGATCTGAAGGGCCAAGACACGGACGCCACCTCCAAAAATATAGGGAGCGCTGAAACTGGCCATCGAAGTCATGAACGTCAGCAAGGAAGCGCCTGTCATGGCAGGGGTCAGAAGTCTCAACGTTACCAGAAAGAAAGTTCGAACCCTCGAAGCACCTAGGGAGCGCGAGGCCTCCACAAGTGAAAAATCAAAGCGCCTTAGTCCTGCTGAGACGAACAGATAGAAATAGACGTACATCGTATAGGCATGCACAAACAGGATCGCCCAAACTCCTCTCAAGGCAACCGGAGGGTCCTTGAGACCGAGTCCATATTGCAAGCCCCGGGACAAGATCCCGCTTTCACCGTACAGAAACAGGAAAGAGACGACCCCTACAAGCGGCGGAAGAAGCACAGGCAACGAGGCTAATGCCGCAAGGATCCTTCGGCCTGGGAAATCATACAGATTGAATGCGAAAGCCAGAGGGACGCCGATCGACGCGGACAGAAATACGCTGCCAAGAGAGATCAGAACGCTGTTGCTGAGCGCTTCGATCTGGGAGGGATTCAGGAAGAACTCCTGATAGTTAAGGAAAGTAAAACCCCCTTCCCTCTTGAGGCTCTGCACAAAGATGTAAAGGTTGGGATACAAGACCAGCCAAAGGAGCAAGCCCAGAACGCTGAGATAGAGTATCAAGAGAGACCACTGGACGTTCTGCCGATGTGGCTTCATGGCTGGTTTAAGAGAGTAGGTGAATCGCGTCGGGTGAGGCGTGGATCGAAACCGTCTCCCCGACTTGGAGCGCTCGAGAGCTTGAAAGATTCATCTGCAAGGCAAGCAACCGGAGCCCTTCTCCTTCCAGTTCGTATTCTGAAAAGGCACCCGTAAACTGTTGGGCCAGCACTCTAGCCTCAAAGAGCCTCACATTGTCGGGCATCTTTTCGAACTGAATGGCCTCTGGGCGAAGAAGCCATCGATAGACGTCTCCTCGGCGTAGGTGCAACATTCCTGCTTTCCGCAAACGCAGCTCAACGCCTGAACCGAAGGAAAAAATCAGACAATCCTGACCATACCCTTCAAAACGCAATGGGAGCAAATTGGACTTGCCAATGAATTGAGCCACAAATTCATTGGCTGGCGAATGGTATAGCTCGCGAGGCGTTCCGATCTGTTGACACACCCCTCGGGAGAGTAAGACGATCCTATCGGAGAGGGCAAAGGCCTCTTCCTGGTCATGAGTTACAAAAACCGCAGTGATGCCAAGCGCGCGAGTCAGTTGCTTCAGCTGCTTTCGAGTTTGTTCGCGCAGGCTCGCATCCAGATTGCTCAAGGGTTCGTCCAAGAGCAAGATTTGGGGCTGAGTCACGAGCGTGCGAGCGATGGCCACTCGCTGCTGTTCTCCGCCGCTTAACTGCGTCATCGTCCTCGACTCGTATCCAGAGAGATTCACCAGAGCAAGGCACTGTTTCACCTTATCAGCAATCTGATTCTTCTGGATCTTCTTGGCCCTCAATCCAAACGCAACGTTTTCGAGCACGTTCAAGTGAGGAAATAACGCATAAGATTGAAACACCATCCCGATATTACGTCTTTCCGGCGGAAGATTTGTTATCTCACGACCACTGACCAAAACGCGTCCAGCAGTTGGAATAAGGAACCCGGCAATCAGCCGAATCGTCGTGGTTTTACCGCAACCGCTGGGGCCCAGCAAACTGACAAATTCTCCAGCATCGACAGACAAATTGAGGTCATCAACGGCTGTTAGGTCACCGAAGCGTTGAGTCAGATTCTGCAGTTCAAGCAGGGACATGGTGTCTTCAACCTGGGAACGGAATCCTCCTGAGCCAACTCATGACTTACCTTTGTTGCGGATATGCGCGTCCCAGTACTTCATCCATTCATTTGAGTTTTCCTCCAACAGCTTCCAGTCAAGGGGCATGGGCGAAACCGGCGTATTCTTGATCCAATCGGGCAGGTCCGTCGGGGAGATATCTTTGCGGCACGGAATACGAAAGAACTTCTGGGCTGCCAAGCGCAAGCTCTGTTTACTCGTCACAAACTCGTAAAATCTCCTGCCTACCTCCGGCCGCTTGCTGCCAGCCACTAGCGCAATCCCCTCAGTCACGACTGGAGTGCCGCTTTTGGGAATCACGTACCCAAACGGATAATTGTAGCGCGAGCGCTGCAGCTCGATGTCGGGCATATTCCAAACTGTTAGCCACCCTTCTTGCCTGGCTAACTTCTGACTGAGAAGCGTCAAATTGGCCACATAGTCCTTGGTATTCGCGTCCAATTTCTTGAGCCATTGATAACCCGCTTCCGGAGAACCTGAAGCCGGGTAAAACCTCAGAATCATCGCGCAAAAAATCGTTCGCATCGTACCGGACGCCAAGGGATCGCGAATGATGAGTCGATTCTGCCATTTGGAATCCAAGAGATCATCCCAATCTCGGGGAGCCTCAACAGGCTTTACGGCAGCGGTGTTGAAAGCGATAACCTCCGGAGTTTCATAGGTTCCATACCACTGGTCCTGGGGGCTGTGAGCCTCTGCTAAAACGTGGGTGGCCCACGTGGGCTTGTAAGCCTGTAAAAGCCCGTCTCGCTCTCCCTGCTGGAAAAGAACCGAAGGGGCGCCCCACCAAAGATCAGCTTGAGGATTCCCCTTCTCGGAACGAAGGCGATCCAGAACATCCTGGCTCCCCATGTCGAGCCATTGGACGTCAATGCCTGGATTATCTTTTTCGAAGAGGGTTTCGTACTCTGTGAGAAGCTCTTTGCCGTGCGTGGAATACACCACCAAGTTTTCCCGGGCATCACGCCGGTTCGCACAGGCCATTGCAATGAAGACAAGGAATGAAACGAAGAATCCAAACAGGCGGCACTGTCTTCGCGAGGGGCTACACGTCGTCCCCCTAATGGTGGTTTGCCTCCTTGCCCCAACGGGGGATGAGAGATGCAGGGTTGAGAAGCCCCTACAAGGCCGGGTGAGGCGGTGCCCGCCGCGAGTCCGACTCCTAGCTGAGCCTATTGAGCTGTCGAGCATAAGTATCGAGGACTCCCTTTTTCTCCTGTAGCCATCGCTCCTGCCGGCTAATAAGCGTCCGGCGCCTCGCGATGCTTCGCTCGACAGTCCGCGGGGAAGGGCCGCCAAACACCTTGCGAGCCTCCACAAACTGAACTGGGTCAAGAATAGAGCTCATCAGATCGGGCGCGACCAAGATCGCGGTTCCTGCAACCGTCTGGCTGGCCACTTGCAGAAGCGTGCTGATCCGCTGCGACTGTGGCTCTCCGCGCCTCCGTGCCGGCCGTGCCCTCAGGCTCTTGCCCACTTGGCTGACAATACGATGAGCTGTACGAAAAGGCAATCGCCGGTTTCTGACCAACCAATCTGCGAGTTCCGTCAGAGTGATTTCGCCACTTCGACACTTTGAAAGTGCCTTTCCCACGTTGAATTCAGCAGCTTCCAAAACCGCTTTCGACAATTCAAGGACCCGCTCCGAGTATTCGAACACCGCTCGAACCGTAGGCTGAATGTCGTCCTCGGCGTCGACGATGTCGCCAAATGGAGTATTGTGCAACCCCAAAACGACTGCTTGGCACTGTCCGACCGCGTTGCTGGCTAGAATTCGAAGGTGTTCCAAAGCCACTGGATTGCGCTTCTGGGGCATGATGCTACTGCCCTGCACAAACCCGTCGGGCAGTATCAGGAGACCAGACTCCTGTGAACTCCAGAGCAACAAGTCCTGGACGAACCTGCCTAGACTGACCATAAGAGTCGAAACCGTCCCCACGCTCTCAAGCAGATAGTCCACGCTCGCAATACATCCATAGGCATTTTCGAGGATCGTGTCAAACCCCAGCAGACGTCCCAGCAAACTTCGGTCAATAGAAAATCCCGTCGTGGTCGCAACACAGGCTCCGAGAGGACATTGGTTCACTGTATGGTAAGACTCCATCAAACGAGCCAAGTCTCGGTGCAGGAATTCCACTGTCGCCATCAAATAGTGGCCCAGCGTAGTAGGCTGAGCGAACTGGGTATGAGTCACCACGGGAAAAACGGAGCGCACATGCGATTGCGCGAGGTCCAGCAAAACACGCTGGAGACGGTGAACCTGGCTGGCCGTCTGAAGAAGCTCCTTCCTGAGAACCATCCGATAGAGCGTTATGTCGACATCGTTACGGCTTCGAGCCACGCTCAAGTGGCCGGAAAGGTCAGCCCCACAAAGGTTAGCCAGGCGCCTCTCCACGTAAAAGAACAGGTCTTCTTCAAGTCCGGTGAAAGAGTAGCATTCCAGCTTTTTTCTCTCTTTCCCAATCTGCCCCAACGCTTTGAGCAGCGTCGCCGCATGGCGCTGAGCGATAATGCCAGAATGAGCCAGCATGATGGCATGGGCCTGATTGATCTCGACCAGAGGCTCAAAGAAGCGGGTGACTGAGTGCTGGAAGTTAGACTTCAGGACGGTGCTTAAATAGATGGGATGCGGAAACGCTGATGAAGAATTGGAGCGCTTCTTCATAGAAGAGACGGGTTTCACCGATCGAGTAGGGATTGTAGTGGAAACGCGGCAAAGCCGCAAACGATCAGTCGACTTTGGTGGCAAGATCTGTCCCGCGGAAGTAGTGGACAGTAACTTTCTTTCCAGAGACAGGCGGTTTGGAGTGGATTTTCTTTTCGAGCTCCGGAGTGTAGTTGAAGGTCCGGACCGCGTAGATGTTTTCTTGGCTCTTGACGGTGATAGCCTTGGGACCCGCATGAACGACGGTGCCCCGAAATTTGTCCTTCTTCTGATTCCCGCTGGCGAAAGCAACGGGCAGCAGGCTTGCCGAGAAAAGTATCACCAAAAGGCAGCGCATCAGGAAGTGACGTGTGCCTGCATCTAGTTGACTGAGCCTTTGAGCAAAGCGCACCATTGGTTGAGTCTTCTTGATTCGGAAGCGAGCCTTAGTTCCTGGAGCTTCGCAGCCGTCAGTCGAGCTCCTTGTCATCAATGCTGATCTTTAGGGATTTTAGAAACTTGACGTCCTGGGAAGTGATGTCGAGCTTGGCCTCGACGTCGTATGTTCTATCAAAGCCTGAATCGGCGCGAGATTCTTCGGGACGCTTATTGAAACCGATGGTGGCCTCGAGAACGAGAAAGACGTCATAGCCCGAGCTGCGAATTCTGGCGATAGCCTCACTAATCTTCTCCGAATTCGAAAGCGTATCATTGATGGCAGCTCCCAACTCTTTCATGAGCTGCTTGAGGTTATCATCCATATTCTCCACAAAACCCCCATCTCTTTATTCTACCTGAACTCAACACGCCTTCATAAACCATGTATCGGATTTTTGAAAGTCTTCAATGCGAGAATGTGCCTCAAAACTTTCGGGGGATGTTACGCTCATTGGTCGGGGGTGTCAAGGAAACGAATCGCATAAAATGGCTCAATACCATTACAGGTAAGTTGTCTGGATGAAGCACAGTCGAAGCATCAACAGGACGAGGTTAATTCTCTAAGTGATTGAATTGATGTTTGCTTCGGGATGGCTCAGAACTCTTCGAGGCCTCATCTTCGCCTCGTGTCCTTGTATGTGCGCGTACTGCGAGCCTCTGTCGCACTTAGGTCCGATCGGCGCATCAACTCTCGGTTTCACGGGGAAGGGCGGTGATGTGCGACATGGATGAGTGAGGCCCTTCTGGCTGGCTTGCCGCCAATCCTAAAAGTACATGGTACTATCCATGGACTGTCTCGAATCTGGCAAGACGCGTCGGTTATCACGTACGCGGCTGGCTGAGCGCTTCCGTCATTTCCTAGCTGAATGCCCGATGGCCTACCTGGCCCAATGGCGGCTGAAGCTGGGCCGGAGATCCTTCAGTCCACCGAGGACAGTGTGGCGGTAGTCCGGCGGCGGTGGGCTATGGCTCAGAAGCGGCATTCAACCGCGCCTTCAAGCGAAAATTTGATTGTCCTTCCGCGCAATTCCGTCGCAAGCTCCGCCGGCCCAGCTCTCTCAACAGAGCCGCCGGCACGGCTGATCGCATCATGAGAATACGATGGGCGCCGGATCAAGAAACAGATTGCCACATCGGCGTCCGTTTGTCGTGTGTACTGTGCGCAGGGGTAGCTGACGGCGGAGTACGGAAGCATTACCGAACGGCTCAGGCCGAAGGGTTTGTGTCGTTTCGACTCATGCCCCCTTCATTCTTGCCTAGGCCGTTTTCTCACGCCCATGCTGTCTTAGTTGCCTCGTTCGCCTACGCTCACGCCGCTGCAATTCAATTCGTGGTCTTTTCAAGTCGGGCTGGCGGGCACGCTGCACGCCGCCACGCCCCCGGAGGAGTTCCTACGAACCTTTTGAATGCCCGATTGAAAGCGGCCTCGGATTCGTAACCCACCCGAGCGGCGACATCAGGAATGCTATGTGTTCCATCCCGCAGCATCTGCCTGGCCAATTGAATGCGCCAGCCAGCGAGGTAGTGCATGGGTGAGCTGCCAA
>Ga0075433_10000289_pt1 | contig 30082 bp, 32 predicted proteins | sample RhiMethybrSRZTD2_FD_75299 | JGI IMG/M metagenome (GOLD analysis project Ga0075433, IMG submission 75299) | Populus rhizosphere microbial communities from Tennessee, USA - Rhizosphere MetaG P. TD hybrid SRZTD2 | ecosystem: Host-associated > Plants > Roots > Rhizosphere > Soil | place: USA... | reverse complement strand
GCCCGCCTCGTCACCCGCGACGACGCCGGCAACACCACCACCAGCAAGCGCACGCTCAAGCTCAGGTAGCCGGAAGGAGCCTGAACCGGTCCCCCCAAGAGCGGCGAGCCCCGAACCGAGGCTCGCCGCGCGCTTGCGTAAGCCCGGCGGTTAGCCGCCACTGACGTTGGCGGGAGCCCGGCTCGCATATGCCGGGCTCCCCCCTCGCGCCACGAGACGGCGGCGCCGATCCTTGGCGCAGACCCTCGAGACAAGGAGAAGCACGGTGTTTACAGGATTGAAGACCACCCGAACGAAGCGAACGCCAGCACGACGGCTAGCACTCCTGGTCGCCACCTTCGCGCTCGCTGCCATCGGGCTGACGCTCACCGCGTCGTCTGCGGTGGCCAGCTATCCCGGCGTGAACGGCAAGATCGTCTTCACGCGCTGCGAGGACGGCGTGAACTGCCAGACCTGGAAGCTCTGGACGATGAACGCCGACGGTACCGGCGCCGCCCGCCTCCTTGCCGACCCCGGTTATGGGGCCGACATGCCCAGCCTCACGGCCGACGGCAGGCTGATGGCCGTCCAGCGCTGCACACCGCCCGCCGGCCCGGGCTTTGCCCCTAACTGCGGCATCGCCACTATCGACGCGCACGGCAACGGTCTCAAGCAGCTCACCCCGTTCGCGTACGGGGGCGACGAGTATCCCACGTTCTCGCCGGACGGCCGCCGGATCGCGTTCGACCGCTACGTCGTCGGCGGTTATCAGATCTTCGTCATGAACGCGGATGGATCCAATCTGCATCCGATCACGGATGGCAAGGCAAACGACGACCACCCCGAGTTCTCACCCGACGGAAAGAAGATCCTCTACCACCATGGTTTCCAGGGCTCGAAGTCGCCCCAGCAGGTCTGGTTGATGAACGCCGACGGCTCGAACCAGCACGCGATCACAAGCGACCCGGGCCGGCAGGACTATGACCCCAGCTTCTCCCCCGACGGCCGCCAGATCGTGTTTCAGGCCTCCACCGGCGGGGTCTACTCGATCTGGATCGTCAACACCGACGGAACGGGAGCGCACAAGCTGACCAGCCCCTCTATTGATGACGACATCCCGGTCTTCTCGCCCGACGGGAAGCGGATCCTCTTCACGCGGAGCCTTGCCGACGGCACGTCACGGCTGTACTCGATGACACCGACCGGCGGCGCGCTGACCCAGGTCGGTGGCGGCGACGACTGGTACGCCGCCTGGAGCCGGATCCCGACGCCGTCGATCGACTCGCCGCCGAAGGTGGCGGGCGTCGCCCAGGCCGGGCACGCGCTGACCGCGACCGCGGGCACCGGTAGCTGGGGCGGAAGCGCGAGCCTGCAGTGGCTGCGCTGCGCGGCAAGCTGCGCTCCCATCGCCGGCGCCACCGCCGCCACCTACAAGCCCACGAACGCCGACATCGGCGCCACGCTGAAGGTGCGGCAGACGCAGACCAGCGCCGGCGGCTCCGTGAGCGCCGTCTCCACCGCCACCGCAGCGGTGACCGCCGAGCCCGGCGCGAGCCTCGTCAAGCTCGTCCGCACCGGCAAGGCGCGCCTGCAAGCCCGCCTCGCCTGCCCGGCGACGCAGAGCGTCCTCTGCAGCGGCCGCATCACCGTGACCGCACGCGTCCACGGCCACGCCGTCAAGATCGCCAGCGGCAAGTACACGCTCGCCGCCGGCACCAGCCGCAAGCTCACCCTGCACGCCACGAAGGCGCTCGCCAAGACGCACAAGCTCACCGCCCGCCTCGTCACCCGCGACGACGCCGGCAACACCACCACCAGCAAGCGCACGCTCAAGCTCAGGTAGCCGGAAGGAGCCTGAACCGGTCCCCCCAAGAGCGGCGAGCCCACGGGCTCGCCGCTCGCCTCATCCCCGCACGCGGCCCAGGAGGGCGCGCGCGAGCCGGAGGCTCGTGGCCGCAACGGCCGCATGCTTGGCCACCGGCGCGATCGTGGTCAGCGTGATCTCGGTCCGGTTCCGGCCGACGACGACCACGTCGCCTACGTAGCGGAGCTTCCGTCCGCCCGCCTTCTCGTCGAGGATGAGCCGGAACCTCGCCGCGTAGCGCGCGATGTGCGGGAAGGAGACCTGTTTGAACGACACGAGCTTCGCCTGCGAGCCGAGCGCCTTCCCGAGCACACGCCTGAAGCACTGCAGCGCGCCCGGCACCTTGAACGTCCGCTGCCAGTCGAGGAGGACCATCCGCGCGCTCCGAAGCACCTGCGTCTCGCTGTCGAGGTAGACCTGGGCCCCGCCCGTCCAGGTCGTCTCCGCGGCCCCGGTGAGCACGAGGTCGGACTGCTTCGGGTGATAGTTCGCGCAGGTCGGCGCCGGCGACAGGTCGGGCTTCGTCGTGCCGCCCTTCCAGACGCCTGTCCCGAGGTCGGCGCGCCGCACGACGGCGGCCTTGGCCGCTGCCTGGTCGGCGGCGTTGTAGCGGATCTTCGGCCGTTCGCCGCGTCCCGCGCCGGCGGCGACCGCCGTCACCAGGCCGGCGAGCAACGCAAGCGCGACCATGAGAGTGAGCGTTTTTCGCATGCTTACGCACTCTAGTCAAGTTTCGGCCGGCCGAGAAGAGCCTCGCCCCTGCGGTATAAGGACAACTGGTGATTTCCGCCAGGCGGACAAGCGGTGCGGGAAGCGGCTGCTCCGGTTTCTGGCTCTGGGCGCTCGCAGGTGGGGCGCTGTCCTTTAGCTTCTTGACCGGCTTCTCGATCGGGCTCTTCGTCCTCCCGCTCGCAGTTGTGGTACTGCTCGCAGCGGTGCGCCGCGCCCCGTACCTGCCGGAGAGCATCGGCTTCCTCACCGGCGTCGGCGGCACCCTGTTGGCGATCGGCGTACTCCAGGCCCGCGACCCCCAGGGCCTGACGCCGGAGCCGTGGCTGCTCGCCGGCAGCGTCTGCGCGGGCTTCGGCGTCGCCGGCTACGCCGTCGTCCGCCGGTGCGCCTCGGCCTAGAAGGAGAGCGTCCCCTCCGACTCGATCTTGTCGACCTCGCTGAGCGGGACCTGGTCCAGCGAGCAGCTTCCGTCGGACGCGCGGCGGAGCCGGCCGCGTGCGCTGACGGTCGCCGTCGAGCTTCCGGTCGCCGAGGCGAGCTGGCCGGTGCCGCCCACCGCATAGCCGATCTGCTGGAGCGTCACGTTGAAGACGCAGCTGCCTGGATTGAACGAGAACCCCGACAGCGGCGGCCAGCGCCAGCGCCCGGCGGCGACCACGAGAAGCGACAATTTCACAACTCGCCCGTGACCGGGCGACCGGCGAGGATGGCGGCGCGCTGCTCGTCGGTGAAGGGCTGCCCGAGCAGCGACTGGTCGAGCTGCCGCGAGCGGAAGAGATCGAGGATGTAGCGCATGCGGCTCGAGAGCTCCGTCCAGTCGATGGCTCCGCTGCCGACGGCGTCGGGCCGGTCGGCGTCGAACTGCTGCAACAGGTCGGCGAGGTCGCGGTCGTCGATCCGGTCGAGCGCCTGCGGGTAGACCGGTCCGCCGCGCGGAGCGGGGAGATCCTCGCCGAGCACGAGCGTGCCGTCGGGGAGCGAGAGCGTCATCAGCTCCTTCGTCGCGAACTCGTGCCACTGCTTCTCGGCCAGGTCGGCGATCGGGTGGAACAGGCGGCTGACAACCGCCGCGACCTCGGGGCGGAGCAGCCGCGGCACCGAGTCCACGAACGCGTCGATCCCGTCGTAGAGCGTGTCGCGGATCGGGGCGTCGATCGAGCCGGCAATGAACGGCTGCAGGCGGATCTGCTCGTGGAGGCCGACCTGGCCGTTAGCGAGCAGCATCAGCTCGGCCCTGCGATCCGAATCGTCCTCCCGCAGGGCAGCGGCGTAGTGGAGGAGCGCGCTTCGAAGCAGGCTCTGGCTGCCCTTCTGCGTGACGCCGGGCTTCAGCGTTGCGGCGAGCTCGAGGACGGCCTCCGGGCCGTCGCGCACAGCCGGCAGCAGGCGGGCGAAGATCGGGCCGAGCTCGGCGAAGACCTCGAGGTTGCCGTCGCCGATGAAGACGGCCACATCGCGAACGACCTGCCGCGCGAGATCCAGGAACCCGTCGTGCGCGATCGTGGTGCGCTCCTGAATGCGAGCGACTGCCGCGTTGGCGCGCTCGAGGCTGACCCGGATCGGTTCCATCCGGCCGAGCAAGCGGCGAAAGGCGGCGGGAACCTCGTCGTCGCGAATGAAGCGGCCGGCCGTGCGGGACGCCCAGATCGCGTAGCTGCACCAGTTCAGATTTTCTCCAAGGCGCTGGAAGAGCGCATGGGAGAGATCGTGATAGCCCTGCGTGATCAGCAGGTTCCGTCTGACCGGATCTCCGTCCAGGCCGACGACCCACTCGATTCCCTCCGGCGACGTCAGGTCCACGTCGGTCACGACCGGATTCTCGGCTGTCAGGCGGCGGGAGGTCGGTCTAGCGGGCGGAGGCGATTATCTGGACGGCGGCATCGCCGGCGCCTTCCGAGCCCGCGCCCGCGCACGTTCCGCTCGCGCATCCGCCTTGCGGGCGGTCACTTCGTCGTCGTTCTGGCGGGATGCCGCGCGTGCTCCTGGTGCAGCCGCGCCGCCTCCTCGTGGAGCTCCCGCCCACGCTTCTCAACCAGGAAGTGCCGCCCGCCGCAAGGCGAACCGCCGAACCGCGAGATCGAGGTTCCTAGCCGACCTTGATGATCGGGCAGTTGAGCCTGATCGATGTCGACCTTTCGGTCAGACCGCCTTTCTTCTCGAGCGCGTCGACCTGGGTGTCGCTCTTGATCAGCACTGGCTTGGCACTCGACTTCCAGGTCAGGATCGTCTCTTTCCAGACCGGCGAGTAGCTCGCCTCTCCGGGCTCGGAGCCGAAGACGGCCAGCTGTCCGGACGCTGCTTTCCCCTCGACGAGGTAGATCTCGGGCGCCGACTTCAGCGGGACGGTTTTCAGCACCGGCGCGTAGTTGACGTGCATCGCCTTCGCGTCCGCCTTGTTCGACACGTCGGTGTTCAGATAGGTGTCCTTGTGGCCGTCGTAGTAGCCGTGGAACGCCGGCCGCTTGACGGTGCTCGTTGGCCCCATCTTGGGCCCGCCGCTCCCCATCGCTGCATAGGCGCCGGCCGCGCCGAAGGCTGCGAACGTCACCGCGAACAGTAGGAGGGTTGTACGCATCGGTCACCTCCGTTGTGGATCAACCAACGCCAGTACGTGCCGCAAGGGGATGTGGTTTGGAAGAACCGTCTCAGTGGCCGGTCGCCGAGAAGTGCATGTAGTCCCTGGTGGATCCGGACCAGGCGCCGCCCCAGCCCCACCCGATGGAGCGGAAGGCGCGGACGACGGCAGGTGTGACCATGCCGCGGCGGTGGCGAGACCGGTCGAGGTACGGCCGGCTCGACCGCTGCCGCGTCCGGCCGCAGCCGACGTAGGGGTTCTCGAGCGGATTCAGGTCGACTGCCAGTCCGTACGCATGCATCGACCAGTGCCCCGTGCCGCCGGTTCCGGGACACGGCGACGGCGAGGCGAATCGGCAGTCGAACACCGAGGTCGTGTCGGCCGGGCGCGGCCCCCGGCCGTATGCGTCGACGAGCCGCATGTGGTGAATCCGGAAACGGAGCTGGTAGAGGCGCCGGAACACGCGCAAGAGCGGTGCAGCCGAGTCCCGGTTCACGACGAGCTGGCCCGTGTGCAGCTGGCCGTCGAAGCCCCAGTAGGTGAGCGTCAGTAGCCGTAGCTGCGACAGGGATACCGGGCACCCGCGGTGCCAGAAGTGTGCTGTGACGAGCTGGTGCCGCACCGGCTGCGGCAACGGCTCGGCGAAGCCGTGGAAGGCGAGAACGGCAAGCGGGACGGCCAGGAGGCGCATCGCTGCCCGGCGAGGGTGGCAGACGCCCGCGAGCACCGCAAGCGCGACGGCTAGCCTGGTCGGCGATGCCGTTCGAAGACCGAGAGACCCCGCTCGCCGGCGGTCGCTCGACGCCGGGCGTCGTGCGCGTCGGCGACACCGTGCGCAGACCCTTGAAAGCGGACTCGGACCGCATTCACGCGCTGCTGCTCCACTTCGAGCGGTCCGAATTCGACGGCGCGCCCCGCTTCCTCGGCATCGACGAGGAGGGCCGCGCGATCTACTCCTTCATCGAGGGATTCGCACCGCCGCACAACGGCTTTCGACTCGACGACGACGCGGTCCGAGCCGGCGCGCGGCTGGTGCGCAGGGTGCACGACCTCACGGACGGGACCGAGTTCGCCGCCGGCTCCGAGGTCGCCTGTCACCCGAATTTGTCGCAGCCGAACTTCGTGTTCCGCAGCAGGAAGGACATGAGCCCCGTGGCGATCATCGACTGGGACGGGACAAGCCCCGGCACGAGGCTCCGGAACTTCGCCGACTTCCTGTGGGCGTTCGTCCACCCGTCCATGTACGAGGATGGCGAGCCCGGCGCCCGCATGCTCCGGATCGCGGTCGACGCGTACGGCTGGTCCGGCGAGGGTCTCGTCGAGGCGATGCTGGCGGTGGTGGACCGCTTCCAGACGGTTGTGGAGGGCGATCCCGGCGCAATGGAATGGGGAGCGGCCGAGCTCGCGTACATGCGCCGGAACGCCGGCGTGTTCCGGAGGGCGCTGGCCCCGACTACGCTGCGCCGGTGAGCGACGAGCGCGACCCCGCCGCCGCGGCGAGGGCGATCATCGACGCCAACCGGTACATGGTCCTCGCGACGGCCGATCGCTCCGGGCGGCCGTGGCCATCGCCCGTGTACTACGCGCCTGCGGGCTACCGCGAGTTCTACTGGGTGTCCGCGCCAGACGCGCGGCACTCCCGCAACCTCGACGCGAGACCCGACGTGGGTATCGTCATCTTCGACTCGTCTTCGCCGATCGGCGCCGGGGAGGCGGTGTACATGTCGGCGTCGGCCCGTGAGCTGGAAGGCGACGAACTCGAGGACGGGATCGCCGTCTTCTCCCGGCGGAGCCTGGAACACGGCGCCGAGGCGTGGACGGTCTCGGACGTGGAGGCGCCGGCACGGCTTCGCCTCTATCGGGCCATCGCCGCGGAGCACTACGTCCTCGACGCACGCGACCGGCGCGTGCCGGTCGACCTGTAGACAACTCAGCCCGGCAGCCGGTAGATGTCGAGGACCCCGGACGTCCGGTGGTCGTTCGCGTCGCCCTCGGGAAGCGCGATCCGGCCGTCGGTGATGACCGGGCTGTTCCAGTGGCCGCTTCCGGCGGCGAGCCGCCGGACGAGCTTCCCCGTCGCCGGCCGGAGCACGTTCAGGCCGCCGCCCGGGTCGTAGACGTAGAGCAGGCCGCCCGCAACGACCGGGCTCGTCCCCGCCCTACTACTCCGCCAGAGGACGCGCAGGCGCCCACGCCGCAGGACGTACGCCCAGGTTCCCGCGCCCGTCCCGACGAACAACCGCGTCCCCGAGCGGAGGCGCTGCACTGCGATGGTCGAGAACACGCCGTCGCCGCCGGGAGCGCCGATCGACTGCAGCTCCCCGCCGACACGGCCGACGGCGCCGCCGAGCGTGGCGAGCCGAAGCAGCCGCAGCCTGCCGTCCTTCCCGGACTGGACGGCCAGGCGCGAGCTCAGGAGCGCCGGCGCCGTCGAGCCGAGGTCGACATCGCCGCTCTCCAGTTCGGAGTAGTTGCGCGGCGTCCAGTTCCGCACGAGGGAGCCCGCCTGCGGCGAAAGCATGAGGGCGCTGTCGCCCCAGTTCCGCCTCCCGTCGAAGCGGCCGTTCCCGGTCGCCACGAGCAGGCGGCCGGAGCCCGGCACGACGACGACGCCGGAGCGGCCCCAGATCGCAGCGCCGCTCTCCGCGCACGAGCGTGGCTCGATGAGCGCGTGCCGATCGCTGCAGAGCGCGTTCCAGACGTGGACGACCTTCCCCGATGACGCCGCGATCGCGACGACGTGCCCCTGGTACGGGGGCGCATCGCCGATGTAGCCCCCGGTCGCCTCTAGCACGAGGCCGTGCGCATAGTTCAGCGCCGGTCCGATCTTCTCGCGGGCCGGCAGCCTCGTGATCGTCGCCGGCCAGCCGCCGGTGGTCACCTGGGCGCCGTTCGCAACCCGCAGCTTGTAGACCTTGCCGTCGGGCGCGGCCGCGTAGACGAAGCGGCGGTTCGGGTCGGCGACCGGGCTCGAGTTGGTGATCCTCGCCGATCCGGCGAAGGACCCGTATCCGCCCGGCGTGAATGTCCACAGCACGGAGCCGGAGGCCGCGTCGACCGCCAGCGTCTTGCCGTACGAGGTCGTCACGAAGAAGACGTCGCGGCGCCGCCCCTTCACGGAGACGCCGCGGAGGTAGATCGGCGAGGAGTCGACGGTGCCGGGAAGCCGAACCTGCTGCCGCTGCTGCCGGCCGACGTTGCCGGCGGTGATCCCCGTCCTCGACGGCCCGGTGTTGTGCCGCGCGGCGTCGTAGCCGAAACGGGGCCAATCGCCGCCGGCGCGGACTTCCGCCCGCGCCGGCTGCGACCTATGCGAGCCCCCGGCGCATCCCGCGAGCAAGGCGCCCGATAGAGCGAGCACGACGACGAGCGATGCGCGCATTCCGGTCCATAGAAGCTACCCGGAGACGCTCACCAGGTCGGCGACCTCCTGGTCGCCGGTCAGCGCTTGCTCGTGAACGATTCCGATGCCGGGCGCGTAGACCTTCTGGTCGTAGGCTCCGGGTTCCACCCGGGTCGCCTCGAGGGTGGTCAGGATGTTCTTGACCTTGCCGTACGGCACCGTGAGCGAGCCGCCGCGGTCGACGATCCACGCGGTGTCCTCCGCTTCTCCGCTCAGGAATTCCTGGCGGTAGGCGTCTGGGATCTGCGGGTTTGCCTCCATGATCAGGCCCGGCTCGGCGTCGTTGACGCCCGCCTCCCACGACCCCGACGTGTCGACCTTCCCGTTCGGAAGGTAGTGCGCGGTGTCCTCGCCGACGTACCAGACGTTGCCCTGATCGTCCTGCGCGTACCAGTCGGATGTCTTCTCGAGCACCGTCGAGCCATGCTTGGCCACGTCGGTGACGACGCGGGCGGTGATGCCCTCTGCGACGACCTTCGTCTGATTCGTGACCGTGACCGTGTCGACCTGCGTCTGCCCGTCCTTGATCCCCTGGTAGACCAATGTCCTTCCCACCGGGAGCGGGAAGTACTGGTTGTCGATCGTGGTCGAGAAGTCGGCAGGGTCGAGCACCGGCTCGTACGGGGAGGTGCTTCCGGATCCCGCGCTCGACGCCCACGGCGCCCAGACGACGATCGTCGCCGCGACGGCGGCGGCAGCGAGGACCGCTGCAATCTTCCTCATCTCTCTCCCTCCTTTCATCTGACGCGCCAATCCTTCCGAGCGCCGATGAGAGGACGATGAAAGAGGTGCCGGCTACTCGAGCCGCTCGAGAAGGGCGTCGATGCGGTTGAGCATGTCGGTGCTCGGAAACTGCGTCGACGTCACCTTGGCTACGAGGATCTTGACGTACTCCTCGACCTCGTCCTGCGTCTCGAGCGTCGCCTCGAAGCGGTTCATCATCGCAGCGCTCGGATACGTCTCTTCCTCGATCTGCCGGAGCATTTTGTCGACCAGAACCTGACGGATGGCGGCTGCTTCCATGGACGTTCCCTACCCCCGGTGCCCGAAAGCGAACCTCTGCACCTTGTGCGAACATGTGTTCGTATGGCTCGCGCCACGATTCTCCACGCGGACCTCGACTCGTTCTACGCCTCGGTGGAGCAGCGCGACGATCCGCGCCTGCGCGGCCGCCCCGTCATCGTGGGCGGCGGGGTGGTGCTCGCGGCGAGCTACGAGGCGAAGGCGTGCGGCGTCCGCACCGCGATGGGCGGCCGGCAGGCGCGGCGCTGCTGCCCCGACGCAATCGTCGTTTCGCCGCGGATGTCGGCCTATGCCGAGGCGAGCAAGGCGGTGTACCAGGTGTTCGAGGACACGACACCACTCGTCGAGGGACTCTCGATCGACGAGGCGTTCCTCGATGTCCGCGGCCTCGAGCGCCTCGCCGGCAGCCCCGCCGAGATCGCCGCGCGGCTGCGCCTGGAAGTCCGCGGGCGCGTCGGGCTGCCGATCACGGTCGGCGTCGCAAGGACGAAGTTCCTCGCGAAGGTCGCGAGCGGCGTGGCAAAGCCGGACGGGTTGCTCGTGGTGCCCCCGGACCAGGAACTCGCGTTCCTCCACCCGCTACCGGTCGAGCGGCTATGGGGGGTCGGCCCGGTCACGGCCGACAAGCTCCACTGGTGCGGAGTCAGTACGGTGGGTGAGGTGGCCGGCATGACCGAGGCCGCGCTCGTCGGCCTGCTCGGCCCGGCGCTCGGCCGCCACCTCCACGCGCTTGCGCGCAACCGTGACCCCCGCCCCGTCAAGCGGCGCCGGCGACGACGGTCGATGGGTGCGCAGTCCGCCTTCCGGCCGACATCGCTGACGCTGCCGGCGATCGACCCCGTCGCCGTCGGCCTCGTCGACCGAGTCACGCGCCGGATGCGGAAGGCCGGACGAGTCGGCCGCACCGTCATCCTGCGGCTTCGCTTCGGCGATTTCAGCCGCGCGACCCGCTCGCAGACCATGCCTAGTGCGACCGCCCAGACCGGGGTCATTCTCGCCGCGGCGAGAGCGCTGCTCCTGGCTGCCATGCCGATGATCGAGCGCCGAGGGCTCACGCTCGTCGGCGTGTCGGTCACGAACCTGGACGATGGAGCCGATCAGCTCGCACTAGACGCCCAGCACGATCCCGGAATGGCCCTCGACGAGGCGCTCGACGAGGTTCGGCGTCGGTACGGGACGGCCGCCGTCACGCGGGCGGTCCTTCTCGGCCGCCGCCAGGGCTTGGCGGTGCCGTTGCTCCCGGACTAGGCGGGCGCCGCCGCCCTGGTCTCGGCGTAGCGGTCGTGATGGCGCCACCACTGGTACAGCGGCGTCTGCGGAGCGCCTTCGGGCGAGTCCTCCCACGTCTCCTGCCGGCCGAGCGGTGTCAGGTCGAGGAACGTCCAGTTACTCCCGAGCGCCTCGGTACCTCGACCCGAGGTGAAGTACGTCCGGAAGACGCGGTCGCCGTCGCGAAGGAACACGCTCAGCCCGAACGACTCGCCGTCCTGGTACTCGCCGACTCGAGGCTCCTCCGGCCCGACACCGAAGTCGACGTTGAAGTCGCTCCCGTGGGAGGAGTACCAGGGGATCGTCCAGCCCATGCGCGCCTTGAACGGCTCGATTTTGTCGATCGGCGCCCGAGAGACGAGCGCGAACGATGTGTCGCGCGCGTGGAGATGCGCCAGGTGACCGACGTTGTCGACGAACATCGAGCAGCCGTTGCAGCCCTCCTCTTGGTTCGGCCCGAACATGAAGTGGTAGAGGATGAGCTGGCGGCGTCCCTCGAAGAGGTCGCCCAGCATCGCGTCGCCCTCCGTCCCCTCGAAGACGTAGTCCTTGTCGATCTCCACCATCGGCAGCCGGCGGCGCTCGGCCGCGAGCGCGTCCCGCGCCCTCGTCGCCTCCTTCTCCTTGGCGAGCAGCTCGTCGCGAGCCGCCTGCCATTCCTCCTCCGAAACAACTGGCGGAAGCGGAAACGTCATCTGCGTCCTCCCCGGTGTCGCTGATCCGAAGCTGCAGTTGTAGCCGCCGGGTCCAGGCTCGCGTCGGTCATTTCCGGACGCGGTACCTGACATGCGTCACGCCGGGCGCCTCGACGGCCGAGACCTGTGTCAGCTCGATCGCGGCGTCGCCCAGGCCGTCGAACAGGCGCTCGCCGCGACCGAGAGCGAGCGGCACCACCGAGATCACCATCTCGTCGAGCAGTCCGGCGGCCAGGTACTGACGCGCGGCGTCGGCGCCACCGCCCAGCGACACGTCCTTGCCGCCGGCCGACTCGCGAGCCCGGTCGAGCGCGACGTCGATGCCGTCGGTGACGAAGTGGAACGTCGTGCCGCCGCGCAGCTCCAGCGGTTGGCGCGGATGGTGTGTGAGCACGAAGACCGGGTGATGGAAAGGCGGATCGTCGCCCCACCAGCCGTTCCAGGGCTCGGCGGGCCACGGTCCCGGCCCGCCGCCGAACATGTTGCGCCCCATCACGGTCGCACCGACGTTCTCGAACCACTGCTCGACGACGGCCGAGCTGGCGTTGACCTCGCCGCCCTCCTCCCCATGCGTCTCGCGGAACACGCGCAGCGGGACCAGCCATTGATGCAGCTGCTCCCCGCCAACGCCCAGTGGGTTCTCCGTGCTCTGCTCCGGGCCCGCCACGAACCCGTCGAGCGACATCGACATGCTGAGCTTCAGCTTGCTCAAGAGACGCGGAAGAGCTCGTCCGGGTCGACGCGACGCTTCTGCTCACGCAGCCGCCGCAGCGTCTCCACCGCGAAGAATGCGTCCGGCTCGCGCGGCCGCTCGCTGAAGTTGAAGAACGTCCGGGCGGATTCCCACGGGGCCAGCGCATCGTGGATCGCGTCGACGCCGGCAGCGACCGCCTCGGCCCTGTCCGGCGTCGCCATGCCCGCGCCGAAGACCGCGAACGGCGCGTCGAGTGCCGCGAGCGCACCGCCGTCGGGTGACGTTCGTGCGAGTGCGCCGCCGAGTGCGCGGATCTCGAGGGTCAAGAGCGCCGTATCGCTGTCCGGGCCTGCAACCTCGACGACGGCATCGACCGCCTCGGCGGGAAGCGCCTCGAGGAGAGCGCCGTCGCCGACCCCCGGGACCGGCTCGGGCGGGTCCATGTGCAGGGCGGCGAGCCCGGGCGGCGCGATCGTGGCCACCGTGTCGAGCTCGGGCGCCAGCCCCCGCAACGGTTCGAGGAGCTCCCGGCCATCCGCCTCGTCGCCGAGATAAGCGGACTCGACGGAGACGAACGAGCGGCCGCGGAAGGGCTCCGGAATCTGCGGCAGCGGCGGCATGTGCAGAAGCCGGCCCAGGGAGGTCATCTCGTCGGGCACGGACTCGACCCAGGAGCGCCAGGCGTGGAGAACCTCACCGGCGCGCTCGATCGGCCAGAAGAGATCGCCGGCGTACAGCGTGCGGACGGGGTAAAGCCGGAACTCGAGCGCCGTCACGACGCCGAGGCCGCCGCCTCCGCCGCGGACGGCCCAGAAGAGCTCCGGCTCGTGGTCAAGGTCGACGCGAAGTGCCTGACCGTCCGCAGTGACGAGCTCCGCCGCGAGCACGCTGTTTGCCGCCAGGCCGTACTTGCGTCCGAGCCAGCCCAAGCCGCCCCCGAGCGTGTAGCCGACGATGCCCACACCCGGCGACGTGCCGGCGAGCGCCGCGAGCCCGTGCTCGGCTGCGGGCTCGACCACGTCGCCCCACTGCGCGCCGGCCTCGACGCGCGCCTCCTGGCGGCCGGCATCGACCTCCACCGCGCGCATTCGCGACGTCTTGAGGAGGAGCGTCCGCTCAAGGGACGCGAGCGCACCGGCGCGATGGCCGGTCGCCTGCGGCGTCACGCGCAGCCCGCGCTCCCGCGCGAAGTCGACGACGGCGGCCACGTCGGCCGCAGTCTCGGGAAGCACCACCGCGACCGGTCGCTGATCCGCGGCGAGGTTCCATGCCTGCCGCGCGCCCTCCCAGCCGGCCTCGCCCGGCTGGACGAGCGCGACGTCGAGGTTGCCGAGGTCGAGCGCCGCCATCGCGGCGACCTTATCCGACGGGGTCACGCTTCCCCGCGCACAAGAAACAGATTCCATTCACGGATCTCACCGACCCGTAGGACGTCGGCGTCCACGATCCAGGGATCGCCCGCGAGCAGTCGCCGCACCTCCTCCTCGTCCGCCGCCTCCAACACGACGACGGAACCAGAGCCGTCGACGAGCGGTCCGGCGAGGACGATCGCGCCGCGATCGAAGAGCGCGTCGGTGAAGGTGGCATGGTCGTCCCAGAGCGGCTGCTCGCGCGCGCCGCGCCCCCGGACCCACGCATCGCCGATCGGACGCTCGACGATGAAGATCCTGCGCGGCTCCGGCTCCGGCGCGGCCGTCATCGATCGACTCGCTCGAGGTCCATGATCCAGTTCGTCTCCCAGGTCCGCTCGCCGTCGATCGAGAACGCCTGCTCCCACCGGGCGGAGCGATCGTCGACGACCGTCCAGATGTACCGGGCACGGACGGGCCTGCCCTCGGGCGTCCCGTCGTGGGTGTCGTCGCCGTAGAACTCGCCGCGCCCGTCCGCGAACCGGCCGACCACCGGAGGCTGGAGAAGACCGGTACGGCTGTTCGCCCAGTAGATCGTCCACTCCTTGCGCTCCGGGTCGAAAAGGCGGAGCGTCATCCCTTTCCATCCCTTGGTCGGAAACTCCACGGTGTCGAAGCTGCCGGCGCCGTCGAAGAACCGCTGAGCCACTGCGTTCGCCGGGAACTCGTCCCAGTCGTCGCTGCCTACCAGCAGCTCGTTGAGCCGACGGCTCGTGATCCGCCAGGCGCCGACGAGGAAATCGAAATCGTGCACCGTCGTCGCGGGTGCGGTGGTCATGCCATTACCTCCCTGTCGTGCTTGCGAGTCACCCGCATCCTTCCCGCTGTCTGGCTTTATGGAAAGATCCACAGTCGTGAAGTTTGAGGAGGCCAGATGGATCCGAATGGAGCGGCTGCCCTCCGAGACGCTGCGCGCCGGCGTCGAACGCGCGCTGCGCGAGGCGATTCAGGGCGGCGCGCTGCGACCCGGCGTCCGGCTGCCGTCGTCGCGAGCGCTGGCGGCTCACCTCGGCGTCTCGCGAGGCGTCACGACCGAGGCCTACCTCCAGCTTGCGGCGCAGGGCTACCTCGTGACGAGGACGAAGGCGACGCCGGTGGTGGCCGACATCCCGCTAGGGCCGCCGACGGTCCCGCGCTCGGCACCTGCTGCGCGCCGCCCCGTGCGCTACGACTTCACCCCGAACACGCCGGACGTGACGCTCTTTCCCGTCCGGCGCTGGAGCTCGGTGCTGCAGGAGGCGCTGCGGACGGTGCCGCTCGCGACGTACGACTACGGCGACCCACGCGGGGAGCCGGAGCTACGACGAGTGCTCGCCGACCACCTCGGCCGAACGCGCGGCGTCGTCTGCGAGCCGGCCCAGATCGTCGTCGTCCAGGGCGCCGCACAGGGGATCGACCTCCTCGCCCGCGTGCTCGCGGTGCGAGGGGCGCGACGGGTCGCGGTAGAGGATCCCTCGCTCGACAGCCAGCCGCACCGCTTCCGGGAGCGCGGCCTGGAAGCGATCGCCCAGCCGGTCGACCGCGAAGGGATCCTGGTGGACGGCCTGAGCGCCGACGCGGCACTCGTCACCCCGGCGCATCAATTCCCGACCGGCGCCGTGCTCAGCGGCAGCCGCCGCCGGCAGCTCCTCGACTGGGCAAGACACCACGGAAGCCTCGTCATCGAGGACGACTACGACGCCGAGTTCCGGTACGACCGCAGGCCCGTCCGGGCGCTCCAGGGCCTCGACCCGGACCGCGTCGCGTATCTGGGAACGACGTCGAAGACGCTGGCGCCGGCGTTGCGCCTCGGCTGGGTCGTCCTCCCCGCCGAGATCGCCGACGAGGGGCAGCGCGTGAAGCACCTCCTCGACGTCTGCTCGCCTGCGCTCGAGCAGCACGCCCTGGCGCGCTACATCGAGCGGGGCGACTACGACCGGCACGTCCGGCGAGCGCGCGGGATCTACCGGCGCCGATGCGAGCGCCTGCTCGCCGCGCTCGAGCGGCACCTTTCCGGGTCCGAGGTCGAGGGCATCGCGGCCGGCATGCACGTGCTGCTGCGCCTGCCGCCGGGCGTGGACGACCGCGCGGTGGCGGCCGGCGCCGAGGAACGCGGCGTGCGGGTCATTCCGCTGTCGCAGTTCTCGCTCTCCGGGTCGACCGGCGGCGGCCTCGTGCTCGGCTACGGGCGCATCCACGAGCACGCCCTCGAACCCGCGGTTCGCGAGCTTTCCAGGGCGATCGAGGCGGAGTAGGCTCCGCCCACGCTTTCGTCGATCAGGGGAGGCCAGGATGCTCGGTACTTGGAAGACTCGACTCGTCGCTGGACTCGCAGTGGCAGCGCTCGCAGCCGTTGCGGCGCTTACCGCCGCCGCGCAGAGCTCGGCCAGTATCAGCTGCACCGGATTCCTCCCGCCCGGTTTCTACGGCGACACGATCGAGGTCCCAGCCGGTGCCGACTGCGAGAGCCCAGGCGGCGTCATCATCCACGCCGGGGTGATCGTCAACGAGGGCGGGACATTCGTCCTCGGCTCCGAGGACAGCCCCGGACCGCTCAGCTTCATCTACGGCGCCTTCCGGGCGAACAACGCGGCCAACATTCAACTGCACTTCATGACGCTGATCGGCGGGCTGTTCATCCTTGGTGGGTCAGGCCCGTTCGGCGGCCCCTTCGGCGTCACGTGGAACACGATCGAAGACAGCAAGATCCTCGGCGACACCTTCATCATCGGGTACGACGGCTTCTGGCAGGGGTTCATCCGCAACCACACGCGCGGCAACGTCAACCTGCTCAACAACGTCGTGGCCGATCCGGACGGCAACGAGGTCGTCACGAACTCGATCCACGGAAACCTGAACTGCTCCGGCAACGACCCGGCCCCGCAGGTCGGCGACTCGGGAGGAAGCCCGAACCTCGTCTACGGCGCCAGGATCGGCGGGCAGTGCGTCGGCCTCTGATCCGCTCGATCGGGCCATAGACGCGCGGACTTCACCGGAGTAGGCTCACACAGCTTTCCGCCAAAAAGGAGGTGGCCAGAATGAAACCGAAACTCGCGCTGGGCCTGGTGGTCGCGGCGGTCGCGGCTGCTGCAGCCCTTGCCACGGCGCAGTCGGCTGCGGCAGTCGCAACGACAACGTGTGATGACTTCCTGCCCCCGGGAACGTACGGCCACGTGGTCGTCCCCGACGGCGCGGCGTGCTTCAGCGAGGGCCTCGTGATGATCGGCAACGGGTTGTTGGTTGGAGAGGGCGCAACGTTCGTGCTCGGTGACGAGGAGGGCCCGGGGCCGCTCAGCTCGATCAACGGCGGCGTCCTCGCCCTCAATCCGATGAGCGTCCAGATCCACTTCACCACGATCATCGGCGGGCTGACCATCCTGGGAGGCTCGGGGCCGTTCGGCGGCCCGTTCGACATCACCTGGAACGCGATCGAGGACAACAAGATCATCGGCACCACGACCATCGACGGTTACGACGGCTTCTGGCAGGGGTTCATCCGCAACCACACGATCGGGTCGGTGAACTTCAGGAACAACCAAGTGCTCGACCCGGATGGCAACGAGGTCGTCACCAACTCGATTCACGGGAACCTGAATTGCTCGGGCAACGACCCGGCGCCGCAGATCGGCGACTCCGAGGGGAGCCCGAACCTCGTCTACGGGTTCAAGACCGGCCAGTGCGTCGGCGTCTGACCTGACTCCAAGCTCGGTGGTGATGAGCCGGAGGCAATGCGCCTCCGGCTCACCGCCTCACTGACTCAGCTGAGGATCCCGCGGTCGACGAAGGCCTGGCGGACGGCGTTCTTCGCCGCGTTGCCGTAGAGCTGCTGCGCGGCATCGACCGTGCGGTTGGCCAGGTCGGGCATCGTCGTGCCCGGGAAGTCGAACGAGCCCTGAAGGATGATCGTGTCCGCCTCGACGTTGCCGAGCGCCTGGCGGATGTCCCACAGCGCGCGCGACCAGATCTGGCCGTCATGGTGGACCTCGCCGTTCAGGTCGCCCGGGTAGTGAAGGTCGAGATCGAGGCGCCGGAGACAGTGCGGAACGTCGCTCGTGTACGAGGTCGAGTCCCAGTCGGCGACGCACGGCAACGGCTCGAGCTCCGGCACGCCAAGCGCCTTCGAGACCACGTCCGACACCGTCACCGCCCAGTAGTCGCCGAAGCCCTCGCTGATCGCGCCCGCCTGCTCCGAGGCGAACGAGAAGTTCTGAGACGAGTGGATCGCGTGGCCGTACTCGTGGAGGATCACCTCCGCGTCCTCCGCGTCGTCGACTCCGCCCTTTCCGAACCGGAGCTCGAGGATCGGGTGGTCGGTCTCGAACGAGTTGTCGTAGCCGAGCTGGTTGATGCGCACCCTCTGCGGCTGGTTGTCGATCGGCCGGAGCCACTCGCCGAAGCCGAGGCTGTGGATGTACTTCTGCGCCTCGGTGATCCAGTAGTACGCCATCACCTGTTCGAATTCGTCCTGGTGGCGCGTATACAGGAACGAGTTTGTCGGTGAGTACGCCGGGTTCCCGGTCTGGCTGTAAACGGTCGCGTAGTCGCCGTGGAGAAAACCGCTGCCGTCGAGGTTCGTGAGCGTGACGCGGTGGTACGCGGCCGCCGGCACCGCAGCGTCGGCGTCCTTCTGGTCGGTCAGTGACTCGTCGCCGAGGCTCTGCACCGGGTTCGGGACGAACACCGATCCGGTGCCCGTGAACGTGCCGGGACCCGGCTTCTTGGCCGATGCCGATCCGGCCAGGACGACAGCGACCGCGGTCGCGACAACGACGAACAGGACAGTAAGCCGCATGAAGACTCCCCCCTCCTAGACGAACGAAGCGACGAGAGGGTAGCCGCACGGTCGAGAAGCGCGGGCCCCTCAGGAGACGCCGACCGGCGCGCGGCCGGGTGTGGCGTGCGTGCGCCCGTTGGCCGCGGCGACCTCCGACGCGCGGAGCTCGAGAACGAACCTGGCGCCACCGCGCGGCGACGTCTCGACCCACAGACGCCCGCCCATGCCCTCGGCCAGCGCCCGGCAGATGTAGAGGCCGAGGCCCGTGCCGCCCCGGTTCCTCTCCATTGCCGGGTCGAGGCGCACGAACCGCTCGAAGATTCGCTCGCGGTCGGCCGGAGGGATGCCATCGCCCGCGTCGTCGACGAGGAACCTGACGGTCCGTCTCGGCGCGACGTGGGCGATGACCTCCACCTCACCAGAGGAGTACTTGAGCGCGTTGTCCACGAGGTTGAAGAGGATGCGGTGCAGGTGGTCGGGATCCGCCCCGCAGTCGACGTCGGCGACCCTTCCGCGCCGGATGCGATCGCCGTTCCCGGCCGCAGCCTCGGCGGCGACGACCTCGTCGAGCGCCTCGGTGGCCGAACACGGGCGGATGCGCTTGTCGACCTGGCCGGCGCCCAGACGCGCCGCCCAGAGGACGTCTTCGACGAGCTCCGTCAGCCGCGTGGACTGGGCGGCGATCACGTTCATGAGCTCCCGCCGCCGCCGCTCGTCGAGGTTGGAGCGGAGGTGGAGCGTTTGCGCCGCGCCGTAGACGCTCGCGAGCGGCGTCCTCAGCTCGTGCGATGTCGTCGCCAGGAACTCGTCCTTCGCGCGATCGAGCTCACGCTGCTTCTCGCGCGCCGCGGCGTCCCGCCGCTGCAGGATCACGAGCAGGATCAGCGGCGGTGCGAGCGAGAGCACGATCCACCCCTGCTGCCAGAGCGCGTATAGCGTCACGGACAGCGACGCCATCGCGATGAACGGCAGCACGGTCGTCCTGAACAGCATCCTGGCGGTCTGGATCCACGGCTCGCCCGAGTTCGCCGCAAAGACCAGCGACAGCATTCCCACGTCGACGACGTAGAACGCGGTCGCGGCCGCCGCGACACCGACGGCGGTCAAAGAGCTCGGAAGGGCGAGCGCGGCGAACCCGGCCGCCGCTCCGGCCAGACAGTACAGCGACACGTTGTAGATCCGCCGGATCGGCGGTGTGTGCCGCTTGACGTGCGCGATGAGGATGGCAATCGCGGCGAGGGTCGCCGATGATTCAGGCCCGAGCTCGGCGGCGGTTGCGGCGATGAAAACGGTCGCGAACGAGGTCGTGCCCGCCCCGACACCCTCGATCGGGACCGGCAACGCCTCCGCGGCCGTGGCGGCCGCCAGCGCTGCAAGCCAGGCGAGCCCCGGGCGCCAATTCCCTTCGACCAGGCTGGCGAGCGACCACGCGGCGGCGGCCGCTCCCGGCACGACCGTCACCGCGACGGCCGCGTAAAGGCGCTCTCTCGGCCCTACTCCGACGCGAGCGGGAAGTCGGAAACCACGACCGCGCTCTCGTCGCCCCAGGCCCAGCCGGCCTTCGGATGGCTCGCTTTGGTGTTGTGGTTCTGCCAGTGCCAACCCCCGGCAACTGCAGCTGCGAGAAGGGCGGCCACGGCCAGCGCGACTGCTCTCCCCTTGTTCTTCAACAACATGATGTGAGTTTTCCTCCTCGAGACTGAACCATACTCCTTTCTTTATTTCGCGTCTAGTGTCCCTCATCCAGGTGACTACAGGTGGGGGAAGTCGCGTGCCGGCCGGCGACGAGATCGGCTCCCCGAAGCCGAGCGGCGGGCCGGCGGGCACACTCTTGCTCGTGCCCTGGTTTCGGCGCGTCCGCCACGACCTCGCCGTCGACCTCGGAACGGCGAACACCGTCGTCTACCGGCGCGGCGACGGGGTGGTGATCTTCGAGCCGTCGGTCGTCGCCATCGACGAGCAGTCCGGCGAGATCCACGCCGTCGGCGAGGCCGCGTCGCGGATGATCGGGCGCACGCCCGCGAACATCCGCGCGACGCGGCCGCTGCGGCACGGCGTCGTCACGGACTTCGAGGCCACGGAGCAGATGCTCCGCCACTTCCTGCAGGCCGCGCGTGTCGGCCGCTTCGCGTCGCCCCGCGTCGTCCTCTGCGTTCCGAGCGGCATCACGGACGTCGAGCGACGAGCGGTCGAGGAGGCAGCTGTCTCGGCGGGGGCTCGCGCCGCGTCGCTGATCGAGGAGCCGATGGCGGGCGCGATCGGGGCGGGCCTCCCGGTCGCCGAGGCGAGCGGGACGATGGTGGTCGACATCGGCGGTGGGACGAGCGAGGTCGCGATCATCGCGCTCGGCGGCATGGTGGTCTCGCAGTCGCTGCGCGTGGGCGGTTACGACCTCGACGACGCGCTGATCCGCCACATCCGCGACGAACATCGCCTCCTGGTCGGGCAGCAGCGCGCTGAGGAGGTGAAGCTCGAGATTGGCTCCGCCTGGCCGCTCGGCGACGAGACCCAGGTGCGGATCGCCGGCCGCGATCTCACGAGCGGCTTGCTGCGCCGCGTCGCCGTCGGCACGGCGGAGGTGCGAGCCGCGCTCGACCGCCCGCTGACGCAGATCATCGAGAGCGTCAAGAGCGCCCTGGAACAGGCGCCGCCGGAGCTCGCGGCCGACATCAGCCGCACCGGGCTCGTCGTCTTCGGCGGCGGAGCGCTGCTGCGCGGAATCGACGAGCGGCTCCGCCAGGAGACGGATCTCCCCGTGGTCGTCGCCGAGTCGCCGCTGACCTGCGTCGCTCTGGGCGCGGGCCAGAGCCTCGAGGAGTGGGAAGCGCTGCGGCGGACGCGTTCCGATCGGACGCTCTCGCGTCCCACGCGCCGGGGTGGCCTCGCGCGCAGCGACGGCGGCCGGCGCCTTCGCTAGAGCTCTACGCCGCCTCGTCGAGCGGGACGTGATCGCGTTCCACCCGCTCGGCCGCGGCCGTCGGCGGCCGGGCCGGCCGCACGAGCGTGGCCGCGATCACCGCGCCGGCGATGAGGACGCCGGTCAGAGCATAGAGCGCCGTCCGGTAACCGTGGTCGAGAGCGAGGGCACTCGCGGCGGTCAGCGCGGGATGCGCATCCGCGTAGTTGGCGGTCGCGGTCGCAGCGATTGCGCTGGCCGCAGCCAGACCGATCGCGCCGCCGATCTGGCGGCTCGTGTTGACCAGCCCCGAGGCGACCCCCGCGTCCGAGCGATCGACGCCGGTCAGGCTCGCGATCGTGACCGGGACGAAGGACAGTCCGACCCCGGCGCCGCCGAGCACGAACGCCGGGAAGAGATCCCAGAAGTAGTGCCCGTGGACGGGGAGTCGCGTCAGCAGCGCCACGGACACCGCTGCAACGACAAAGCCGGCGGTGAGCGTCGGCCGGACGCCGAAGCGGCCGACGATGAGCTGTGCGACGTTCGATGCGACGACGACAGTCAGCGCGAACGCGGCGAACGCGGCGCCGGTCTGGACGGCCGAGTAATGGAGCACCTCCTGGAGGTACAGCGTCAGCGTGAAGAACTCGGAGAACGTCGCGGCGCCTAGCAACGCCATGGTCACGTTGGCCGCCGTCAGCGTTCGCGAGCGGAAGATCCGAAGCGGCAGCAGCGGGGCCTTCGACCGGAGCTCGATGACCACGAACGCGCCCACGAGGGCCACAGATGCCGCGATCAGCGCGATCGTCTTGGGCGCCCCCCAGCCGTCGGTCGTCGCGCGAGTCATCGCGTAGACGAGCAGCATCAGCCCGGCCGTCACGGACGCGGCGCCGGCGAAGTCGAAGTGACGATGCGAGACGTCGGCGCGGCTCTCCTGCAGCAGCATCGGTGTGAGCAGGATCGCGGCGACCGCCACCGGGATGTTGATGAAGAAGATCCACGACCAGCCGAGGTAGGACGTGAGCAGCCCGCCGAGCAGCACGCCGACGGCCGCGCCACTACCGGACGCGGCGCCGTAGATCCCGAGGGCGAGGTTGCGCTCGCGACCTTCCCTGAACGTGGTCATCAGAAGCGATAGCGCTGCGGGGGCGAGCAGGGCGCCACCGAGTCCCTGAACGGCCCGGAAGGCAATCAGCGAGCCTTCGGACCAGGCAAGCCCGCAGGCCAACGAGCTCACTCCGAACAGCGCCAGGCCGGCGATGAAGAGGCGTCGGCGCCCCAGGAGGTCGGCGAGCCGGCCGCCGAGCAAGAGCACGCCGCCGAACAGAATCGCGTAGGCCGAGACAACCCACTGGAGGCTCGTCGCCGAGAAGCCGAGATCCGTCTTGATCGACGGCAGCGCGACGTTCACGATCGCGATATCGAGGATGACCATGAACTGCGCGGTGACGATCAGCGCCAGCGCGCTCCACGGCCGCTTGCAGGGTGTTGTCGTCTGCGTCACGAAATCGGCGTTGCTCGGCGGGGGACCAAGCCGTTAGGTGTAGCAACGCCGAGGGGTCCGCTGTATTCCCTACCGCGCCCTAGACTCGATTCATGTCCTCGTGTCCCAACTGCGGCAGGGAGCTCACCGGAGACTTCCGGTTCTGCCCCTACTGCGCCGCGCCGCTGACCGAGGTTGCGGCCGAACGGCCGCGGGAGGAGCGGAAGATCGTCACCGTCCTCTTCTGCGACCTCGTCGGGTTCACCTCGCGGGCCGAGCAGCTCGATCCCGAGGACGTGCGGGCGGTGCTCGCACCCTTCCACGCCCGGCTGCGGTCGGAGCTCGAGCGCTTCGGCGGCACGGTGGAGAAGTTCATCGGCGACGCGGTGATGGCAGTCTTCGGCGCGCCGGCCGCGCACGAGGACGATCCCGAACGCGCCGTTCGCTCGGCGCTCGCCATCCGGGACTGGGCCGACGAGGAGGGTATCGAGCTCCGGATCGGCGTCAACACGGGCGAGGCGCTCGTAACCATCGGCGCGGAGCCGCTCGCCGCCGGCGACGTCGTCAACACCGCCGCGAGGCTCGAGGCGGCGGCGCCGACCGGGGGCATCCTCGTCGGCGAGAGCACGTACCGCGCGACCAGAGAGGTCTTCGACTACCGCGACCACGGGCTCGTCGATGCGAAGGGAAAGGCCGCGCCGGTGCCCGTCTGGGCCGCCGTCGAGGCCAGGTCCCGCGTGAAGGTCGAGCGAGGAGCGCGCGTCGAGCTCGTCGGCCGGCGCCGCGAGCTCCTGCTCCTGAGCGAGACTCTCGACCGGGCGTTCAGCGAGCGGGAGCCGCAACTCGTGACAATCGCGGGCGTCCCGGGGATCGGCAAGAGCCGCCTCGTCTACGAGCTCTTCCGCACGATCGAGCAGCGGCCGGAGCTTGTCTACTGGCGCCACGGGCGATCCCTCCCCTACGGCGACGGCGTCGCCTTCTGGGCCCTCGCCGAGATCGTCAAGGCGCACGCGGGCATCCTCGAGACCGACAGCGCCGGGCAGGCGGACGAGAAGCTGCACACGGCGGTGGCGTGCCTCGGAGGCGACGAGGACCCACGCTGGCTGGAGCGCTACCTGCGCCCGCTCGTCGGGCTTGACGTCGACGCCGGCGGGGACGACCGCCGCACCGAGGCGTTCACTGCCTGGCGGCGCTTCCTCGAGTCGCTGGCCGAGCAGCGTCCGACGGTACTTGTCTTCGAGGACCTGCACTGGGCCGACGAGGCGTTGCTCGACTTCGTCGACCACCTCGTCGACTGGGCGAGCAGCGTCCCGCTGTTCGTGCTCGCCACCGCCCGTCCCGAGCTTCTCGAGCGCCGCCCCGGCTGGGGCGGCGGCAAGCCGAACGCGACGACGCTCTCGCTCTCGGCGCTCTCGGACGAGGAGACGACGCAGCTCGTGCATGCGCTCCTCGAGCGCCCCGTTCTCCCCGCGGAAACGCAGGCTGAGCTACTCGCGCGCGCGGGCGGGAACCCGCTGTACGCCGAGGAGTTCTCGCGGCTGGTCGCCGAAGGACGCCGGCCCGACCAGCTCCCCGAAGGCGTCCAGGGGCTGATCGCCGCCCGCCTGGACTCGCTGCCGGACGACGAGAAGGCGCTGCTCCAGGATGCAGCCGTCGTCGGCAGGACCTTCTGGCTCGGCGCCGCCTCCGCCATCGGCTCGACGACGCGCTGGGCCGCCGAGGAACGCCTGCACGCCCTGGAGCGGAAGGAGTTCGTCCGCCGCGAGCGCCGCTCCGCCGTCGCGGGCGAGACCGAGTACGCCTTCCGCCATCTGCTCGTGCGCGACGTGGCGTACGGGCAGATCCCACGGGCGCGCCGCGCCGAGCGCCACCGGCTGGCGGCCGAGTGGATCGAGTCGCTCGGCCGTGCCGAGGACCACGCCGAGATGCTGGCGCACCACTACGTGGCCGCGCTCGAACTCGCCCAGGCGGCCGGCCGGGCAGACGAATTGCTGCTGGCTCGGGCTCGCGTGGCACTCCGCAACGCCGGAGACCGCGCCTTCGGCCTGAACGCCTTCCCGACCGCCGCCCGCCTCTATTCGCAGGCGCTCTCGTTGTCCGGGCCCGAGGACGAGGACCGTGCCGAGCTGCTCTTCCTGCAAGGGCGGGCGTTGCAGATCGATGCCGACGAGGGGGCGCAGCCCCTACTCGAGGACGCGTCGGCGGCGCTCCAGGCCGCAGGCCAGAACGAGCGCGCCGCGGAAGCGCACGTCGACCTGTCCGAGCTCTGGTGGGATCGCGGCCTCCGCGACCCGGCGTTCAAGCACCTCGAGCGCGCGCAAGCGCTCGTCGGCGACACGGATTCCGCGGCACGCGCTCTCGTGCTGGCGCGGCTCGCACGGTTCCAGATGATCGCGGCCGACTACGAGGGGGCCATCTCCGCCGGGCAGGAGGCACTCACCGTCATCGACCGACTCGACCTCGACGCGCTCCGCCCACACGTCCTGAACTCCGTCGGTGCGGCGCGCTTTCAGCTCGGCGACCCGGAAGGGCTCGCCGACCTCGAGTGCAGCATCGAGATCGGGCTGGCGATCGGGTCGCACCTCGTCGCGGTCTCGTACAACAACCTCGGGACGATGCAGTTCTACGCCGGCGACGTCCGGCGGGACAAGGAACTCCGTGAGGAGAGCGGCCGGATGGCCGAGCGGTTCGGCACCGGGCGAATGAGGCGCTTCTTGCACGGCGTCCTGATCCAGCACGCCTATTACTTGGGGCGCTGGGACGACGCGATGCGCGAAGCGGACGAATTCATCGCGGAGTGCGAGGCGGGGTCCCCCATCTACGTCGAGTCGCAGGTCCGCGTTGTGCGGGCCCTCATGCGGGTTGCGCGCGACGAGCGGGAGGGCGCGCTCGCCGACGCCGTCCGCGCCGAGGAACTCGGGCGGGACGTGAAGGATCCCCAGGGCTTCCTCCCCACGCTGGCGTGCCGGTTGCGGGTCGAGTTCGAGGTGGGACCTCCCGATCGCGCGGCCGCTCTCGCCGCCGCCCTGCTCGCGGAGACGGCGCAGCTCGCACCGCTTCCGCCCGCGGTCGAGCTCGCCTGGACGGCCGAGCACCTGGGAACCGAGCAGGCGGTCCGGGAGTGGATCGGACGGATTGCGCTTCCCTCCGCATGGAGCGCGGCCTCACTCGCCGTCCTCGACGGCCGCCTCGTGGAAGCCGCCGACCGTTTCCACGCGATCGGTTCTCTGCCGGACGAGGCCTACGCGCGACTCCGCGCCGGACAGGCGGGCGACCGCGTTCAGCTCGACCGAGCGCTCGCGTTCTACCGCTCGGTCGGTGCGCGGCGCTACATCCGCGAAGGCGAGGAGGTGCTCGCCACGCCTGCATGACCCGCGTCGCTGTCCCGCGTTCGGGTACCTGCGAGGGTCGGCTCCGGCCTACGTGCCGAGCAACGGAGTAGTGTCAGCGGATGCGCGGGGAGGACTGCGTCGTGACGCGGCTCATCGTCCGTTGCGCGTGGTGCGAGCGCGTGCGAGCGGAGGGCGGCTGGTCGCCCGAGCCGCTGACGGCGGCCGACATTCTCAGGCTGCGAAAGCGGGCATTCGTGACGCACGGCATCTGCCCCGACTGCTTCGACGGCATCTCGCCGGACGTCCCGTACCCGGAGGAGTAGCCGCTACCCGGCAGCCGGCGCCGTGCCGGCCTGCGCGGCGAATGCGCGCTTCGCGTCGAGAAACTCCTGCTGCCAGTCCGACAGCTCCGTCGGCTGAGCACGGAGGGCGCCTCCCTGTTGCGCGATCATCTGCTCGAACAGGCGCCTGCGGCGATCGGCGAGCACCTCGGTGATGTGCTGGTAGGTCGCGGGCGGGGGCGGCCGCCGCGCGGTGGGATTCGTCAGCAAGCCCCCCAGGTGGTTCGCGTGTTCGACCCGTGCTCCCATGTCGGGGATCGTGCCGTCGGCGCGACGGCAGAACCGGAGCAGGATCGTCTTGATGATCGACGTGTGGTCGAACAGCGTGTGCGACACGGCTGCCTTCCGCACCCAGGGCGAGACGACGATCGCCGGGACGCGCGGCCCGTAGCGCCGGAACCCGGGGTCGTCGTCGGCGGCGTCCGGCGGCTCGACGTGGTCGTAGAAGCCCCCGTGCTCGTCGTACGTGATCACGAGTAGCGTCTTCGGCCAGGCGGGGCTGCGGACGACTGCGTTGAACAGCTTGAAGACGAGCTCCTGGCCGGCCTGGACATCCGAGGGCGGGTGGTCGTCGTCGGAGGCTCCCGGGCCGAGGTTGACGTCGACGAAGTTCGGGTCGATCCACGAGACTGCCGGCAGATCGCCCTGCGCTGCCCGCTTCAGGAAGCTGCGCCGGGCGAACGGCAGCGCATCCCGGTCGAAGTACGCCGGGATCCGCGGATGCGACAGGGCGTACTCGACGTCCAGCCCCCAGAGCGTCGGGAAATCGTCGTGCGAGTACCAGCGCCAGCTCACGCCGGCGTTGTCGAGATGGCGCACGAACGCCGGGAGGTGATAGACCGGCGGGTGTGCCGGATCGCGGCTCCCGGCCGCTTTCCCCGCGGCGGCGTAGAGCCGGTTGGGCATCGTCGCTCCCGGAACCGAGCAGAACCAGCGGTCGCAGACCCCGTAGTTCGCCGCGAGGTAGTCGTACACCGGCAGCTGCTCGGCGGTGTGGTACGCCATCACGACCGCGAGCGCATTCCCCGTCAGCGGCGGCTTTCGGGTCTTGGCGAAGTTGGCCACGAAGCCGCCGCAGCCGTCGGCGACCTGCTCGTCGACGCACCAGCCGGAGTGGCACGGGTCCTGCGCCTTCACGAGCGTCGTCCCGCTCGCCGGATGCACGCCGTAGCCGCGGCCCTTGTACGTGTTCGCCAGTCCGTCCCTGATGCCGTCCACGTCGGTGCGGCCGCGCTCGACGGTCAGGAAGCCGAGCATGTGGTCGAACGAACGGTTCTCCATCATCAGCACGACGATGTGATCGATCCTCGCGAGGTTCGCGACGCCGTCGTCCGTCGCTGCGCCCGCCGGCCCGCGGCGACGCCTCATCGAACCTCACCCGCGGTCATGTCGGCCATCCCTCTCCCCTCGAAGCATCACTGGAGCGCGGCGTCCTCGGCCGCGCGACTCCGTGCCCTCTCGGCTCGATCCTCCACCGCCGACGCGGTGCTGTCGTAGCCGTGCGCGCGCAGCCAGCGCGCGACCTCGTCGTGGTATTCCGCGACCGCCAGCGCCACGAGCCGCGCCCGGTAGTACGGGTTTCCGGGCGCTTCCTGCGCCGCACGCTCGCGGGCGCGGTCTAGGCGCGCAAGCGGGTCGCGGATTTCGTTCACCCCCTCACATTAGTGCGGAGTGATGTTGTGGTTGTGCCGGAAGATGTTCTCCGGGTCGTACTTGCGCTTCAGTTCGACGAGGCGCGGGTAGTTCGGCCCGTAGGCGCCGCGGATCGCATCGTCGCCCTGGTCGTCGCCGAGGTAGTTGAGCCAGCGGCGCTGGGTCAGGTTCGCGGAGAGCGCCGCGAACGACTCGCGTGTCCATGCGACGTTCGCGTCGGTGTCGGCGGGATCGAGCCAGACCGACGGCAGAAGCAGGTTCCAGCCCTCTTCGCGGTGCGGGACGGCCGTGTCGGTGACGCCGACGCGGCAGACGGCGCCGTGGAAGTGCTCGAGGATGACGCCGCTCATCGTCGAAGGGACGCTCGCGAACCGTTCCACCATCGTGCCGATCAGCTCGTCCGAGATTCCCTGGCTGAAGCTCGACAGCCAGTAGCTGTACGAGTCAGGCGGAAAGCCCGCGTCGAGGATCGAGTTCATGACCGGATACGGCATCGGGCCGACCTCGACGACGAGCGGCGAGCCCCACGTCTTGAACGGCTCGAGATCGCGCTCCGCCTCCTCCGGTGATCCTGTGTGGAAGACGATCATCCCGGCGATCTTCATTCCGGAGCCGTCAGGGGCATGCGCGAGCGCTGCGAAGACCGTCAGGTCGTCCGGCGCCGATGCGGTTGCTTCGCGGTAGAAGCGCAGCATGTCCGCACCGGCCTCGACCGGATGCGCGATCAGGCCGCCGACCACCGTGGTGAGCGGGTACAGCTGGTACTCGAACGAGGCCGCGATGCCAAAGTTCCCGCCACCGCCGCGCAGCGCCCAGAACAGGTCCGGATCAGACTCTGCGGTGACATTCGCGATCGTGCCGTCGGCGAGGACGAGCTCGACCGACAGCAAGTTGTCGGCCGCGAGCCCGTGCTTCGCCATCAGCCAGCCGAGCCCGCCGCCGAGCGTCAGGCCGGCAATTCCGGTCGTCGAGATCGCGCCGCCGGTCACGGCGAGACCGTGGGCCGCCGCCTCGCGGTTCAGCTCCCGCCAGATCACCCCGCCCTGGGCCCGGAGCGTGCGGGCACCCGGATCGACGTAGATGCCCTTCATCGGAGCGAGATCGATCATCAGCGCGCCATCGACGACTGCCCGGCCCGCGACGTTGTGGCCGCCGCCGCGCACGCAGATCTCCATGCCGGTGTCGCGAGCAAACCGGAGCGCGTCCGAGATGTCGGCGGTGTTCCGGCAGCGCGCGATCAGCGCCGGCCGCCGGTCGATCATGTGGTTGTGAACGCGGCGTGCGCTGTCGTACTCCGCGTCGCCGGGCTCGACGATCGTCCCGAGGAACGAAGCCCGCAGCTCCTCGAGGCGATCGGGGCCGGTGTCGGTCGTCGTGGCCATCCGTGTTCCTCCCTGTCGAGTTGCGCTGAGTCTAGTGCGGCGCGACCGAGGGTTCGCGTCCGTGCAAAAGGCCTGGCAAGGTTGTCGGCATGCCGACGATGCGCGACCTCGACGCTTACGCGCTCTCGCTCCCGCAGACGTCGAAGGACGTGTCCGACGAGGGGCGGCCGGCCTATCGCGCGCACGGCAAGCTCTTCTGCTGTCAGCGTGGCCGCCGGCCCGACGCGATCGACCCCGAGACCGGCGAGCGAATGGACGACGTCCTGATGTTCCGCGTCGCCGACCTCGACGTCAAAGATCTCCTCCTCGCCGACGACCGGGGCGTGTACTTCACGACGCCGCACTTCGACGGGTACCCGGCCGTGCTAATGCGGATCCCGGATCTGGCGCGCATCGACGGCGACGAGCTCCACGATCTCGTCGTCGAGGCGTGGCTGACGAGAGCGCAGAAGCGCGTGGCGAGGGCGTGGCTCCAGGAACACCGAATCACCGACGAGTCGCCGGAGCAGTCGGCCTAGCGCTCGCGAATCAGGAGTGGGTGACGCTGACGAGCACGAACTGCTCGCGATGGCCCTTGACCACGCGCTCCTCGACCTCCC